>Ga0182014_10003384_pt1 | contig 19163 bp, 11 predicted proteins | sample 612S2DmetaG_FD_120489 | JGI IMG/M metagenome (GOLD analysis project Ga0182014, IMG submission 120489) | Permafrost microbial communities from Stordalen Mire, Sweden - 612S2D metaG | ecosystem: Environmental > Terrestrial > Soil > Wetlands > Permafrost | place: Sweden: Stordalen | collected... | reverse complement strand
GAGCTACGTCCTTTAGAGGAGATATTTTACGGGAACCATGGGTGCTGGGAACCAGGAAACAGACGGAGCCGGGGGGATGCAAACCCCGTAACTCCAATGTTCTTAAGATTTTGCCTCTAACTACCTTAAGAACCATAGATCTACGAGGCAAAAAAAGTTCCGATCCTTTGTTTTCTATATTTTGCGCGGAAAGAGAGAGTTTTCTTGAGGGTTTTTCTGCACCAGAATGTGTGCAGTAATCGTCGCGTCCGACCGGTGGCGTTGTCCCGAACATGGGTTATTGGGCCGGAAGACTTTTCCTTTCCTTCATCGGCAACGGCCCTTTTCCCGTTAAACTCCATTGCCGCTGAATGAAACTGAACAGTCCGATGGGATCGCGAAAGGCTTCGGTTCCTCCTGGCTTAATCACCGAGTACGCGGCTGCAATGTTGGCGAAGGCCAGGCAGTCCTCCAGCGGCGCACCTTGCAAGTACGCGTGAATGAAACCGGCATCGAACGTGTCTCCGGCGCCGATGTCGTCAACCATCTGGACTGACGGCGGGGCCAGGCTCCACTGCTCGTCGCCGCTCCGGCATATGGCGGCTCGGGCGCCGCATTTCACAACTACAATTTTGGAGAGCCCCGCCAGGAGATTGAGCGCCTGCGAAAGATCGTCGGTGCGGGCGATGGCTTTCGCTTCGCGCTCATTCGGCAGGAAGACGTCGACGTATTTCAAGACTTCGAGCAGATCTGGCGCCCACCGATTTTCCGGATCGTCGTTGGTGTCGAGTGATGTAGTGAGTCCGGCTTGCTTGGCTTGCCGAAACAAGTTCAGGATTTGCGGCCGAAGGGCACGGTGCAGATAGAAAGAGGAAAGATGAAAATGGCGGGCCGTTCGCAGGTAATCGAGGTCGATGTCGGAATACTCCATTTCAAACATCGTTCCCGGATACGTGAGCATATATCGGTGCTGTGGGTAAGGCAGCACGACGGTGAGTCCAGTGGACGTCTTTCCCGTGGCTTGTTTCATTCGGCTGATATCGACGCCCGCCGCGGACAGCCGCTCCGCAGCCATCTTTCCAAGAGGGTCACTGCCGATTTTCGATATAAAACCCACTTGGGTGCCCAGCATGCACAAGTTGTGCGCAAAGATTCCCGACGAGCTTCCGAGCGTGAATGCCATATCGCTGGCCAGGTGCTCCCGGTCCAGGACCAGGTCCTCAGGCAATCCGTACAGGATGAGATCCAGGTTGAGCTCACCGACGACGCAAACTTCAATCATTCGAAGGTTCCTCTCTTAAAAACAGCGTACCTTTCGCATGCTTGCGTTTAATAACTGTTACTTTCGTTATCCTTGGGTGTCAAGCGTAAAATACAGTTTGACCTGGATGGCATTTGAGTGAGCCTGTGCTGAACGAAGAACGCCGCAGACTAATCATCGAGATGTTGAATCGCGAAGGACGTGTGCTGGTCGGCGCGTTGGCCAAACATTTCCACACTTCCCAGGTCACCATTCGAAAAGATCTGGACATTCTCCAATCGCATGGCCGCATCCACCGCACGCATGGAGGCGCCTTGCCATCGCACGGGAGTGCCCTGGAAGATCCCACGCTGCGGGAAAAAGAAAAACTGCACCGCAAGGAAAAGCTGCAAATCGCCGCCGCCGCCGCCGGCATGGTGAGAGAAGGTCAGGTGGTCATTCTTGATTCGGGAACCACAACCACGGCCATCGCGCGGGCTCTGCGGGAGTTCGAGAACCTCACCATCATAACCAACGCGGTGAATATCGCGGCGGAACTTTCCGGTTCTTCCCTCGAGGTTATCCTGACTGGAGGCACGCTCAGAAAGAACTCATTTTCGCTGGTGGGGCCGATCGCGGAAGAGACGCTACGGCGGTTGAACGCAGACATTCTTTTCCTGGGAGTGGATGGTCTCGATGTGCACTACGGCTTGAGCACACCGAACCTGCTCGAAGCTAAGGTGAACCGCGTCATGATGGACGTCGCCCGGGTTGCGGTCGCGGTGTGTGACTCCAGCAAGTTCGGGCGACGCAGCTTGTCTTCGATTGCGCCGCTGTCCGCCGTGCACCACTTAATCACCGATCGAGGAATTCCTAAGCCGGACCTCGCGACACTCAGAAAAACTGGAATGCACGTGACGCTGGTCTAATTTGGTTTCCCAGCACTTGCAACTGTAGAAACGCAACTTGCTACGTTTCTACGGCGACAAAGAAACGTAGCAAACTACGTTTCTACAGAAAGATTTCTACCGGCTCTTATCCGTTTCCGCGCCGCGGAACTGTCCGAAGACGCGCTCCGCATTCTTGTGATAGATCTTTTCCAAGACAGCGTCCGGAAGTTCCATGCCATAAATCTTCCAGCGGCCCTGCCCCGGATATCCCCAGTAATCGAAGTATTCGTCCGCAGTTTCGAGCCAGCGAAAATGGTTGCGATACATGGCTTCGTCCATGCCGTTGTCGGTCCCGAACATGATGCGATCCTGATATTTTAAGAAAAATTCGCGGGCACGCCGAGGCTGGCGGCCTAGCTCAGCTTCGCGCGCACCGAATTCGACCATTACGTTCGGAAGCGTATCCAGCAGATGAGAAACGTAGTCGAGGTTTTCCGGCCAGTTCGCCATGTGGAGCGCGACAAATGTCGTGTGCGGGTGCTTGGCAAACATGCGATCACGCGCGGCCAGGAGCGATTCCTTGCTGGGAAACTGTGGGCCATAAAAACTCCAGTCGGGGTGTTCAATCAATTCTTCGTACCGTTCGTTGGTGTTGTCGACGGGATGAAAGAAAGCTTCGGGATCGGAGGTGTGAATGGAGACGGGAATGCCGAGCCGTCCGCATTCCTCCCAGATGGGATCGAGGCGCGGATCATCCACTGCGACGAGTTTCCCCGACTTGTCGCGCACACTTAGGCCGAGGTCTTTCAATTGTTTCAGGCCGCGGGCGCCTCTTGCGACCGCATCGTCGAGCTGCGCCACCATCTCCAGACCGAAGTTTGAATCGTCAATTTTGCTCCAGTCAATCTGTGAGAAAACCATAAAGCGTCCGGGATATGGTTTGACCATCTCGTCGATCACCTGCTGCAATCTGTCTCCCCACATGCCGGTGAGAATGACGACCGTCTTCACGTTGGTGTTGTTCATGATCTCGATCACGCGCTCGGGCGGCAGGTGCTCGTCGATCCGCATGGCGTCGTTGACGTGATTGTGAACGTCGATCACGTAGTACTTGGCACGGTCAACGTTGTGGACCGGCGCGTGCAACATAGGAACAGGTTGAAAGTCCCTCAGCAGAAGGGTCTTTTTTTGTTCCGCATCGGCGGCGGAGTGGTAGCCAATCTGCGCTTGGGGCTGATCCTGCGGGGGAACGCTTTGCGCGGCCAGCCACGCCGCCGTGCTCAACAATAAGAAACAACTGATGCGTACTCTGATCGACATGGGACTAAGCTCCAGACGCTCGCAGTGCCCTTGACATGCCCAACGACCGAAAGTAAAAGTAATTGATCGAAATATATCGCAATAGTAGCATTTGTCCAATGGATTCCACGTGAACTTAGTGGAAGAATGGAGAATGAGTCTGGTGAACTCCAGTGAGCGGTTACAGGAGATTGTCCGTCGCAATCGGCGCGGCGAGAAGGTGGGACTGTATGCCGTGTGCTCCGCGCACTCCAGCGTCATCGCAGCAGCGGTGCAGCAGGCTGTTGAAGATGGGTCAGTTCTGCACGTTGAATCCACCTCGAGCCAGGTGAATCAGTTGGGCGGTTACACGGGACAAACTCCAGTTCAGTTTGCCGAGTTTGTTCACGCCGCGGCGCGCCATGCAGGGCTTCCCCGCGACCGCGTGTTGCTCGGTGGTGACCATCTCGGACCGTACCCATGGCGAAATCAGCCTTGGAACGTGGCCATGCACCATGCCTGTGAACTGGTTCGCGCGTGCGTACTCGCGGGATACAACAAGATTCACCTTGACGCGAGCATGGCTTGTGCCGACGACGGCAAGGGTGGCCCAGACGAGCGCACCGTCGCGCAGCGAGCTGGCATCCTCTGTCGCGCCGCCGAAACAGCATTTAAAGATTTGCCGCCACGTTCTTGCCCGCTCCTTTACGTTATCGGCACCGAGGTTCCCGCGCCGGGCGGTGAATCGCTTTCGGGAGCGCCTCCCGCCGTGTCCCCAGCCGACCAGATTCACCATACTTTGGACCTGTTCCGCACTGCCTTCGCCGAGCAGAATGTGACTTCTGCGTGGGACCGAGTAATCGGCATGGTTGTGCAGCCGGGAGTGGAGTTCGGCGAAAACGTAATCTTTGACTACAACCGCCAGAAAGCGATGGCGCTATCGTCTGCCTTGCCGAAACATCCTGCGCTGGTTTATGAGGCTCACTCCACGGACTACCAGAAGCCGGCGGCTCTGGCGGAGATGGTGGTAGATCATTTCGCAATTTTGAAAGTGGGGCCGTGGCTGACGTTTGCATTTCGCGAGGCCGTCTTCGCCTTGAGCGCTATCGAGCGGGAATGGCTGGCGCATCGCAGCGGAGTTCGCCTCTCGCAAGTCAGGGAAGCACTCGACGCCGCCATGCTGCGCAACCCAACTTACTGGCGTTCTTATTACCATGGCAGTGAAAACGAGACGCGAGTGGCCCGAATTTATAGTTACAGCGACCGTTGCCGCTATTACTGGGGCGATGCCACGGTTCAGCAAGAACTAGCCCGACTGCGCGCCAACCTTGATACTTCTTTTCCTCCCCTGACCCTGGTGAGTCAGTACCTGCCATTGCAATACGAAGCGATCCGCGCCGGAAGTCTCCAAGCGAACGCCGAAGATATAATTCAGCAACATGTCCGGACTGTCCTGCGCGTCTACGCCACGGCTTGTGGGATGTAGGGAAACTCCGGAGGCCCCAAGGCAATCGATAATCGGCCAAGGCACGGGTTCAGAAGTAAAACTTGAGCGCGAATTGTACGAAGCGCGGATCACGCGCGCCTTGCGCAAACCCGAATTGCGGAGTTCCAAATTCAACCGGCTGAGGCTCTTCTCCGACCAGACCCACGGGCTCGAACACAGGATTTACATGGTTGAATATGTTGAAGAATTCCGAGCGAAACTCAAAACGCATCCGTTCATTAAGCGGGAACATTTTAAAGACGGACAAATCCCAGTTCTGCAGTCCGGGACCACGAACAATGTTGCGTCCCGCATTGCCGAAGGTGAAGGGAATTGCGTTATCCACGAAAGCGCAGGTGTTAAACAGCGCTCCTGGGATGCAAGGTTTGCTATTGGGATTGCCGGCGAGGTTCGGCCGCACATCATAAAATCCCACGCCCCCTCCGCCGTCGCTGGTAGAGACATTGGTCAGGGCATCGGTGACAGTAAACCAATTGCCGGTCTGCGCAGTGACGATGCCCGCGACCTGCCAGTTTCCGGTGACCTGATTGAGCACGCCGGTCGCGCCTCCGCCGAACATTTTGCCGTTGCCAAAGGGAAGCTGGTAAATGTAGCTGAACACGAAGCGATGCCGCACGTCGAAATCGGAGTTGCCATATTCGAGATAAGGATACCTTTGATCGCGGAAATCTCCATTATTGAGCGATCCGAGGTTCGCGCTGGAAGCGTCATCTTCAGCGTGCGCGTAAGTATAGGAAGCCTGAAACTGCAGACCGTGGGAGAAGTTCTTTTCCCAACGCACTTGCAGTGAGCTGTAGTTCGAGTAGCCATCAGAGCGCAGCTGGTTGATGGCGGTGTCAAACACTTCATTGCAATTGGGCGGAAAGACCGAGTAATCGCAAACCTTAGCCGGCCGGCGTGGAGCGGTTGGGCAGTTGCCCGGTGTGTTCGGCGGGGTCGTGCAGAACACGGAATCCGGCACAGCCTGATTGCCGTTGTAATAGTTATACAGATCGCTCCCATGCGATCCCGCGTAGGAGACCTCCAGCACGCTCTGCGCCGGCAATTGATACTGGAATCCGAAATGCCACTGCTGGGTGTAGGGCGTGCGCAGGTTCGGACTGACGGCAAAGAGCAACGGAGTGTTGGGATCAGTCAGCGCGTTCGCAGGGAAGCCCTGCGAAAGCACGCTGAGACCGGGAATCGCGCAATCATTCGCGCCCAGATTCGGATTCGCCGACGATAAGAAACATGGAACCGAGTATGACTGCGTTACGAAGAAGGGTGGATTGAATCCAGGGCTGGGATTCGAATACGGTCCATTCTCGTCGCCCCCGTAGAAAATGCCGTACCCCGCGCGCATCACGAGCTTGCTGGTGATCTGGTAAGCCATGCCCAGGCGCGGCGCGAAATTGTGCAGGTCCGGGGAAATCAGGCCACTCGAAGCATTTCTTTGAATCGGGATATTCGCTGCCAGGAATGGAGTGAGGTTCGCGGTTTGCCCGGCGGGAACGATCAGCGAAGCAGAAGAAATATCAAAGTTTGCCTGCTCATTGTTTCTGGCTTTCACGGTAGTGAACAGGTCGTAGCGCAATCCCAGATTCAGGGTCAGGCGCGGTGTTGCTCGGATATCGTCCTCCACGTAGAAGCCATAAACGGGGCGGCGATAATCAACCGTGTGCAGGCTGGTGAGCTCGCCAGCGTCGGGAACACCCAGTAAGAAAGTAGCGTAAGCCTCGCCACCCGAAGTGGGAGACGCGGGATTGTCGGTGAAATCGCTGCCAAAGCCAAGTGTCCCGCGAGCCGCGGAAGGTTCGAACAAGGTGAACTCTTGACGGCGGATTTCCGCGCCAAACTTAGCCGAATGCCGTCCATGGACTAGCGTGATGTTGTCTGTCAGGACGTAGGTGTTTTGCTTCTCGATCGCGGGAAGAAAGCTGGCGCTTCCTAAAGTCGCAGTACCATCGTTGATGCTGATCTGCGGCAGCCCGCCAATATCTGGCCCGAAGGGAACCCCGGGAAATCCAAGCTGCGCCGAAACGTTGGTGTTCGAATTCAGTTGATAACGATGGCTGTTGATGCGGTTGTAGCCAAGGCGAAACTCGTTGACGAGGTTGGGTGAGAAGACGTGCGTCTCGCTCAGGGCGATGCTGCGGAAGGAATCGTCTTCGGAGCCGTCGGAGAAAGCGCCGCCGTCGAGCGCGTTCTGAAACGGCGAGGGCGTGAAACTGGGCTGATCCTCGTAGCTAAAGGTCCCGAAGAGATTATCGCGATCGGAGATCTTCTGGTCGATGCGAACGTCAGCGTTGTTCCGGCTATAGGTTTTCTTTGGCTCGGCGAGATAGTTGGAACCATTGATGTTGACGTTCGGTACGGGAAACAGGGCGGAAATGCGGGCCGCCAGTGGGTCGATCAAACCCTTAGGGAAAATATTTGTAGGGTTTCCCGCTCCATCGACGCCGATGGGCACACCGCAATACCCGCTGGGGTTCAAATTGGACGCCTGGGTCAATCGCGAATTGAAAATCTCTCCGTAATACGTTGGGTGACCGCTGCAATCAAGCGCCGTCGTGCCCTTCAGAACGTTTCCGTTCATATCCACTTGTGGCGCCACTGCGGAGGTGAGAAAAGAAGAGAAATCACCGCCAATCTCAGCCGGCGTTGGAATGGCTGAGAGCTGCGGTAGTGCCTGCACTACGCGGAAGCCTTCGTAATCCACGAAAAAAAACGTCCGGTCCCGGAGGATGGGCCCGCCGAAGGTAGCGCCAAATTGATTTTGATGATAGGGCTGCCTGCCAAACGTGTCGAAGGCATTGCGTGCATCCAGCACATCGTTGCGAAAAAATTCGTAGAGATCCCCGTGAAAACCATTAGTGCCGGACTTGAGCACTGCATTGACGATGGCGCCATTGCCACGGCCGAATTCGGCGCTGTAGGCGTTGGTTTGGACCTTGAATTCCTGAATGGCATCGATCGAGGGTTGAATGACGTACGCCTGCCCGGTGAGAACGTCCCCCAAATTGGAATTGTTATCGACGCCGTCGAGGAGGTAGTTGTTTTGCAGAGAACGCGCACCGTTCGAGCTGAAGCCATAACTGGTCTCCACGCGAGAGCCCGGCTCGCTGGGCGCGATTCCGGCGCCGAGCAGGGCGAGTTGCGCGTAGTTGCGCCCGTTGAGCGGAAGAGTCTCTGCCTGGCGGCTATCTACCAGTTGCCCCAGATCGGACGTTTCCGTTTGCAACAGCGGAGCCTCGGTAGTGACGTTCACGACCTCATGAATACTGCCAAGCGACAGAATTATGTTTATAGCAGGCCGTTCGTCGACGTTCACGACGATTGGACCGGCGACCGTCTTCTTGAATCCGGTTTTTTCCGCGGTCACTTGATAGCTGCCAATTTTGAGCGGGCTGAAGACGAATTCGCCTTGCGCGTTGGAAGTCGTTGCTAGTTCCGTTCCGCGCTCGGTGTCGGCAAGCCTAACCTTGGCTCCGGCGATGACCGCTCCACTGGGATCTTTTACCACGCCGGCGAGGCCGCCAGTGTCTTTCTGCGCGATTGCGCCACTGCAGGTGAGGATCACGACCCCGAGTGCCCAGAGCCACGATCGAAGATCGATGAAATGTCCTGACCGTCGGGAAGAAGAGCAGTGCAAGAATCGGTTCATGTCAGGCTCCTGATTTAACTGAGAAATGGGCGGCCAGCGCCTTTCGTATTATTTCGATTTGCTATTATTAGTTGCGATCTAACCGCAAAGTCAACAGAAAAATTAGGGCGGGCCTGAAAGTCAGTAAGGATCGACTTCTCCGGCGGTATTGGTACGGCTGAAGCATGCCGTTGGGGAAAATGACACGATTACAGTTTTGACATTCGCTGGCGTTCGAGTATATTACGAATGATTATGTTTGCTTTCGTTTTGGCTCCATTCTTCTTGCCACGCGGGGCAGGAAAACCAGGCATGTCCCCGGCCGCCGGTCTGCGTCTCGGGATTATTGTTGCAACATTCCTGTCGCTCGCCGCGGTCCAGAGCTTGGCCGCAAGCGGTCCAGCCCCGGCGAAAATCGAGAACGCGCAGCTTGCGGTGGAAGCAAATCAGAAAGGCGGAGCCTACACCATCCACTCCAGGGAAAACCCGCGCGTTGCGATCACAGCCGGGGTTGCGGCCCAGGTCAACCATCGCTGGTTGTCTTCCAGCAGCTACCCACGTCACGAAACACAGGAGTCTTCCTTCAGCGACGAGTTCGGCCAAGGACGGCAGCTTACCGTGACACATAGTGGAAGGTCCGGCCAGCCCGATTTGGTCTGCCTCATCCGGCTCCGCTCACAACCCGCATTCGCGGAGATCGAAGTACAGGTTAAGAACACAACTGGGGCGCCGATCACAGTACAGAGCATCCGCGTTCTCGATGGAATGGAACCGTTCGTCGACCTCGACGGCCCGCCATCGTCCGATCGCATACTGTCGGACAGCTTCAGCGAAGACCGGCCGGAGATGAAGATTCACGATCTCGCACAGGCCTCCGGCGGGCTACACCTGGCTGTGGGGAGCCAGCTCATCTACAACCGGCAGAGCCGCCAGAGTTGGTTCCTCGGAGCACTGACGTCAGAGCGATGGCTTACGGTGTTGCATCTCCATGTGGATGAGAAGCAGGCGAGGATCACGGGCTACGAAGTGGATTCCACCGGGACCACCGAACTGGCCATGCAGAATTCCATCAAGAACTCGCCGAAGGAAGACCAAGTCGAGCTTAGCCTGCCTTTGGAACCAGGCCAAAGTCTGGCTTCTGAGCGAGTCATGGCTGGTCTGTCGTCGGACTATCACGCGCAACTGGAAGCTTACGGTGAAGTCATCCGCGAGCTTCATCATGCGAGAGTCAGTGCGCCCACGCCGATGGGCTGGTGGAGTTGGACGGCATACTACTTCGGCATTACCGAAGGCGCCGCTGTCACCAACGCGCAGTTCCTCGCCGGACACCTCAGAGATTCCGGCTACAACTTCTTTCATATCGACGAAGGCTATCAATACGCGCGTGCCGACTACACTTCACCGGTCGCCTACAAATTTCCTCATGGCATTAAGAGGCTGGAAGATCAGGTACGTGGACTTGGCTTGACTCCGGGGATCTGGACCGCTCCATTCGAAGTCTCCGAGCGTTCGGCCGTCTACGCCAATCACAAAGATTGGCTGGTGCACAACGCCAAAGGGCAACCCATCCATGCGGGGTTTGTTACTGAGGCTCCGGATACCGAAACCAATCTGGATCCGCTTTATGTGCTCGACACCACAAATCCCGCTGCGCAGCAGTATTTGCGTGACACGTACAGAACCCTGACCAAGGATTGGGGAGTTCGCTATATCAAGCTGGACTTCATGGACGACACTGCCATCGAGGGATATTACTACCGTCCCAACACTACGGCGATCGAAGCGCAACGCATCGGGCTGCAGATTATCCGTGAGGCGGTCGGAGACGATGTGCTGCTAGACAAGGACGGCAGTCCGATGCTGAATCCGGTGGGAATTGTCGATGCCGGCCGCATTTCGTGTGATACCGGGCATTCGTTCAAAGCCAGCCGCACCGCCGCGCCTGGCATCGCCGCCCGCTATTACATGAATCGGAACTTCTTCGTCAGCGATCCCGACGCTTTCACGGTGTCGCGGCAGATCGTCGCCGAAAGTCAGAATCACGGCGTACTACGGCCTCTGACGCTCGAGGAGGCGAAAGTTTCGATTGCGCTGGCGGCGGTTTCCGGCGGGATGTATGAGATTGGCGACGATCTCCCTACTTTGTTTCCAGACGCCGACCGAATGGCGTTGGTCAAGAATCGCGACCTCCTCAACATGGCCCGTTATGCGCATGCCGCCACGCCTCTGGACCTGATGAGCTACGCGCCCGAGGACGAAATGCCCAGCATCTTCCTGCTGCGGGAGAGCCAGCGGCAGTCGATTCTGGCCATATTCAACTGGACGGAGAAAGAACGGAAACATGAGTTCTCGCTGTCCGATCTCGGCTTGGGCGCTGGGCACAACCAGGTGTTCGACGTTTTCGCTCCGGGCTCGCCCATCGCCGAAAATGTCAATTCTATTTCGCTGAACCTGGCTCCGCAGTCCGTGCGAGTCGTGAAAATTGTCGACGCTTCGATTCCCGCCACAGCTCCGATGGTAAACGCAGCCATTCCTGAGAAGATCGAGGTTGGTAAGCCTGTTGCGTTCTCGGGCCAAGGCTCTTCCGACCACACGCCCGCACTTGCCGATCACTGGGACTTCGGGGACGGCACCAGCGCCGAAGGGACCTCAGTGACGCACACTTTCACGCACGCCGCAAACTACACGGTGCGCCTCAACGTGGAAGGAATCGAAGGCGTGCCCTTTGAAAAGGATTTCCCACTGACGGTTACCGGAGCGGTCGACACCATTTTCCGCCCTGAGCTTTATCAGCGGGACCAGGAGCAGCCGTGAGAATTTCAGCCGAAGGCCATCGGACCTGGAATCGACCATGAATCCCTTGTCTGATCTGTTGGCACTGCCGGAGGAAGAAAAATCCGCACGGGGTTTGCTCCACACTCCGGCGGAGATTGCGCAACAACCGGCGACTTGGCTTTCTACGTTTGAGCTTTTCCAGGAGCGCCGGACCGGGATCAGGGACTTCTTCCGCGCCGCAGGTCTCCAGCGAGAGGCAGCCTCGCACCCGACCGTATTCCTGGTGGGCGCCGGCACGTCCGACTACATTGGAAGGTCGCTGACCCAGCTGTTGCGGCGTCTTTGGCAATGCGAGGTGCTCGCGGTTCCCAGCACCGACCTTCTCACTAACCTCGAAGACTGGCTGGTGCCCGGTCGCCGCTATCTGTGGATTTCGTTTTCCAGATCGGGTGAAAGTCCGGAAGGCGTTGCGGTGTTGCAGCGAGCCTTGGAGACGCATCGGGATATTCATCATTTAATCGTGTGCTGTAACGCGCAAGGCCGCATGCTTCGCGAGACCGCTGGCTGCAAGCAGGTGCTGGGAGTTCCACTGCCGGACGCGGTCCACGACCGCGGGCTCGCCATGACCAGTTCCTTTTCCAACATGGTGGTCTTTGGCCAATGCCTGGCGAACATCGAGAATCCGAGCGCTTTTCAAAGCATCCTTGACCAGTTGGTCGAGTCAGGAAAAAATTTCCTGCAGACGGCTGCGGAAAGTGCGGCGGCACTGGCGGCCGGGCCCTTCAAGAAAGCGTGCTTTGTTGGTTCTGGCCCACTCAAAGCCGTCGCCAAAGAATCGGCTTTGAAGCTTCTGGAGCTAACCTCGGGCAAGATTCAGACCATGTCCGAGTCAGTGCTCGGATTGCGTCACGGACCGATGGCAGCGTTGGACGAAGAAACCTTGTTCGTGTCCTTCTTGTCCGGAGAGCAGACGGTGCAGAACTATGAAATCATGCTGCTGGAAGAAATCGGCAGAAAGCGGCTGGCGAAAATGCGAGTTGTGGTATGCCAGAATCCAAGCCCCAACCTCCGCACTCGGGCAGAACAGGTTCTTGTGCTCAAGACTTCGAGGCCACTACTCGATGATTACCGGCCTCCGCTGGATGTGATCTTTGGGCAGTTGCTGGGCCTGTTTTTCTCGATGCGATGGGATCTCAAGCCCGATGTTCCCAGCCCCAGCGGCGCCATCAGTCGGGTCGTGCAAAATGTTCTGCTTCATTCCTGATTTGCGGACAATCGCGTCCCGAACAAGGTTCGAAAGCAGCAGCGCCCATGAACACTTTCCGTAGTACTCCCTGCTCGATCCGAACGATCTGTATTCTCTGGGGGATGTGCGGTGGATCACAGTTTGTCGGCTCGCGGCCGGAGTACAATCCCGGCTTGGATCGGTCTGATGCCAAGGCTGATCTGTGCGGGTGGCTAATTGTCGGCTCAACTGTTCCAAGCGATGCGTCAAAGCATCATCGACGGGGCGTCTGATGCCGCCACAGAGTTGGCGCAGCAGGCGTTGGCCAACGGCATTGATCCGCTGGAAGCAGTGAACCTCGGCTTTGCGGCGGGAATCACGTTTGCCGGCGATCAATTCGGCTGCGGCCAGATGTTTCTACCCGATCTGCTCGCGTCGGCCGAGGCCATGAAAGCCGCCATCAACATTCTTGAACCGGAGATGCTGAAGCGCGGCTCGCAGCGCGAGACTCTGGGCAAGATCGTCCTCGGCACCGCCAGAGGTGATATTCACGACATCGGCAAGAATCTCGTCGCCACGATCCTTTCAGCCAGCGGATTCCAGATCTTTGATCTGGGCACGAGTGTGACTCCCGAGCAGTTTGTTGCCAAAGCCAAAGAGGTCGATGCCGACATCGTCGGCATCTCTGCGTTGCTGACAACGACGATGGCGGGGCAGAAAGCCGTGATTGAGGCGCTCGATCGAAGCGGTTTGCGGCCGCGCGTCAAAGCGATCATTGGCGGCGCCGCAGTCACCCAAAAGTGGGCGGCCGAAATTGGCGCGGACGGCTACTCCCGCAATGCCATCGATGCCCTCGAACTGGCTAAGAATCTCATGGGCACAATCGCAAGCGAAGAAACGACCTAGGCATGAGACCCAGAATTCAACTACTCGCTCCTGACCTCATCGAGCGCATTCTGGGCGAAGCCTTCGAACTGCTCATGAGCCCTGGAGTCCGCGTGGGCTCGGCGCCGGTGATCGAGCTATTGCGCTCGGCGGGGGTAGAGGTCGATAACGGCGTGGCACGTATTCCTGAGCGAGTGGTGCGAAATTGCCTGGCATCGGCCCCACAGGATTTCTACCTGTACAACCGCCAGGGAGAAAAGGCCGTTCATTACGGCGGCGATGACGTGCATTTCGATCCCGGCTCCTGCTGCGTGCAGATGCTCGATCCCGACACCGTGGAAGCGCGGCCGTCTGAGACGCGCGATCTCGTTCGGCTCGTCCAAGTCACGGAGACCTTGCCGCAGTTCGCAGCGCAGTCTACCGCCGTCGTGTGCAACGATGCCCCGAGTGCGATCGGCGATCTCTACCGGTTGTTCATAGTCCTGCAGCATTCTCACAAGCCAGTGGTGACCGGATCGTTCTCCGCAGGCGGACTGCCAGGGATGATCGACTTGCTCGCCGCCGACAGCGGCGGTCAAGACAATTTGCGCCGGAAACCGCGCGCGGTTTTCGATGTGTGTCCCTCCCCGCCGTTAAATTGGTCGGAGTTCGGTTCGCACAACCTGCTCGACCTTGCCCGCGCCGGCGTGCCCGCGGAAATCGTCTCGATGCCACTGGCTGGCGGCACGGCTCCTGTAACGTTGGCAGGTTCCGTGACGCAGCACGCAGCCGAAGTCCTCGCGGGCATCGCCCTGCATCAACTCGCGGGACCGGGCTCACCCATAGTCTGGGGCGGCGCTCCGGCCATCTTCGACATGCGTACGGGAGGCGCGCCCATGGGCGCGGTGGAGACTGCCATGCTGAACATGGCGTGCGCAGAAGTGGGCAAGCACCTGGGTCTGCCGACCCACGGTTATCTCGTCGCGACCGACTCGAAGTTTGTGGATGCCCAGGCCGGCGCGGAGAGCGCCCGCTCGGCCATGCTGGGAGCGCTCATCGGCATCAATATGATCTCAGGAGCCGGTATGCTCGACTCTCTTGCCTGCCACAGCGTCGAAAAGCTAATTCTTGATACCGAGTGGATTGCCTCGGCGTACCGTTTGGTACGGGGCGTTGAAGTCCGCACAGAGACCCTGGCGACCGGCATGTTCGCGCAAACCGGGCTCTCCGGAGAATTTCTGAAGCTGAAAGAAACGCGCGCGCTTTTTCGGCAGGAGCAACATCTTCCGTCTTCCGTCATCGATCGGAGCGCGCGAGGCTCGCAGCCCCCGAGCGATGCCTTCACGCGGGCCCGAGCCCGAGTCGACGAACTGTTGAGCATATACCAGAAACCATCTCTTCCCGAAGAGGTGCTGGGAAAGTTTCAGAAAATCCTCGGGCGCGAGGCAGACCGAGCGGGCATCGCCTCCGCTTTTCGAGGAGACTGAGAGATGTTGAAGACGAGGACTGCGGCAGGTAGACGTGACTCCTTGACCAGGGATTGCGCCTGGATGACGATCGCACCGGAAGTTATGCCCAAGACAGACTCTCGGCGACGCTGAATCCACAGGGTTCCGTCAGGCGCTTCTGCAAACTTCATCACAATTTGCAGGTTCTCTGCAGCGACCTGAAAGTGGGTAGCGGTCTCGGTGAGATACAAGACTCGGCTTGGCGTCCCGACCCAAACTGTTCCGTTGTGATCGACAAAAACGGTGTTGACAGTCTCAGTCAGTCCCCAGTCAGCTCCGATCTTTTTCCAATGCGTACCCTCCAATCGAGCCAAACCCTCTCGCCCCGTTGCTATCCAGATTGTGCCGCGGCGGTCACGGGCAAATGCGAGAGCCGCATGGGAAGGCAGTCCCTCTTGCTCTCCATAATTGGTCACCTTCCCATCTTTAATAAGGCTGACGCCTCCGAACCAATAACCAACCCACAGGCCGCCGTCCGGCGTAGTAAACAGAGAGAACACATTCCGCTGTACGAAATTCTGGTCCGACGGAGGCTGATAGCGCTGAAATCGAAGACCATCAAAAACGAAACAGTCCGGACGCGGTTCCCGACCACAAATATCCGTCTGCAGTCTGGGCCAGAGCATGTACTTCAGTCGGGGCTCCATCCTTTAAAGTCCAGGCTCTGTGATACAACTGGTCGAGTTTGCGATCGCGATCGATTCCGTGCAGAGGAATGCAGTGAAGCAATATCACGAGGATCCAAAGAGTATGTTTGTGACTTGCCATTTTCGCGATAGAGCTGGTCATAGCCATGGGATTCGATTAGCCAATTCACCGCTCCTGCCACAGAATCGAGATCCTCATCTTGCGAACCCGCTCGTAAACCCCACTATGGCGAGAGATTATAGCTGCACTTGCGAGGATTCGGTTGCGCCTCAAACATGCGGGCATACCCGAGCGAGAATATTGTTTCAGGATTGCCGACGATCCGCACAATTCTGCTTTGAGGTAGGAAGTTGTCACACACAGGCTCTGAAAATACGCACTAACGACGAGTGCAGGCAGCCCACTCGACTAACCGATCATTTTGCGTCGATCATTTTGCGTTGATCGCCGATGCGGCGCTCGCGTTCGTTTGCGAATCGCTCGACGCCTGCGAAAATCGAATCGGGATCGAGATGCGCTTCCGCGATCACTTCCAGTTCGAGGCCGCCACTTCTCCAGGAATTGTCGAAGTCGGAGGTGAGTGAATACTCATCCGTCAACGGACCGAGGTTGCGCAAAGGCCACATGCGCCGCGTGCCCGTTGATACCACCATCAAATCGTAGCGAGCCTCGGGCGGCAGCACGGAATCGCGATAGGCTTGCGGCTGGCGATCGAACAACTCCTCGCTGATCGCCGCGATCACCTTCACGTTCACACCCGCGGCTTCGAGTTTCGGCAGCACTTTCACGAGATTCACGGTGGAACTCGATCCTTGCGCGATCACGTAACCGTGGCGCGGCTTGTCCGGCGCGAAATCGCGGATCACGTACAGGCCTTTTGCCGCGGCGCGCAGATCGCAGTCGGCGAAATGGCTGCGGTCTGCGACCGCGAAGTCGGGACGCGCCACTTCCAGCGTGATGATGCCCACGCGCGGGTCGCGCGCTGCGATTTCCGCCGCCGCGAAATAGCCGGGTGCGACATCGTTGTAATCCCAAAAGCTTAAATTGATCGCCTGACCGCGCGGGAACAGCTTCCACACTTGCGGCGCGAAGATGCCGAAGTGGGTGCGCGCATCAGCCGCGGTTTCAGGACCGGAGTGCGCGGAGAGGATATGCAGCACGCCGACGCGGAATTTGCTGTCCTGATTTTGTTGACTCCAGACACGCGCCGGAGTGTACATCAGCGGCGTGAACGCTCCGTACGTGCCGCTCAAAGCCCAAACCCCGGCGAATTTTTCGGGATCGACGGAAGCGCTTTGACTCACCAGCCCGATGGCGGTGGAAACGTTGCCCGCTTCTTGTATGGGCGCTTTCAAGCGCGTGCCCAGCGGATTGTCCGTGGGACTGTAGTGTCCCCACAAACTGCCGTGCTCCACGTTGATCGACTCCGAAAGGTCGGCGGCTACCGTGAAGAATCGTCCTTCAGTGACGTAATTCATCCACTTGATGATTTCGGAAATTGCGCGCCGCGCTCCGGCGACCTCGCCGGGTTTCTTGAACAGCGCAATGCTGACTTGCTTCTCCGCACCGGAAATTGCATTGCGAATCGAGAGCTTCTGCGGGCCTTCCGGTAGCGCCGCGACCCGCAGGCGATCGTCGAGGAACGGATCGCTCGAGGCCGAGATGCGCAACTTCACGTCGTCGCGCACGCTGTCACCGATTTCCACCAGGCGATCGGCGAGGCGATCGCCCAGTCCGTCGCGGTCGAGCAGCGACATCACCACGTCGATATTCGTCTTAAATTGGATCAATCTCTCACGATTGTTGCTGACCGCGCCCTTGCGAATCCCTTCGAACTCCACGCCGTAATGCTTTTCGAACGTCTGCGCCAGCGCGACGAAATACTCCGAGTTCATCTTCAGCGCGTAGGGATGGCTTGGGTAACTCACCAGTTGATCGCCGTAGCCGGGGATTTTTCCGTCGACGGCAGCGGGCCAGTAGCCCTTGATCGTTTTGCCGATCGCGGCGATCGGGCGGCGGTCGCGCGGGTCCACTTCGTCGATTGCTTTCAGCGCCGCGGCCACTTGCCCGTAATCGTTACCGTTCGCCAGCGTAAACACGTTCCAGCCGTACGATGTCCATTGATTCACCAGATCGTAGCCGTCGAACTGCGCGGCGATCACGCCGCCAATTAGGCTATCGTCGATGCCCGCGTTGTTGTCGGATATCATCACCCGCAAACGCTTTCCCACTTGCAGCGCGAGCGCCTGCGTCTTCAACTCCTGCGCGTGGCCTTCGGTGAGCGCGAATTCGCCTTCCAGCGCGATCACTTTCGGCGAGTTTGGCGCGCCCGCCACATCCCAGAACGCCGCTTTGCCCGCGGCCGTCGCGATGCCGATGCCCGACGGTCCGCCGTTCACGTCGTTGGTGACGTCGGTGCTTTCGGCGTGTCCCGAGAGCGCACGAATGCCGCGGCCTTTGGCTTGCGCGAACAGCGGATGGTCTTCTAAATCCGTTTCGTGCAGCAGCGTCTTCAGCGCACCCGCGGCGCGCCGGAATCCCAACGCGTCGATGGGCAGCATCGCGACCTGCGGGTCGACGCGATAACGCGGATCGCCGGTCTGCTGATACTTGCGATACAGCGCTTGGCCCATGATCATCCACAGTGCGTAGCACGTGGGGATCGAGTGGCCCGCCGCGAGCATGAACTTGTCCGAGTAAGGATGCTTCGGCCGGCGGTAGTCGAAACGAAGTCCGCCGTTTTCAGGACCGATCAAATGCGCCGCAACATTGTACGGTGTGTAGGCGAGCGGTCCGCCGAGATGCCCGGTCTGCGCGTAATTTCCCAGCAGCACCAGGGTCATGCAGGTCATGTAGCCAACGTGGTCGAGCAGCGGATCGTACGCCAAAGGTTGCTGCTGGGAGGGACAAGGAACTACCTGGATGCGCGATGTCATAGACGGTCTCAAAATCATATCACCCGTGAAGCAAAGGGCTTCGTGGTTTCACGGATTGTTGAGGAAGCTCAACGTGAAGCGCCCTTCTCTGAGCGTGAGCGCAAGATAAAGGGCGCTATCATTCCTAATCGCCCCGCCTTCCCACAGACAGCGAGGATGCTTGACACTTCCCAGACGCCGAAGACAGGAGTCTCCGAATCCGCGCGCGGCCATCCGACCAGAACCCAGCGCGAGAGTAATCAATGCCGCCGCATTGGTAAAATGTTAGCCACGATTACCAACCCATTTGGTCCATCCGCTTAAGGATAATCGCGCTGTACTTATTCATGCGCTCGGGTCGTCGCTTCAGGGGAGCCGGGAGAATTGCAGCGAGCCGCGCCGCCTGTTGCCGGCCGATATTCCGGGCTGCAGTTTCGTCGTAGTAACGACACGCCGACTCTGCACCATAAATACCAGGGCCCCATTCGACCACGTTGAGGTATATCTCCAGAATGCGGTGTTTGCCGAGGACAAGTTCGGCCACCGGTACCAGTGTGACCTCTGCCCCCTTGCGGAGGATAGAGCGGCCCGTTCCGAAGAATAGATTTTTTACGAGTTGCTGCGTAATGGTGGAAGCTCCGCGAGTGCGATCGCCTTCCAAATCGTCTTCGGCAGCGATTTGGATCTCGTGCCAATCGAATCCATGGTGCTG
>Ga0182014_10003381_pt1 | contig 19166 bp, 14 predicted proteins | sample 612S2DmetaG_FD_120489 | JGI IMG/M metagenome (GOLD analysis project Ga0182014, IMG submission 120489) | Permafrost microbial communities from Stordalen Mire, Sweden - 612S2D metaG | ecosystem: Environmental > Terrestrial > Soil > Wetlands > Permafrost | place: Sweden: Stordalen | collected... | reverse complement strand
TAGGACCGCAGCCGACCCGCGTGCTTGGTTGTACCGGGCACGCTCTGAGGTTTACGGCGCAGGTAAAAGGGGCTTATTAATACCCATGGCTTCTGAGGAGGATGGACCTTCCGCGGCTCAGGTCCGCCCCGCCGCCGGCGCCCGGGAGATCGATCCCGCAGCCGCCTACCCCAAACTCAACCCCGTTGACGTCGCCCGGGAGGCCGATCCCGCGGAGCCTCATTCGGGCGGGACCGCGGGGCGCCTGAACTGGCTGCGAGCGGCGGTACTGGGGGCCAATGACGGAATCGTCTCCGTGGCCGGCATCGTCATCGGGGTGGCTGGCGCCACCTCGGCCCGTGGTCCCATCTTCACCGCCGGGCTGGCCGGGCTGGTCGCCGGGGCGGTGTCGATGGCACTGGGGGAGTACGTATCGGTCTCCAGCCAGCGTGACAGCGAGCTCGCGCAGCTAACTCAGGAGAAACGCGAGCTCGCCGAAACCCCGCAGGCCGAACTGGCCGAGCTGACCGCGCTCTACGAGGCCAAGGGCCTGTCCCCGGCGACCGCCCGCACCGTCGCCGCTGAGCTGACCGCCCGGGATCCCCTGGCCGCCCATCTCGACGCCGAACTGCACATCGACCCGGACGACCTCGCTCATCCCTTTCAGGCTGCCGGCGCGTCGGCGCTGTCGTTCACCGCTGGTGCCCTGCTGCCGCTGCTCGCCATCCTGCTGCCCCCGGCCGCCTGGCGGGTCCCCGTCACGTTCGTCGCCGTCCTTGTCGCTCTTGGCCTGGCCGGTGCCCTGAGCGCCCGCATCGGCGGCAGCGATATCCGCCGCGCCGTCCTGCGGGTCGTCATCGGCGGCGCGCTCGGGCTCGCCCTCACCTACGGCATCGGGCATCTGTTCGGCACCGCCCTCGGCTGACCGGCGGCTGGGTTTCTGGCGGACCGCTGATTTTCTGGCCGAACGGACGTCATGCTCCCCGTCCGCCCCCGGGACGGCCCCCGGTGGTGTCAAGAATTCCTGACAGGAAGCCGCCCGTTCCCCCGTACTCGTTCGCCGGCAACATACGGCGTTCCGCCCGGCGCGCTGAGCCCCGGATGTCGGTGCGGTGCGGGACAATGGGGAACATGCAGCTTTACCGGGACGACGGGGTGGTGCTGCGCACGCAGAAGCTGGGCGAGGCCGACCGGATCATCACCGTGCTCGCGCGGAAGACCGGCCGCGTCCGCGCCGTGGCCAAGGGTGTGCGGCGCACGAAGTCCCGGTTCGGCGGGCGGCTCGAGCCGTTCACCCACGTCGATCTGATGCTGCACCAGGGGCGGTCGCTCGACGTGATCACCCAGGCGGAGGTGATCCGGTCGTACGGCGCGCCGCTGACGGCGGACTATCCGCGGTACACGGTGGGCGTCGCCATGCTGGAGACGGCCGAGCGGTTCACCCCGGAGGACAAGGAACCGGCGTTGCGCCAGTTCCTGCTGCTCGTCGGCGGCCTGCGGGCCCTGGCGGAGGCCGGTCATGATCCCCGGCTGGTGCTCGACGCCTACCTGCTGCGGTCGCTGTCGGTGGCGGGGTACGCGCCCGCGCTGGAGGAGTGCGCGCGGTGCGGGACATCCGGCCGGCTGCCCGCGTTCGCGATCCCCTCGGGCGGCATGGTGTGCGCGTCCTGCCGGCCGCCCGGGGCGGCGTCCCCCGGCTCGGGGACCGTGTCCCTGATGGGCGCGCTGCTCCGGGGCGATTGGGACAATGCGGATCAGAGCGACCGGCGGCACCAGGTAGAGTGCAGTGGTCTGGTAGCCGCCTATCTGCAGTGGCACCTAGAGCATTCGATCCGTTCGTTGCGTCATGTGGAGCGTGTGTGACCGTCCGGCCGCCCGATCCTCATCCGAGTGGCGCCCGGCCGCCCGCCATCCCCAGCGATCTGGTCCCCCGGCACGTGGCCATCGTCATGGACGGGGACGGACGCTGGGCCAAGCAGCGGGGGCTGCCCCGGACCGAGGGCCATAAGCAAGGCGAATCCTCGCTGCTCGATGTGATCATGGGCGCGATCGAGCTGGGGATTCCCTACCTGTCCGCCTACGCCTTCTCCACCGAGAACTGGCGGCGCTCGCCGGACGAGGTCCGTTTCCTGATGGGCTTCAACCGCGACGTGATCCACCGCCGCCGCGACCTGCTCAACGAGATGGGCGTCCGCATCCGGTGGGCGGGCCGCCGCCGGCGGCTGTGGCGCAGCGTCATCAGCGAACTGGAACAAGCCGAGCAGATGTCGGCCGGCAATTCGGTGCTCACGCTCCAGTTCTGCGTGAACTACGGGGGCCGCGCCGAGATCGCCGATGCGGCCGCCGCGATTGCCGCCGATGTGGCCGCGGGAAAGGTCCGGCCGGAGAAGGTGGACGAAAAGCTTCTCAGCCGTTATCTGGATGAGCCGGAAATGCCCGACGTCGACCTTTTCGTACGGTCGTCAGGTGAGCACCGGACCTCGAATTTCCTGATCTGGCAGTCCCATTACGCCGAGCTTGTCTTTCTCGATACGCTCTGGCCCGATTTCGATCGCCGCCACCTGTGGCAGGCATGCGAAATCTACGCCAGCCGGGACCGCCGCTACGGCGGAGCCATTCCCAACCAGGTGAACGGCGCCCCGGATCCAGCCGGAGGCCAGGAGCCGGCCGGCCCAGCGAGTGTGTCCGTCCCGGCCCGTTAAGCCCGGGCGGCGCTGGGCGGACCGGGTCAAGCAGTACGCGGGCGGCAAAAGACAGAAAATCGGGGGCTATACCCTTAACGTCGACGCCGACCGGGCCGGGGTGCCGTGGCCGGACCCTGACCGGGGGCCGGCATCGGCGATTTGATTCGCATTGGGAGGCGGGTAGCCCTAGGCTTGGGCCACCGCGCTTCCCTCGCACGGTGTTTGCCCCGTGCCGCGCGTGTCAACGGGGGCGCCCCTGCGGTGCCGGTACCCGGGACAGTCCGTCACATGGCCAGCTGGGCCTGCCCAGCGCCGTGCCGGCGGAGCCTGTAGCCGCTGTCGTCGTGGTCGGCTGAAGGGCCATGCGGAGGCCGGTCCAGGACAGCCACGACGCCGACCGCCAGCCGGATGGAGACCTCAATGGCAGCACGCAGTGACCGCATGGATACGATCGTCAGCCTGTCGAAGCGGCGGGGTTTCGTCTACCCGTCGAGTGAGATCTACGGCGGACTGCGGGCCTCCTGGGACTACGGTCCCCTCGGCGTCGAACTGAAGAACAACATCAAGCACCAGTGGTGGCGCTCGATGGTCCAGGAACGAGACGACATCGTCGGCCTGGACTCGAGCGTGATCCTGGCCCGCGAGGTCTGGGAGGCCAGCGGCCACATCACCGAGTTCGTGGACCCGCTGACCGAGTGCATGTCCTGCCACAAGCGGTTCCGCGCCGATCACCTGATCGAGGCGTACGAGGCCAGGCACGGTCATCCGCCGGAGAACGGCCTGGCCGACCTGACCTGCCCGAACTGCGGTAACAAGGGCACGTTCACCGAGCCGCGGATGTTCAGCGGCCTGCTGCGGACCTACCTCGGCCCGGTGGAGGACGAGTCCGGGCTGGCGTACCTGCGGCCCGAGACGGCGCAGGGCATCTTCATCAACTACAAGAACGTCCTGCAGAGCTCGCGCCGCAAGCTCCCGTTCGGCATCGGCCAGATCGGCAAGTCGTTCCGTAACGAGATCACCCCGGGCAACTTCATCTTCCGCACCCGGGAGTTCGAGCAGATGGAGATGGAGTTCTTCGTCCGGCCCGGCACCGACGAGGAATGGCACCAGACCTGGATTGACACCCGGCTCGCCTGGTACCTCGGCCTCGGTATCCGCGAGGAGAACCTGCGGCTGTTCGAGCACCCCAAGGACAAGCTGGCGCACTACGCCAAGCGCACCGTCGACGTGGAGTACCGGTTCGGCTTCCAGGGCTCGGAGTGGGGTGAGCTGGAGGGGATCGCCAACCGCACGGACTTCGACCTGACCACGCACGGCCGCGCGTCCGGGGTCGACATGTCCTACCTGGATCAGGAGTCCGGCGAGCGGTTCGTCCCCTACGTCATCGAGCCGGCCGCCGGCGTGGACCGCGCCGCGCTGGTGTTCATGCTGGACGCCTACTCCGAGGACGAGGCGCCGGACGCCAAGGGGAACCTGGAGAAGCGGACCGTCATGCGGTTCGACCGCCGGATCGCGCCGGTCAAGGTGGCGGTGCTCCCGCTGTCCCGCAACGCCGACCTCTCGCCCAAGGCCCGGGACCTGGCCGCGGCGCTGCGCCAGCGCTGGAACACCGACTTCGACGACGCCAGCGCGATTGGCCGCCGGTACCGCCGCCAGGACGAGATCGGCACACCGTACTGCGTCACGGTGGACTTCGAGACGCTCGAGGACCAGGCCGTGACCGTCCGGGAACGCGACTCGATGCGCCAGGAGCGGATCGGCATCGGCCAGCTCGAGGCCTACCTGGGGGAGCGGCTCCCGCCCTGCTGAGCCCGCCCTGCCGAGCCCGCCTGCCGAGGCCGCCCGGCTGAGGACTCGCCGAAGTTGCCCCGACGACTTTGCCTAGCCGGCCCGGCGGGACGCGGCGGAGCCCGGATGGGGGCGAGGCCCGCAGTCACCGGCCGGCACTGAGCCACCTGCCCGCTATCGTGCTGGTATGACAGCCTGGCGTCGCCGGGGGCCGATAGTGACTGGCTTGCTGGCCCTGGCCGCAGTGACCGGGCCGCTGGGCGGCGGGTACGCCGCCGCGGCCCCCCGCGCGTCGCAGCCCGCCGCGTCCAGCTCCTGGACGGTTTATCACCGCGACGCCGACGGCTTCGGGGTGGCCGGGCCGGTGCCGGCCGTCGGCACCACGGCCCGCGCGTGGACATCGCCCGCGCTCGATGGCGAGATCTACGGTGAGCCTCTCGTGTCGTCGGGCCGGGTCTACGTGGCGACCCAGAACGACACCGTATACGCGCTCTCCGCCGCCACGGGCGCGGTGGTCTGGTCCGCCCATCTCGGCAGTCCCGTGCCGTCGGCCGACCTTCCCTGCGGGGACATCACGCCCACGGTGGGCATCGCGGGTACCCCGGTCATCGATCAGTCCCGGGGCGAGATCTTCGTGGTGGCCGACGAACTGGTGAACGGCAAGCCGGCGCACATGTTCGCCGGGCTCGCCACCGCCTCGGGCAAGGTCGAGGTGACCCGGGACGTGGATCCCGCCGGGGCGGATCCCGCCGCGCTCCTCCAGCGCACCGGGCTGACCCTCGACGACGGCCGGGTCGTGTTCGGCATGGGCGGGAACTACGGGGACTGCGCTGCCTACCGAGGCCGGCTGATCGCCGTCCCCGAAACGGGCGGGACACCGAAAACGTTCACCGTCGATGCCGGAGCCGGTGAGTCGCAGGGGGCGATCTGGATGGGCGGAGCGGCCCCTGTGGTCGACGCCAGCGGCGACATCTGGGTCAGCACCGGCAACGGCTCGGTCTACTCAGATCGCCATGCCTACGACAACAGCGATTCGGTGCTCGAACTGTCGCCGTCCCTCAAGCTTCTGCAGTTCTTCGCGCCGGCCACCTGGGCCACCAATAATTCCGAAGACCTTGACATGTCGACGGCGCCGGCGCTGCTGCCCGACGGGCAGGTGATCCTCACCGGGAAGTCCCGCATCGTCTATCTCCTCAGCGGGGCGCACCTGGGCGGCATCGGCGGGCAGCAGGCCGCGCTGGGCTCGGCGTGCAGCGAGGACATAGACGGTGGCGTCGCGGTGCAGGGCACGACGGTCTACCTGCCCTGCACGAGCGGCATCATCGCGGTCCGGGCGGCTAAGTCCCCGGCCGCGCTGCACCTGCTGTGGAGTTCAGGGACGGGCGGCGGCCCCGCCATCGTGGCGGCGGGCCTGGTCTGGACCATCGGGCCGAACGGCATGCTGTACGGGCTGAGCCCGGCCACCGGTACGGTGCGGCAGCAGGCCTCGATCGGCGTGCCGGCCAACCATTTCCCGACGCCGAGCGTGGCTGACGGCCTGCTGCTGGCCCCCTCCGCGGATCACGTGGTCGCCTTCACCGCGTCCGCCCGCGCTTCGGGCACGAGGCCCACGCCGGTCCCGAGCCCGGTCCCGGCGAGCCACGCCAGCAGCTCGCGGGCGGCCGCCGGCGGCGGTCTCCCGGCCGCCGCCATCGGCGGTATCGTCGTGGCCGGCCTCGCGGTGATCGGCGGGATGGGCTGGCTCGTGTGGCGCCGGCGGACCACCGGCGCCGGGTAGTCACGTGCGCCGCCCAGCCGAGCGGGCCGCCGAGGTGGTGACGTTCCTCATTACTGGTCAGCATTATTGGTCGGGGCGCTCGCCGGTGAGCGCGGCCAGTACCTGTTCCACGGTCGCGGAGCCGGCCCGGGGAACCCGCCGGAAGATCTCCGCCGCGGCCAGGTGGAAGCCGCCGGGCAGTCCCGCGCCGGTCATCGACGCGGCGATCTCGGTCATCTCGGCATCCCAGCGCCAGCCCTTGGCCGCGGCCGACTCCGCGGCCCGCCCGGAACGCCCGGCCAGGCCGGGCTGGGACAGCGCCCACTCCGCGAGCAGCGTTTCCTCCACGCCCGTGGCGCGCGCGAGCGCACGCGCCGCCAGCACCAGCGCCGCTGTGCCCTTGGTCCACGCGGCGTAGGCCATCTTGACGGCCGATGCCGCGCCGATGTCCCCATCGACGATCCGCGTGCCGACCGGTGTGCCCGCGAACAGTCCCGCGATCTCCGCCGCCCGCTCACCCGACAGGTAGAGCCGCGTCTCATCGGGCGCGCCGGGCGTTCCGCCGGGCCGGGGCGGCGGCCCGATGATCCCCCCGTCGACGAACACCGCCCCGCTCCGGCCGGTCCCGCTCCGGCCGGCCTCCGGCTCACCCGTACCGCCCGCGCCGACGGCACGTGCGACCGAACGGGCCGACTGCGGGGAAATAGCGTTGGCATCGACGTATACGCCGCCGAAGCCCCGCACACTCTCGGCCACCGAACGCGCGGCGCGCGGCGGGCAGACCGAGAGAACGACCTCCGCGCGGCGCGCCAGTTCCGCCACCGTCCCCGCGTCGGTCAGAGCCGCGGCCGCGGCGCGCTCCGCGGTAGCCGGGCTGCGTCCCTGCGACACCCACAGCACGGTGTGCCCCCGATCGGTAAGGCATCGCCCGACGGCGGCGCCCATCTCGCCGGGATGCAGCAATCCGAGAATCGTCCGGCTCATTTGTTTATCTGCCTCCCTCGGGGCGCTCCGCTCGATCGTGCCGGAGGCGCGCAAATCGGTCGTGCCGGAGGCGCGCAAATCGGTCGTGCCGGAGGCGCGCAATACGACTCGGCGGTCGGCTGGTCCCCGGCGCCGGGACACGGCTTCGGGCCTGGGGGCCTGCGCGGTCGTGCCGGAGGCGCGCCACGCACGCGTGCCGGAGGCGCGCCACGCGCCGCGGCCCGGCGCCTGCGGCGGCTAGCGTACCGCTGGTACGTGGGCATCCTCCCGTGCCTGCCGTCTCACGATGGACTAGACCACTACGGTGATGGGGACCTTTGCCCCACTGCCACGCATGCCCCGGGACCGGTAGAGTCCGAAGCAAAATAAAGATGATGATCAGCTACGCCGCGCGAGGAGCGTTTCAGTGCCGAAACTCGTTTACGACTTTGCCGAAGGCAATAAAGACATGAAGGACCTGCTGGGTGGCAAGGGAGCCAACCTGGCCGAAATGACCAACCTGGGTCTTCCCGTCCCACCCGGGTTCATCATCTCCACCGAGGCGTGCCGCGCCTACCTGCGCGACGGGACCACGCCCGCCGGGCTGGACGGCGAGGTCACCGAGCACCTCCGCCAGCTTGAGTCGGCGATGGGCCGCACGCTCGGTGCCCCGGCCGACCCGTTGCTGGTCAGTGTGCGGTCCGGCGGGAAGTTCTCGATGCCGGGCATGATGGACACGATCCTCAACATCGGCCTGTCGGACAGGTCGGTGGAGGGCCTGGCCAAGCAGGCCGGCAACGAGCGGTTCGCCTGGGACTCCTACCGGCGGCTGATCCAGATGTTCGGCAAGACCGTGCTGGACATTGAGGGCGAGGCCTTCGAGCAGGCCATCGACGCCGCCAAGAAGGCCAAGGGCATCAAGAACGACCTCGACCTGGACGCCGACGACCTGCAGGCCCTGGTCGGCGCGTTCAAGCAGATCGTGCGTGAGCACACCGGGCGCGACTTCCCGCAGGAGCCCAGGGAGCAGATGGACCTGGCCATCAATGCGGTGTTCAACTCCTGGAACTCCGACCGTGCCGTCCTCTACCGGCGCCAGGAGCGGCTCCCGACCGACCTCGGCACGGCCGTCAACGTGGTCGCGATGGTGTTCGGCAACCTCGGCGAGGACTCGGGCACCGGCGTCGCGTTCACCCGCGACCCGGGGACCGGCCAGCAGGGGACCTACGGCGACTACCTGCAGAACGCCCAGGGCGAGGATGTCGTCGCCGGGATCCGCAACACGGTGCCGCTGCAGGACCTGGAGCGGATCGACAAGGCCTCCTTCGACCAGCTCATGCAGATCATGCGGACGCTGGAGAACCACTACCGCGACCTGTGTGACATCGAGTTCACGATCGAGCGCGGCAAGCTGTGGATGCTGCAGACCCGCGTCGGCAAGCGCACCGCCGCCGCCGCCTTCCGGATCGCGACCCAGCTGGTCGAGCAGGGCCTGATTGACATGGACGAGGCGCTCACCCGGGTCAGCGGCGAGCAGCTCGTCCGGCTGATGTTCCCCCGGTTCGACACCGGCTCGGGTGCGGAGAAGATCGCCCAGGGCATCAGCGCGTCGCCCGGCGCCGCGGTCGGCAAGGTCGTCTTCGACTCCGCACGCGCCGTCGAGCTGGCTAACCAGGGCGAGGACGTCATCCTCGTCCGCCGCGAGACCAACCCCGACGACCTGCACGGCATGATCGCCGCCCGCGGCATTCTCACCAGCCGGGGCGGCAAGACCAGCCACGCCGCCGTGGTCGCCCGCGGCATGGGCAAGACCTGTGTCTGCGGCGCCGACGAGCTGGAGGTCGACACCCAGGCCGGCCGCTTCACCGCCCAGAGTGGTGCCACGGTGGCCGAAGGCGACGTGATCTCGATCGACGGCACGTCCGGCGCGGTGTACCTCGGCGAGGTGCCCGTCATGCCGTCGCCGGTCGTCGAGTACTTCGAAGGCGGCCTGGCACCGGAGTCCGACGAGCTGGTCGCGGCCGTGCACGCGCTGATGGCGCACGCGGACAGCAAGCGCCGGCTCGGCGTCTGGGCCAACGCGGACAACGGCCCCGACTGCGCGCGGGCCCGCCGGTTCGGCGCCGGCGGCGTCGGTCTGGTCCGGACCGAGCACATGTTCCTCGGTGACCGCCGCCAGCTCGTCGAGCACCTCATCCTCGCCAAGAACGAGGCCGAGCAGCAGACGGCGCTGGACGCGCTGGAGCCGCTGCAGCGCGGCGACTTCGTGGAGATCCTCGAGGCGATGGACGGCCTGCCGGTGACGATCCGGCTGATCGACCCGCCGCTGCACGAGTTCCTGCCCGACCTCACCGACCTGTCGGTCAGGGTCGCCCTGGCGGGCGACAACGCGACCGACAAGGACAAGAAGCTGCTGGATGCCGTCCGCCGGCTGCACGAGGAGAACCCCATGCTCGGCCTGCGCGGGGTCCGGCTCAGCCTGGTCATCCCGGGCCTGCTCGACATGCAGGTGCGGGCGATCGCGCACGCCGCGGCCGACCGCAAGCAGGCCGGCGGCAACCCGCGTCCCGAGGTGATGATCCCGCTGGTCGGCGCGGTGCAGGAACTGGAGATCGCCCGCGAGCGGACCGCGAAGGTGCTCGCCGAGGTCGCCGAGGAGACCGGCGCCGACGTGCACGCCCTGATCGGCACCATGATCGAGGTGCCCCGGGCCGCGCTCACCGCCGGCGAGATCGCGCAGCCGGCCGAGTTCTTCTCCTTCGGCACCAACGACCTGACCCAGATGACGTGGGGCTTCTCCCGCGACGACGTGGAAGGGGCGTTCTTCAGCCGCTACATCGAGCTCGGCATCTTCGGGGTGTCGCCGTTCGAGACGATCGACCGGGAAGGGGTGGGCCGGCTGGTCCGCCTCGCCGTCGAGGAGGGCCGGGCCACCCGCCCGGACCTTCAGGTCGGCGTCTGCGGTGAGCATGGCGGCGACCCGGACTCGGTGCACTTCTTCCACGACGCGGGCCTGGACTACGTGTCCTGCTCGCCGTTCCGGGTGCCGGTGGCCCGGCTGGAGGCGGGCCGCGCGCAGATCGACTCCGAGCGGGCCGCCACGGGCAGCGGGGGCGGCAGCGACAGCAGGTGACAGACGTCCGGAACACGTAGCGAGACTGGTTACGACGCGCACGCCACGGCCCGCTGGGTAGCCGAACCGCCCAAGCGGGCCGGGCGGAGCGCGTTCGAGCGGGACCGGGCGCGTGTCCTGCACAGCGCGTCGTTGCGCCGCCTGGCGGCCAAGACCCAGGTGGTAGCGGTCGGTGACGCGGACTTTCCGCGTACCCGGCTGACCCACTCGCTGGAGTGCGCGCAGATCGGCCGGGGGATCGGCTCGGTGATCGGCTGCGATCCCGATCTGGTGGAGACCGCCTGCCTGGCGCACGACATCGGCCACCCGCCGTTCGGCCACAACGGCGAGATGGCGCTCGCGGAGCTGGCCGCGGGCTGCGGCGGGTTCGAGGGCAACGCGCAGACCCTGCGCCTGCTCACCCGGCTGGAGACCAAGGTGCCCGGGGCGGGCCTGAACCTCACCCGGGCGTCCCTGGACGCCATCCTGAAGTACCCGTGGCCCGCGCCGCCGGACATGGCCCCGTCGACCGGGGACGCCACGGCCCCGGCCAAGTTCAACTACTACGCCGACGACGCCGACGCCTTCGCCTGGATCCGCGACGGTGCCCCGGGCGGTGCCCCGGGCCGGCGCCGGTGCCTGGAGGCGCAGGTCATGGACTGGGCCGACGATGTGGCCTATTCCGTGCATGATGTGGAGGACGGCCTGCACGCCGGGCTCCTCACCTTCGCCCAACTGCATGATCATTCCGAACGGACGTTGGTGGCCCTGGTCGCCCAGCGTTTTTACTGTGACCCGGATTCGACCCCGCTCGCCGAACTCACGGCGGTGTTCGACGACCTGATGGCCCTGGACTGCTGGCCGAAAACCTTCGACGGCGGCCCGGGCGCCCTCGCCGCGCTGAAGAACCTGACCAGCGAGCTGGTCGGCCGGTTCTGCGTCGCCGCCCAGGAAGCGACCCGCGCGGCCTGCGGGGACGCCGACGGCCGCAGCGCCGGCGACGACCCCGACGACCGGCCCGCCGGTCCGGGCTCTGCCTCGGCCGGTCCGGGTTCCGTCTCGGCCGGTCCGGGTTCCGTCTCGGCTGGCCTGGGCTCCGATGGCTCCGGCCCGCGCGCCCGCGACGGCGGCCCGAGGCTGACGCGGTACGCGTGCGACCTCGTCGTCCCGCGGACCCAGCGGCTGGAGTGCGCGCTGCTCAAGGCAGTCGCGGCGCACTATGTGATGACGAGGGCGGGCGCCGCCGCCGCGCAGGCCCGGGAACGTGAGCTGATCGCCGAACTCGCGGCCACCGTCCAGATCGGCGCGCCGCGGACCCTCGACCCGGTGTTCCGCCCGGCCTGGGACGCGGCGTCTTCCGATAGCGCGCGCCGCCGCGTGGTCATCGACCAGATCGCCTCGCTGACCGACACCTCGGCCATCGCCTGGCACCGCCGCCTCTGCCGTACCTCCGCCCCCGCGTAATCACCCGGCCGTGTCTCAGCGCTCTTCGCTGAGGCCGCTGGCCGCCTCACTTCCAGGCGAAGAGGGGCTGTTCGAAGTGGGAGACCCTGGTGGGGCGGGCGTGCAGGGCCACCTGGCAGAACTGGTAGATGATCGCGGCGGTCGGCGCGTGCAGGTACCCGCCGAGCAGCGGTAGCTGGATGACGGGGAACTCCGATTCGGGGATGTGCAGCAGCCGGGGGGCGACGTCGAAGTCGGCCAGCGGGATCACGTGGATCTGGGCGACTTCGGCCGCCGAACCGCTCATCGCCGGGCTGGCCGGGCCGCCCCAGACCACCACCGGGGTCATCACGTAGCCCGACCGCGTGACGTAGTCGTCGAGCACGCCGAGAACGTCGTCCGCCGCGATCTCGACGCCGGTCTCTTCGGCCAGTTCCCGGCGCGCGGCGTCCTCGATGGACTCCCCGGGATCACGCCGTCCGCCGGGCAGCGCCCACTGGCCGGCGTGATTGCGCAGGCTCGCCGCTCGCCGGGTGATCAGGAGTGACGGCACGTCCTGGTGGAGGACGACACAGAGCGCGACCGACGCGGCCTTGAGGTCCTCATCGGCGGCGTCGACGCGGCTGAACCGGGCGATGTTCGCCGTCATGGCCGCCCGGTCCGCCGTCGGCGACGGCGCTACCACGGCGCGCCCTCCGTGGCCGGCGGCTCTGACGTGGCTCGGTGGGACCGGGACAGGGGTCCCCGGCTGCTGCTCGTGCTCTCCGTGGCCGGCGGCTCTGACGTGGCTCGGTGGAACGGGGACCGGGGTCCCCGGCTGCTGCTCGTGCTCTCCGTGGCCGGCGGTTCTGGCGTGGCTTCCCAGGGCGCGGACCTGGATTCCCGGCTACTGCTCACGCCGTGCCCGGATGGCGGCCAGGACCCGCGGCGTGTCGGTCAGGTCGGGCAGGACGGCGTGGGCGCCGGCGGCGGCCAGATCCGCTTCGGAGAAGTCGCCGGTCGCGACGCCCACCGCGCGCGCTCCCGTCGCCAGCGCCGCCGCCACGTCCAGCGGGGTGTCCCCGACCAGCACGGTCGCCTGGCCGCCGAAATCCGTCCCAGCGGCCGCTGCGGCGCGCGCCCGGGCCACGTGCACCAGCTCGGAGCGGACTTCGTGCGTGTCCCCGAACGCCCCGATGTCCAGGTCCAGCCACCCGCGCAGGCCCAGGACGCCGAGCTTGACCTCGGCCAGCGGGCGGATGTTGCCGGTGAGCACGGACTGGCGGGCCCGCGTGGTGCCGTTCGGTGCCGTGGTCGCGGGCGGCGCGGCCAGCGCGGTCAGCGCGGCCATGGCCCCTGGCAGGGCGTGCCCGCGGCGCCTGACCAGCTCACCGTAGGACGGGGCCTGCCGGGTGAGGCCCGCGATGAACGCGGCAACGTGCCCGGGCGGGTCGGGGACCCCGGCCAGGGTGAGCGTCTCGGTGATGATGGCCCGGTCGGTGCGCCCCGCCATCGGGGCCACCTGCGGCAGCTCGTGCCCGAACAGCTCCGCGAACACGACCCCGTACAGGCGGCTGCTGAGGCCGCCCGCATCGAGCAGGGTGTGATCGACGTCCCACAGGACCAGCAGTTCGGGCGTAACCATGACATCTAAGTAATACATGCGCCGCTTCGCGGCGCTCCCGTGGGAACGAAACTGGGCCCTGCAGATCCCTGTTGGTCGGCTGAGGGCGGGGGTCTGCGTGCTCTGGGTAGCGCGGATCAGCTGACACGGATTACGCGGCGGGACAGGCTTGGGCTGGCGTGCCGCCTGTCGTCACCGATTGGCCGTGGTCCGTTGGAGGCCGTGTTTAAGGCTACGGGGGGGGGAGCCCGATCGCCGGCCAGTGGGCGCTGCCCGGTGGTCGCGCGGCGGCTAGACTCGGCCCGCTGGCCCGGTAGAGAGCGGCCCGGTTCGAAGCGGCACGCGCGAGCAGCGGAATGCGTGAAGCCGGGGCGCCCGGGGGCGATAATTTTGTCTGGAGATACCCCACGAGGGGCTGCTCCGGGCGGGCGCAGAGCGGAGGCGGAAGATGGCGGGCCGGATCCGCGACGAGGACATAGCGGTGGTCCGCGACCGGTCGCCGATCGATGAGGTGATCGGGGAGTACCTCCAGCTTCGCAGCGCCGGCGGTGACTCGCTCAAGGGCCTGTGCCCGTTCCACGAGGAGAAGACGCCCTCCTTCAACGTCACCCCCGCAAGAGGCCTCTACTACTGCTTCTCCTGCGGCGAGGGTGGAGACGTCATCAGGTTCGTTCAGACGATCGATGGTCTCTCGTTCATCGAGGCGGTCGAGCGGCTGGCCGGACGGGCCGGGATCGATCTGCGGTACGAGCAGGGCGGGTACGTGCCCGGCCAGGAGCAGAGCCGGCGCAGGCGGCTGCTGGACGCGCACCGCGCCGCGGCCGAGTTCTACCAGGAGCAGCTTCAGGGCCCCGGTGCCGCGGCGGGGCGGGCCTTCTTGTCCGAGCGCGGCTTCGAGCGTGCCGACGCGGAGCGGTTCAGCGTCGGCTACGCGCCGGCCGGGTGGGAGGAACTCACCCGGCACTTGCGCGCGCGGGGCTTTTCGGACGAAGAGCTGATTGCCGGGGGCCTGGCCATGGAAGGCCGCCGCGGCCCCCGGGACCGGTTCCACAACCGTCTGATGTGGCCCATCCGCGACCTGTCCGGAGACGTCATCGCGTTCGGAGCGCGCAAGCTAGATCCGGACGACGAACCGAAATACCTTAATACGCCGGAAACGCCGTTGTTCCGCAAGAGCACGGTCCTCTACGGGGCCGACCTGGCCAAGCGGGAGATCTCGCACCGGCGCCAGGCGGTCATCGTCGAGGGCTACACCGACGTCATGGCCTGTCACCTGGCCGGCGTCCCGACCGCCGTGGCCACCTGCGGCACCTCGTTCGGCGACGAGCACATCAAGGTGCTGCGCCGGCTGGTGATGGACACCGACGGCGCGGCCGGCGAGGTGATCTTCACCTTCGACGGCGACGCCGCCGGGCAGAAGGCGGCGCTGCGCGCGTTTGGCATGGAGGAACGCTTCGTCACGCAGACGTTCGTCACGGTCCAGCCGGACGGCCTCGACCCGTGCGACCTCCGCCTCGCGCACGGCGACGCCGCAGTCCGCGACCTGATCGCGCGGCGTGTGCCGCTGTTCGAGTTCGCCATCCGCAGCGTGGTGGCCAAGCATGACCTGGACACGACCGAGGGCCAGATCGCCGCGCTGGACGAGGCCGCGCCGATCGTGGCCCGGATCAAGGACTCTGGTCTGCGGTCGCGCTACGCCGTCAACCTCGACCGCTGGCTCGGCCTGATGGACGAGCGCTTCGTGCTGGCCCGCGTCCGGGCGCACGCGGGTGACTCACCGGGCGGGCCGGGCGGGCCGGGCGGCGATCAGGGACGGGGCGGCGCGCGTTCCGGACGGCGGGATGCGGCGCGCCCGGGTACCGCGGGCCGCGGCCCCGTAGGGCCCGCCGGGCCGCACGGGCCCAACGGGGCCTACTCGGGCGCCGGATCTGCCGGGCCGGCCGGAAACGGGAACGGGAACGGGATGGCCAGCCACGATGGGCCGGGGAACGGCGGACGGCAGCCGTCCGGCGCGCCCGGCGCCGCGGGAGAGGCGGCGTATGACCCATCCGATCCCGTGGTCCAGGTCGAGCGGGAGGCGCTCAAGCTCGCGGTCCAGCGGCCGGGACTGTGCGGCCCCGAGTTCGATGCCCTCGGGCCTGAGGCGTTCTCGGTGCCGGTGCACGCGGCCGTGTTCCGGCTGATCGCCGAGTCCGGCGGCACGATCATGGCCGGCAGCGGCCGCGAATGGTCGGCCCGGCTGCGCGACGAGGCGCCGAACGACCGGGCCCGCGCGTTCATCACCCGGCTGGCCGTGGAACCGCCGAACCTCTACGGCGAACCGGATGTCCGCTACGTGGACGTGGTCCTGGCCCGGGTGGGAGAGCTCGCCGTAAGCCGGGAGATCGCGTCGGTGAAGTCGAAGCTGCAGCGGATGAACCCGGTGCAGCAGCAGGTCCCCTACAACCAGCTCTTCGGTGACCTGGTGGGCCTGGAGCAGCGGCGCAAGGCCCTGCTCGATCGTGCCGCAGGCGCGTAGGGGATGCGTGCCGCAGGCGCGTAGGGGATGCGTGCCGCAGGCGCGTAGGAGATGCGTGCCGCAGGCGCGCAGGGGCTGGGCGGCGCAGGTGCCTGGGAGCGGTGCCGCAGGCGCGCAGTAATGGCTCAATAACCCACCGGTGCCAGGTTACGGACAGCTAGTGATCACCGTAACTACCGGGAAGGTGACAAAATTAGGTCCCCCGTAACCGGGGGTTCGTGTCGCACACTGGTTCACGTGAGCCTCAGCGTACTGACAAGCGGGCCTTCGCTGGCCGACCAGATGACTCATCTCGTGGCGCTTGGGAGGGAGCGGGGTTCCCTCACGATGGCGGATGTCGCTACCGCTCTCGACCGCCACGAACTCTCACCCGATGCGCTCGGCGATGTCGTGCGGCTGCTGGGTGATGAGGGCATCGAGCTTATCGACGCACCCCACGAGGAGGTTGAAGAGACAAGACCCGCGGGGGAGGTGGATCCGGGCCGGCCCGCCGCCACCAGCGACCTGGTCCGGATTTACCTGCGCGAGATCGGGCGTGTCCCGCTGCTGACCGCCGAAGGCGAGGTGGAGCTGGCCAAGTCGATCGAGGCGGGCCTGTTCGCCGACGAGAAGCTGCGGGGCGGCTTCCCGCTGCAGGGGGCCGAGGCGGCGGATCTGCAGCTTCTGGTCGTCGAGGGGGAGCGGTCCAAGCAGCGGCTGATCGAGGCCAACCTGCGCCTGGTGGTGTCCATCGCCAAGCGGTATATCGGCCGCGGCCTGGTCTTCCTGGACCTGATCCAGGAGGGGAACCTGGGCCTCATCCGCGCGGTCGAGAAGTTCGACTACACGCGCGGCTACAAGTTCTCCACCTATGCGACGTGGTGGATCCGGCAGGCCATCACCCGGGCGATCGCCGACCAGGCGCGAACCATCCGGGTGCCCGTGCACATGGTGGAGACGATCAACAAGCTGGCCCGTATCCAGCGCCAGCTGCATCAGGACCTCGGGCGGGAAGCGACGCCAGATGAGATCGCGGCGGAGATGGGCATCGAGCCGGACCGGGTGGCTGACATTCAGCGCATCGCCCAGGAGCCCGTATCCCTGCAGTCGCCCATTGGCGAGGAAGAGTCCGACCTGGGCGACTTCATCGAGGACGCGGACGCCGTGGTGCCGATCGAGGCTGCGGCGTTCATCATGCTGCAGGACCAGCTGGAGCGGGTCCTGGACGACCTGTCCCGGCGTGAGCAGCGGATCATCCAGCTGCGGTTCGGCCTGACCGACGGACATCCCCGGACGCTGGAGGAGGTCGGCCGGGAGTTCGGCGTGACCAGGGAGCGAATTCGCCAGATCGAATCCAAGACGCTGGCCAAACTCCGCCACCCGAGCCGCGCGCAGATGCTGCGGGAGTACCTGGATTAGCGCCGGGGCCGCCCGCCGCGGCCCACTGCGCCCATGCCTACCCCGCCCGGTGGCCGTCCCGGCCACCGGGCGGATTGGTTCCCGGCCGCGGTTAGGTGCCGTCCGGGTACGGGCCGGTCCCCGACGCCGGAGGCGGGTTGTAGAGGTCCGCCCCGTCGTTGGCGTAGTCCGTGGACCCGTTTACCCGGTTGCGCAGGCCCGGGATCGTCCCGGCCTTGCTCATTGCCGTCTGGGCGAAGCCCGGCATCTTGTCGGTGGCCTTGTCCTTGACGGTCTTGCCGAGCTCGGCGGCCTTCGAGCCGACCGCACCCGCGGCCTTCTGCACGGCCGGGTTTCCCGCCGCGCGCTGGCTCAGCCTTCGTATCTGCTCATAACGTTCCCGCCCAGCCCGCGCGCCGAGGACATACCCGGCGGCGAACCCGGCGACGAGCGTGACTCGATACCGCATTATGTGCCTCTCTTAACCGTGTGGTCGTGCATCGTTGACTTCCCGCTATCAGCCTTCGTACTCCTTCGCCTATCGCACCCGAAAGCAGCCGCAAGGGCAACACCGCTGCGCCGCCGGCCGCGGATAGCGCGCCCGGCGCGGAGCCCGGTAGGTGAACGGGCCATCCAGCCGCCGGTTTTCCCTTCGGCGTGACGCCGCGCACGACTATCCCGCGGGTACGCTACTCTTAGGTCCCGGCACTGATGGGACGGGCCGTCGGCACAGCGGTTGGAGACGCTGAGCTGCTCCGCGGGGCAGCTGCGCCGACCGGTTCCTGGCATTCGATCTGGGGTAGCTCAATCGGCAGAGCCACCGGCTGTTAACCGGTAGGTTGCGAGTTCGAGTCTCGCCCCCAGAGCTGATCGTGCAGCTATGTGCGTTCGAAACGAACGCCAGCTGCACGCCGGAGATCGCCAGCTGCACGCCGGAGATTATGTGCGATCGCCGCAGAGAACGGCGACTGACCCCGCTTTCTCTCCGGGCTACCCTTGGTGCCGCAAAACGTGGCAGAGATCTCGTCAGCCAGCCTCGGCATCGCCGGCCCCGGCGGCGACGGCAGCAACGGCCGCCGTCTCTCGTCAGCCCTTTCGTGTGGACCTGCCGCCACCCATCGGCGGCGCCGCTGCGATGGTGGCGTCCTGACCTGAGCGAGCCAGGGCTGACGCGATGAACCCGTCTGCCTTCAGGTCCTCGATGAGTGCGCGCAGGAATGCCTTGGCCGCCGGTGACCGATCCAGGGTGGTGGCGACGGCCTGGCGGATCTGCATGAAGCGCGGTTCGGCCAGCCGCAACGCCGGGTCGCCGGCGACCAGGCGGGCCAGCGGCTGACGGATGCCCGCCACCGCCTCGAGGTGGTGCTCGCGGAACACGTCAACCGCGTCGCCGCCGCGCACGACCTCGGCGTGGGTCAGCGTGCGGGTCAGGTACAGGTCGTAGGCCGAACCCTCCTTGACCGCGATCCGCACTCCCGGGCGGTCGATCTCGGCAGCCGTCGTGATCGGTGATCCCGCGGGTACCGCGTAGACGCCTTCGATCAGGACGTACGGGGCGGTGAACCATACCTCGGCCTGGCGGGCGGGCTCGATGGCCAGGAAACCGATGTCCGCGGCGCCGGTGCGCAGGGCCTCGAAGGACTTGCGCGCGGCGTCGAAACACGCCAGCGACACGGGCACACCCAGACGCGCCGCGATCTCACGGGACAGGTCGACGGTCACCCCCGCGGGCGCCTGCCCGGTGCCCTGAGCGAGCACCGGGTTGCCCAGATTGATCGACGCCCGCAGTACCCCGGCCGGGGCCAGATCGGCTACGACCGCCTCGTCAGCCACCAGCACTCCCATCGGCACACACGCAGGACCCGGGCCCGGCTGGGTGCGCGCTAGGTCCCGGAGCCGTCCGGTGCCTTGGACGGTAGCAGGGACAGCTGGCCGGAGTGGAT
>Ga0182014_10003380_pt1 | contig 19166 bp, 22 predicted proteins | sample 612S2DmetaG_FD_120489 | JGI IMG/M metagenome (GOLD analysis project Ga0182014, IMG submission 120489) | Permafrost microbial communities from Stordalen Mire, Sweden - 612S2D metaG | ecosystem: Environmental > Terrestrial > Soil > Wetlands > Permafrost | place: Sweden: Stordalen | collected... | reverse complement strand
CGCGTGGGTTGTTTCGATTCGTCTATGTATAGCACCGCTGTTGCCCCGACTACTGTGACGATTGGCTCACTCGAAGGTGATGGCCGACCGTCCAAGCAACTCGCCGGAACTGCTGTCTTCCAGAGCCCAACATTGAGGAGAAGGGCGTCTTCGTTCCCGACTGGCTGGAGTGCTTTTAGCTTGGCTTCTGCGCCTTCACTCTTATCGAGGGGCACCCGTCAGAAACTCGGCGCGAGGCGCCCACAGTGCTTCATGTTGAGTCCGCCCACTGTGTCATCGCACGCTGATCCGGGCGATGCTCCTTCATCGTCACGACCTTCGGCCGCACCAGGATCCGCATCGTCCAGAGAAGATCGTCCAGGACGGTCCCAAACCCGAAGTGAGCATCTACAAACGCCAGCTCCGCAGCCGGCAGAGTCGAGCGCCCCGACATCAGGACCACGGGAACATCCGGCACCAGAAACTTGATCTCCTGGGCCAACCGCGAACCCGACATCAATGGCATTTCGTAGTCCAGGAGTGCCAGATCAAAGTGGGTTCGCTGGCAAAGCGCGAGCGCCTCGATCGGGTCGTTTTTCACGATCACTCGGAACCCGCATTCCTCAAGAACACTGGTTAGCAATCGGCTGGATTTCGGATTGTCGTCCACGTAAAACACTGTCGTTCGGTTCTCCATCACAAACCTCCGTTCCTGTCCCGAGGAACGCCCCCCGCGTCCGGCACTTGCGTGAATTCGCCGTGGCGGCAAAATGACAAGTTGTTCATGTTCTCTTACAGCCTCGGCCAAGTTGCATCAATTCTAGAATGCGCAGCGTACTGCCGCTTTCATTGATCACGGTGATCTGTCGTGTGCTGCTCTTTCTTAATCTCCTTGTTGGACCTGTCGTGGCGATCGGTCAGGAAAAGTCAACGCTGCCGGAGGCGCCAAGCTCAAGTCAGATTGAATCTGGCCCATCAAGCCTTGAACAGGACGGTCAACAACATCAACTAAGTAAGAACCACATCTTCTGGGTAATCCCCAACTATCGATCGGACGAAAACGCGGCAGAAATCAAACCGCTGACGCCGGGCGCGAAGATGAAGGTTGCATTCGATGACTCTTTCGATCCATCAGCGTTTCTGGTAGCTGGCGTCTTTGCTGGGGTAGCCATGGCGCAGAAGCAGTACAGTTCGTTCGGTACAGGAATACAGGGGTTTGGCAAGTACTTCGGAGGTGCATTCGCAGATCAGGCAATTGGCAACATCATGAGCGAAGGCCTATTTCCGGTTGTTCTCCACCAAGACCCTCGTTATTTTGTGAAAGGCACTGCCGGATTTTGGAAGCGAACTGGATACGCTATAAGCAGGGAAGTTATCACTCGCGGCGATGACGGCCGCAACCACTTCAACACATCAGAGCTGGCCGGAAATGCTGTGGCCGCAGGCATTTCCGACCTCTACTATCCGGCTGCAGATCGATCATTCGGAAATACCGCAAATAAGTGGGGACAACAAATAGCTCTGGATACGTTTTTCAATGTGGCAAAAGAGTTCTGGCCGGACGTGCGCAACAAATTATTTGGGCACTAATGAGGCCTGAAACCGACAACTGGGTCACGGGAAGTGGCCCTCCCAACGCACCCTCAGAGAGGACAAAGCTGAACATGCCACGAACGGGTCCAATCTCTACTGAGAAAGCACAGGCGTACGCAACGAGCACTGACTTCTGCAGAGTGTTCTTGGAAAATATGGATAGTTTACATTTGCTCTCGTTCTTGCTAACGGCCGATCGGACAAAGGCTGAGGAGTGTTTTGTCTCCGGCTTGGAAGATTGCGTCAAAGGAAGCTGCGTGTTTCGAGACTGGGCGCGCTCCTGGGCTCGGCGGACGATAATCCTGAATGCAGTTCGTATGTTGGCGCCCGGTCGGGACCACGATACGGCCGCGCCAGTGCCCGGTGATCCAGTCAATTGCAAGTTTGGACGAACGCCCCAGGCCGATGCCGCAATTGCGAGCATTCTCGGGCTTGAAGGGTTCGAGCGCTTTGTCTTTGTGTTATCCGTCCTGGAAAGGTGCTCAGATCAGGATTGTTCCGTTCTCCTGGGCTGCTCGCGGCAGGATGTCCGTGAGGCGAGGATACGAGCGCTACAACATGTCGCCGAGTCAGACAGGATGCGCGCTCTGGCCGGGTCCGGGACCCCAACTCCATCGCGGAGCTACCACTCGGAAACGCTGGTGGCCTATTCTGCGTGATTCATCGGGCGTTACGTCGATACTGTTTCGAGCACGTGGACGGGTAGCGACAAACTTATAACAGCGCCGCCTCCCGCGTTCGCGGAGACCCTAGCTGCACCACCGTGCGCCTGGACAACTGCGTCCACAAAGGCAAGCCCGAGACCATGCCCGGGAGAATGTTTCCCCTTTACGAAGCGATCGAAAGCCCGGCCGCCAATCTCAGGCGGGAATCCAGGGCCATTGTCTTCGATCACCAGTGCTGCTGACCCTTGATGCGAATGGAGCCGGATGTTTACTCGGCATCCCGCCGGCAAATGAGTCAATTCGTTTTCGAGCAAATTGCTTACCACACGATTCAGCAGAGTCGGGTCAGCATCCACGACCACATGCTCTTCGACGTCGGTCGTCACTTCGTGACGGCGCTCAGCCATAGCAGGCTGGTAAATATCAACCAGTTGTCTCACAACATCAGAGAAATCGACTTGGCCGCGATCCATGTGAAGCGCGCCAGCCTCCGCCTCGGCCAGATCGAGCGTGGTGTTCAGCAACTGCAAGAGCCGATCCAGGTCTTCGATAGCTTCTCCAACCGAATCACGCCACTTCTCATTACCTTCATTACATAAGGCGGATTCGAGCGTTCCACGAATCAAGGTTACTGGGCTCTTGAGGTCGTGCGCGATACCGCCAGTAACGGTACGAAGCTGATTTACCGAAGACTGGAGCCGGTCCAGCATGTGATTAAAAGTCTTCGCCAATCGCGAAATCTCGTCCGAGTTCACAGGTTCAGGCAAGCGTTCTTCTAAGTCTTCGGTGCCAATTCGCGCGACGGTTTCCGTAATTCGTTCAACACGAAGCAGCGTACGACGGGCGCTCCAGTAAGAGATTACGAAGCCAAGCAGGAACATGCCGCCCCAGACCATGAGAAACCGAAGAGCCAACGTGTGCAGCAGATGCTTAGCGCCACGATCCGAGAGCCCCAGATAAACAGTTCTTCCGTTTTGCACCTGGACAACGACCCGAAAGGTTTGGCGCCATCCTTCCACTGCTATGGATTTCGGAGCGCCCGGAACGAGCTTCGCCCGCTGAATCGCTGCGACAAAAACATCCTTGGAGCTTGGGCCGACCCACAACGGACCTTCACTGTTGCTCGGATCTGTTGCCAAGAAAAAGACAGAATTCAGCCTTTCGCCTCGGGCATTGCGCTCGTCCGGTACTTCCTGAGTAGCAAGCTCGGCCACCTCTCGAACTATCCGCTTGTATAGGTGATCGCTCGGAGTATCTGCCGAGACCTGAGCAAGAACCTCAGCTTCGCCACTGAGCCAGGTGTCACTGCGCTCTCGGATGCCTTGAGCCACAAGGAAATAAACTATGGAGAACGCCCCAGCGGTTCCGAGCGCGAACGCCAGAGTTGTCCAAATCGAAATCCGCCATGCGGCGGTAGCGCGTAAATTTCTAGGCATTCTTGAGAACATAGCCAACACCGCGAATTGTGTGGATCAGTGGCCGCGGGGTGTCATGGTCCACCTTGCTGCGCAAACGATAGATATGGACATCCACGACGTTGGTTGCGGGATCAATTCGCATCCGCCAAACGTGGTCCAGAATCATGGTGCGAGTTACCACGCGACCTTCATTGCGGCAAAGATACTCCAACAGGGAAAACTCCTGTGGGGTCAATTGCAGCACGCGATCGCCCCGTCGTGCTTCACGACGTACAAGGTCAAGCTGCAAATCGCCAGCTTGCAGGCACACCGATTCATTCTGCGGAACCGTGGCCCTGCGCAGCAGGTTTCTCAGCCTTGCCAGCAGTTCCGGTAGAGCGAATGGCTTCGTCAGGTAATCGTCTCCGCCTTGCTCCAGTCCCCGGACGCGCTCGTCGACAGAACGCCGGGCAGACAGAATCAGAACTGGTGCCGAACTACCTTGAGCACGGCAGCGGGCAATCAAGTCCAATCCATCCAGGTCTGGAAGGCCAAGATCTAATGATGAAGACATCATGAATCCCTTCCAAGGCCATGGCTTCCCCAGCTTTCGCTGTACTGGCCGCATCCACCCGGTACCCTGCCTCCACCAGCGCGCGTTTCAGAAACTGCTGAATGGATAAATCATCTTCTACCAACAGCAATCGCATAGAAGCTTCCCGACAGTCCAAAACTTTACACCTCCTGGTGGGATGCAGGAAACTCGTCAAGCGTTGAACACCTTCGAGCCAGCACCAGTTTCGCAAATTTGGTTGAGAATTTGCTCATATACTCACTGTGGGTCCCAGGTCATATCCACGCGCACCGGAATTTCGGTCTTGACTGGCATTGTCAGCAGCGATGGCGGGTCAATTTCGAAATCATACAGAGTAGCTGGAATTGTCCCTGTGATGTGAGTCTCGCCGCCTTGTACCGCCAGCTTTAACGAAACCTGCGTATACGGGCTCGTTAACACCCGGAGCCCTTTTGACGCATCTAAATATTTTGTACCCGAATCAATCTCGATGAGGTTCGACTTGCAAATATCCCGACTCACCATCGCCGCGTGTTCTTTGCTCTTTGTACTCACAGCAGCCTTCGCCCAAACCCCGCCGGCTGACACGACCCTGATTGCGAACCCCGTCTTCCAAGCAAACTGCGCGAAGTGTCACGGTAAAACCGCCGAGGGCCGCCACTTCGGTGGGCCATCGCTCATCTCCGACAAAGCCGCAGCCACCTCTACGGCTGACTTGCACAACGTCATCACCAACGGCAAAGGCCGCATGCCCAAGTACGCCAGCAAACTAACATCGGAAGAAATCGACACGCTGGTCCAGCAAATCAAAACCCTGAGCAAGAAAGAATGAGACGACTACCCCGAGGCTTCTGCGCCTATTGAGTCTTCTTTCGAGTTGCGCCCGCAAAGAAACTTAGCGTGGTGCGACCCACGGACTCGGCCCCGAAGCGTGGAGGTCAATGTCTACTGTTTTTTCCACCCGAAGGATGAACGCGCTTGGGTCCTTCAATCCCCACTTCACGTAGGGCACCGCGAAGTGGACTGTCAAGCTCCAGTGGTCCGAAGCGAGTTCGACCTGCGCTGGTACGGTGATCTCGTGTTCGCCGCCGTGGATGCCGAACATGCCGTGGACTTGCACCATCGAAGTCCCGAGCGCTAGGACTTTTCCCTCCACCCGGTCGGGTCGAAAAGTCACCTCGGAATACCGAGCGCTCTCTAGAATCTCCTTGTACATCTTCCGATCGCGGCTCCAATTGTCGCTATTTCCGCTCGCCGCGTCCACGACGATCTCTCCGCTGATTGCGTTGCTGGCGGGAGCGAAGCGGACCTCGCCGGCTTTTAGCTTGAAGCTGCCGTGCACGGTGTGCAGCACATCGCCGAGAGTGAAATTCACCGTGGTCTGCGCAGGGACAAAGTTCAGAGTGGCTTCCTGTCCCTGTCCCCATGCGAGCGTGGCAACTAGGAAAATGGAAATAGGGGTAATTGGTTTGGCCGTGATCTTCATGGAGCAAAAAGTCTTACGCACTCAACACCCGCCATCCCAGTGAGAGCCCATTCGTCGCAAAGTCTATAGGCGACAGTGCGCCGACGTGCATGGCCAGCATACGGCCAAACAGTCGCGGATCAGAACCGAAAGCGCGCATCACTCGCTGCCGGAATGAAGTTTTCCAATCGAGAGTGAGCATGAGCCGTGCCATTAGTGCCGGACGCCTCGCCAGCGCCCTATGCACTTGCTGGTAACGTTCCAGGTTGCCTGTCGCGAAACACTCAGCGAGCACTTCGGCCTGGCGGAACGAAAGGCACAGGCCTTCGCCGGTAATGGCGTCGACTGTGCCGGAGGCATCGCCGACCAAGGCAACACACCCTCGGTACACCCGGTGCAACTTGCGAGTTGCGGAAATCGCGCCCCGCTCCACGGATGACGGTTCAGCGCCACACAGCCGCGAGACAAGCTCCGGAAATGCCGTCAACGCCGCATCCAAGCGCAAATGCGGGTCGCGGGAGATCAACGCCACGCAGATTTCGTCCGCCGCGACCGGGGTGACATAAATCTGACACCTCGGTCCCCAATGCAGTTCCATGCAGTCAGTCCAAGGGGAAACGCGGTAATGTCGGCGGAAAGCAAAACGGGTTCGATCGTAGCGGTAACGGTCGAGGCCTGCCCAGTGTCTGACTAGCGAGTGACCTCCATCCGCACCCACCACCCAGCGGGAGCGCACAATCTGCTCACCGAGCAGCACACCCTCAGGATGCAAACCAGTAACTGGAGTGTGCCACAGCATGGAAACACCCGTAGCCTCGGCCCTTGCGACCATGATGCTGTGCAATACAGTCCGCCGTATGCCTTGGCCGGCACCGTTAGGGAAACTCGCGTCCACGCTCAAGCCGCCGCTGACGAAGCGGATCCCACGGAAGGGGTGCGCGATCTCCGCTGGAATGCCAATCCCTAACTGTTCGAGTGCTGCGCGACCATCGGGCATTAGCCCTTCGCCGCACGGTTTGTCGATGGGCGGTTGTGCCCCGTCCGCCACGACCACATCGAAGCCGCGTTGACGCGCCGCGATGGCCGTTGCCAAACCGGCGGGCCCACCACCGATTACGAAGATATCCGTTGTTTTCACCATTGCAGTAATAAGAGCTCAGAACAGAAACCAGGCCCCATCGCCGCCATCAGGCCCAACGTCCCTGGTGCTGGCCGGCGCCGTTTCATGACTTCTTCCAGCACCACCAGGACCGATGCCGACGATAAGTTGCCCATCTTCCTCAAGCAGTCCCAGGAAGCCTCGAGTTGACCATCTTTTAGATCAAGCGCGTCCTGTATGGATTCGAGCACCTTCGGGCCGCCGGAGTGGAGCACCCAACTTCCGATGTCGTTGCGGGTGTGTCCATATTCAGCGAGGAACGCGTCCACGTCCTTGCCAATTTGCTTTCGAACCAAGTTCGGAATCTCGCGCGAAAGTACGATGCGGAAACCCTTTTCGGAAATCCGCCAGCCCATCATCTCTTCGGTCTGGGGATAGAACACGGAACGGGTCGCCAGGATTTTGGGGCCGAGTTGCTCGGACTCTGTCGCGAATGCACTGCATTCCTCACCCGCCACAATCACCGCCGCTGCGCCGTCACCGAAGAGCCCCGAAGAGATCAAATTGGCCGGTGACAAGTCTTCTTTCTGGATGGTCAAGGAACACAGTTCCACCGAGAGCAGAACGGCCAGCTGCGAGGGATAAGCCTTCACATAATCGGCGGCGCGTGCGATTCCCGCCGCTCCTGCCACGCAGCCAAGGCCGAACATTGGCACACGACGAATATTTGGCGACAGTCCGATCCCGTTGATAAGCAAAGCATCAATCGAAGGACTCGCAATGCCGGTGACCGACGTAAAAAAGAACGCGCCCAGGTCTCGAGGTGCGAGTCCGGCATGGGTCAAAGCGCGGCAGATCGCCTGCTTGCCGAGGTCAAGCGCCACTTCAATCCACAGGTCGTTGACCTCGCCCCAGCCAGACAGTTTCGCATAGGCGTGCGCCGGCAACGCAAGATGGCGCCCGTCGACACCTGTGTTGCGATGCAGGCGGCGAAGTAGTTCCGGGTTCTCCAGCTCTGCGCCCCAGTACGTCTGCAATGCCTGAAGCAAAACTGCCTGGGAGTAGTAGTGTTTGGGAAATGCACTGGCGACGCTAACGATTTGCATAATTAGATGGTTTCATTCCTCAATAAATAAAATAGGTGCTTGTTGCGTGGGTTCAGGCGCTGATCGCCCTCCGCGCCATGCCAAGAGCTTCAGACCAAAACGAACCGGGATGGTGCGCAAGCTCAACGACATCACGGACCGCGGAGACGAATTCGGTGATCTGCTTCTCAGTGACCACCAGGGGAGGAGCGACCTTCAGCACCATGAAATCGTTCCCGCAAATCTGCGTGAGGATTCCACCATTGTGGAAGAGACGCATGACTAGGATCTGTCCGAACATGGCGGGATGGATCTTGGCAAACGCTTCAAACGGTGCTCGCAGCGCAATCCGCTGTGGAGCCTGGAACTCAATACCAAGCAAGAGGCCCTTGCCGCGGACCACTTTCACCATCTCGTAACCAGAGAGAGCATCGGTCAATTGCTGCTGTAGCTCCATGCCCATTCGCGTAGCCCGGTCCCCAAGCCTCGCGCTCTCGAGTACATCGAGGGTTGCCAAGCCGGCGCACATGGAAAGGCTGTTTTCGCTAAAAGTGGACGCGTGCACAATCGAGCGTTTGAAAGAGCTGAATACGGAACCATGTACGGCGTCCGACATGAGTACCGCACTTACCGGGACCAGGCCGCCGCTCAAAGCTTTCGCAAGAACGACAAGGTCTGGCGTGATGCCAAAATGATGTGCCGCCAGAAACGGGCCGGTGCGAAACATCCCCGTCTGCACTTCGTCGGCCACCAGAAGGGACCCGTAACGCCGGCACAAATCCTGTGCATCTCTGAGGTAGTCCGGCTCCGGGACGCGAATGCCGCCTTCCGCCTGGATGGGTTCCACAAAGAACGCCGCATAGCGCTTGGTCACCAGTTCCTTTTCCAGGGCCGCGAGGTCGGCGAATGGCACCGTCACGGTTTCGGGAAGAAGCGGCCCGAAGCCCTTACGCCAATACTCGCCATTCATCAGCGATAGTGCACCGCAGGTCAGGCCATGGAAGGCGCGGTCGCAAGACAGCAGTCCAACGCGGCCTGTGTACGCTCGCGCGAACTTGATAGCCGTTTCGACACCTTCGCTTCCCGAACTCGCGAAGAACACCTTGGAGAGCCTGCCGCCCGCTAGCTTGCAAAGGCGCTCCGCCAATTCGCCCGCCAGTTCGGGGACGTTACTTTGCAGCATTACAGGCCCCGACTTGTCTAATTCATCTTTGAGGGCGGCCACAATCGCTGGGTGGTTGTGCCCCGCGTTATGGACACAGTAGCCGGAAAGAAAATCGAGGATTCGAAGGCCGTCCGTGGTGAACAACTCCGTTCCCTCGCAGCGTCCATAGCTGAGGTTCATTTCAAGCAGGTTGAGCAGCTTGACCCAGTGAGGATTCACGTGGTCAGCGTAACTATCCGTGGCGAGACGTTCAGCTATTGGCATAGGTAATCGACCGAAACTCTGGTGCATTCGCGAGGCCTTGTTGGAGGGTCAACCCTTTGTACCAACCTGTTCTCATTTCCTGGCTCTGATGCCACGCGTTGCAGCCTTGGTTGCCAGCAGTTCGAAATGAGACAGTCGTCGAGCCCACCGCCGTCACTGCCGGATTCGTGTAAGTTCTCTCTGATACAGGCCGTTCTGCGGAAACTCGCGGGAGAGGCTGGCAAGCAGGTTTCTGGCAGTCGTGCGGTCCTGATCGCGCAAGGCCGCAACGGCAAGCAAGAGACGCGCGAAAGGCGCGAGGTAGTGTCCTCTATCTGCGGTCAGCTTCAGGTTCGTGATTCCCAGATCTTTATTGGTTTCCGCGCCAGTCATACGCAGGATCCAACGCACAGGCGCCACATTTACGCCCAGGAGATAGTTTTCTACACCGATCGCCAGATAGGCGTCATAGTACGTCGGATCGAGCGAGACGAGCTCTTCCGCCAAACTGCGCCCGGCCTTCATGTAGCTCAATCCCGCAAAATTCCGCTTTTCAATGAGAGCGAGATAATCGCCACGTAGACCGTCGGCCAAAACTTTGGCAAAGAGGGCATCTCTCGTGTGAGGCGACAGTGCGAGCACACGATCAGCAATCTGGGTCGCAGCTTGGAGTTCGTTGTCAAAGGCAGTGTAAACCGCAGGATCGGGGCCCGGCTTTTCGCGACTTTCAAACTTGTGATTGTCCGTAAAGAGTTCAACCTCCAGGATGTGAAGGCGGCTAAACTCGGAGAAGAGGTACGCCGCTGCATTCGAAACCGGCCCGAGTGGGTCCTGCGGGTGCGCCTCTTCGTATAGCTGAAAGCTCTTGTGTGCTCCCGGAAAATCCAAGTTGTACATCTGGCTGTACCCGACATCCAGCAGGCGGGAATCAGTTGGTGCGGTTTGAGCTCCCGCCCGAGATGACAGCAGAAACAGGATGAGACCGCAGCAAAACACCTCCAATCGGAATGGCACAGGCCTTGGAAAACTAACCACTAGAATTACCTTTCGAGAAACAGCGAGTGTCGCGGTTCAAAGTCCTTCTATTTGTCAGGGACAACACTATGCCAGGGCGAGAGACCTTCCTCAACATCCTTCACCTCAGCGTTTCCGATGTAGCGATGACCTCGTGTGGTTAGAGGGCTACGACAACTACGATATGCCCGCAACATTACCGCGCCCTTTCCGGAAGATGACAATCTGTTCATCCACGAGCGAATCTCCTTATTCCCCTACCAACTATGAGTATGATTTGGTCTACGTCAGGGTCCGTGGTTGCAACCATTTTCATTTTTCCTACCTCATAGTGAGCACGGTTTCCTTCGGGTCTTGGGGACGGGGATGTTAGCTATCCTCGTGTGGCGGCTCATCCGCCTTGAAGGGCTGCTCTCTCCACGCGGAGGACGATTGGGAGTTATTGTAATGCGACGAAGTGTATTAGCGCTGACAGTGTTGGTGGTTGGGTTGAGCAGCGGCGTGAGTGTCGCGCAGACGCTAAAGCCTCGACCTCCGGTGGGAACGCAGCAGCAGAACGAGGATGTGCCTGTGTCGCAGAAGGTGCCCGAAAACGCGGACGTTGAGTCGGTGACGGTGCCGATGAGCGTGGCGGCTGGGACTCCGATCAAGGTAGCGCTGGATTCAGAGGTGCGGGTTCGTAAGGTGGGGCAGGTGATCCGTGGCAAAACAGTAGAACCAGTGTATGCATTCGACAAGCTGCTGATCCCGGCGGGAACGGTGGTTAACGGCGAAGTGTCGGCGATTGATAGTGTCCCGGGGAAGACGTGGGCGCTCGATGCAACCAATGGGAATTTCTCTCCGGCGCGGCATGTTCATGTGCGGTTTGATGAGTTGGTGATGAGCGACGGGACGCATGTGGCGCTGCAGACCGTCGCATCTCCAGCGCCGGATGGAGTTCTGCGGTTTGTCTCGGCGAACGAGAAGGCGGAGCAGAAAAATAAAGTGCAGGACGCAGCATCGAAAAAAGTGAGCGCAACGCGGCAGGCGATCCGGCAGCAGTGGAGCGATTTACAGAAGCAGATTCATGAGCCGGGAAAGGTGCACAAACTGAAACGGATCGCGCTGGCACAGTTGCCAGTGCATCCCCAATACATTGATGCGGGAACGAGCTTTAATGCGAACTTGTTGCAACCTTTGGATTTTGGAACGGAGGCGGTGAAGTCGGAAGCATTGACTAATATTGGAGTGCCACCACCGACCGGAAGCGTGGTGCACGCGCGGCTGGAGACCGCATTGACTTCGGCGACGGCGAAGAAGGGAGATCCGGTGGAGGCGCTGATCACGGAGCCACTCGTGGTGTCGGATCACCTGATTTTGCCGGAAGGCAGCGTGATTAAAGGCTCGGTGGTACAGGTGACGCCGGCGCGGCGGCTGGGAAAGAATGGGCAACTGCGAATCTTATTTCATCAGGTTGCACCGCCGAATGGAATTGAGCAAAGAGTCGAGACGACCCTGGAAGGCGTGGCCGTGGCCAAGGGCGAACATCTGAAGTTGGATTCGGAAGGTGGGGCGCAAGTGACGACGCCGCGAACTAGATATTTGATCACCGGAATCCAGGTGATGCTGACGGCCTCGCAGGCCTCTCCGGATCGAGATGCGGGACAGGGGGGACAGAGCGTAGGTGAAGCGGGAGGCGGCGCGGCGAGTGGGGCATCGGGATTTAAGTTGGTGGGGATGGTTGCGGGGATTGCTGCGCATTCGCGCGTGGTGTCTGCCGGGTTTGGATCGTATGGAGCCGCGATGTCGATCTATTACCACTTTCTAGCGCGAGGGCGCGATGTGGTCTATCCAAAAGACATGGCCATGGTCATCGGGATAGGAACTCGGGGCACCCAGGCAAATAATGCCGCGGGACCGTCTGCACAATGAGATCTGAGGTGAGGAAATCCGCGACCGATGTGGGCTTGCGTGTCGGCTGACGTGTCGTACCACTGGCAAGCAGAGTCCAGCGACCTGATCGACCACGTATGAATTCAGTGCGATGTGTCGCTGATAACCGTCTCAGGATTGCACCAGTATGCCAGCGCTTTGGATCGAAACATACCGCAAAATTAACGAGACTGTCGCGGAACTAAGCGCATGGCGCACCCACAAGGTCTTCGTTATTGGCGGCGGAAGTCTCGTCTCCAGTTTGGTCGAGACGAACCGGGTTCATCCGGGGTTGCGCACACCGCTCGAATTGGCTGTTCTAGAATCGCCCGCAGACTTGGACATATCAACAACACAAAGGTGAAGCTGAACACTCGAGGACGTCTCTCTCGGCATCTGCGGCAGAGCGGATGGGGTCAGCGGGGCGCCGCAACAAAACTTCGGGTCTACTTCGGGCAAGAAGGTCCGCTACGCGGATGCAGGGGCGCGGATATCCGTGCCCACATTCTCCAACTCCTCTGCAATTCTCCAACCTACGCTTCCGCGCGTTTCGCCTTACGACTGGACAACAAATTGTCCAGATAACGTGACTTCATTTGCTGGCTCGCCATGACTTGTTTCAGCGGCGGCAGTTTAAGAATCGCACCAAGGATGGCGGCCATCGCGCGATGCCTGGCAAGAGCCTGATTGTCGAAGATGAGGTCCTGGAGTGTGCCGCGCTCAATGGCCATGACCACCGTGCGATGAGCAGTATTCACGGGCGTGATCACGCGCTGACCTCGTTGCTTCAGCCCGATGGCCTACTTGTCGCAAACCCGAGCGCACACGCCGCAACCGAGACAGATCTCTTCGTTGACCTTAGCTTTCTTGCGTTTGTGACGGCGCGGGTCTTCCGCAGAAACCATGCCCATCGCTTCTACCGGACAGACGTCGGCACATTGCATGCAGCCGGAACATTTGTCCTCGGCGATGAAGGGCAGGAAGTTGGTGGTGCTGATGGGAGTGAGAACAGCGAACCGTTTGGCGGCCAACATAGCTTCGCAACAGCACCCACAACAGTTCGCGCACGTTCTCCCCGAATTGCACCAGGTTGCGGTCGCGGGCTCGCGCGAGCAGATCGTGACATTCTGCCTTATCCACGCGGCGGGCGATGCCGTGTTTGATCAGCGAGCTCGCAGTGGCGTTGAAGGTCATACAAATGTCCGTCGGCGCTTCGCAATTGCGACCCAGATGCGACGCCTTGTGGCGGCAATAGCAGGTGCCGATGCCGATGTGCGAGGCCGTCTCGACAACTTGTGAGGCTCGTTCATAGTCGAGTACGTGTAGCGTGTTTTCCGCGGTCAATCCGCGCTCGTTGACGAAGACACGTCCTCCCTGTGTTTCGCCGGTCGCGAAGAGGGCTTTGACGAAGTCCTCCTCGACGTTGAGGTACTGGTAGAAAAGTTCGGCGAGGAGTTTCTGGTCGTAGTGGTCGCCGATGCGCATCATGGAGAATTCAAAGAAGCCGGCCATCGGCGGCGGCATTACGAATGTCTGGCCATGGCGCGAGTCGATGTCGAGCATCATGCCGCGCGAGGCCAGCGCTTCGAGGATGTTGCGGGCCTCGGTTTCGGACTTCTTCCAGAGCAGCGCTGCTGTTTCGGCCGTGAAGGACTTGATCGGGAGCAGCGCGACGAGTTCCACCTCCGCCGGCGTGAACAGGACTGCGAGGATTTGAAACAAAAGTTCGGTCGGCGGAGCCCCTTGCGGGAAGCGGTTGATCCGCTCCGAAAGTTTGCGATAGCTCTCCCTGGCGGTGTGGTGCGACATGGAAATAGTGTAGGACGAATCGGCCAGGGCGAAAGCCGCGGCATCACACGTGTTTGTTCTTTATTGGCTAAAATCTACCCCCGATTCTCTGTTTCCACTAATACGAGGCTAAAGGACGTTTACAGCATCTGATTGCACCATTCGTTTACGTGTTGTGATTCCGCTCACATTGATCCGTGGCATTTGTCACACTGTCGTGCGGAGACTCGGTGATAAAGTCTCCGGACGCTTTCGTGGCGGATTGTTGGTCCAGAGACGCACGCAATGATCTCGGGCAGAAGTCGCAAGAATCCAGCGCGAACAACGCCACAACCTGCAAGGAGGACACCGGATAGAGATTTGGTGATGACATCTCAGCCATCGATCTACACCAAACTCTCGACAAATAGTCTGAATAATCATAAGGAGAGACAGAATGAAAAACACAATTGCATTGTCCGTACTTCTGATAATTGCATCGGCTGCCGGTGTGGTAGCGCAGAATGCTCCCGCAAAAGACCTTTTCGCCAGCAAGTGCGCCATGTGTCATGGACACGATGGCTCCGCGCAAACAACCATGGGAAAAAACCTCAAAATTCGCGACTTTCATTCCTCCGACGTCCAAAAGCAATCGGACGCGGATCTGAAAACGGTGATCACAAAAGGCAAGGGCAAGATGCCAGCCTTTGACGGCAAGCTGACGGGACAGCAGATCGATCAGCTAGTCGGGTACCTCCGGGAAATTGGGAAGCAGAAGTAGATTTGAGTCAGACGGAAGATTCGGTTCAGTAGGAGAAACGGATGCCAGCACACAGTCAGGGGATCGTCAACGCGGGCGATCCCCCGTCACCGCCCCTACCTCGTAGGCGATTTGTCGGGGCGCTACTGGGTAGCGGATTTCTAGCGACAGCGGTTGCGTTCCTCTATCCAGTCTTGCGCTATCTCGTGCCCCCGAAAGCTTCCGACGTTGGCGGCGATGCGGTCGTCGCCGGGCGTGTGGGCGAGTTGAAACCGAACAGTGGAAAGATTTTCCGTTTTGGCAATCGTCCGGGCCTGCTGATCCATACTTCCAGCGGAGAGTACCGCGCCATGTCAGCGACTTGCACGCACCTATCCTGCACCGTGCAATACCGCGACGATCTGCAGCAGGTCTGGTGCGCCTGCCACAACGGTAAGTACGACCTCAACGGCCGGAATGTTTCGGGTCCTCCGCCGCGCCCGCTGGAAGCGTTTGAGGTTCAGGTGCGAGGGGACGAGATTTTCGTCAGGCGTCGGCGGGAGTCTTGAGATGAGTCCCTTACGCGACGTGCGGAATTGGCTGGACCAGCGGCTCGGCTGGCAGGATCTAATAGCGCCGTTGAGGAAGAAAACTGTTCCTCTCCATCGGCTCTCCTATTGGTACTTCCTCGGGGGGATCACTCTGTTCCTGTTCGGCATCCAGGTGGTGACCGGCATCCTGCTGCTTCTGTACTACCGGCCGGGAGCGAGCGAGGCCTTCGAGAGCGTCCAGTACATCATGACCGAGGTACAGTTTGGCTGGCTGATTCGGTCGATCCACTCCTGGTCGGCCAACTTAATGATCTTTACCGCGTTCGCGCACATGTTCAGCGTGCTGTTCCTTAAGGCCTACCGCAAACCGCGCGAGCTCACATGGGTCAGCGGAGTGATCCTGCTATTTCTGGTCATGGGGTTTGGTTTCAGCGGCTACTTACTGCCCTGGAATACCTTGGCTTTCTTTGCCACCAAAGTCGGCACCGAGATTACTGGGCAGGTTCCGATCGTCGGCAAGCCCATGATGATCTTTCTCCGCGGTGGTGAAGAGGTGACGGGTGCCACCCTAAGCAGGTTTTTTGGATTCCATGTCGCCGTTCTGCCCGGAGTGACAACCTTGCTCATCCTTCTGCACCTGTTGCTGGTCCAGCGTCTCGGCATCAGCGTTCCCCCGAAACTGGAACGGCAGTGGACCGCGAATCCGTCTGCAAAGCGGGAAATGAAATTCTTTCCCAACTTCATGCTGCGAGAAATGATGGCTTGGTACCTGGCCCTCGGAGTGCTGGGCGCGTTGGCAGCGGTCTTCCCGTGGAACCTCGGTGTCAAGGCAGATCCCTTTGTGCCTGCGCCCGCGGGAATTAAGCCCGAGTGGTACTTCCTCTTCATGTTCCAGACGCTCAAGCTCATCCCTTCCAAGGTGTGGTTCATCGACGGAGACGTTCTGGGTGTGCTTGCGTTTGGCCTGGTCGGCTTGTTGTGGCTTCTCCTGCCTTTTTTCGAGAGTGACCAACCCTCGCGCACGAAAGGGTGGATCACTGGGTTAGGAGTCTTTGCTCTTGCCTACATGGCAGGTATGAGTGTTTATGGCTATCTTGCGAAATAAGCTCCGACCGTTCAGCGTAGCCTGCTTTGTCGGGCTGGCCGGCTTCGTCGTGCTCGCAGCGTGCCTGGGTTATGGGCAAACCAAGAACACCTGCCTGGATTGTCACTCCGCCTTGCCTGATTCCCTCGGAGTGAGCCAGGAGAAGTTCAGCCAGGACATCCACGCACAAATGGGATTGACTTGCGCCAGTTGCCACGGCGGTGACCCAACCAGCGACGATCCAGACAAAGCCATGAGCCGAAAGGCGGGTTGGAAGGGCAAGATTGATCGCAAGCGGATCCCCGAGTTGTGCGGAAGCTGCCATTCGGATCCCGCCTATATTCGACAGTTCAACCCCAGCTTGCGCACGGACCAGTTGGGCCAGTACCACACCAGTGTGCACGGCAAGCGCCTCGCGGCTGGAGATACCAAGGTTGCAGTGTGCACCGATTGTCACAGTGTCCACGATCTAAGGGCACCCAGCGATCCCCGTTCCACGGTAAACCCGGTCAACGTGGCGAACACCTGCGCTCGCTGCCATGCCGACGCGGGTTACATGAAGGAATATTCCATTCCCACGGATCAGTTCGCAAAGTACAGCACCAGCGTGCACCACCAGGCCCTAACCGTGCGAGGCGATCTGAGTGCGCCCACCTGTACAACGTGTCATGGAAACCATGGCGCGGCGCCGCCCGGAGTCGATAGGGTTGAGAACGTGTGTTCGAACTGTCACACTTTCCAAGCCCAGATGTACGAAAAAAGCTCGCACAAGGAAGCCTTTCAATCGGCTTCTCTTCCAGGATGTGTCGTTTGTCATAGCAATCATGGTATCGTCCACCCCACGGACGCCAAGCTTGGGGCTGGCCCTGAAGGCGTCTGCATGCGCTGTCATACCCCAGGCGACTCGTGTGATCAAGCCAGGGTAGCCTTACTCAGTAGTTTGAGTCGCTTGGACGAGGCCATCAAAAGCGCAGACCAGGTTCTCCATGTCGCCGAGTCTTCTGGCATGGAGGTGAGCGAGGCTCGGCTGGGACAGGATCAGGCACGGGATTCGCTGACCAAAGCTCGAGTCACGATCCATAGCTTCCGGCAAGACTTGGTGGATCAGGATATTCAAGCCGGCCTGAAAATCGCCGCCCAGAACCTGCAAGCTGGGAAGGCAGCCATGATTGAGCGCAACCATCGCCGTCTCGGGCTGGGAATATCGCTCATCGCGGTCGTGATAGTGTTGGCTGGGCTTTGGCTGTACATCAAGAAGATAGAGAGTTAGACCCACAGATGCATTTATTTTGCCAACGATTTGTGTGAGACGTACCTGCCGGGGAGAAGGCGATGCAGGAATGAGGCTTTCAGCGTGTCGGGGGCGGGTTGTCGCTGGTGACAATCGCCGTCACCTCGTGGGCTGGGGTTCTAGATCAGGAACTTGGAACTGAACTGAGGCTTTGCGCCCTGCGATTCATCAGTCTCGACCACCCTGTGAGCCGGGCGGAACGCAATGCCTTCAGTCTCACGGGCCGGGCGTGCGAGAGGAGTGTTGTATATGACAATGCTGAATGGACGCAAACATCTTCTCATTTGGATCCCTGCAGTCCTGATTGCCGCAGCCCTGATGGTGGCCGTGTTCATACAGGCGCGCCGACTGACCGCTGTGCGCCGCGCACCTTACATTATCGGTGAACCGGAGAAAGGCGCCGCCCTGTTTTTTGGTGACAAGCAGTGCGGCATTTGCCATTCCATCAATGGATTCGGGGGCCGTGTTGCCCCGGATCTCTCCGGAACGCACCCCGGTACTCCCGCAATGGGGTGGATTGCAGCGGTGTTGTGGAACCATGGACCCGGCATGTGGCGGCAGATCCGCCTAAAGAACGAACCTTATCCCCGGTTGAACTCGCAAGAAATGGCAGACATTTTTGCGTTCTTGTACCACGCAAGCAGCATTGACCGCGCCGGGGATCCTAGCGCTGGCCAGCGGGTATTCAACGAGAAGGGTTGCGTCCGCTGCCATTCGGTGGGCGGGACGGGCGGCCAGGCGGCGCCCGAGCTATCCAAAATCGCTGCCGCCTCTGACTCGAACGCCTGGACACTCACCATGTTTAACCACGCCGGATCAATGATTGCTCCTATTACCAGCACCCTAGGACAATGGCCCCAGTTCACGGGTAATGAGATGAATGATCTGATCGCGTATGTGAGTCTCAACGCTCCTCAGCCGGCGACGAACGCACGGAAAATATCCGGCAATGCAGAGCTTGGGTGGGCCGTGTTCCAGCGCAGATGCATGCAGTGCCATTCCGTACGCGGGCAGGGTGGCAGCGTGGGTCCGGAACTGGGGCCAGAGCATGATCTTCCACTCACGACCGGGCAGTTTGCTAGCGTTCTGTGGAACCATGCACCGGCAATGCTCCGTCATGCCCGTGAAAATGGGATTTCTCCTCCGGTTCTTCAGGGCAACGAGATGGCCGACTTGCGGACGTTCCTTGCGAGCCTGCGGTACTTCGAGCCAACTGGATCTCCCCTTGTCGGCGAGCGCGTCTTTTCTGAGCGCGGATGCGCAGCTTGCCACGGCCGGATGGCGGAAGGGACACAAATTGGTCCCGGGCTTAGGTCCGGCACCGAAGCTTTCACCACGATTTCGTTCACCGTCGCACTTTGGCGGCATGGTCCCCGCATGATTGATCGCGCTCAGGAATTGGGTATACCCTGGCCGACTCTGAAGGCCACCGACCTCGGCGATCTGGTGAGTTTCCTTAACGCACCTGCACGCCCGAAGTAATTCGCTGGAGGGCGGCAGTTAAACTGGCGCGAACTGGCAGGCTTACCGGGAAATATGAAGTT
>Ga0182014_10003379_pt1 | contig 19178 bp, 17 predicted proteins | sample 612S2DmetaG_FD_120489 | JGI IMG/M metagenome (GOLD analysis project Ga0182014, IMG submission 120489) | Permafrost microbial communities from Stordalen Mire, Sweden - 612S2D metaG | ecosystem: Environmental > Terrestrial > Soil > Wetlands > Permafrost | place: Sweden: Stordalen | collected... | reverse complement strand
TGATACGAGGGATGGAGGCCTGCTGTTTCTCCAACTCTTCAAAGCTCTTTTGGCTCATAATGGCTCAAATCTTCCTGACGTGAGCGTTTGGGGCCTGGCGACTGCGGACATGTCCCGGAGTATGTGCTGAACGGCGTGTTCGACATGATAGTTGTTCGCTTTGAGCATGCAGTGTTGCCTCATCACCATGATCTGCTCAGGGTGTGTCGCAAAATGGAGCAATTTGGCAACCATATCGTCTATTGATCTGGACGCGCAAATTACCCCCGTCTTCCCTTCGTCAATGATCTCGCGATTATACTTCCAATCAGATGCCAGGACCGGCAGCCCGGCAATAAACGCGTCCACAATGGCTCCAGGGAAACCCTCTCCCGCGTAATAAGTGGGGAAAAGCATCAAATCATAGTTTTGGAGCACAACATGGACGTTGTCTGGAGACAACACACCGCGATAATTGACATGGGGCGATTGGCTTAGCAGGCGTTCAAACTCAACCCGGTAGTGCTCAGGCAGGGGCCCATACACATCCACGGTGGCAACGGGCTTTTGTGTGTCAGCCTGGTTCAAGCGGGTAACAGCAGCAATCGCTTCCTCCACGCCTTTTTCCTTTATCACCCTCGAATAGAAAACCAGCTTCAAGGGGCGGGTAGTGCAGGCGAAGTCCCGCCTCAAAGTGCGGCTAAACTTGCGAAAATTGGGCAGCACTTGAACCCTGGGTATGCCCAGACCGGACAGATTCGACGCCATCATAGGCGTTTCAACGTAAATGGCATTAAGCCGCGAACACAAACGCCGCAACCAGGTCTTCCTCGCCAGGAGGTCCGGAAGCCATCCTCCGACCACTACGTACCACAATGGCCGATCACATTTACGCGTCCACATCAGGAAGACTGGGAGGAGTAGTTGCAAGCCGCGGCGCCCGGGAAGTATAACGAGCTGTGAGCACTCCTTAATACCGCGCCTGACTTCATTTAGAAAGCGGATCGGATTAGCGGAAAGGTATGAACTGTCCAATTCTCTCACTTCCTCATCGCCAAGAACATCAGCAAACCCTTCCTGAAGAACTCTCGTTTTTATCGTCTGGCCGTCAATCTGGGCGGTGCGATAGCCGTAGTTACCGCAAATCAGAACTGAATCTGGCTGGCTCATGTGCGGACACAGTTGAGGCCCTGCGGCACCGGAAGTCGGTGGGTTGAGCAGTTCTCTTTGCAAATATCGCAGGGTTTCATTTCACCGACCCAAATACATCACAGATGGTTGAGAGCGCGAATGCGTTCGGGAACGATTGCTGGATTATGACCCCGCCTACCCGCAACGGCGTCCTGAGAAAGACGGTCACTGGATACAAGCGCTTCCAAGCGGGCAGGATCAAAGTCCATGTTGTCGTATCGCACGAAATCAAAACTACCCTTGTAGGAAATCACACATGCCGGGTTTCCTGCGACAACAGCGCAAGCTGCCACTGATTTTGTCACGACGGCTCCAGCGCCAATTGCCGCATCGTTGCCTATCTCAATTTGGCCTATCAAAACCGCGTTAACACCGATGTAGACCCGATCGCCAATTATTGGGCATCCTCGTCTTGGGCCACGCCCTGCAATGCCGACGGTCACGCCCTGTGACAAATTACAATTATGCCCGAGTCGGACGCCGGAATTAAGAATCACAGGCCCGAAATGACCAATGTAAAGTCCGGGCCCTATTTCGCATTCCGGGGGCAAACTTATGCCGGTTACAATCTCAACTGCCAATTGAACAAGAAGGCACCCCGCTCGGAGACAAGGACGAACGATAGGTATGTGCACATGCAAGACAATAGCGCGCGCTATGCGATAGCAGCAAGTTGCCCAGAATCCTCGGGAACAAATCAGCACCCCGGCCCATGAAGCGACACCTGTAGCACGGTACCGCCTATAGTCCGAATGAATGTCGCCTAGTAAGCGCATTATTTGAGTCCTCAGTTTATTGTTTTCGAAGGACAACACAGGTCGCGCTCACATGGCGGAAGAACCACGGAAGGTACCCCCGGTTGCGCCACCAGCCTGCGGGCTTATAGAAAGGAAACAGACAACGGGTGAAGGTAAGTGCAAATACAATTGGATTACGTCTGCGAAGTTTCAGGAAGGTGTCGCCCGTTACAATGGCGGAGCGGACTAGACGAGTGCCCGAAAAGAGCGCGGCGAGCCCTTCAATACCCGGTCTGAAACCAGTGTCTATGGGATCCGGATGGTAAGGAAATGAAAAAGGGACAGAGATGAAAAGATGGCCCCCGGAAGGAATGATGGAGACCAATGTTCGACAGATCGCATCCCGCTGGACGACGTGTTCGAGCAAGTTCGAGCAAAAGACGGATTTGAATTCCATGCAGGAAACCCGCTTGAGAAATTCTGGATCTCCCAAATCCCCAACAATATCCACGCCTGATGCAGGTTTTGCATCCAGGTGTTTAACAACATAGCCCCGGCGGGCGACTGGGGCGAAAATGGCTTCCTCAATCCATGGCTGGTCCCGAGTGCGAAACGCCGCCGTGGAGCTTCCCACGTTGCACATTGGAAAAATTTGAGCAGGCTCCAAGGAGGCCAGTTGTTGTCTAAACCAGTGGGCTTCTTGAATCAGCATATTTTAGGAGCGGCTATCGTCAAAGGTTAAGCCGGCTGGCGGTCTTGGCGATCCGCCATCAAGAGCCGCTCGTAGTTGGCAACGCAGGCAGCTAACGACAATTCCTTTTCAGCAAACGACCGCGCCGCGAGACGAAAACTCCTTCGGGTTGACTGGTCCAGAAATGCAAACTGAGTGATGGCGCGAGCGATGGCGCTGGGGCGTTTCGGATCGAAGACGAATCCCGTTACTCCGCCCTGGACCAGCCTCGCGTTGTCTGATACGTCGCTGGCCAGGACCGGCAGGCCCGCGGCGAGGGCTTCGCATAGGCAATTAGGTAATCCCTCCCAGAGGGAGGGAAGGATCAGAGCATCATACTGATTGAGCAGCGCAGGAATGTCTTTACGCACGCCGAGCCAGCGCCAGACATCTTCCACTCGGTGATTCTTGATCGCCGCCAACACCGCCCGGTGACAGGACAGATCGTCAGGCTTCCCCGCCCAATCGAGCGTTACCGCGACCTTCTTCCCACTGCATTCCGCCAGCGCCTGTGCCAGGGCGGGAAGATTCTTCTGCGGCGTGATCCGTCCGACACCAAACAATTTGAGCGTCCCGTTGTTCGAGGCGTTTCCAGCAGGACGAAAGACCTCCGTATCAACGCCATTCCATATCGTTACCAAGCGGCGGTTCAGCCAGGTGAAATGCGCAGCCATCCAATCGCGGTGCGCGTGGGAATTGACCACCACGGTGCGGGCCAGTTGGTGCAAGCGGGATTTAGCTGCTCGCCCGAAGGATATGGCTGCATTCGGGTCACAGTTGCGCTCCGACGCGATCAGATGCACGCCTGGCATGCCGAGACATGCCAATTCGGCATAAACTACGGCGGTCTCAAGAAAGGCGAGAACGACGTCGAAAGACCCACACCTGATCCGCCGGCGCAATTCCCATACGGGAGTCAGTGCATACCGGCTCTTCTTGAGGCACAAATGCACCGGGATGTCGGCCTGATCCAGTTCCGGTTTGAAAAAGCCCTGCGGATAGTAGGTAAAGAACTCGACATGATGGCCTCGCCGCTTGAGCCCGCGCGCCAGGTTTACCAATTGCCGTTGCGCTCCTCCCGTGTCCAAGTTGGTAATGACGCAAAGAATGCGCATGGCTCTTTTTCAAGGCGATGGAGGCAAGCCATTGCCGCGGCTTTGGGTGACCGACAGGAGCAGATCCTCGAGAATCGCATCCTGAGGCCAGACGTGACCCTCATGCCATCTCAGTGAGCTGTCCCAGTGGCCTGGGCAGGCGTGAATGGCCTGAGGCATGTAGCAATAACTGATCTCCCCAATCATCGGATGGCCTTGCGGAGAAAACAGAAAATCGAAAGCTAGGCTCTGACTCCTAATTCGATCCGCAACCTCAAACGCGAGGGCCAGACAGCGCTTGTCCACTTTTGCGAGGTCATAAACGAGCTTGCCGCTGCCAGAGGCCCGGAAATCGTTTGGCCGATTTGCCCGCTGGAACCCAAATGCGCGGTTTCCCACAACCGTGATCCGGGTATCAAAAGCGTTCCCGGGGAGGAATTCCTGGAAATAGATATAGTCACGTTGCCTGGGCATTTGGCTCTGTAGCGCGAGATTTTTTAGTAATGTGCGGGGAGCCCGCCTCAGCTTTTCCCAGAACGCGGCTTTGCTGTTTGTTTTGCGCAGCCGGGTTCGAAGGTCGGTTAGGTACCCGCTAACGGCCGGGAAGCCCCGGCCGAAGGCTTGCCGACAAAGAGCTTCGGCTTCGCTCTGCGAGCGAACAAGGCGAACGTTAGTAGAACCAGCTCCACACCGCAATTTGAATACCTTTGGCCAAGATGCCCCAGCAATCCAGTTTTTGGCCGCGACGCGGCTAGTAAATACCCAGGTTGGAATTAGTGGTGCGCCGATTGCCTCAAGAAGGTACTTTTGGGCCACTTTGTCATCGAAATGGCTGCAAGTGGCGATATTCGGAAACACAACAACACCCCTCCGCTCCAGAGCTGTGATAATCTGGCGAGCAACCAGCAGCTCTTCCGGGCTGTTCTGAGACCACTGCCACAGTAGGGCTTTGAGCCCTGCACACTGAAGCACGACGTCTGTGGCCAGGCAATTAACGCGACGGAACGGAATCTGCCTTTCCGTGCAATACTCTATCCAGCGATCAGAGAAACTACCTGGGCGATCGTGAATTCCAATCATAATGGTCGGGAACACAGCTCTGTTGCACACAAAAACGCTGAAATCTGGCTAATCTCGGTTATGGTCTGCCATAGGACTCCACAGCGCCTTCAGATGGTGGGTCCTGGGGAATCTAGGGTTGTCTAGCCAGGCGAACAGCATCCCCCTGAGCCGACTCCACGCCACCGACCTCTGGTAAACGGTGGCGTGGTCTTTCTTCGGACGAAAACGAAGCCTGCCGGGTGGCTTAAGGGGTTTGTGCCAGATATACCTGTTACGCTTTATGCTCATTTGCTGGACTAATATAGTGCTGTTACGAGGCTCCCAAACCACACCTAGTGCCTGTCGGTTCCAACTATGTTGACGTTTCATATAGCGCGTCGTCGGGTGACCGTTATTGTCGAACATCGCAGGCGCGTTCAAGTCAGGAAAATGAGCATTGCCCAAGCCATAGAAAATGTATTTTCCCTGCCATTGTTCCCAGGGTTGGATGCAATGTGAATGATGGCCGATTACCATATCTGCTCCAGCCTCAACAACGTGGCGTGCCATTACGACATCGGCCGGCTTTGGTTGAAACACCTCTTCTTCACCCCAATGAAGACTGACAACCACTCGTTCAGCACCATGCCGTCTCACCTGCTCAACCTCCGAACGTATTCTCTCTCGATCAATGGGAACCACACCCGGGCGAGACGGCGAATAAAAGACTGGATGCGTTGTTGGACATACATACCCGAGAAAGGCAAGCTTTAAGCCAGCAAACTCCACCAACAATGGATTATGACAGTTGTCTGTGTGATGACCCGCTCCATAGAAGGGCATTCCATACTGCTCTAGTGCTCGAAACGTATCTTCCAGCCCGGCTTCGCCATAATCCATCACATGGTTATTGGCCAAGCAAACCCCCAATACTCGTTGTCGCAAGGCAGAAGCAAACGGACTTTGCTCAGTCTTTAGGTTGACTTTACCGGGCCAACCAATCGTAGCACTCGTTATTGGAGCTTCCAGATTCAGGACCACATTCTCAGGCATTAGGCCTTGAACTTCGCCCGGCTCTGGCAGATAGAAATCGCCAACAAATGTGATTTTACTTCTCATGGACGCTGAATTTGCTAGTTGGATGCGTTCCTCATCGCGGAAAGAAACTGGACCAACGCCGGCCCATAACGTGCGTAATGAAAATGTCGTTCTGCGACCAATCGGCCTCGCTGGCCGATTTCGTGGCCCCAGGCCGGCATTCTCAGAATCTGGTTAATCGCCTCCCCGAAGCTTGCTGCGTCACCTGGCTTTACCACACAGGCGTCACGACCGTTCTGCAAAAAGCACGAAATGTCTCCGCTATCGTTGGTCACCACCGGCCGACCTGAGGCAAGATACTCGCCCAGCTTAGTTGGAAACCGCGCCTTGGAACGGCTATCATTAAACATGGGAATAGCCAACACCGATGATTCCACATATGCGCGAAGCAAATTCTCGCGCTTCAGGTATCCAGCATAGCGTATTTTCCCCTGCCCACTTCTGGCTAAGGGCCCCAGGGTGGTTTCGGTTGCCCCCCCAGTGATGACCAGTTCGCAATCGGGATAACGCGCCCAAACCATACGCATGGCCTCAACCAGGAAGCGGAGCGTCTCGTCGTAGGCGGGCGAGCCGGCAAACAGAACCTTTTTGCCGACGGAGGGCAATTGGGCGGGCCGAAATTCGTTAACGTCAACCAGAATTGGGATATACAGCGAACGCACGGTTTTCCCCGTCTTCTCCTGTTCGCCTTGAGCCCATCTTTCCAAGTACCGGGAAATGTAGATTAGGCCGTCTGCCCCATACAGTGGCGAAACCAGTTTCCGCACCGAAGGTCCTGACAGATTCGCACTCCAGGGAAGCTCGCATAGGCCCATAACAACGGGTACTTTGGCTCTTTGGCAATGGAACCGGACAATAGCACGCTCGAAATCCAGCTTCAACATGGGGGTATTGAAATACAGACCATCAAGCCGGTGCTTTCGTGCCGCCGTCGCAATTCTTCGGCCGGCCGCGCATACAAGCCTTAGTCGGTCAATAATGCGGCCCAGTTTGCTTGAACTGGCGGCAGTTTTACCTAGCAGATACTCGAAGGCAACGCCAGCATAGGTCCCCGCTGGCACAACATTACGCACTACGCTCCAATGATCAAGCCCGTCCACCCACACGTTGACCGCAATCCCAGCTTCGGCCATGGCTCGAGCCAGCAAGTGAATCCGTTGTACGGCTGCCATGCCGTGAGGATAAGGAAGTCGGCCCGTTAACACGCCGATGTTGAGCTTTGCCTGCATGAATAAAGTGTCAATGATGAGGGCATCCTTCCATCGCCCGGAACGCGATGGCCAAAGCAATCGCTCGTTCGGCCCGCTTCACTTGTACTGTGAGTAGGAGAAGATTTTTGAATCACTCCTGGTAAACAAAATGTCCATTTGCCAAAATGCTTTGTCGTAGCGCCTGAGCCTCGGCTCGACGATGTCGTAGCAACGGAAGCCGAGTCGTTCCAGGTGGGAGCACATTTCAGGGAACCTCAAACTGTGTTGCGTTATGTCGAAGTTGTAAACCTCCATGAATATGACGTTTGTCTTTACCAACGTATCCTTGGCACCAGCGAGGATCGGAATCTCGTATCCGTGAGTGTCAAACTTCAGCAAAAATGGGCCTGCGAGCGACTTCTCTGCTACAATGGAGTCAATTGTTCTGGTCGCGACGGTTCTTGGCTTTCCACCAACTCCGTCAACTGTGCTTCCGTCAAGGTCTTCTGATACGACTAAGGTGGCTTCGCCTCTATCCTTATCTCCCGCGACACAGAGGACGTAATCGAAGTTGCCGGTGTTCTGCTTCACCCTTTCCAGGGCCTCCTGGCGTTCGTGCAGGGGTTCTATTGCCAGGAAAGACACGCGTGGGAAGGTAACCATCGTCTTTACGCTCCACGTGCCGTCGGATGCCCCGATGTCAATTATGCTTCGAATCGGTATGCCATGCTCAGCAATACGCTGGATAGCCGTCGGCATTGCGAAGGTCACATCCATGCGTTCCGGTATGGTCCTAATGAGTCTCGCGCCAAATGGTGTAAGAAGAGAGTTTACTGCCTGAACGATGCGTCGCCTCATAGGTTTGTTTGTTTTGTATTTCGCATGCAGATGAGATTCTCTGCCTCAGCGGTATTCGGCTAGTCAAGTCGCCCTATCTGCTGGAGTGTTCCTGAGGGCTTTTTGCAGCATTGCCCGAAAACTCTTCGAGACCATCTTGGCGTTATGCCGTTCGGCGGCCAGTCGTTGGGCGGTTCGGCCCAGCTGCTCGCGCAGCGCCGCGGAGGCCATTAGTTCACGCACAGCGGTCTGCAACGCCGCCGGGTCGCGGCGGTCCACAACTTTGCCCCAGCCTTCCCGCCGTGCGTATTCAACTACAGGCAAACCCGGCGGCCCATAGACCAGGGTAGGCGTGCCGGAAGCCAGACAATCGGCAAGTTTGCTTGGCATGCTGTACCGCGCCTGCCGGAAGGATTTCGGGTCGAAGTCATAACAAATGACTAGCACATCGGCCTCGGCCTGCAACCGCGGCAAGGCGGTCAGCGGGCCCGGGATTTGCACGTTCACTCCGGTTGAGGCAAGGCAAGCGGCCGGGACGTGTTCCGTTTGGAATGTCACGAGGTCAAAGACTACGTCCGCCCCGTTCTGCCGCAGGGTGTGAATTGCGCGAGCAAGATCGGCCAGGCTCTCGCGTATCGCCCAACCCACCCGGCCGCCATAGCGAAGGCGAAAGGGACGGCCTGCTGTCCACTGGCTGCGGGCAGCGGCTTGGTAGGCATCCAGTTCCACGGGCATGGGCAATGACAGCACTGGACGCTGATAGCGCCGTTCGTATTCCGCGGCCATTTCCTGGCAGATAGCGATCGCGACATCGGCAGATCCAACCAGATGCACAAACTCGGCTAGATAATGTGGGCGCAACAATCTGGAGGCCAAGCCCGCTCGGTAAAGGGCCTCAGGGAAATCATCCATGAAGTGGAGGACGAGGGGAAGGCCTAATGCCTGCTGCATCCGGCGCAAGAATCGCAAGCTGTTGAGACTGGAAAAATGCCCATAAAGCACGTCCGGCTTGAATTGGCGCACCCACGCCAATAACTCCGGGGATGGGCCAACGCGGTAGAGGTTTTCCCCTCCGTCCAGGAGGCGAAGTAGCGCTCGCCAGGGATACCGGGCCAGGCGGCGACCAAGAGGCACGGTGGGCGGCGCGGCGGTGGGCGGGGCGTCGGATGTGGTCGTAGGAAGGACTGGGCCAGAGGTTCTGGCGGGAACCAACCGCCTGAACGGTGCCTGTAGTCGAAACTCAAGATCCCCCGTGCGGTAATGGCGGCGGCACCGCCGCCAGTCCGGGGGCAAGTTGCCACTGCAAACGGTGGCCACGCGGTCCACCGGCCAACCTGAGAAAAGCCGCCCTAAAAACGTGCCGGCCCCGGATTCCTCGGAAAAATGCGCGCCGACGATCAGGGTGCGGGGATAATCTGCGTCAGTTCTCACGCGGGCCGGTTCTCTGACTGCTCATTTCTTGATAGAGTTCCAGGTAATTCGACACCATCCGCTCCGAGGAGAATCGATCCACTGCGTCCCGCCTGGCCGCCGCACCCATGGTGCGCACCAAGCCGGGTGCTTGCGCCAGGCAGGTCAGGCGTTCCGCCAGGGCCGGGGTGCCACCGACGGGAACGAGAAAGCCGGTTTTGCCATCAACGATCTGTTCAGGAATCCCCCCCACGGCGGTCGCTATTACCGGCGTGCCGCAGGCCAGAGCTTCGAGAACGGTGGTGGGGAAGGTATCCGCTTTGGCAGCATGAAGATAAGCGTCGGCCGCCTGATAACATTCGGCTAGCGAATCGCGGTAAGGCAGGAATTCGATCTTCGCCGCACCGACCTGTTCAGTCGGCGCTGTCTCCCCGATCGCGAAGAAGTGGGTCGGTCGGCCATTGAGTTGCTCTCCCGCCAGCCGAATCGCCCCCCGCATGGTGGGGTAATCCTTCCAAATACTCTGGCGTGCGCTTTGAGCAGCAAACATGACAATGAACGCCTCCTGTGGCCAGCCCAGGCGACCACGCGCTGCCGTCTTGTCGCCGGGTTTGAATAATGAAGTATCCACCCCATTCGGTATGCTGTTCAACTGGGCCGTCTTTTGCATGAGGATGGATTGACGCACCTTGTTGGCTAGCCATTGCGATGGGCAAATCAACGAAAGCCGGCTATTTTGATAGATCTCCTGCTTGCGTTGCCAGTTGAAAGCGGTGCCATCGCAGCGCACCGCAGGCGGGATGTGCAAGCCGGGACACGAACCACAACCCGTTTTCCATCGCTCGCAGTCAAACGAGTGCGCGCAGTGTCCGCCCAGCAGCCACGCATCGTGCAAGGTAATGACGGTTGGCACCGACCGGCTGAGCTGCGGCAGATCTCGGAGATCAAAATAACCCCCGTGAAGGTTGTGCAGGTGCAAGACGTCGGGTCTGAAAGGCGCCTGCTCCAACAGGTGCCGCGTGCCGGGGAAAGAAAAGTCCTCATGCCCGGCCCACCACGACCAGAACCGCTGCGGCGATGCCAAGCGGGGAATCCAGCGTTCGGATGCCCGCTGCGCCCCACGGATGCGGCCGGAGAAATGATTCACATGCTGAGCCGTGGCCATCCAGAACCGCCCCCACAGTGACCGGTAACGGTCCTGTTCGATCACGCTCACGCCAGGCCATTCGCCGGTTTGCCGGCCAACCAGCATGGCCGACTCATGCCCCGCCGCAAGCAGCGCCCGATGCAACGCCAGGCAGATGCCGGAAGCTCCGCCCCGTCCGGACCGTTGATTGACATGAAGAATCTTCATTCGCGGGCCAATTACAAGTGTCCCTTGCGTATCTGCCGGAGGAACTCATCGCCATCCCAATCCCGCACGACGAAGCGCGGAATCTGGAACCTGTCGGTCAGCAGCCCGATGCGGTCCCTGAAATTGGAGCAGGCGTTGCTAAAGCCCAGTTCTTTCAGCAAGCCGACCGTCTCCGCGCCATAGGACTGACGGGGGCCATAGGGATAGGCGAAGCTGCCAACGGGCCGGCCAATCTGTTCCTCAAGAGTTCGCTTGGACTCTAGAATCTCCGCCCGCTGCTCTGCAAGTGGCAAGACGGACAGATAGGGGTGGTTCACTGTATGTGCGCCGAGGTCGGCCAACTTACAAGCCGCCATCTGCCGGGCCTGGTCCCAGGACATGGCACGGTGCGTGGACCGGGCTGGACCGGGGTCGCCACACTGGCGGCGCAACTGCTCCAACCCCCGTTCCCGTTCTGACGGCGAAGCTCTGCGCAAGAGCGCATGAATTTCCCGATGAGCCCGATGCCGGGGTGTCGGGTCGTTTTCAGAAGTCATATTGCACCCGCCAGCAGTTAGCGCGTCTTCGTGCTCCGGATTTCGCGAGCGTATTCCCCATAGGTAGTGTTGCCCACCAACCGTCAGGTGCAATTGGTCGGGACAATCAGGAGCGAGCAACACAAGTCGTTCGAGGTCATCTTGCAGGTATTCGCGGGCGGACCCAACAAGCCCGGACGCAAGATAGAATGTGGCGGGACAATTGTGCTTTTCTAACAGAGGCATAGCGGTTTCAGCGTTGTCGGCGTAGCCGTCATCGAAGGTCAACACGACGCCCGCCCCAGTACGATTGCCATGCGCCAGACTCTCCGCCAACTCGGACAGGGATACCACCCGGCAGTACCGACGCAGGGCGACCAAATGCTCCTCAAAATGCTCCGGCGTGACTGCCAGCAAATGAGGGTCCTGCGCTAGATGCGCGACTCGATGGTAGAGCAAGACCATCGGCCCAGGCGTCAATTGGCCCCTCAATTTGGCCCATTTCGCCTTCAACCGCCCCAGTCCGCGAATTCTCATGCGCCCTTGACGGCCTCGATAGCCACGACCACCTTCATTCTGGAGCCATCAGGGTGTTTTGGGCTCGCCAGAAGGGCACTGCCAGGCTCGTTTTTTCGGCCCAATGAGTTCCCGGCGCAAGCGGGCCAACCGCCTCCATAGGGCGTTACGCAGCGGCAGGAATCCGACCCATGCTCTTCGTAATAACCGGCCAAAACGATATTGCGGGCTTCTGATTACGCGCAGAATGTCTTCTGTCGGGCGGAGCTCGATACCCGGATGTAGGCCCGCCCGGATGTCGTGGAGCATGTTTAGCACCTGTTTCGGATGAATACCATGATGCTCCTCCAGCCAGCTCAACGGCACTTGGAGAGTATTGCATACTGCAAAAAGATTCTTCCGCCCGAAGAACGTTTGCTGCGCCCAGCGCTCCATGCCCTGAAATGCTGCCCAGTTCACGCGAGAATAATAGGCACACTTTTCGCGGACCTGCTTGGGCAGCAACATGGGGTAGTGATACATGAAGACCTTCTTGCGCTCCAACTCAACAGCCCTATTCCACCTTTGCGCGCGGAGATCACGCCCCTGATCGTCTAGCACCGTTGGCGGACGATGGGTGGTGTAGTTAAAACCGGCTCCCCAACGAAACAAGCGATGATACTCACGCGCCTTATGCACACGCATAAACTCGCCATCCTCGACAAACTGAACTCCACCCCAAAAATGGAATGTGGGAAAGGTTACCGCATCAGCGCCGTGTTGCATGATACTGACAATTCGTGGCATGTCCTCCTCCCGGTAAAACTCGTCCACATCCACTTGCCAGAGGTAGTTCCCAGAGGCTCGTTTGGCGTAGGCCTGGGACATCTCGTGTTTTTCACCCGGCCAGAAACCATCTGGGTGTCCCTCATCCTCCGCCGTGACAATACTCAGCTTCTTGTCGGGGTCCTCTTCTGCCTGGAAACGGCGCAGCACTTGCAAAGTGCCGTCGGTTGAATGCCCTTCGGCATCAGCCACCGCCGCCGCTGCCTGGCAGGCCCCTTCCACCACGATGATCTGATGCGCCCAGGGGTAAATGGAGCGCAGATTGTAGCGGGTGAACGGCTCGCCATTCAACACAATCATGCCGAAGGTGATGGACGGAGGTGCTGAGCTGGGAGGAATCAGGGGGTCAGTCATCGCGCAAAAAGCTCCATTCCTCCCCGGTTGAGGAAATATGAAAACATCGAAAACCACTTTTCTTCAACGCACGGATGCAGTCGCGCGTGTCGCCGATCCCTTTTCCGGAAAATCGGTGGTGAAACTCGATTAACAATTGGACCGCGCCTCCCGCCACCGGTTCGGTTTTAACCATATCACGCACCACCACGTATTCCGCCCCCTCGATATCCATCTTGATCAAATCAACACTCTCATGCCCCAAACTCGACATGATGGTTCTTAGACAACGAACCGGCACCTCGATGGCTTTGGTTGCAGTCGCTGGACGATCCAAAAGTGTATGGCTCACCCAATCTGAGTTTTCCGGCGGGTAAAAGCAAGCCACCCCGTCATAATCAGCGACGCCATACTCATGAAGTACGAACTGCTCCGGAAGCTTTTGATGTCTCACCCATTGGATAGACCGTGGCGTCGGATCGAAAGCATGAACGGTGACCCCAAACCGCTCGATCATCGCCAGGTCCCAACTAATGTCTTCGCCGACTCCGAAAGAATAAACGATCCCACCACGTCCTACTCGCCCTGGGCAAATAGTCCAAGAGCCATACGCTTGACCACCGAGTTGGAGTGTTTCACGATGCAGTTGGGGCCTCGCGGGTAGCTGACGACCCAACAACCTAAGAATGCGCTGAGACAAACCAGATTTCAGCTTTTTGAAAAGCAACGAGAGATCGATCCGGCGCAAGCCAACCTTCAGTCTATTCGGCATGCAAGTTCTTCATTTATGGCCGTTTACAGTTCTCGTGCACTCTGCCGCGATGCTCTCTCACCAACCTCCGCATGATGTGCCCGTGTGCGGCTCGCCGTTCAGCACGATCATGCCAAACGTCACTCTCGGCACGCCCTTGTTCTCAGCCAGAACGCACATTTTGGACGAAAAACGGCCTCTTGCCCCGGCTGGTTAATGGAATGGAGCTTACGCGCTCGACCGAAACCGCGATGGAAGTCTGGCAAATAATGCGGTTGCAAATCTCTTCCTCATCTTCTGATCCAAAGCCTTCTCCCGGAACGACCAACACTCTGGCTTTGCCCGGTGCATCTTGAATTATTTGCCATTGCGCAATATTCCTGAAAGCGCGAAAATGCTGACCGAAAATGACCCCGGTGACTGAGATCTTTTCCTGTTTGGACGTGATAAAATAGTCCTGCGTTCTCCCAAGAACCCTGGTCAGCTTGACCACCCCATTCTTGCGGGAATGGAACTCCGCACGATCTCCAGTGCGATACCGGATAAAAGGCATCCCCAGGTGTCCGTATCCTGTCACGATGACCTCTCCCGCCTCATTTTCACGAACGTGCCGGCCGTTTTCGTCAACCACTTCCAAATAACCTGGAAAGGGTGAGCAAACGTAGGCGAAGCTGTCGTCGTAAGTATGCGCATATAAACAGGCCTCTGAATGCCCATACTGCAAATACACCCGGCATTTCAAGGCCTGGCTGATCAACTGCAACTGACTTGCGTCAACCATTTCCGATGTAAGCTGCACAGCTTTGGGGAAACGAGACAGTGTGATTCCTTTCTCACTAATATACTTTGCCAGTTCATAAACCGGTGAGGGATAGCCCATCCAAAAGGCGTAGTCTCGTTTATCAATGTGCTCGATATATTTGCCGATCGTGTTCTTCGAAAGATAGTGGGTCGAGTAGCAGATCTCCCCATAAGGATAGATCCTGAGGTAGTCCGGTTGAGCGCGCTGAACGAGGAGATCAGGCTCGCTGCGTTCGCCTATCCTCGGAGTCCAATAGATCCCCTTTTCTTGAAGTCCCTCGGGCACGGAAACTCCGTTAAAACAGGCAATTCCATCCCCGACATGGTAGCCCATTTGTTTAAACGCAAACTCCTGATGCGCGTTCGCAATGGAGTAAGCATACGGCCCGGTGACGAACTCGAGAGGCTCGCCGGTACTGCCTCCGGTATTGAACTTGCCGCAGCCCATATATTCAACCCACCGGCTCGTGAGCCCGTTCCGGTTCTTACGAATGATGTCTTTTGTCAGCAGTGGGATTTCTTCCCACCTCCCCTGTTCGCTCCAATCCGAGATTCGTGGGATGGCGCCGCGATAATAACCGCAATTGCGGATGGCATACTCAACAATCCGGTTGCGCTGCCGGACATCCCAACCCGCCGACCCGCTGCGAGTCTCCCATAACTTCTCCAGCCTGGCCAGTGTTTGGCTGTAAATCTGGCCTTTTCTCCACCGGTAGAATCTACCTGAGAGTCGCTTTGACACGTCAGGAATAACTTGCATTGTTGCTTGCAAAAGATGTTGAGTTTACCAAATGGCGAATCATACCGGGGTCACGGCCCTAGAATTCTGAGGGCCGTCAAAATCCGGCATTGGCGGTATCGTTGCTGGAATATTCCTCCAAGACGCAAAGCAGCATCCAACTCCATTCGAATACAAAGCCCACGACGAGCAGCATATCCAGGTTGCTGGCGATTCCGAAGGTTGCCAGTAGCCCGAGACCGGCGATCGCAAACTGTGTCCTGGCACCTCGGCTGAATGTGGCTTTCAATAACCGCAGCAACTTGGCCAAAAAGAGGACAACTACGGTGATTCCTGCGGCCGCGCCATACGACATGGAGACAATCAGCACATCATTATGGGCCTGCGTAGCGAGTCCAATGGGCGCCACAGTGTATCCCGTCCCCATTGGAGCGTCACAAACCTGCTCTAAGGACAAGAGCCAGCGGTCAGGCCTTGCGGTTACCTGATGCGGATTATTCTGTGCTTCAATAAACCTTTTTGAAATCGCCTCCATTGGTTTGTTGCTTCCAAAAATGAAAAAGCAGACGGCAGCCGCCAATATTACCGCCACGAGCACATTCTGGACGAAGCGGCCTTTTCTGAGAAAACTCAGCAGGGCGATAATTCCCATTCCCGCCAGCGCGGCAATCGTGGCTCCGCGGGCACCGACCCGCATAATAACCGAAAGCGCGGAAGCTGCCAAGATGAGGCAAGGAATCGCACGGAGCAGGCTTGGAGTGGCAAAGGCCTGCCCAAAGAGTGCGCAGGCCACGCAGGCAAGAGCAGGGCCCAGCCAAGTACTCATGGCCGTTATCGTCAGATTTCCAACTGCCGCATCGATTTCCTGGGTGTGGTCCTCACCGTAAACCATGCGATCGGAGCTCAGGTAAATATACAATAGGTATGCGCTAAATAGTGCCACCGAGACGACGACCCCTTCCTGCATGTCTCTGGCCTTGGCGACAACCCGAGCAAACGCTGGGACGGCAATGAAGATGGAAGCGAGCCTGAAGAAGGCGAGAGCGGATTCAAGGAACGTGCTCGTCCGCTGGCCCTGGTAAAAGAGTTCGCTGCCGAGATAGCAGAACAACAGCACGCAGATTAAGATCAGGTGTTCCCGCAGGTGGCGGTAGAGCCTATGGGGTTCGATCATCAGAACCGCCCATAACATCATAGCCGGCACAATTATTCTAAAAGTGAACGGTGAAGCGAAGAGGCAATGGCTGGTCCACAAGACGAGAGCGGCACCCCAAGCATTCGCCTGCTTGCATGCTAAACAGGTCGCAATGAGGAGAGCGGCATTCACTGCAACCGAGAAGGATGCAACACCGCCAATGCGCAGATCCATCACATTGCCATAGATGCCAATCGCGGCCGCCCCCAGTGCAAGTCCCCAAGACGGAAGGAGGCTTGGTTTCTTGAGACTGTCCTGGACAAATCCCGCTTGCGGTGTTGTCGGCGGAAGCTCTGGCGTCAAAAGACTGCCAGGCGGGCTAAGAATTGAACATTTCCCACTCATGGTCTAGCAATACTGGGCTATGATCGGAAAACCTGCCTGTTCCATAAAAGTCGCCGCTCTCGACGTTCAGGACAAAAGCCCCTTCGATGTAGTCGGACACTTCCCCATTGATGGAAATCGTGGGGGTAATCCGGTATTGGCCGGGGGTCAAAGGCAGCCGGCGGATATGGCAAAGAAAAGCTCCATGCCCCTCGCCAGCGGAAAGGCTGCTCCCAACATCTTCACTGGATAACCGGCAAAGAAACTGCGCCCGAGAATCCCGGATGGTAAAGGCAATGCTGGAGGCAACACTAGCTTTGCACGCCGACACAAATCCGAAGCGTAACGTGCAGGGCTTCCCGGTGATAGCAGCCACACAGGCCCTGTCATTTACAGAAAGCTGAACATCCAACAACCGAATACTGCCGGTGCCCTCTCGGTCAGTCCGAGTGGCGAGCGACTCCGAACTTGGCCGTAGAAAATCGGCGAGGTACTTGGGCAGGGTTTGCGCAGTCGGCCCTTCAAATGCGACGGCTCCTTGTTTTAGCAGAACACATCGGCGGCAAAGGTTCTCAATTGCTGCCATGTTGTGGCTGACAAACAGAACCGTCCTTCCGCTGTGAGCCACCTCTTCCATTTTACCGAGGCATTTGCGCTGGAATTCTGCGTCTCCCACTGCCAGCACCTCGTCCACAATGAGTATCTTAGGATCGAGGTGCGCGGCCACAGCGAACGCCAACCGCACGTACATGCCTGATGAGTAGCGCTTGACGGGTGTGTCCAGAAACTTCTCGATCTCGGCGAAGGCGACGATCTCGTCGAACTTGCGTTTGATCTCGGCCCTGGTCATTCCCAGGATTGCGCCGTTCAGATAAACATTCTCCCGACCGGTCAACTCCGGGTGGAAGCCGGTGCCGACTTCCAAGAGGCTGGCCATGCGACCGCGCAAGGTGATCTTCCCGGTTGTCGGAGGGGTGATTTTGGACAGTATTTTCAGGAGCGTGCTCTTGCCTGCACCGTTCCGGCCAATAATGCCGACGGCTTCCCCTTCATTTACGGAGAAACTTACGTCCTTAAGCGCCCAAAACTCTTCATCCCTGGGAACATGGCGGTGGCGAGATAGAAAGCGGCGATAGAAACCATGGGCTTGCTTCGCCATTTGGTCGCGCAGGGAGAGGTATTTCTCCCGGTTCGCGCCGATCCGGTAGCTCTTGCCCAGGCCTTCGATTTCGATGATTGGCTTCACGCGATGTCCGCAAAGTAACGTTCGGTGGTGCGAAAGTAGGCAAGCCCGAGTGCCAGGTAGATGCCGCTCATGAGTAACGAAATCACGAGGATATCCCACTGGAAAGGCGAGTGCCCCAGCAGCCCGGCGCGGGCATTGGAGATGACCCCGGCGATAGGGTTGAGCCAGGTCATCAAAGTCTTGGCCACGGGGTGGCGATCCAGCATAGCCAAGGGGTAAATGACCGGGGTGACGTACATCATGATGTTGATGACAAATGGCAGGGCATAGCGGACGTCGCGGTATTTGACGTTGACCGCCGCCAGGAACAATCCCATGCCCAACGCGCTGAGCACGGCGGTCAGAATCAGCAGTGGGAGGCTGAGGAGGCCGATCCAGCCCGGGGTAACGCCATACCAAATCATCATTCCGACCAGGACCAGGGAGGCGATGGCAAGGTCAACGAGTCCGGTGGTAACGGAGGTCGCGGGCAGGATAAGGCGGGGGAAATACACTTTTTGCACCAATCCCGCGTTGGCGACCAGGGCCTGGCTGGCGTTGGTGAGGGTGCCCGAGAAGTATTGCCAAAGGAGCTGGCCCACGCAGAGAAATACCGGATAGGGGGTTCCATCGCCGCTCTGAATGCCGGCCATGCGGTTGAAGATGAAAGTAAAAATGACCATGGTGGCCACGGGTTGCAAAATGGCCCAAGCGGCGCCGAGGGCGGTTTGCTTGTAGCGGACGGAGATGTCGCGCCAGGCCAGAACCAGAAAGAGGTCGCGGAACTGCCAGAGTTCGACCCAGTTGATGCGGACAAGGCCTTTGGGGGGGGTGATGGTTTGCTCCATAGGGCGCGGAGGACGGACAATGGTGGACAAAGGGGAGAGGTGCCTGATCTTGAACTGGTTTGAGTTATCTCCGGGCAAGCTGCCGCCATTCAGCCCTGTCCACATGGACCAAACAGGCCGCCACAGATTCTCTTCTCTTTGATGCTCATTCTTACCAAGCTGCCGCCTTTGCTTGCTTGGGCACTTTTACTGCGCTACGGACCCTGGTCGAAACCGAGGACTTAGAGGCTTGCTCTTAAGATTATCTCGGAAGAAGATAAATTCACCATAATAACATAATAATTATTGATGCGCAAGCATCGCTTTAGCGATGACCTGACTGACAGGGCGAATTCATGAAGGAGAGCCACCCGAGGAAATGGGTGTTGGAAGCGCGGCATCTGGAAGCAGGGGGATTTTGTCTTGTTGTCGTCGGTCGAGTTTTGGCGGCTATTGCGTGTCGGAT
>Ga0182014_10003377_pt1 | contig 19185 bp, 19 predicted proteins | sample 612S2DmetaG_FD_120489 | JGI IMG/M metagenome (GOLD analysis project Ga0182014, IMG submission 120489) | Permafrost microbial communities from Stordalen Mire, Sweden - 612S2D metaG | ecosystem: Environmental > Terrestrial > Soil > Wetlands > Permafrost | place: Sweden: Stordalen | collected... | reverse complement strand
CCTGGATGGTGTTCCACGGTTCGTTTTCTATAAACATGTCGCTCCTTGCGAAACTCCTCCGAACCCCAATTCCAATGAGGACAACGAAGAACTGATTCAAGAAGAACTGGAACCCGGTGAGAGGAACAGCCCGGCCCAGCCGATGCCGGATATCGGCGTCCTGACCGGCGAGCGTCCAGGCATTGCGCTGTTCCTGTTCGAGCACACGCCAGCGGGGGGCGATGCGCCCAAGATTGAAGCGAATGCGCATTTGGGATGGTGTCTTGGGATCCTTGGGGATGACATATTGGCGCTCGATCTCGGCCTTCGGGTTTCGGATTTGGAGTGTCCCGACCCGGCCTCAGAGCCGCCCCGTCCGCTGGCAACCCCGGCATTGACTTTCCCCATCTTCTTCCCGCATCGTCTGCGAATGGCACCTTGGCCGACGAAATCCGGAACAACTCTTTTCGGTGGCAAAGGCCCCAGGACCACTCGCACAGCAACGAATGAAGCCAGTCGCCAATCAATAGAATCGGGGATGAAATGAGTGTTGGCAACGCGCGCGGCCCGGAACAAGTGATCAAACCGTTCGTCAAGCGGCTATGCGAATTCATCCTTCTGGGACTCCTGCTGGCCGCTCCGGGTGAAATCCTGAACCAAATCCTGGCCCGCAACGATGTGCGCGCCTTCCGGACCACGATGTTCAGCTATTCCATTCTGCTATTCATTGGATTCTTCGTGGGCAAAGGCATCGCCCTGCTCATCAAGCGCCGGGCGCGCGCGATGGTGATCTATTACCTCGGATTCGGGTCTCTCGGCCTTGCAGTGGAGTGGCTGCTCTTGGGGAATGCCCCAAGCGCGGACCCATTCCAAGTCATCACCCAACCCGGGATGTTCACATTCTGGGGGACCATGCTGCTTGGGCCGCGCTTGATTGTGGACCCAGCCGGCTCGCCAGGGCTGAGGCGATCCTTCATCCGCTTTTTCGCGGCCTTTTCGGCGATCTACCTTCTGGTTGCCGCCATCATTCCCAGGAATCATGGCGGTATCTACTTCGGCTTCATCATCTTTGCCGCCGGGAGCACATGGCTGAACTACTTCTACATAAAGTATTTCAGGATGCTTAAGGCGAACGAATCCATTGTGCAACCGCCCGCTGCCAAGGCCGAACAGCGGCTTTGGGGAGAGACAACATCCGGAAAGCTGGACGTTGACCTGTCCTCCAAGCAATAACCGGTACTCGGCGTGTTTGGGAGCTTCGGAGGGCGCGTTAGAGTCTTGGACTGCGCCAGCCCCCTGACCTTTTGGCATGGACGCTGCGGGGTCGGCATATGGGAGAGATCGACTGCGAGCTGTGCGCATTCATTCGTCAGCTCAGGCTACAACCTGAACCGACTGCCGGTGCAGTTCGACGAGCGCATTGGCCTCCAGCAACTGAATGATGGCCGGCAGGTGCGTCTCAAATAGCCGCTTCAAATCCCGGGTGCTCATGTTGCCCGTGCGGACGAGCAACAGCTTCCAGGGCTTCCGATGCAACAGGTGGGAGTAGTAAAAGTCAGTGTCTTTGGAAATCACTACGCGCTGCTTTTTCAGGGAAAGGTCATTGATCACCTGGTCGGAAGTCTCGTTTTGGGCCGGGAGTTGCCCCGTGTGGAGCGCGGCATGCCCGGCAGCCTGTAACAGGGCGCACAAGCCGGGCGGTAGATGAGCGTCCACCAAGAACTTCATGCCAGCGCCAGGTGCTGGGTCTTGAGCTTAAGGGACTCAGCCGCAAATTCCAGGCAGGCCAGCAAATCGTCGCGTTCCAAGTCAGGGTATTCGGCGAGCAGATCCTCAATCGTGTCGCCCCCCGCCAGGTACTCCAGCATGGACTCAACGGGGTACCTTAGGCCGCGAATGACGGGTTTGCCGTGGCAGATCTCCGGATTGATGGTGATTCTCGCCAGTAACGAACTCATGACGAGACAATGCCTCACATGCCCCTTCAATTCAAGTGCCCTCTTTGAGCGCCTTAAGCATCTCTTCAGCGTGCGCCCGGATCTCGGGTCGCACGTAGCGGAGGCGCAGTGGTTCGAGCGTGCGGCGAGCGGCTGCAGGATCTCTTCGTGCCAGTTGGACCTGGGCCAACGACAGTAGGTAGGACTGGTTCTCCGGCTCCAATTGAACGGCTCGTTCGATCTGTTTCTCCGCCCTGGGCAGGTCCTCCCCCTGCACCATCTCGAAAAACCCAAGCAAATGATGAGCCGGGCCGAAGTCCGGCATCAGCGCCAGCGACTTCTGGAGCTCGGTCCGTATCTCCGTCGCCGCTTCGCTTCCGAGCGGACGCACCGTTGCGTCGCCCGCGACCAGCAGATACTGCTGCCGGGCGTAGGTGTAGTGGGCGAGGAAATTCAGGGGGCCGAGCTTCATCGCCAGGCGCAGATAGCGCACGGCTTCGTCGGGTTGCCCACGCTGGGCGGCGAGCAGCCCCAGTCCTTCATAGGGCAGGGGGCTGCCGGGAGCCAGTTTCTTTGCCTGCACGAAGTATGACTCAGCGGCCTCGAGCCGGCCGATGTGCAGGAGTTCGTCGCCGAGCCGATAGCAGACTTCCGTCGATGGGAGGCCCCGGGTGACGAAAGCCCGGGGCGCGTCGAGGTTTGGGCTTACGGTCAGTTCGACCGGCTCGAACCTGCCGCGCGCCAGATAGTGACGGAGTTGGGTTTCCATCGCCGGCAAGCTGGTATGGAGCGCGTTGGTGAACGCCTGCTCGGGTAGTTGCCCCTGGCGGAGCAGGGGAGTGAGTTGCCGGAAATTGGCTTTGTTAACTGGGTTATTCCCCAGCATCAAGTAATGCGTCAGCAGCCACGATTCGGCGTAGAACATGCTTTGGTGCTCGCGGTCATTGTATTCCGGCGAATCGCGAGTCACGGCGAAGAGCTTCTGCAACGGCAGGAGCGGTCTTTGCTCCAGCAGCCGCACATGGTGGTCGATCGGGTTGCCGATGCTGGCGCGATGGCCGCCGCGCACCTCGAAGGTGGCATAAATCTCCGCCATCCCCTCGGTGAGCCACATCGGCCAGTAAGGCTCGTTGTGCCGCAGAAGCAGGTGGGTGTATTCGTGAAAGATGATCTGGAGCGAACCAGCATCGGGGCCGGACAGCGCGAGCACAATGAGGTTCTGGTCGCTGCCGCGGTTGAAGAACGCTGTCAGGTTGGCAGGCTTGTCCTCGTAGAGCGGCAGGTACGGCTGCATCGCGGCGTGGTCGGGAAAGGCCAGGACGACAATCGGCGGCGAAGCAACCGCTTGAGTCCCGGCCGGAATCGAATACGCCTCTCGGAATTGTTCGAGGCGCTCCGCCAGCCGGGCAACTTCCTGTGTTGGGCCGCAACTATAGAGTTGAAAATACGCGGTGCGCGCCTCAAACCAATGCCGGTGCGCCAGCAAATCGGCGTCCACCTGGCCAGGCGCCGCCGCCGTGGCCCAAGCCACCAGCGTCGTGACCTCCCCAAGCACGCGCCGGATCATATCAGAACCGGCTGAACCACGGCAGCCACAGCACTTGGAAAGGGTCAGACGTCGCAGATCAGAACGCACTGCTTCAAGGAAGCCAGCGCGTCGGGCCGCTTGGGCACGAATTCCTGCCCAACGAAACCTTTGTAACCGGTAGCCACGATGGCTCTCATGACGGCGGCGTAGTTGATCTCCTGCGTGTCATCGATTTCATTGCGGCCAGGCACTCCGCCCGTGTGGTAATGCGCTATGTATTGATGGTTCTCGCGGATGGTATCGACCATGTCCCCCTCCATGATCTGCATATGGAAGATATCGTAGAGCAGCTTGAGACGCTCCGAGCCGACGCGCTTGCAGACCTCGACGCCCCAGGCGGTGTGGTCGCACATGTAATCCTTATGGCTACGCTTGCTGTTGAGCAATTCCATACAGACGGTGACCTTATGCTTCTCAGCGATGGGCACCAACCGTTTCAGGCCCTTGACGCAATTCTCCAGACCCTCCTCGTCGCTCATGCCGTTGCGGTTGCCTGAAAAGGTGATGATGTTCGGGTACCCGTACTCGGCCACCTCGGGGATGGCCTTCTCGAACTTGGGCAGCAGCACGTCATGGTGGTCCACACGGTTCCAGCCATAGGGGATGCTATCCGGACCGTTGCACATGGCACAAGTCAGGCCCGCCTTCTTGACCGCGGGCCACTCTTTTGGCCCCAGCAGTTCGACCGACACCAGCCCCAGCTTGGAGCACTCGACGCAAAACTCCTCGAAGGTCATCTTGGCCGGCTTGTCTTTCTCGGCATTGAACAGGCTGCCGTAGCACCAGGCGGAGACCGAGTGACGGATATTGCCCTTGAGTTTCGGCCGGGCGGCATCCTCCGCGGCCTGGAGGCGGTGTGAGAGTGTGGTCACGGCGGCCAGAGCAGCCGTGCCCCCGGTGATTCTGCGCAACGCAGAGCGGCGAGAGAGGGTCTGATTCATGGGGCTAGACTATACGAAGACCCCCGTCGCGCATAGGAAATCTTTTAAACTGGAGTGCCTTCGAATTGCGCCCAGTCCCCGAACCTCGCTTTGCCAGAGAGCTGCCGATGGTCTCCCTCTCTCCCCTTCCAAAGGGGAGAGGGCCGGAGTGAAGGGCGACTTCGGCCTCAGGCCCGCATACCGCTTGAGGATTCCGGGGGTTCTCCCCGTGTTCGCGCCATTGCGCCATGCGCTGCTTATTCCAAGTCCGGGACACCACAAAAAAAGGTAATCAATTGCCAATCCACGCACAGCGCATTCGAGTGCTGATGCTAATATGAGCAGCGGGAATTGATGAGGGCTTCTGCACCTAAAACCTGTGCTGAACATCACCGATTCCCGCTAAGCGACATGATTACAACGCTTTCAAATAAGAAGAAAAATCGGCTGCCCGGGATACTGGAGCACGCCAGCGGCGACAAGCGCTTCAAGATTCTTGAGGCGCATATCAAGAAGCACCAGTTCAAGCAGGACGCGCTGATCGAGGTGCTGCACAAGGCGCAGGAATTGTTCGGTTACTTGGAGGACGACCTTCTGCTGTTCGTCGCCTACCGGCTCAAATTGCCGGCCAGCCGCGTGTACGGCGTCGCCACCTTCTACCATTTCTTCACGCTCAAACCCAAGGGCCAGCATACTTGCGTCATCTGCATGGGCACCGCCTGCTATGTCCGAGGGGCGGACAAGGTGCTCGCCGCCGTCGAGCAACAGGCCGGGATCAAGGCCGGCGAAACCACCCCCGACGGTAAGCTCTCGCTGCTCACTGCGCGCTGCATTGGCGCCTGCGGCATCGCCCCGGCGGCGGTCTATGACGGCACCGTTACGCCGCGCCAAACCCCCGAGACCGCGCTCGAACATGTGAAAGGATGGATCGGCCATGGTAATTGATGACCTGAACGAGATTGCCGAGAAGGAACGCGCGTCGCGGAAGAAATATGTCGTCCGCTGCTGTATGGCGGCAGGGTGCATGTCCTCCAACTCCAAAGGGGTGAAGGAGGGCCTGGAAAAGGCTGTCAAAGAAATGGGGCTCGAAGACCAGGTCGAGGTGCGCGGCGTTGGTTGCATGAAGTTGTGTTGCCAGGGCCCGCTGGTGCAGGTGGACTCGACTGCCGAAGGCGCGACCGTTGAAATTAGCACGGCGGGGCAGGGGCCGCTTTATCAGAAGGTCACTCCAGAAGACGCCGCTTCGCTCATCGGCACGCTTAAAGGCGGCAAGACGAAGGTGCAGCTCGGCGACCCGAAGGATCCTTTCTTCACCGAGCAGATGTCCATCGTGCTGGCCAACAGCGGCATCGTGGACCCGGAACGCATCGAAGCTTATATCGCGGCGGACGGTTACCAGGCCCTTCACGACGTGCTGCGGGAGATGACCCCCAAAGTTGTCCTGGATGCAATGATTCGAAGCGGGCTGCGCGGCCGCGGCGGAGCGGGTTATCCGACCGGCCTCAAATGGGCCACGGTCGCCAAGACGGCGAGCCAGCAGAAGTACGTCATTTGCAACGCCGACGAGGGTGATCCCGGCGCATTCATGGACCGCAGCGTGCTGGAAAGCGACCCGCACAGTGTCCTTGAAGGCATGGCCATTGCAGCCTACGCCGTGGGGGCAACCCAGGGATTCATTTACGTGCGCGCCGAATATCCGCTCGCGATCAGCCGTCTTCAAACGGCGATCAAACAGGCCAAACAGCAAGGCTTGCTGGGCAGCGGCATCTTTGAGTCCCCTTTCAACTTCAACATAGATCTGCGCATCGGCGCCGGAGCGTTCGTCTGCGGCGAGGAGACGGCTCTGATGGCCTCAGTCGAAGGCAAACGCGGCACGCCGCGTCCGCGCCCGCCGTTCCCGGCGGAAAGCGGTTTGTGGGCCAGCCCCACGCTGATCAATAACGTGGAGACGTTCGCCAACGTCGCCCCGATTATCCGCAAGGGCGCGGACTGGTTTGCGAGCATTGGGACAGAGAAGAGCAAGGGCACCAAAGTGTTCGCGCTCGCCGGCAAGATTACCAACACCGGCCTCATCGAAGTGCCGATGGGCACGACCCTGCGGCAGATTGTCGAGAAGATGGGCGGCGGTGCCCCGGATGGCCGAAAAATCAAAGCCGTCCAGACCGGCGGACCTTCGGGCGGCTGCATCCCGGCCGAGGCCCTCGATACGCCGGTGGACTACGACTCGCTGAACAAGCTTGGTTCCATCATGGGCTCGGGCGGCATGATCGTCATGGACGACACCACGAAGATGGTGGACGTCGCCCGCTTCTTCATGGAGTTCTGCATGGACGAGTCATGCGGCAAATGCATCCCCTGCCGGGCTGGCACGGTGCAGATGCTTGGTCTGCTGACGAAGATCTTGGCGCGCAAGGCCACCGCGCGTGACCTGCAGAAACTCGAAGACCTCTGCGAGATGGTCAAGAGCACCAGCCTCTGCGGGCTCGGCCAGACTGCGCCCAACCCGGTGCTGAGCACCTTGCGCTTCTTCCGCAGCGAATACACGGAGTTGCTCCAGCAGGACACTTACGGGCCGAACTGCTTCGGCGGCGCAAAGAAATCCGAAACCGCCAAGCCGGAAGCCGGGACCCGAAACTGAGATCTCTATGGCTGCTAAAACACTAACGATTGATGGGAAGCAAGTCAGCGCCGACGAGAGCGCGACGATCCTGGATGCTGCGACGGACGCGGGCATTACCATTCCGACGCTCTGCCATCTGGACGGCGTTTATGATGTGGGCGCCTGCCGGCTCTGCCTGGTGGAAGTGACCGGGATTGCCAAACTGCTCCCCGCCTGCACCACGAAGGTCGGCGAGGGCATGGATATCAAGACGGACAGCGAACGGCTGCGCAAATACCGGCGGATGACGCTGGAGCTGCTGTTCGCCGAGCGGAACCATGTCTGCGCGGTCTGCGTGGCCAACGGCCACTGCGAACTGCAAAAGCTGGCCTACAGCCAGGGGATGGACCACGTGCGCTACGAGTATTGCTTCCCGAAATGGGAGGTGGATGACACGCATTCACTGTTCGGCATGGACCATAACCGCTGCATCCTCTGCAGCCGGTGCGTGCGCGTATGCTGGCATATCGAAGGGGCCGGCACCAAGAACGTCTCCGGCCGCGGCAGCAAGGCACGCATCATCACCGACCTCAACCAGCCGTGGGGCGCCTCCGACACCTGCACCAAGTGCGGCAAGTGCGTCATGTCTTGCCCCACCGGCGCGCTGTTCAACAAAGGCTCCACGGTGGGCGAGATGGAGCGCGACCGCGGCAAGCTCGAATTCATCGTCACGGCGCGGGAGAAGAAACAATGGATCGCAGAGTAGGACAGCCGTCCCGCCTGTGTCTGGACTAACATGGATACTAAGCATCTAATCAAACCGAAGCCGGAGACCGGCAAAGCGCCTCTCTTGCGCATCGCCACCGTCTGGTTCGGCGGCTGTTCCGGCTGCCATATGTCGTTCCTGGACCTCGATGAGTTCCTCATCGAGCTGGCCGGCAAGGCGGAGATCGTCTTCAGCCCGGTCATGGACGTGAAGGAATACCCTGAGCAGGTGGATGTGTGCCTCATCGAAGGCGCCATCTGCAACGAGGATAACCTCGAACTGCTCCACAAGGTTCGCACCCGGACCAAAGTACTCGTCTCCTTCGGCGACTGCGCGGTGACGGCCAACGTGCCCGCCATCCGCAACCAGCTCGGCCTGGGCAACGCGGAGAGCGTCCTGCAAAAGGCTTACATCGAATCGGCGCAGCTCAATCCGGGCATTCCGAAGGAGCCGGGCATCGTGCCCGCGCTGCTGGAGCGGGTGATGCCGGTGCACGAAGCCGTGCATGTGAACTATTTCATGCCCGGCTGCCCTCCGCCGGCCGAGCGCATCAAGGCCCTGCTGGTGCAGGTTCTCAACGGCGAAGAGCCGAAACTCGAAGGCCCGCAGCTCAAGTTTGGATAATTATGAGTCAACGTATCGTCATTGATCCCGTGACCCGCATCGAGGGCCACGCCAAGATCAGCATTTTCATGGACGACGCCGGCAATGTGTCGGACGCCGAGTTCCACGTGGTCGAGTTCCGCGGATTCGAGAAGTTCTGCGAGGGCCGGCCCTACAGCGAGATGCCGGGCATTACCCCGCGCATCTGCGGCATCTGCCCCGTCAGCCATCTCCTGGCCTCAGCCAAAGCGGGCGACGCCATCATGGCCGTGAACATCCCGCCAGCCGCGGACAAGCTGCGCCGGTTGATGAACCTCGGCCAGATCATCCAGAGCCATGCTCTGAGCTTCTTCCACCTGAGCGCTCCCGATTTCCTGCTCGGTTGGGATACGCCACAGGCCAAACGCAACGTGTTCGGGCTGATTGCCGCCAATACCGACTTGGCCCGCGCCGGCATCCGGCTCCGCCAGTTCGGCCAGGAAATCATTGCCGTGCTCGGCGGCCAGAAGATTCATCCCGCTTGGGCCGTACCCGGTGGCGTCCGCAGTCCGTTGACCGAGCAAGGTCGCGCCCGCATTCGCGGCTGGCTGCCCGAAGCCTACGCCACGACGAAGATCGCCTTCGACCTCTTCAAGAAGACGCTCGACACCCACGAGAAGGAAATCCAGATCTTCGGCAACTTCCCGTCACTCTTCATGGGCTTGGTGGAGCCGGACGGCACCTGGGAACATCACGGCGGCAAGATCCGTTTCACCGACAGCAGCGGCAGCATCATCGCCGACCAGCTCGATCCGCAGAAATACTACGAATACATCGGTGAATCGGTGCAAAGCTCGTCCTATCTCAAGTCACCATATTACACGCCATTGGGCTTCCCGGATGGCATGTATCGCGTCGGGCCGCTGGCGCGGCTCAATGTGGCCGAGCAGATGGGCACACCCAAGGCCGATGCCGAACTGAAGAAGTTCAAGAAGCTGGGACACGGGCGCAGCGCGGTGACCTCGTCTTTCCTCTACCACTACGCGCGACTGATCGAGATCCTCGCCTCCATCGAGCGGGTGGAAGCCTCCATGGACGACGCGGACCTGCTCAGCGAAGACCTGCGCGCCGATGCCGGCATCAACAGCCTCCGTGGCGTTGGGGTCAGCGAGGCCCCGCGGGGCACGCTCTTCCACGACTATACCGTGGACCGGGACGGCCTGCTGCGTAAGGTCAACCTCATCGTCGCCACCGGCCAGAACAACTTGGCGATGAACCAGACCGTCGCCCAGATCGCGCGATATTACGTGCGCGGCAACAAGATCCCCGAGCCCATGCTCAACCGCGTCGAGCACGGCATCCGCTGCTACGACCCGTGCCTGAGCTGCTCCACGCACGCCGTGGGGCAAATGCCCTTGCATGTCCAGCTCATCGCGCCGGACGGCACGGTGGTGAACGAAATCGCGCGCGGCTGAGTCGGTCGGTTCTCTCGGATTGCACAGTGAAGAAGGGACGCCGTGAAAAGGGCTGCCTCTCTTGCTTCTCAGCATCCTGCCTCATGGCAGCTCGTCGTGCCTTCCCGTCTTGGCTGCTAACGACCCCGGCTCTGTGATTTGCCCGCGTGATTCGGGTGTGGAATTGCTCACGGACCTCGCCATACTCCAGCGGTACGCATGACACTAGAAAGACAAGAGTCACCGGCGGGCATCCTCGTCATCGGCTACGGCAACACCTTGCGTCGGGATGACGGCGTAGGGCCCAGCGTGGCCGACGCTATAGCGGCGCTGGCCCCGCCCGGGGTTCGTGCGCTAGCTTGTCCACTCCTAACGCCAGAGCTCGCCGACCCAATCTCGCGGGCGAGCGTCGTTATATTCGTCGATGCTGCAGTGGATGCGCCGCGCGAAGTCCAAATGCGCAAGCTAGCGCCCGCCGATACTTCCCAGATCATGGCTCACGCAGCGAGCCCGGCGACTCTGCTGGCCCTGGCCCGTGACGTCTTCGGCCACGCCCCTGAGGCTTGGCTTCTGACCATCCCTGCGGAAGACATCAGCATTGGCGAGGAACTCTCCGCCTTTACCCGTCGCGGTCTCGAATCCGCCGTGGAGCAAATCAAGCGCCTCGCGAGCGGCGAACGTTCGCCCGGCTCCCCCCTCTAAACCCGATGGCTGGATTGCCCGTGAATTCGGGACTTCGGACCTCGGCCTTCGGGATTCGGACTTGGAGTGAACTATTCCCAACCCGCGCCTACGCGTCCCCGGCCTTCCCTCGCGCCGCGAGATAGCTATGGATCTGGGTCGCCGCGCGTCGTGCATCGCGCACGGCGTGCAATACCATGCTGGGTCCCCGCACGATATCGCCGCCGGCAAACACCCCGGGAATGCTGGTCATCTGGCTGCCATCCACCGTAATCCCGCCCCAATCGTTGACAGCGAGGTCAGCAAAATCGCCTGAGTGCGGACAGGGCTCCGGGTCGAAGCCCAACGCCAGGACAACCAAATCCGCTCCCATGTCGAATTCCGAGCCGGCCCGAATCAAGAACGGGCGCGGGCCTATCGATTCCATCAGGCCGAGTTCAGTACGGACCAGCCGCAGGCCAGTGACCTGGCGTTGGTCGTTGCCCAGCACGGCAACGGGCGCGGCCTGAAACACAAACCGGGCGCCTTCCTCGCGGGCATTCTTATACTCACGGAGACCGCAGGGCATGTCGGCCTCGTCGCGTCGATAAACACAGATGGCCTCGTGCGCGCCGTAGCGGATGGCGGTCCGCAAGCAATCCATGGCAGTGTCGCCGGCACCCAGGACCAATACGCGCTTGCCCGAAACCTCGATGGGCGGCAGCTCGAGCGGCACGGAGGTGATTTTCTGCAAGATGAAGGGAAGGGCCTGGGTTACCCCCTGCAAATCTGCGCCCGGAATCTTAAGCGGCTTGGCCTTGCGAGAATCGAAGCCGAGGAACACGGCGTCAAAGCCCTTCCGCAACTGCCCGAACGTAAGGCTCTCGCCTAGTTTAACACCCAGGCGGAAGACGACTCCTCGCTTCTGCAAGATCTCAATCCTGCGCTGGACAATCGAACGTTCCATCTTGAAGGCTGGCGTCCCATTCACGAGCAGCCCGCCCGGCACGAGCGCCGAGTCGAAGATGGTTACGGCATACCCGCGCTTGGCCAGTTCATCCGCGCAAGCCAAACCGCCGGGACCGGAGCCCACCACCGCGACGTGCAGGCCGTTGGGCGGAGGGGTGCTTGCATCGACATGCCCGTGCGCAAAAGCATATTCGCCGAGGAACTGCTCGATGGCGCCGATGGAGACGGGCTCGGACACGCCATTGAGAATGCACGATCCTTCACACAGTCGGTCGGTCGAACACACCCGGGCGCAAATCTCCGCCATGTTCGTGGCGGAACCCAGCACGGCGGAGGCCTCCAGGAACCGGCCTTCCGCGGTCAATAGCATCCACTCCGGGATGGGGTTGCACAACGGGCAGCCGGTCACGCAGCTCGGATTCGGACATTGGATGCAGCGGCTGGCTTGCTCGCGAGCTGTGGCTTCATCGTAGAGGCCATAGATTTCGAGGAAATCGGCGATTCGTTCCGAAGCTGAGCGCTTAGGGAGACCCTTGTGCGCCAACTCGCGCCAAGCGTACTTGGAACCCGGGGGTTGCGAGACGGTGTCGCTCATCGCGTGATCTTTAAGTTCTTCTTACTTATCGCATGGATTATCGGGGGAGGCAAGCCATTATTGCTGTCGGAACTGACCCAGCTTGAACGGGAGGGCGAGCGTCCTCGCGCCAGGCCTGCAAACTGAACGTGAGCCACTCGGCGATACGCTCGGGGCTGGCCGGGTCGCCGTGCCGCAACCGGAACTCGGACGCATCTCCCGCCGTCATCACGATGAACGGCACATGGAAGCGGCGTTCAGGCGGCTTGATCCGGTCCCTAAACCCGCATTCAAAGACCCCGTGCTGTGATATCTGCCACTGCTCCGGTCGGTCGAGGCTCGCCGCGAGCTTCAGCCCCTCCGCCTGCAAATCCTTGACCTGCCATCGAACGCCGAAGTTGCTGACGCCCATTTTATCCAAGAGACGAAACGCAAGCATGAGGTTGGTCTTGCCTTGCGCGGCGGCTGTCACATCCACCGCGACCTCGCCCCAGGCGTTGGTCCCGCCGGCCACGTCCGCCTCCCAGACGATGGCGTCGTTCACCAGCAGTTGCTTGAAATGATAGCCCGCGGTGGCCGCAGTGAAATCGTCCCGCTCACGGAAGCGGAGCCGTTGGCGCCCGCCCGGCAAGACCGTGGCCGATTGGCTGGCCTCGACGAAGTCACCTGGTTGTGACGGAGTGCTCCACGGGAAACTCAGTTCGCACGGCATGACCACCGCCGCGTCATTCAAAATGGCCCAGGCCTGGTCAATCTCGTCGCGGTCTTGTGGGTAGGCCACCACGACCCCGTCTATGACCGCGCGATAGTCCTGCACAAAAGCGCGCCGGATCTCGCCGAAGTACATCAACGGCAGGAAGGCGAGTCGCGGATTGATACCTTTAGCCCGCTTTTGCATGTCGCGTACGGCGGCGGGCGTAAAGAACTCATGGTTGGCATAGAAATCGTCAATCACCCACGCCGTCAGGTTCGTATGCTGTAGCGAGAGCCGCGCAATCTCCTCTGCCCAGCGCACGTAATCCAGACGAAACGGCTCCGGATACAGATCTCCTTCCCGTGACGCGCTCTCGGTCGGCGGGACCAGATAGACCCAGATCTCGATGTTCGCCTCCGCCGCTTTCGGCAGGAACAGCTTCAGGTCGTCCCAATCCGTCCGTGCATGCCACACCAGCCAGTAGTAGGTGGTCACGTGCAACTCCTTCAGCCGCGCCAACAGTGCCTCGCCGTCCACATGGCCGTCCGCGCGGCGCGGCTCGGAGTCGTAGTCGGCGAAGTGGGGGGTGAATGATTCTGGCGCGCTGGCGACCTGGCTTGAGCTGACGCTGGTTGGGCAATAGTGCAGAGCAGGAAGACTGCGAATAAGCAGGTCAAAGTGCGCTTCGAGATCAGAGGACTCATGGCAATGCGGGTTTCAGCTTTACACCGTTTGGGCGGAATCGGTCTCAGTGTCAAGCCTCGGCGGCGAGCGCATGGGCGGGTGGGGTCGGAAGCTGCCCAGGAATCGGCCACGCCATGTATCTGTCCCGAAGGGACAAATGAGAATAGCCCAACGTTTCAACGTTGGGAACGCAGGTTCAGCGTCGCAGAAGTCCCGCAGGGACGGCTGAACGCCGGGCATTCAAGACATCCAAAGCCAGGCAGAGCACCACCGGAAAATAACCTCTCAGGAGGAGTTTTTGGCCTTGCTCAAGAAATACAGCATTGCCGATGACGGGCGGTATTTGTGCGAGTGAAACTCAGCCCTCCCGGCGAGACTTGCGATGGTCGCGCATCAGATTCCCAATATTGTGGCGGCAGGTTGGTGCAAGACTTGCCGCTTGACACCCGCCCGGTCCAGTCGTCACCATCGTCCCAGAATGAGTATGGACCAACGCCAGGCATTCTCCCTGCCGGGAAGGGCCAATGAATGAGCGGCACGCAAAAGAGCAAATTCCTATTCACAAAGCGCCATGAAAAAGACCTTCCAGATTATCGGGCTGAGTTGTTTGTTCACCGGCACAGCATGCGCCTCCCAGCCAGCGCTGACCATCTACAATCAGGACTTCGGTGTCGTGCGAGATACCGTCCCGCTTGAGCTTAAGACCGGCATCAACCAGGTTAGCTTCTCCGGCATGACGGCGTACCTCGATCCCAGCTCTGTCGTCCTGCGAGACCCGACCGGGAAAGAGCCGCTCCGCATTCTGGAACAGAATTACCGCGCCGACACCGTCTCACAAGAGATGCTGCTCACGTTGAACGAGGGGAAGACAATCCAGTTCGAGGTCATCAATCAAACGACCGGACAGAACCAGCGAGAATTGGTATCCGGTAAGATTATTCGTAGTGGCTTGGGCGTGCCACAGGGTACCATGAGTTGGTACGGCCCGGTCAGGGGCTCCGGCGAGGCCCAGCCGGTCATCGAAGTGGACGGCAAACTGCGATTCAGCCTGCCGGGGCAGCCGCTTTTCCCGGCGCTGGCGGATGATTCCATTCTGAAACCGACCTTGTCTTGGGTAATGGAGGCGGAGCATCCGGCCAAACTCGACGCCGAGTTGAGCTACATTACCGGCGGCTTAAGCTGGGAAGCCGATTACAATCTGGTCATGCCAGAAAGGAGCGACACCCTGGATATGGTCGGGTGGGTCACGATGGATAACCAAAGCGGCAGCTCTTTCAAACAGGCCAGAATTGAACTCATGGCCGGAGACGTAAACAAGATGCAGAACGTGGGTGGCTTTCGCCGACAAGCCGCAACTGGTGGAGGCTTCGGCGGCGGTGGCACCGCTCCCCCGGTTGCGGAAAAGACGTTCGACGAATACCACCTCTATACATTGGAACGACCAACCACACTGCGAGACCAGGAAAAGAAGCAAGTCGAGTTCGTTCAGGCAGCCGGGGTCAAATCGCTCGCGCTCTACATCTACGATGGCGCGGCGACCGAACCGGACCAGCCTTGGGTGTGGCAAGGCCCTCATTACGAGCCCGAATACGGAACGCAAAGCAGCAAGAAAGTCTGGGTCATGCGCGAGTTCATGAATTCAGCGACCAACCATCTTGGGTTGCCTCTGCCGAAAGGCCGGATTCGGTTTTACCGGCGCAACACCGACGGGCAGATGGAATTCACCGGCGAGAATATCATCAAGCACACTCCCCGCGATGAGCTCGTCCGCCTTTATACCGGCAATGCTTTCGACCTGGTGAGCGAACGCAGGCAGACCAGCTTTAAGGCTAACGGGCTCATGAGTGCTCCGATCGTCGGTCCTGATGGTAACGTACTTCCCCCATCGGTGCAGTCAGAGCCCTGGATTGACGAATCCTTCGAAATCAGATTGCGCAATCATAAGCAGTACCCGGTGGAAATCCGCGTTGTGGAGCATCTCTGTCGCTCGCTCGACTGGGCAATAACGCAGAAATCCGCGCCGTTTAGGAAGATAGATGCAGAGACGATCGAATTCAGCATCCCGGTCAAACCAGACGAAGAGCAGATCCTGACCTACACCGTGCACTACTCGTGGCATCCCCTATAGGCGGGCGTCTTTGCGTTGATTTCCCAGCGTTTCCCACTACATTTGGGCATTCGGTTGAGCCAGTGACGAACCCGGGCCGACGAAACCGGCCAGGGTCGAAAGCCTGTTAACTTGCCCAGCCGGCAACACAATTCGTATAGATTGGAAACTACCCTATGAAGATCATGGATACCCCCCGGTCGGGCAAATGCGGCCAGACCGTTGCCTTTCAATCCCGCTTTGGTTTATGTCTCAGGCAATACGTCCCGCAAAAGGCCGCCCTCACCCCGGCGCGCCAGCACGTCTGCGCGGTCTTCGGCAACAACTCTCGAAAGTGGAGTGCGCGGCTTAACCATGAACAGCACGACCGCTGGACCCTGGCCGGGGCCGAAGTCATGAGCCACCCCAGGCTCGGCCAAAAAGGGCCGCTGACCGGCCAGCAATTCTGGCAAGCTATCAGTACCGTGCGGGCCATCGTGGGCCTCCCTGAAACCCTTGAGGTCCCAGCTCGCCCGGTGTTTTCTCAAAGTAATGTGGGGCGGCTGGTGATTGAGAACGGCGCGGATGGGGTGCGGCTTTACGTGATGGTTTCTGGTGAGCTGAACGAGGACGTTATGGTATTCGGCCAAGAGCCATGCAGCCGCGGCCGCTACAAACGCCGGAACGTCTCCTACCTCGGCCTGCTGCCGCCTCCGATTGCCGGCCGGAGCGAGATCACCCGCCTCTACGAGGGTAAGTTTGGCGAACCGCGCCCCGGCCAAAAGATCTTCCTCGTAACCTGCCAGGAAAAAGACGGCTGGAAAGGACAGGATCGGGAGACCAGCGCCACCGTCCCCGAACCGCCAGAGGCCCTTCAAGCCACCGCCGATGGAGCCGATAGCCATCCTGTCTATATGCACACCGGATGTACAGGGGATGCTAGGGGGACCGCTGCGCCAGTAGTTGGCTTCTCTCAAGCCAGTACGGAGCCAGTAGATAAGGTTGGAGACGCCCCCGAAGCGCCTTCGGAAGCGAAGAAACCGCCTATGGAGGAGGCAGACCCTCCCGTTTGACCGGGCATTGGAACCCCAAAACCGCCGCGACAACTCCGGGACATGCGGGAGGTACAAAGTCCCTGGCCAGTTTAGATCAGCGAGTCGCGTTGGTAACGAGTGCCAAGCGCGGATTTTGCTTTCGACGACAAGCCGCGCCCTGCTATAAGCACGGCATGAAGACACCGCGCATATTGTTCGCGTTTAGCTGCCTGCTGGCTTTGCTCCTCTCCTCGCTGCCACTTGCTGCTGGTTCGCCGAAGCCCCTCTCCAACAAGCTCCGCGTGCTGGTGGTGACGGGCGGGCATGCATTCGAGAAGGAGCCATTCTTCAAGCTCTTCCAAAATAACCCCGACATCACCTACCAGGCGGTCGAGCATCCCAACGCCCACGCATTGCTCAAAGCCGAAGCCGCCAAACAATACGATGTGATCGTGACCTATGACTTTGGGCAGAAGATCAGCGAGGAAGCGAAGGCGGATTTTGTGGCGCGGCTTAAGGAGGGAAAAGGGCTGGTAGTTTTGCACCACGCCATCGCCGCGTATCCGGCCTGGCCGGAATATTGGAATATCATCGGCGCGCATTACTACCTTGCGGAGACCAATATACATGGCGTATTCAAAGCGCGTTCCGGCTGGAAGGAAGGCATGCATTTCCGCATCCATGTCCCCGATCCAAGCCATCCGGTGACGCGAGGAATCACCGATTTCGACACCCACGACGAGGCCTACAAGTGGTTCGACGTGGCCAGGGAATGCCACCCGCTGCTGACCACCGATGAGCCCGAGAGCAACCCCGTGATCGCCTGGGCCAAGACTTACAAAGGCGCGCGCGTCGTTTATATCCAATCCGGCCACGACCACTTCGCCTACGAGAATCCCAGCTACCAGCAACTCCTCCGGCAAGCCATCCGTTGGACCGCGCGCAAAGGGTGATTTGCCTGCACGATTGAGCGCGCACTCCGTGCGCGCCTGCCCAAGCAACCCTCGAGAGCATGTTCTACAAGGTCATCGCCTGCGAGATTGCCTTCCGCGAGCTCTGCTACGCCGCCGCGCGGTCGCCCAACCTGGTTGACCTCGAGTTCCTGACGCAGGGCTACCACGACATTCCCGCCAAAGGCCGCGCGGAAGTTCAGAAGCGCATTGACGCGGTGCCCAAGGGTAAGTATGACGCCATCCTGCTCGGCTATGGCTTATGCAGCAACATCCTTACGGGACTGACCACCGCGCATACGCCACTGGTCATCCCGCGCGCGCACGATTGCATCACCTTTTTTCTCGGGTCGAAGGAGCGCTACCAGGAATGTTTCAACGCGAAGCCCGGCACCTATTACTACACCTCAGGCTGGCTGGAATGCGCCAAACGCCGGGGTTCCACCGGCCCAATCTGGGGCGGCGCCTCCCTGCCCGCCGGCGCCAACACCAATCTCAAGGCGACCTACGAACAGTGGGTGCAGAAATACGGCGAGGACCAGGCCAAGTATCTGTTGGAAGAGATGAGCCGCTGGACCAGCTCTTACTCCCACGGCACACTCATCACCCTTGACTTCGTCAAACACCTCAAGCTGCACGAGCAGGTACAACAGATTTGCGCCGAGCGCGGCTGGCAATACGACGAAATCCAAGGCAACCTCATCTTATTCCACAAGCTGTTGGACGGAGAATGGCCGGAGCCGGATTTCCTGACCGTCCGCCCCGGGCAAAAGGTTATCGCCACCAATGACGAACAGGTGATCGGTGTCCAACCAGCCGACACCTGAGCTAATGGAACAGAGAAGGCGCGAAGGCGCGAAGAAGCAAGGCGGTAGCGTTCATAATGGCAGGTCCTCTGGCTGCCGGAGGGACGCGGACGGGGCATCCGTGCTTTCCTTGACCACGTTGTAATGCCAGCGGAAGTCCCGCACCAGCTCGGGAAGCTTGCAACGCTCACAGATAGCGTTTGAGTGGTCGCAGAAGTCTCGCACTATTTGGATCAGCCCCTGCTGGGCCGCGGCGCCGGTCAAGGCGCGACGCGGCGCCCCGCCAAGCAGCCGTTGCCGCGCGAGGCGAAGCACGGAGTTGTCCTCCGCTGGCGGCCAGGCAAAATACCGGCGTTCGAGCGCGCGTTGCAGGGAATCGTTCTTGCCTTCGACCGCCCGAATCCAGAGCCAGGGCAGCACGACATTTACGGCCAGATCGGTCACTCGTGTGGCACCAAGCGGCTGGCCTAGTCTTCAACATGGCGCAGTATGCCTTCCTGACTTGCATGGTGGCGCAGCAATGCGGCCTCCAACCCGGTGACTTTGTCTGGACGGGGGGTGATTGCCACGTTTACCTGAACCAGATAGAGGGCGTGCGGGAGCAGCTTAAACGCGAGCCCAGGCCGCTTCCGAGCCTGGTCATAAAGCGAAGGCCGGCTTCAATCGTCGAGTACCACTTCGAGGACTTTGAGATAGTAGGGTATAATCCTCACCAGCCAATCAAGTTCCCCGTGGCCGTCTGATCTGCTCCAGAAACCCGAAAGGCCTTAGACTCAGCATCGTAACCGTCCGGCGGAACCGTGTGGCACCGGCGTCGCGTCGGGTAGTTGGACGGGGTGAGCGAACCGGCTGAGTCGAGAGTCGGTAGGATTCAGCCGCTGGGAGAGGGCGGCGGGCTCTTGG
>Ga0182014_10003373_pt1 | contig 19205 bp, 14 predicted proteins | sample 612S2DmetaG_FD_120489 | JGI IMG/M metagenome (GOLD analysis project Ga0182014, IMG submission 120489) | Permafrost microbial communities from Stordalen Mire, Sweden - 612S2D metaG | ecosystem: Environmental > Terrestrial > Soil > Wetlands > Permafrost | place: Sweden: Stordalen | collected... | reverse complement strand
GAATAATTCAGAACGGTCTTTGAGATGACTGATTTCGTTAGACCGTTTTGACCTGGACGACCTCTTCAAGCCCTTAGAGGGCCGTACAGCGCGTGGTCCTTTTGGTGCCTAGCAAGCGACTCCCCAAAAGTCGCCCTATTCAATAGTCTCCTAGCCCTTCAGCGCGGCCGCCAGCAGCCCCGGGATCTTCGCCCACGACGGCTTCACCTCGAAGGCGAGGAGCTTTCGCATGACGACGCCGGCGTTCTTGTTGGTGGCGAACCAGGCCGGCGCCGGACTGGCCACGAACGGCCCGCGTACCACCGACTTCTGGGGACGCGCGAAGAGCAACGCGTTGCCCACGAAACCGCTCCCCGATTGGATGTCGGTGATCGGGTGGCCCGGGAACGCGCCCCAGACGGTCGTGGAGAAGGCGAAGCTCATCGCGTGCCAGAGGTTCACGCCGATCGAGCCGTAACGGAGGTCCGCGACGGCCTGTTCGATGGCGGGCCCGCACACCGGGTCCTTCATCGTGCGCGGGTCGGCGATGAGGGTCATGGAAAGGGTCCCCCAGACCACGTCGTTGCAGAAGTCGGTCGCCTTGCGTATGAAGTCCACCGTCGAGCCCGCCTCGAGTGCCGTCTCGCTGGTGAGCGCGCAGAAGGCCTCCACGTTGAGACAGATGTCGTTCAGGTTCGACGCGTCGACATCGCGCACGATCGTCCAGGGCATCGTGCCATTGGCGCTCTCGCCAATCTGGTGCGCGTCGGGATGCGCCGCGAGGAACGACTGGCGGCGCGACTCGGCGCCCGGATAGTACGCCCGGCGCGTGGGTAGCGACGCCAAGACGCCCTCGAGCGCGACGAAGAACTCCTCGCGCTGCGCCCAGCCCTGGTGCGTGATGATCACGCGCGGCGTCAGGCAGTTGAAGCCCGCGTTGTTCACGATCATCGTCGCGACGTGCTTGGCCTGGTAGGCGATCTCCTTGGTCGACCAGACACCGGGGACGATGACGACCGGGGACACGTTGCCAAGTTCGCAGCTCACGGGCTTGGTCACCACCGGGTCGTTGGCCGCCTTTCGCCGTTCACCCTCCGGTCCGACGCCAAAGACGATGGCGTCGTGGGTCTTATCCGAACCGGTCACGTGGATGTCGGTGATGAGCTCGTGCTGGGTGAGGTACGCGCCCACCTGGGCGCCGCCCCTCACGATCCGCAGGAACCCCTCGTCGATGAGCGCCGCCATCGCGCGCTCCCAACAGGGGACCAGGTAGTCGTTCACGGGATTCGCCTTCAGCACGACCACCTTGCCCTCGGCGAAGAGCTTGCTCAGCACGTCGCGCGGCCCGAGCGACGCGACGTTGCCCGCGCCGAGCACGAGCGCCACGCCCGCGTGCGACGCCGGCGACTGGTAGACGTCGGCCTGCGTGGCCTTCACCTCGGTCTCGTCGACGCCCGGCTCCATCCAGACCTCGCCGGTCATGCCGGCGTAGAGGATCTTGTCGAACACGTTGGCGGGAACGACCTGGACCGCGATCCGGCTGTCGGGCTTGTGGCGCACCGGTCCGGCGTACTGCGGGCGTCCCTTGGTCGCGATGTCGATCATCGACTGGCGAAAGGCCTGGGCCATCCGGACGAACGTTCCCACGCCTCCGAAGAGCTCCTCTCCGCCCACCGGACCCTGCGGGTCGTAGCCCTTGGCCTCACAGGCCGCATCGTTCCACTCCTCGGCGACGGCGAACGTGTCGTTGACGATGCGCTCGAGCAAGCGGGCCCGATCGCTCGCGGTGGTCTGGGCCCACGCGTCCTTTCGCGCGTGCACCTCGGCGACTGCACGGTCGAGCGCGGGCTCGTCGAGCGTGAAGTGATCCTGTGATCCCGACGTCGGAGCGGCGGCTCCTCGTAGTTGACTCATAGTGTTCTCCCCCGTTTGTATGGGAGGCTAGTCCGATGAATCTCCCGTCGACCAGCGCCGTTCCGCCGGGCTGGTATCCCGATCCGAGCGGTGCGCGCCAGTGGCGGGTGTGGACCGGCACCATGTGGTCCGAGCTCACCCGCCCCTACGGTGAACCGGTCGTGACGGCGCCGGTCGTCGCCTCGCTCGCCCTGATCAGCGCCCTCCACCGGCTGGTCCGCTACGGGATCGTCGCGACGTTCGCCGGCCTCGGGCTCGTGGTGAGCGTGCTCGCACACTGGCCGGGCACCCACCAGCCCACGCCCCTGTGGTTCGCCGAGACCGCGAGCGACGCCGGTGTGGCCCTGCTCGTCGTCGGCTCGGTGCTCTACGCGCTCGCGCTGCGCGAGCTGGAAGGCAGTTGGAGCCTCTACGCGGTGCTGCCGGGACTGAATGTCCTCGCGGCGGGAGCGCTCGTCACGCAGCGACTGGCCCACCGTCCCCAGTTGCTGCGTCTGGCGACCCAGGCGGCCCTGCTCGGACTCTTCATCGCCTTCGCTCGCGCCCAGCCCTGGCTCTGCGTCGCCCCGGTGCTGGTCGCCCTCGACCACTACCAGTGGACGAGCTCGTTGCTCGACCGGCTGACGGCGCCGGCGACGGTACCCGCGCCGAGCGCGCCGTAGGATTGCACCGGCGTGGGCGAAGCAGTCCTGTTGCTGAGGAGAGGTCGAACGTGGCGTACGAAGAGTGGGGTCCGTTAGCCGGCCTGGTCGGGACCTGGGAGTCCGGCTGGACCGGACTTGACGTCGCGTTCCACAACGACAAGGGAAAGATCGCCGAGACGCCCTACCGGGAGAAGACGACCTTCAAGCCCTTCGGACCGGTCGAAAACGGAGAGCAGTCGCTCTACGGCCTCGACTACCGTACCGCCGCCTGGAAGCAAGGCGAGGACAACCCCTTCCACACCGAGGTGGGCTACTGGATGTGGGACGGCAACAACAACCAGGTGATGCGTTGCTTCCTGATCCCGCGAGCCTCCGCGCTGATCGCGGGCGCCACCGTCGAGCCCGACGCCACCTCCTTCAAGCTCGAATCGGTCCTCGGATCGAACACCTACGGGATCTTGTCCAACAGGTACCTCGACGAGATCGCCAAGACGACCCGCTTCGACGTCACCATCACCCTCGGCGACGACACGTTCACCTACGACGAGACCACCGTCGTGGAGCACCAGAAGCATCCGACGATCATCATGCACACCGATAGAAACACGCTGAAGCGTGTGAGCTGGGAGGCCTAGGAATCATGTACAACTGGTCAGAAGAACACCAAGCGATCATCGCCGTGGTGCGGCGCTTCGTCGACGAGGAGATCCGTCCGCACCTGGACGACCTCGAGCACAACGGTGTGCCGCCCTACGAGATCCTGCGCAAGATGTACGACGTCTTCGGTCTGAAAGAGATGGCCCAGGAGAACTTCCAGCGCCAGCTCGACCGCAAGGTCTCGGGCGAGGAGCCCTCGCGCGCCTCGCGTGGTTCGGACCCGGCGGCCCAGTTGATCTCCACGATCGAGCTCTGCCGGGTGAGCCCCGGCCTCGTCACCTCGCTCGGCGTCTCCACCGGCCTCGCCGCCGGCACGATCAACAAGCTCGGCACGCCCGCCCAGATGCAGCGCTGGGCGCTCGACCTCATGACCCTCGACAAGGTAGGGGCCTGGGCGATCACCGAACCCGACTCCGGATCCGACGCCCTCGGCGGGATGCGCACGAGCGCGAGGCGCGACGGCGAGGAGTACATCCTCAACGGCCAGAAGACCTGGATCACGAACGGGCCCTACGCCGACACGATCGTCCTCTACGCGAAGCTCGACGACGGCAGCGGCGAGGACATGCGCAACCGCAAGGTCCTCACCTTCGTCCTCGACAAGGGCATGCCCGGCCTCGAGCAGGCCAAGCCCATGCGCAAGATGGGCCAGCACGGCTCGCCCACCGGCGAGGTCTTCCTGAGCGACGTGCGCGTCGGACGCGACCGCCTGCTCGGCGAGACCGAGGAACCCAAGGGTGGCGGACGCCAGAGCGCGAAGGACAACTTCGTCGCCGAACGAGCCGGCGTCGCCGCGATGTCGCTCGGCATCATCGAGGAGTGCGTGAAGCTCTCGATCGACTACGCCAAGCACCGCACGCTGTGGGGAAAGCCGATCGGCGACTTCCAGCTCGTCCAGTTGAAGCTCGCCCAGATGGAAGTGGCGAGGATCAACGTGCGCAACATGGTCTTCGCCCACATCGAGCGGTCCTCGCACGGAGCGGTGCCGACGCTCGCCGAGGCGTCCGCAATGAAACTCTACGCCGCCCAAGCGGCGTGCCAGGTCGCCGACGACGCTATCCAGATCTTCGGCGGTAACGGTTACATCGCCGAGTACCGCGTCGAGCAGCTCAGCCGCGACGCCCGGGTGCTTCGCATCTACGCCGGCACCGACGAGATGCAGGTGGTCGCGATCGCGAAGGACCTCACTCGCACCTAGCGCCACTCGAACGGCTCGACCGGACCTCGCGCAGCTGGTCTCCGAGCCCGACCCAGCCCTTGTACCTGTTCATCGCCTCGGGAGCGGTGTCGAGGGCCAGGAGGAGATTGCCCGCGAACTCCTCGTTCGTCGCAATCAGCGTCGCGAGCGACTCGACGTAGTTGTGGATGGTGAAAACGATCCCCTTGGTCCGCGCGAGTTGACGAAGAGTCTGACGTTCCACGCGAAAGAACCACTTGTCGAAATCCACCTTGGGACTCTGGCGCGCCGCGATGGGCTGATGCAGTTCGGGGCTGTCGAGCACGGTCCAGTTGAGGCGCCAGAACGAGCGCTCCGGTCCGAGGCGATCGAAGAACGAGTTCGTGGGACGACTGAGTTCCTCGTGGTAGTTCGGAATCGGCGTGTGGATGTCGTCGAGGGTCGTGCCGATCTTGCCCACCAGCCGCCAACGGGAGGGGAAGCATACGCACGCCGCCTGCAGACGCCAGGCGTCGTCCTTCACCATGACGCAGAGGTCCTCCTGCACCAGACGGGCCGCCGCCACGATGGGGTGCTCGTCGGGGTCGACCTCGAGCGCGATCCCGGGGTGGTGGTCACGCAGGAATGCCGTCACGTACTCGAGCAGCTCGGCACTCGCGTCCAGACCCTCGTCGCGGGTGGCGACCACGACGTCGCGGCTGTCGCGCAGGAGCTCGTGCTTCTGTGCCAGCTGCTCGTCGCGATGGCCATCCACCTCCAGCCACTTCGACTCCTCGAGCGGACGAAGGCCCATGGCGAGGCGCCAACCCTTGGCGCTCACCGGAAGATAGGGGAAGTCACCACTCACGAGTTCACCTCTTTCGCGGCCGAACGATCAAGAACCAGTACAGCAAGAGCCCGAGCGCCGGGATCGTGAGGACGACCGCGCGCGCGATGGGCAGGACCGAACCACGATGGACGTCGAACGTCGTCGTGGTCGACGACGCTATGAGGATCTCATGGACTGCGTGGATCATGCTCTTCTCTTCGCTGGTGTTGAAGCTCTCGCGTCGCGCGCGAACGTTGACGACACGAGGGAACCTTACGACGCACGCCGGAAAAAATCGGTGATTGATATACAATTTAGTGTGTTCCAATCCGCCAAGCCCCGTAGCGCGAGGGCGCAGTCGAACGACCAGGCGATCCGGCAGGCCGGTATCGAAGAGGTGCTGCGCGTGGGCGTCGATCACGTGTCACTGCGCGGTGTCAGCGCTCGCGCGGGGCTGACCCACGGGGCGACGTACGCGCGCTACGAGGACGCCAACGAACTGCTGGTCGATCTCTGGATCTCGGAGCTGCAGACCCGGGCCATCAAGCTCTTCACACTCTGCCTGAACCTGTGCGAGACGCCGAGCGAACCAGCGCTCGACGAGGTGATCGGCCTCGCGCGCAACGCCACGAGCGCCGATATCGCAAGCCTTCACGTCCTGTTCGCGGCGCGGCGGATTCCCGTGCTCCTCGAGGAGGTGGAGCCCTTCATCGTCAAGTACCTGCAACGCGAGAACTGCTCGTCACCGGTCGTGAGCAGCGCCTTCACCCGGGCGGTGTGCGTGTACTCGATAATGGCGGCCCAGATCATGTACAGCTACCACGAAGACCGACCGGACGACTGCCTCGACAAGCTAAAGACGTGGCTGCTCCCGACGCTGCGGACAAATCCCGCCGACGTGGCGCCGATTCCCGGGGTGGCGCCGAAGGCGCCCTTCCTGGACATCCACACGACCGACCTGAAGTCGAGGATCGCCCTCGCCACGTATCAGGTCGTCGGCAAGAGCGGTTACACGCACGCGACGTTGTCGCGGATCGCGCGCCGGGCCAGGTGCTCGACGGGGGCGATCTACGGCCTCTACAGTTCGAAGGAGGCGCTGGTCGCCGACACCTACAACCTGGCGAACCACACACGGTGGCGGCGCAACAACAACTTCACCAACATCCTTGACGAAGGGGTCCTGTCCCAACTGCTGTTCGAAACGGGCAGCTCGGTCAACTCGACGTGGTGCAACTACCTCCTGGAGTTCAGCATCGCCACCAACTTCAGCCCCGTGCTCTTCGAGACGATCTCCCACGAGACGAGCAGCATCGGCGAGATGATCCAGTTGCTGGCGGGATTGGGCAACGAGGAGAAGGTCGTGCTGATGGGCATGGTGACCAACTTCAGCCTGCTGACCTACGGCTTGTCGTACGTCGCGGCGGCCTGCGGAACGTTGGAGTGCACGAACTTCGCCCAGTTCGCCGAGCCCTTTCGCCAGCAGGTCCGCACCAGCGTGGGCGACACGTGGGACACGCTGGCCGAACAGGTGAACCTGTTAGCCGCCCAGCTCGACACCTAGCGCCTACGAGCCCTTCTTCTCCTCGTCTCCGAGCAGCGTCCCGAGCCGCTCGACAATCGCCGAGATCGCGTCATCCTGGGCGAGTAGGTGCTTCTGGATCTCCTCCGCCTCCTTCAAGACCGCCTCGGCATCCTTGTAGGTGTCCTCGGCGCGCTTGTCCGCGGCGGCTGCCTGGATGTTCTGGCCCACGATGATGATGGGCAGCAGGACCAGTTGCAGGAAACTGCTCGAGAGCCAGACCACCACGAAGTAGGTCCCCTGCTTGATCGCCGACGGCAGCGCGAACAGGGCGATGATCGTGAAGACGTACGCGCACCACATCGTGCCGACGACGAGGGTGATCTTGAGCCCGAACCGGGCATTGAAGCGGACGAAGGGATTCTTGTTGTTCACCCTTCGCAAGTCCGTCGTCTTGACCGGTTTGCCCGCTCTGAGCTCAGCTGCCCGGGGATGACGGATGTATTCGTAGATCTTCGACATAACGGAAGTCTCACACGTTGGACCAACTCCCGCGTGTATTGCTCCTGGCCGCCACGAAGACCGGCTGACCGTCACGATGTCCTTGGACCAACCTGCGCAGCAGCCACCTAAAATGGCTCATGGCCAAATTATCGAGGAAGCGAAGCGCCAGGGCCATCGCCAACGACGCCGCGATTCGAGAGGCGGGGATCGACGAGATACTGCGGGTAGGTGTCGACCACGTCTCCCTGCGCAACGTCGGAGCCCGCGCGGGACTCACGCATGGCGCTGCCTACGCCCGTTACGAGGACGTCAACGAGCTGCTGGTCGATCTGTGGGCCTCGAAGTGCTCGGAGCGGGCCGTCCAGCTCTTCACGCTTTGCCGGCGTGCGGCGGAGGACCCGAACACGACCACGGTGCACGAACTCATCGAAGTAGTGCACCACGCCAGCAAGTACGACGTCGCCTCCATCCAGCTGCTGCTCACGGCCCGGCGGATACCGGTCCTGCTCGAGGAGGTGGAACGCTTCATCAACGAGTACCTCACGCGCGACAACTTCAACTCGCCCGTCGCCAGCAGCGCCTTCACGCGAGCCGTCTGCGTCTACGGTCTGATGACGGCGCAGATCATCCACGAGTACCACATCCAGAAGAAGTCGCAGTACCTCGATGTCCTCGAAGCCTGGTTGCTGAAGAGCCTCACCTCCAACGCCGCTGACATCGTGCGGGCCAGCAACGCGAACACCGTGGATCCCTTCCTCGCCGAATCAAGCGACGATCAGCGCACCGTCCTCGCGTACGCCACCTACGTGGTCGTGGCCAGGAGCGGCTACTCGAACGCCACGATCTCGAGGATCGCGCGGCGATCGAGCATCTCGCCCGGAGCCATCTACAACCTCTACGACTCCAAGGAGGAGTTGGTAGCGGACTCGTTTCGCCTCGCCCTGCGCCAGCGCTGGTCGAAGCTCGCCTACTTCCGCCACATGCTCGAAGAGGGCTATCTCGCGCAGCTCCTCTACAGGTCGTCGCACTCGGCGAACAACCTTTGGCGCTTCTACTTCATGGAATACACGCTCGCGACGATCTACAACGAGGGTTTACTCACCGCGGTGCAGGAGCTCCGTGAAGAGGTCCACGCGGTCATGCCCCACCAGAGCGACGTCTCGGACGAGGAGAAGGCCCTGCTGGTCCAGGCGTTGTTGATCGTGAACCTGCTGATCACGGGCGTCTCAGCCACCTCGACGATCACCGGAGCGATGGAACTCTCCAACTACGAGCAGTTCGCCGAGCCTTTTCGCCAAGCGGTGCTCGAGTCAGTCGGCTCGACCTGGTCTCACCTGTTCGACATGATCGACCAGCCAGTCGAGCCCGCCACCTGAGCCAAGAGCAGTTCGAGGCGACCTCCGGCCGGCGGCGCTTCGCCTAGTTGCTCTTCATCAGGTCGGGTGAAGTCTCCATTCCGCGGCGCCACACTGAGCGCGCGATGATCTTGGTCACGTCAGCGCGGTCACGGTACTTGACCGCGATGTCGCGCGACTCCTCGAGCAGCCCTTCAGAGAGCCTCGTCGGATTGAGGCCCAGCGCGAGGAAGTGGTTGCGGGTGACATTGAGATCGTTCTCCGCGGCCTCGCGGCGCGGGTTCGGGAGCATGGCGATCTCGGCGCCCGTGAGCTTCGCGATGAGTTCGGCGAGCTCGATGACGCGGTGCGTCTCGGTGACCTGATTGAACACCAACGGCTTGTCGCCGCGCTCGGGCGGGTTCTCCAGGGCGATCTGGATGCAGCGAACGGTGTCGCGGATGTGGATGAACGCCCGGGTCTGGCCGCCGGTGCCGTGCACCGTCAGCGGGTGGCCGATCGCCGCCTGCATCAAGAAGCGGTTCAGCACGGTGCCGTAGTCGCCGTCGTAGTCGAAGCGGTTGATGAGGCGCTCGTCGAGGATTGTCTGGGGGGTCTGGGTGCCCCAGACGATGCCCTGGTGCAGGTCAGTGATCCGCAGCTGATCGTTCGCGCAGTAGAACGCGAACAACAACTGGTCGAGGGTCTTCGTGAGGTGGTACACCGAGCCCGGGTTCGCCGGGTGCAGGATCTCGCGGTCGAGGTCGCCCTCGGGCGTCGGCACCTTCACGGTGAGGTAGCCCTCGGGAATCGGGGCCGAGCCCGACCATCCGTAGCCGTAGACGCCCATGGTGCCGAGGTGCACGAGCGCGATGTCGAGGCCGCTCGCGACAATCGCGGTCAAGACGTTATGGGTGCCGCGCACGTTGTTGTCGACGGTGTAGCGCTTGGCGATGCTGCTGCGCATCGAATACGGCGCGGCACGCTGCTCGCCGAAGTGGACGATCGCGTCCGGACGCTCGGCGATGATCAGGGCCTCGAAACGGTCGTACTCTTCGGCGAGGTCCAGGTGGACGAAGCCGATCTCCCTGCCGGTCAGTTCCTTCCACACTCGAATTCGTTCGCCCATCGGACGAATGGGCGTCAGCGACTCGACTTCGAGCTCGAGGTCGATCTCACGACGACTCAGGTTGTCGACGATGATCACGTCATGACCGAGTTCCGAAAGATGCAGCGACGTGGGCCAACCGCAGAATCCGTCACCGCCAAGAACAAGAACCTTCATCTGAACTCCAATCGACGCCACGCAGGCGGCACTCGCAAACGGCGAAGCCTCAGACGTGGGCTTCGCGACCATACGACCTTACCAGTCGCTCGTGGAGGTCCCCTTCCCAGCACCGGCATTTCATTGGGAATCGCATGTGAAGCGACGGAATTCGCAACCGTTCAGACGCCGATCATCTTCGGACCCGATCGTCCCACGATGCGTGCGCCCGCAAGAGTTCCTCATAAGTGGTGAAGAGGGTGACGACCCACCGAGCGAAGTGACTACTCGAGCCAAACCACCTGATGAGAATCCTCTGCGGTGTATCGTGAGAATTATTGCACTTTCGAAGTACCCATCCTTCAAGCGGGAGACAACGCATGAGTTTCGCCGATTCGATAAGGACCTGCCTAAAGAAGTACGCGACATTCTCAGGTGCGGCCTCGAGGCCCGAATACTGGTGGTTCGCCCTCTTCACCGCGATTGGATCAATCGTGTTCTCGATCACGCGCATTGCCGCACTTGAGCTCCTCTGGAGCCTCGCGTTCCTCATTCCCGGACTCGCCGTCGCGGTACGGCGCCACCACGACGCCGGCCGATCTGGCTGGTGGCTCCTGACCTTCCTCTTATGGCCATGGGCCGTCATCCTGCTCTGCTATCCGAGCAAGCTGACCGGCAACAAGTACGTGGAAGACCGCACCTTGCAGCCCCAGGTCACCGAAGCCGACGTGACGTCATCACGCCTGCACTGTCCGTCCTGCGGCAAACTGCGTCTCCCGGGCCAGAACTATTGCATGGGCTGCGGCGTTCACTTCACGGACTAGACGCCACTCGTCACCACCGTGACCCCCTGAGAAGGTCGCGAAGAAGCATCTTGGCTCAAAGCAGCCGTGGCGTGTGGCGGCGCTGCAGTGTTTCGATGCCGAAGGTCGCCCCGAAAATGAACAGCGCCGAGAAGGCGGGTAACCCCGCCAGTTGGCGCAGGCCAGCAGTTGCGTTCGTGCTTCCCGCGATCCACCAGAGGTGGTAACGCAGTGCGAACGGAACCAGAACGCCCGCCGAGGTCGTCGCCAGCGCGTCGAAGGCCCGTGGCCGCGGTGGTGACGTTTCGTGTGGCGAGTCACTGGTGCGAACTCGATCCCTCCACCGTCACCCTGAAGGGTCTCGTGACGCCGAGCGCACGCACCGTAGTTGTCGTGGCGTCGAAAATCACCGAAGCGGGTGGTGAAGCCGGCCTGGTGCGCGATACGTGCCGAGTCCGGTACCGAGGTGTCGCTCTCCAACCGTGATTACCGGCGTCGCTCTTGCGGCAGTTCGCGCGGGCGACTCGCTCCGGTCGCGGCACCACCCGCGAACCCGTGACGGTCTCGCCCTTTCATCACGGTTAGGACCATCGACTCTGGCGAGGTCGCTGCTGGCGCGAGAAGATGGGGGAGCGAGAGGGAGTCATGGTGGCCTTTATTGGTCGCGCCGATGCGCGAGTTCGATTCGCTCCGGGCCACGACTCCGGCCCCTCGAGACCGGCCCGCGAACTTGCGAGTGGTGACGCGGCCCGGCGCCGACCGTGAAGATCGCGCTCGCCGGGGACACGATGCTCGGTCGCACGGTGGGCGAGCGCCTTACGCAGGTGCCCGTCCGCGCACTCTTCTCGGAGGAGGTCGTGGCCGTCGCTCACGAGGCAGACCTATTCCTGCTCAATCTCGAGTGCGCGATCTCGGATCGAGGGAGTCCCTGGCCCGACCCGAGAAAACCGTTCTTCTTTCGAGCCCCGCCGATCGCGACCGAGGTGCTGCAGCGGCTGGGCGTGGATTGCGTCACCCTCGCCAACAACCATGCGCTTGATTTCGGCGTCGAGGCCCTGCGCGACACGCTTCGACATCTCTCCGACGCCGGAATCGCATGGGTCGGCGCGGGTGACAACGAGGCCATCGCCCGTGCGCCCGCCGTCCTGCAGCGCGGCGGCACTCGGATCGGCATCGTCGGGATCACCGATCATCCGCGTGACTTCGCAGCGGCGCCAGACCAGCCCGGCGTCGCTTACGTCGATCTCCAAGCCGGCGTACCCCCTTGGTTGATGGGGCTCATCGGCGGTATCGATGCCGACGTCGTCGTCGTGTCGCCCCACTGGGGACCGAACATGGTCAGTGAGCCCGTCCCTCACGTGAGGAAGGCGGCCGCCGACCTGCGCGCCGCGGGTGCCACGCTCGTGGCCGGACACTCCGCCCACGTGTTTCACGGGGTCGGCGACCGCGTGCTGTACGACATGGGGGACTTCGTCGACGACTACGCCACCGACGCCGAGTTGCGCAACGATCTTGGGCTGCTCTTCGTGGTCGAGTTCGAGCGCGCCGTGGCGACCCGAGTCGAAGCCGTGCCCCTCGCCCTCGACTTCTGCCACACGCGTCTCGCCGACTCTGACGAGGCCGCCTGGATCGGCAACAGGTTCCGCCGCGCGTGCGCCTCGTTTGGCACCGAGGTCTTTGAGCGCGCTGGTCGTTTCGTCATCGAGTTCGCGACGTTGGGGCATTAGCGACGCGGTGGGCACAGTGACGACATGAGCCAATCGATCGAGGTGGCGAGATGAAGTACGTGGCTAACGTCCCTCGCCGTGGTGACGGATTCGCGGCGTTGAACCTCGTCACTGTTGGAGCCGGCCGCGGTGAGTGGCAACCCGGGACTTTGCTCCGCGGTTGGCCAGCGATCGGCCTGTGGCGCGTCACGTTATCGTCCGCACCAACCGGTTTGGCGCACTGGCCGACGCGCTCGAGGGCTGCTCGGACAAACGGACGGCGTCGTGAGCCAGACAGGAGTGTTAGCCCCAACACCGACGCCACCATGATCCAATGATCGCTACAAGCGCGTGGACAGGGGCGGTGACGCGGAACTGGGGGCAGGGCACGAGACTTGGAGCAAGATTGAAAGCAGCGGAGGAAAGAGGAGCGCGCACCTCATTCGAGGGCTGAATCGCTGCGCGGCCTTCATCTTTGAAACATTGCGCCGTCCCGCTCCGGGATCAAAGAGCCTGAGTTTGGCGATGACTTGGTTGTTTCCCTTCGCCTCAGGCCGGATGGGTGCCAGCCGAAACCCCTCTCCCGGACGGAACGTCCGCGACAACGCCCGACTGCCCGAATCCGCCCGATCCGACCCGCCTGGACTCACCCTTGGCCCACGAAGGCCGATTCAACTCATCACGCCCCTAGTGGCCTACGCCTGTCCCTGACACAACTAATTCGACAGCAGCCCCTGTACCAAAATTGCGATTGCAACTTGAGCGCGCTCGGGCCTAGGGATTCAAATTCGGACGTCCGAAACGTCCGCCCCATGTCTTGGATTCGAACCGGTTCGAGGTCAGAGCCATAGCTTCCGCACGGTCTTCGGCCATTCGAGCTCGGGCGTCAGCAACAAATCTGGAAAGTGATCTTGCGTGACACTCCTCTGGCAGAGTCAATGGAAGCGCGCAAGACATTGCGGGCCTGATCGGAGAAGCACGGTGGATTGGTTGTGGACTCACGGTGGTCGGTACTTTGGATACCGAGCAGACGACGAGTTCCGGACATACGACGGTCGCCATGCTGGTCGTTTCGAAGGTGATGATGTGTATGGACCCGCCGGCAGCTACTTGGGAGAACTGCGCAACGAACGACTCGTTACCTGCCTGGCTAAGAAGAGGTGGGCAAGCAGTCGTTTCAGCCCGTACGGTCAACGAGGCGGCTACGTGCCCTACGCCGACTATGTCGGCTTTGGATGTGCGTGGGCTACGAGGACGTCCCCGGACCGGAAGTCCCTTGAGACCTTGGTTGCTGAGGGGGTCCCGAGGACGGGCTGAGCGAAGCAACCGCCTGGGCCGAGGCGGGGCCCATCAAGGCGTTGATCGTGCCGCTGTTCGCGTTGCCCGCATCGGCGAGAAAGGACAGCCCGTAGGTCGCCTCGACGCTGTGCAGGATTCCCGCCGTGTTAAATGGGGTGGAGTACTGAATTGGAGAGGCGGCCAGATTCGCCGAAATGACCAGGGTGAGGATGTGCCCGCCCCCGCCCTCTCCGGCGGTGCCGACACCGGACGTATCCGTATCAAGGCTCTCGTCCCACTCCACGATGATCTGCCCTCCGGCGCCGTACCACGACGTTGATTGGACGTGCGCGATGAAGTTCGCGAGCCAGGCGTCGCCCGCCGTGGGCACCGAACTGGTATCGGCCATCATCGGACCATCGTGCATGTCGTCCACGGCGTTCGGGGTGACCCAGACGAAGTCCGGGGCGCTGGGCGCATTGAGGTCGCTCTGGACACTGCTCGCACTGCTCAGCGGGACGACGTTTTGGTCGAAGTCCGCGAGCGACGTAGTGGCGGGGAAGTACACGAAGGGATTGTGGTGCTGCAGGTAGTACTCGCCGCCGTAGGGGTCGAACCCGCCGGTGTCACCGCCCGTGTAGCCGACTGAGAGCATGCTCTCGAAGTAGGCGCGCCAGGAGATGCCGGCGGTTTCGAACTGATTGGCCAACGTCGGCGCAGTGCTCGCGATGTTCTCCGACGTTGGAGTGCCGTTGTCGCTGACGCCGTAGTCCGATCCAGCGATCATCTCGAGGTAGTTGGGCAGCGAGGGATGTCCGATGGCGTGGGACTGCGTGGCCAGTGCGTAGGTCCGGGTCAGCTGGTTGATGTTAGGGGCCGCCGCCTTGCCGATGAGGTCGCCGTAGGCCTCATTTTCCATCATGATTTCCATCACGTGCGGAACGCCAGGCGCGGAGGGCGGGGCGGGGCTGAACGTGTAGTGATCGCCCGTCGTCTTCGTCGACTTCCCCGCTGAGGTGGTGACCGTGACGTCGCTCGTCCAGGCCGGCTCCGCCGGCGACGTGACGGTAATCGACGTCGCGCTATTGATCACCAGATTCGTGGCCGGGGTGACCCCGAAGTTAACTGCCGTCGCTGCCGTGAGATTCGTGCCGGTCACGATGACCGAGGTGCCCCCGGCCGTCGAACCCGAGGACGGACTGACCGAGGTGACGGATGTTGTTGTTGTCGTAGTCAGTGTGGTCGTTGTGTTCGAAGGCGCAACGTACACGCACGCGACGTAGCGGATCTCTTTCCGATTAATCAAGTGCCGTTCGGTCCGCTTGACATAGTGTGCCTTGCACGACTTCGCTTTGCCAAGCGGGTAGTTGGGATGACTCGACGCTCCTGCTGCGCCGACAGCGAAAGTCAAGCTCGCCGCTACCACCAGCGCCGTGAGCACGCACGCCAGATTCGCCCGCCACGGTTTCCGAGATCTAGTTCTCTTCTTGTCCATTGGCTGCTCACTCTCGAAGTCTCGGACCTCTTCTGCCGTCGACGCTAACGTGGAGAATCTTGATCGGCGCTAATGACATCGGGCAGTCATCGTTAAACCAATGGGACGCAGTCTCCACCAGGGTCCTAAGGGGGCGTTGCGCCATGGGCGACTCGTACCTGACCCCGGCGCGGACGTTTCGGGCGTCCCTATCACCTATCCCGTCGACCCCTGGTGCGGCTGGAGGGATTCGAACCCCCGACACTCGGTTCCGAAGACCGATGCTCTAATCCGCTGAGCTACAGCCGCGATGTTGAAACTCTGTTGCGAGACGCGTTCGCCTCGCACGACAAACCTGAATAGGAATAGTACTGGCACGTGGATCGAAGCAACGTGAACGCGCGCGCGTCGCCACTGGAGACCCTGCGCTGACCCGGGGACTAGTGTCGGCGACATGGACGAGCTCGTGAAGGTGAAGGCCAACAATGACTTCTACGACGACGTCCACTACCGCAGAACGACCAACCAGGCAACCACCCTGTGCGGCCTCAAGATCGCAGGACGTCCCGCCCATGGCGAGGTTACGTGCCTGAAATGCCGCCAGTTCGCCGAGGGGAACTTCTAGCGGTCACCGATGCGCCGATCAGAGCGAGGTTCGGCTCTAGTCGATGATGGGCACGGTCCACACGAGACGGGTTCCACCCGTCCCGCCGCTCGAGACCTCAAATGTCCCGCTGAGCAGTTGCGCCCTCTCCCTCAAGTTCGCAAGTCCGCTTGAGCGCGTGGTTGAACCGATTCCGACACCATCATCGGAGACGGTGAGCTGAAGGACTCCCCCTACGACCTTGAGCTGAACCTGGGCGGTGCTCGCCTGAGCGTGACGAGCGACATTGGAGAGAGCCTCTCTCACGCAAGCAATCACGTGCGGCGCCAGGTCGTTGGGAACTCCTTCGTCTGACAGCCCGTCCAACTCCAGCGAGGGCGCGAACCCCAAGCTCGTACGTGATTGGCGCACCGCCGCCTCAATCTGTGAGCGCAACAACTGTCCGCCCCCATTGGGCGTCGAAAGACTGAAGATCGTGTTGCGGATCTCTCGAATCGTCTCATCGAGAACGTCGACCGCTTCGGAGATCCTGTCAAGCGCCGTGGGCTCACTGACCCAACTGAGCGACGCCTGCAAACCAAGACCCGCAGCGAAGAGTCGTTGAATGACGTGGTCGTGAAGGTCTCGAGCGATGCGTTCGCGGTCCTCAACGAGCATCATCTGCGCGCGACCGCGCTGGGCTCGACCAATCTCAAATGCGAGACCCGCCTGCGCGCTGAGAGCTTCTGCGAAGAGGCGCATATTGGTGTCGAACCCCGGTCCACCCGGTGCGCGCACGAACGTCAATGACGCCATCACGGATCCGCCGACGATGATGGGCACGCCGAACGTGGGGCCGTCCGGGAAACCCTCTGGCACCTCGACCTGCGAGTACTCGCTTCGTTGCGCGATCTCCAGCGGCACCCCGCCGTCGATCACCCTCTCGGCGAACGATAGGCCTAAGGGCATCGACTTGCCGACCAGCTCGGCGTCCAGTCCAGCTCCCGCGACAATACGAACGCCGTCCGAGCTCTTCACGCAGATGACCGTCACCGCTGCGCCGACGAATTCGCAGGCCCGTTGACAGATGAACGTCAATGATTCGCTGAGCGGCGCATCAGAGAGCAGGACGAGCCTGATTTCGGACGCCATCGCATGCTGACGTTGAAGTCGCTCCTCCTCCTCCAACATCCGGCGCAAATCGTCTTCTGATTTCTTGCGCTCGGTGTTGTCGCGAATCACGTAGCAAAAACCCTGAATCACTGGACCCTGATCCTTGAGCGGTGAGATCGACACCGAGGCGTCCACTTCATAGCCGCCCCGATGACGCCACCGGGTCAGGAGCGCCTCGCGGTACCGACTCTCAGAAGCGGCTTCCAGGAGCTCTTCCAGAACCGGAAGCGCGTGGTTGGGCACCAAGGCGGTGACGTGCTGACCCAGAATCTCATCTGGCCGGAAGCCCAGGAGGTCCTCGGCTGCCGGATTCCAGTTCGTTATGCGGCCGTCGAGCGTCGTTGAAATGATTGCGTCGAACGAGGAGCGAACGATGGTCGCGAGCTCGGCCTGAACGGCACTCGCTTTTCTCTGCTCAGTGGCGTCTCGAATCGCGGCGATGACCAACTGCTCCCCTCCGCTGACGATCGGCGCCAAGCTGATGTCGATTGGAAACTCGCTCCCGTCGCGGCGGCGTCCCGTCAACTCCAGTCCAGCGCCCATCGGTCGACTCTGCGGGTCGGCGCTGAACTCCTCGCGATGCAATCGATGCCTGCGACGTACTCGTTCGGGGATTAGGGACTCGACAGAGAGTCCCGCAAGTGATCCTGGCGCGTAGCCAAAGAGATCCTCAGCCTGCTCATTCACCGACACGATTCTTCCCTCGACGTCCGCTATCACCGAGGCGTCGGGGATCAAGGACATCACCGCGCTGAGCAGTTCCGCCGAGATCGCGCGAGCGTCTTCGGTCGACACCCGCTTGCTGGTTCGACCGATTGAACTGCCGGCTTCGATGTCGCTCAAGGGCTTCACTCCAGAATCAATGGATCAATGGAACTGACACCGTGACGTATTGCCAGCAGGCTACCACCGCCCGTTCTGGCGCTGCCATGGAAATCATGAGCGATCAGCGCCCTGGGCCGGGGTCTGGACGGAGAGGTGGGCGTGCCGCAGCACTCCCTCAGTTTGGTGGGGATAGGTGAGAGGGACGTCTGAAACGTCCGCGACGAATCCAGAGCGGGTTCGAATTCCTGGATCGTGGATCAAGAGGGAAGCCCAAGGCGGGGTGGATCTCGAGGTACCGGACCGCCGAACAGATGTTCAGTCCGTTTTGCCACCCAAAACTCTTGGTTGAGCCACCGTCTGGGTTCAATGACTACGCAACTTTGAAGCAAATGGTTTTCAAATCTGGCTTCATCGCGCCCTCGATAGTGGAGGCCCGAATACTCATTGACACGATTCAAAGAGCGCGATCGGCCCACTGCGTCCGAATTCGGCAGCAAACTGCCGCAAGTGTCTGAGTCCATTCTCAAATCCAGATTCAGTGTCCCATAGCCACCCAGGGAAGGAATCGAGAGCATCCCACAGCCAGACTTTCCGAAGTTGGAGCAGGCAAGCAGGGTCGTTCATCGGGAACCATTTGCGGATGTGCTCGAACTGCTTGCCCTTTACGTCCGAATCCGGCGAGAGACTGTCCAGAAGTGTGCTGAAGGTCGCCACATCGTCGAGCGTAGGCGAATCAGTTCGTCAGATCTTGGCGCAAACAGCAGGCAAGAGGGATCAGCGAGATCTCACAAGTTCAATCAGTTTCCCTGTCGTTGCCGGATGCGGCATCGCCCAGCCCTTCGGCCATTCCCTGACCCGCCGCTGACTGACTCCTACGGCCTCGACCACCAATTTCGCACTAATCTCCCGAAGATTCTGCAGCACGAATCTCTTCCACTCGTCATCGTCGTTTGAGATCGTCAGGCGCTGGTCGAGGTCGTTGACCGACAGCTCGGCCGTGTCCGGCGTCGTGGTGACGCTGATTGCGGTCGCCTTTACGGCACACGAATCGAGAGCGCGCCGGACGCGATGACCGATCGACCCTCGGCATCGACTCCCATAGCCGAGACGGTGACAGTCGCGCTCCCTGCGCTCGCCCCCGTCAAGGTGTAGTTCAGCACCGTTGAAACACCCTTTGCGAGCGAGAATCCCGAAGCGCTCGGCGCGGGGCCGGCGGTCAGCGACGCCGACGAGAGCGTCAGAGCCGATGGAACAATCGAGTGGATCGCACCTGCAACCGCGGTCAGCGTGACTGAGATCGTCGCGGTCGCACCGGCGGCCAGGCTCCCCGAGGTGGCGCTCGAAGAGACCGACATCTGCAGCCGCCCGCCCTTCTTCAAGGGTTTGCCCGAGTTGAAGATGAGGTAGATGGTCGGCGAGTCGTTGTTCTGGCGGACATAGACGGGCACCCACGCCGTCGTCCCCGGATGGACGATCACCCAGCATTTCGACACGTTCGTCTTGCAGCCCGAGACGACCTTCACCCCGCCGGCCACGAACCAGTCCAGGTGGTTGTACACGCAG
>Ga0182014_10003371_pt1 | contig 19210 bp, 21 predicted proteins | sample 612S2DmetaG_FD_120489 | JGI IMG/M metagenome (GOLD analysis project Ga0182014, IMG submission 120489) | Permafrost microbial communities from Stordalen Mire, Sweden - 612S2D metaG | ecosystem: Environmental > Terrestrial > Soil > Wetlands > Permafrost | place: Sweden: Stordalen | collected... | reverse complement strand
GGCATCCTCTCCCTCGCCATCCCACAGATGGATGTCTTCGTTGTTCATCGTTGCCTAAAGTTCAAACTGATTATTGGCTCTCACGACGCAGAATTCAAGACCTCAAGTGAGCGCCCCATTCACTGCCATCGAGGGAGCGCTCACCGCGCAAACGGCAGGCGCACGAAAGACCTTGACTGGACAATACAGCCATTTGTCGTTTGCTCTTCGTTGGTCAGTCGGCCCGGTTCTAGCCGCGGTCACGGTTACTCCCGGCGATCAGGCTGGCAGGGCATGAATGTAATCGGCGAGAATATTCTCCGTCTCACGCTGTTGTTCGGCGACAAATTCCAATTCCTGGAAACGAGACGGCCAAGCGTCGGTTTCGGTTTGACGTGCAAATTCCCGAAAGCCCAGGTTCCATTGAAATGTAACATGGGGCGGAGAATTTCAGAAGGAGAAGAAGGCATCCAGATCGCATAAAGCCGGTTGCCTATTCACTCCGTGTGCGATAGAGTGGTCCATCATTACAAGTCAACATTTACCGAAAAATCAAGAAGAATGAATACGGGTCCAATCACCGCGCTAATCATCTCAACCTTGTTTGCGGCAGGAGCATTGGCACAGGAAGTCCGGCAGCCAGCGCCGCCGGTAGCGACGGGCGTTCCCAGAGCTTCCGCCGATCCACAAGCGTGGACCGCCGCACCCCAGGCCAACGCGGCCGAACTGACCTGGCTCACCGATCTGCCGGCGGCACAAGCCCGGGCCAAGGGGGAAGGAAAGTCCCTTCTGCTGTTTTTTCACGGATCCGACTGGTGTCCGACCTGCGCGGAGATGAAGGGTCAGGTATTCGACTCGCCTGAATTTAGGCAATACGCCCGCCGGGCGCTGGTTCTGGTGGACGTGGACTTTCCCGAGAAAGGAAACCAGAGCGACGAGTTGAAGCGAGCCAATCTCGCGCTGAAGGAAAGGTTCAATCTGACCCAGGAATTGGGAGGAGGCTTTCCTACCATTGTTCTCTTGAACGCGAACGGCGGAACGGTTTTCCAGGAAACAGGCTATGCTGGCGGCGGTCCGGCGGAAGTCCTGCCGAAGCTGAAGTGGCATACTGAATCCACCGCCACCACCACCGATGCCGTCGGATACAAAAATCTGGACGTGGAAGAGTTCGCGCGGATGGCGGCGGACAAGCAGAACGTAATTCTGGACGTGCGCACGCCAACGGAATTCAAAGCCGGCCATCTTCCGGGGGCTGTGAACCTCGACGTCAATGCTGCCGACTTCCAAGAAGAAGCCGCCCTGCTCAACAAGGGCAAGACATACTGACCAGTCTCTGGGATTGACAACATTCTGAAATTCTGTATTGTCGGGCTTCAATATATGAAGCGCGACGGAAGATCTCTCGAACACAATACCTTGGCCGAAATGCGACGCATGGCCGTCCAGCGAGTGGTCGAGGAGGGCGCTAAGCCTAGCGCCATCGCCGCCCAATACGGCTTCTGCCGAACCTATCTCTACCGTTGGGTAGAAAAATTTCGTAAAGAGGGTTGAGAAGCACTCGCCGAGCGAATCGCTCAGGGCCCGGCCCCCAAACTCAACGAGAAGCAACGCCAGCAAGTCAAGCGCTGGATCATCGGCAAAGACCCCCGGCAATATGGTTTTGACTTCGGTCTCTGGAGCCGGAGCATTGTGCAAGCCTTGATCGAACAGAAACTGGGAGTCGAGATGGGTTTGACGGCGGTCGGCCGGTTACTGGCCAGTTTGGAGATCACCCCGCAGAAGCCGTTGCGCCGGGCTTACGAGCGAGACCCCAAAAAGGTCCAGTGGTGGCTGCGGCAAGCCTACCCCGAGCTGAAGAGGAGGGCCAAGCGGCAGGGAGCGATGATTTTCTTTTTGGACGAAGCGGGGTTTCAATCCGACCCGTCTTTGGGGCGGACCTATGGGCTCAAAGGCAAGACGCCGGTGGTGGTGACCTCCGGGCAGCGGCAAAGCCTCAATGTCATTAGCGCGGTCAATGCCCGCGAAGAATTCTGGGCGGCGACCTACACTGGCAAGCTCAACGCGGAAGCCTTCGTGGCCTTTCTAGAGGATTTCATGAAGAGCCAGAGCGGGAAGGTATTCCTTGTGATGGACAGCCACCCGGCTCATAAAGCCAACGTGGTGACCGAGTATGTTGCTTCCTTAGAAGGGCGGCTGGAGTTGCATCCCTTGCCGGCGTATGCGCCGGACTTGAATCCCGACGAGTTTGTCTGGAGTTACATGAAGAAGCAGGGAGTATCCAAGAAACCGTTGAAAAAGAACGAGTCGCTCAAGGAGCGGGTCGAGGAGGACCTCAATAAGATCAAAAGGAACCGGGAGTTAGTCCGGTCCTTTTTTTGTGCCGAATCTGTTGTCTATGCTAAGGACTGGTGAGTATCTGGTGCATTGCGCCAGCGGTGTGCGCAGTGTGAAGGCTTGCGAGAAGCTTACCAGGTTTGAATTTCCCAAACTCTACAATCTTGCTGGAGGCTTCAGGGCTTGGGCGCAGGCGGGCAAACCTGTTGAGAAGTAATTCCGTTGCCCGCGCCTGCGCCCTGCAGGGTTTCCTCGACGATCGTGGCCGTGTCGGCCAGACGATCCTGCGCTTCACGTGAAATTTTCCGCGTCTTGCGACCGAAGACCACGGCCGCCACAATGATGACGGGCAGGCTGGCGAGCATGATGCCTGTTAATTGCAGCGAGGTGACGGCGATCAGCGCGGTACCGCCGATCAGAATTGTGGTCTGCCGAAGAAACTGGGGTAGGATTGTGATCAGTGTGTCCTCAATTTGAATCAGGTCGCTGGAAAGGCGGCCGGCCGACTCGCCCACGCGGCGTTGGGCGAAAAACGTCATGGGCAGGGAGATCAATCTCGCGTAGGTGTCGCAACGCAGATCGACGAGGCTGCGTTGCCCTGCCGTAGCAAACGAAAGCGCCTGGAAGAAGGAGAGGCTCGCTTGCACCGCCAGGATGCCCATGAGCAGAAGCGCCGTTCGATCCGCGCCCGCCATGCTGCCGCCGCCTTTGGGGGCGTGAATGGCGGCGTCAATGATGCTCCCCGCCAGGTAAGGGAACGACAGACTTAACAGGCTGGAGACAAACAAGGAGGCCAAGGCAGCGCTGAATCGGCCCCGAAAGGGACGTAAATACCGGAACAGCTCCAGCGCCTGTTTGAGATTCTCCCGACTCAACTCTACCTTCGGGAGCTCGATACCCGCCTGGTCATTGCGTGAATAGCGCGCCGATCCAAGATTCTAAAGGAGAACCATCCCAGCGCGAGCGCCAAACTCCCGAGTGGAGAAAACATCTCGACGCGCGCGACCAGGGCTGGACCAAAGTAATACTGCGTCCCAATGGCGTTCAGAAGAGTGCAAAAAGACAGAGCATTCAAAAGAAACATTTACACAAGGAATCCTTGCACGCGCATTAGATTCATAAAAACAACGGACTCTTTTTGCTGCGAAGCCGAATTGTGTGACATGTTTGCGGCCGAGAATAGGAGAACCCGGATGTTGTCATCCGGGTTCAATGATTTGGAAGTTCTCCCTAATTCTTGTAGTCCCAGCCTTTGCGAATGAATTGGGAATCTGTGGCCCAATCATTTTCCTGCCCTCCTGAGGCCGTCCAATCGCGCCTCAATTCGCCTTCAAGCGCAGGATTCCAGCTTGGGTGTGTCTTGCCGTAGTGCGAACGTGCTCCATAACCGAAGCGATAAGCAGGCTCAATCTTTTCGTAAACAGGCTCGCCGCGCGGCGGAATGGGCTGGGCGCCGGAGGCTTGTTTCACCGTATCCTTGACATTTTGATTGGTTTCGGGCTGCTTTCCGCCCAGATCATGCTTGGTTTGATCCCAGTCGCGTTTGAACGCGGCCTTCACTTTGTCCCAGGCGGTATCGTTATCGGTTGTCCACCAAGCGGGGTTTTTATAAGTATTCATAGTATGTTCGTTTTAGGTTTCATTGTTTATTGCATTTCTCATTTGCCGCGTCGGGCTAGAAAGAACCCGATTAAGGCCCCTATTCCAATTGCGAAACCAGCAGTTTTGCAGGGGTTTTCCTTCACAAAATTGTCGGCTTGTTTGAGTTTGTCCTGCACCGCGTTCTCGGCATCCTCGACAGCATCGACTACGGTTTCTAGGAGGTCGTTAAGCTTGTTTCGAGCTTCACTTACGTTGCCCTCGGCAATATGGCTCGTGGCCGTGACCAAAGCTCTGGCATGCTGCTTCAAATTTTCGTGATAATGCGACGATGCTTTTTTGGTTTGCTCATATATTTTCCTTTCGACGGTCCGTATATCTGAATTTATTTCACATTGACAGATCAAGCAGCCGGTCCCATTTCTGAGACCGGTCTTCAATTGCTCTTTTCCGTTCCCCACCACTTTACGATTTAAGGCCTGGGCCGCTATGGGGTGAAACCCCCATAGAAGAGTTGCTGTCTTGGGCAGGCCGGCTGAGGCGGCGCCCATGAGTTTAGGCATAATAAGGCCGCAATTCCGGGCTTATTTTTCCGACGATCAATGACTGCTCGATGGTGGTGACATTGAAGTCGCCCGCTTCCGTCAACCGCTTGACTTCACCGGCATTGAGCACGGCGATGGGCAACCCATCGCGCAGGAGAATGCGGTTAGCCGTGATCGCCGTAACGCGAGGGCCGGAAGTGAGAATGCCGAGCAGGTTCAAAGGATCCGCCGCATTGATGACGATCAGTTCGCCCGCGAGGGCGGCCCTGCGAATCGAGCGCAACAAGCCAATGGCCTCCGGCAGGGCGAATTGCTCACCGCTGGCGCCCGTGATGAAGTGTCCGTTGCGAATTTCACCGCGCGCCTCCAGCCGCCGGTAAACGCGGCCCAGTTCGTACCACGAAACGCGCAATGATTCCCGTTCCAACAAGCGCCGGAACACTATCCCGTAACGACGCAACAAAACGCGGGCGAATGTTTCGACGGCTTCGTCGCTGGCCCGGGGAAAATCTTCCCCGGCTTCCGGCGGCGAAGCCGGCGGCTTCCGCAGCAAAGACCAGCGCCCGGCAAATTCAACGCTGGTCACCGTCTTGTGTCGCCGTTTGCGTTCTGGTTCGGCGAACGGGGCGCGTTTTTCGGACGGGATCAAGAGCGCGCGCAGCCCTTCAAAACTGTCCGAAGTGACCCAACCCCGCGCGGTCAGTTCGCCGAGGGCCTGGGCGACCCGCGACGGCAAGAGTTTTGTCAGGCGAACCAGCTCGGAAAAAAACATGGCGCCCGACCGGGCCAAACTTTTCAAAACCAATTCCGTGTCCGGCGTGAATTCAGCCGGGGATTGTCCGCCGGACAATTCGAGCCACAACGTGAGATTTTCCCGGTCGAACACGGAAACAGGCGTCGAGCGCAGCGGCGTGGACGCGCGCGCGTTCGGATTTTGCGGCGGCGACAACCGCCCCCAGCCGATGCGGCCCGTGAGGCAAAGCTGATCCAGCCATTGCGGCGTGTAGTCCTTCACCCGCAACGCCAGCACTTCCGGCTCCCAGGCGGCGGCGGCCAGTTCCATTCCGTCCAACAGGTCGAGCACGGTTTCGACCCCGGCGGGGCCTTCCGCGCGATGTTCCTTGTCCACCCGTTGCCAGGCCAAAAGGAAGCGCTGAAAGTTCTCCAGCGACACCGGCTGAATTTCCGCGCGGAGCCGGTGCAAGGTCAATCGGTGAATTCGGGACAGCAACCGGCGCTCGCACCATTCGAGTTCGGGCGCTCCCGGATGAAACTTCCCGCGCAAAACAAATCCCTCGGTTTCCAGCGCCAGCAAAGCGGCTTCGATTTCTGAGCCGGACAGCAGCAAGGTTTTGGACAGGATCGCAACTGTGGCGGGACCGATGACTTCCATCCGTCCGCGGACCAGTTCGCGCACCGCTTCGGAATGTTCCCAAGTTCGTTTCGGCTCGCCTAGCGGCGGGTTCAGCGCCGGCTCCATCTGGCCGTCAGGATAGACAGCCCGCGCCATTGAGAGCCTCTCAGCGGCAATCCAGAACGTACGTCCTGCATTTAACCGTCCGGCCCGCTGTTCAACCGCAAGCGATTGCAATAACGATGGGGCGTCTGCGGAGCATTTTAGGGTTTCGTCTTCGGTCATCACGCCGAGCAGCAGGAGAGTTTCATGCAATTCGTCCGCGTCCCTCGCCTGCGGCCACGCCTCCGCGCAAACACGCGCAATGGCTGCGGCATCCAGAATCCCCAATCCCTCGCCGCCGGCCGGGTCGCCCGCGCGCCGCGTATGGACCGCCTGCGTGCGCCGCTCTTCCAGCGGTGCGTTGTCCAGGAATGCGTACGGGCGCGCGTTGAGAATCTCGTGGGCCAGGGGTGACGGTTCCGGCAAATCACGCGCCACGCACTCGACCTCCCCGTTTTCAATCCGGCGCAACAACGCTTCCAATCCGTCAATATCCATCGCTTCGGTTAAACAATCCTCAATCGTTTGTCTGACCAGCGGATGGTCCGGGACCTCGCGGTCGCCCACGATGTTTTCCAGGCAGGCCAGCTGGTCCGGGAAGACCGCCGCGAGCAGGTTCTCTGACTCCATGCGTTGCAACGGCGCGGGCACTTTGCGTCCATTGCGCTGGCGCGGCAGCGCCAGGGAACGGGTGGCGTTCCAGCGCCAGCGGATGGGAAACATCGGCGCGTCGAGCAACGCCTGCACGAGCACTTCACGCACGCTCTGGCTGTTCAGATAACGAAACACCTCTTCGAGCGGGAACGAATGCTGGGTGCCGAGTGAAAGCACGATGGCGTCATCGGTGGCGGCCGCCTGCAACTCGAAGTTGAACGAGCGGCAAAACCGCTTGCGCAAGGCCAGTCCCCACGCCCGGTTGACTCGCGCTCCGAACGGAGCGTGGATGACGAGTTGCATTCCGCCGGATTCATCAAAGAATCGCTCCATCACAATCTTGTTTTGCGAAGGAATGATCCCCAACGCCTTGTAACCGGCGCTGAAATATTCGGCCAGTTGCCGCGCAGCCGTTTCCGAAACGCCCGTCTCAGTCGTGAACCATGCCATCAGTCGTTCGAGGGAGCCGCCCGTCTGCTCGACCACACTTTGAACTTCATCCCGCAGTCTGCCCACCGCGCACGAAAGTTCGGTCGTGCGCGCCGGTCCTTCGCCCAGCCAGAAGGGCATCCCCGGCGGCTGGCCCTGAGCATCAGCCACCCGGACCGTGCCGGAAACGATCTGGAGGACTTTCCAAGAGGTATTGCCGAGTTGAAAAATATCACCCGCCATGCTTTCGACCGCGAAGTCCTCATTGACCGTGCCGACAAAGGCGTCGCCCGGCTCGACGACCACCCGGTAATCCCCGTTATCCGGGATGGCTCCGCCCGAAGTCAACGCCACCAACCGGGCATTACGCCGGCCCCGGATACGCCGGTTCACCGCATCATGATGAATCAACGCGCCCCGCCGTCCGCGTTTGGTGCTGAAGCCCTCCGCCAGCATTTGGATGACTTCCTGGAATTCCTCGAATCTCAGGTCGCGATAGGGATAAGCCGAACGCACCAGTTCAAACAATTTCTCTTCCTCCCAATCCTCGCTGGCGGCTGAGGCCACGATCTGTTGGGCCAGAACATCGAGGGGCTTTGGCGGTATGTGCGGGGCGTCCAGCTCGCCACGCCGGACACAGCGAAGCGTCGCGACACATTCCACGAGTTCATCACGTGTCAGGGGAAACCAGCGCCCTTTGGGCAAGCCACCGCGTTTGTGCTCCGCCCGTCCCACCCGCTGGAGAAAGGTGGCGATCGAACGGGTTGTTCCCAACTGGCAGACCAGATCAATTGAGCCAATGTCTATGCCCAGTTCCAAGGACGACGTGGCCACGAGCACCTTTAATTCACCGCGTTTAAGCCGGTTCTCCGCATCCAAACGGAGTTTCGTCGAGAGACTGCCGTGATGCGAAGTGGCCTTGTCCTGTCCGAGCCGGGCCGAAAGTTGATGCGCGACGCGTTCGGCCAGCCGCCGGGTGTTGACAAAAACCAGCGTGGTGCGATGCGATTCGATCAGACTGACCAATCGTTCGTAAACCTCGGCCCAGACTTCATTGGACATCACCGCCTCCAACGATGAACCCGGAAGTTCAATGGCGACATCCAAGGCGCGCAAATGCCCGCCATCAATCACGCGACAGAGCGGCCGTCCGGCTTTGTCCACATTGCGGGCGCCAACCAGAAACCTGGCCACCTGCTCAATGGGCTTTTGCGTCGCCGAAAGCCCGATGCGCTGCAATGGCCCCGAGACCAGCGCGGCCAGCCGTTCCATGCTGAGCGCCAGATGCGCGCCGCGGCGGTTGCCGATCACGGCGTGAATTTCATCCACAATCAGCGTGCGCACCGTACCAAGCATTTTTCGCCCGGAAGCGGAAGTCAGCAGCAGGTAGAGGGATTCTGGCGTCGTGACCAAAATGTGCGGCGGACGCCGGATGATGGCCTGGCGCTTCGCCGCGGGAGTGTCGCCCGTGCGGACTTCCGCGCACGGTTATGTCGTGGCCCTCGCCGGCCTTGAACGCCGCCTGAATTTCTGCGAGCGGCTCTTCCAGGTTCTTGTGGATGTCGTTGCTCAGCGCCTTCAAAGGCGAGACGTATAAAACCCGGGTTTCATCTTTGAGCGCTCCTTGCAAACCCTCGCGAAACAGGGAATCAAGCGAGGCGAGAAAAGCCGCCAGCGTCTTGCCGGAGCCGGTGGGCGCCGCGATGAGTGTGTGCGCTCCCGATTGGATCGCCGGCCAGCCGCGTTCCTGCGGTTCGGTCGGCGAACCAAACTTCCGTTCCACTTAAGTCCGGCGCGAAGACCGGTGGGAGAATCTAATTTGGGCCAATGTTTACAGCCTTTTCATTTACTTTTGCGTTTCTGACTTTAACATCACTTTTGGTTACGTTAAAGTCAGAATGCGCCGTTCACCTAAAAACGTTAAAATCGCCTTTGATGACGCGGGTTTGACCCATTACGGCGGGGTTCTGTTTTTTCACGAATTCACACGAGTGCTGCAATTGCGGCGTTTCCTCACCCGACATTTGCGATATCCGCGCCGCAACCAACGCTACCAGCTTTCTCAAATGCTTCTGGCTTTGATCTATCCCATCGTCCTGGGGTTGGATCGTTTGGAGACCGCCGCTTGGTTGCAGCACAACGGCACTTTCCAATACCTGACGGGATTGCCCAGCTACCCCGATCCACAGACTTTGCGTCGGTTTTTGTCACAGGCACCGCCCGGGTTTCGCCAACAACTGCATCGCTTTAACGACCGGCTGCTGCGCCGGTTTATTCACCAACCAGAACACCGCTCGCGCTTGATTCTGGATTTGGACAGCACCGTGGTCACGGTCTTCGGCCGGCAAGAGGAAGCCGAGGTGGGTTACAATCCACGCTACCGGGGCAAGCGATCCTATGACCCGCTCTTGTGTCTGGAAGCCAATTCCTCTTTTCTGTGGGACACGGAACTGCGTCCCGGCAACGCAGGCACCTGGGCCGCCAGCGAAGAACTGTTGGCCAGTTGCTTTCTTTCCATTCCCGCCGACATTCGCGAGGTGCGGGTGCGGGCGGACGCGGGCTTTGGCTTTCATCCGGTGCTGGCGGTCTTGGAGCAGCGGCCGGCCCAATATGCGGTGGTGGCGCGTTTGACCAGTGCGTTGCAGCGGGTGCTGGGTGGCTTGGGCTACCAACGGCTCAATCCACGCTGGGAGATTGGCGAATTTGAACACCGGCTGACGGGCTGGCCCTGCGCTCGCCGGTGCGTGGTGGCCCGTCGAAAGATTGAGGAGACCGAACCGGAGCCAACCTTGTTTGCCTTGGATCGCTATCTTTACCGGGCGTGGTTCACCAACCTGTCGCTGACACCCGCCGGAGTTTGGAATTTCTACGATGGGCGCGCCGGGATGGAACGGCGCATCCGGGAACTGCGAGAGGACTACGCGCTGCGAAAAATTCCCACTCACGGCTTTGAAGCCAACGCGCTCTATCTGGAAGTGGTTCGTCTGGCCTACAATTTGGTGACGGCTTTTCAACAAACGTGTCTGCCGCAAGATTGGCAAAGCCTGACCTTGAATAAACTGCGTCACCGACTGTTCTGGCTGCCAGGAGAACTTACTCGACCGCAAAACCGGCCTACCTTGCGCTTGCCCAACCGGCCTGCCATCCACGAGTGGACGACACACATTCTACACAAAGTCCGCAACGTCAAACCGCTGGACGCCTGACAGCGATACTCCGAAAATTCATCGACTGCTGCGCAAAAACTTTCACAAATCCCACGTTTTCGGCCAATTTCAACAGAAACAGGCGGAATTCACGCCGGATTTAAGTTCCAGCCATTCCGATACGACCGGATGAAATTGAAAATGTTCCCTGGCCATTCGGAGGAGAACATAACATATTTGCTCTCCGGCGCGAGATGGCAAAACGCGCATTCTGCTCCATATTGCTCAATGGTGACGACGTTGATCAAAACCGGCTGCTGCGGGTTCCCGCTGCCCAAGGTCGAATACGCCGAACGGTTTCCAGTCGCCGAAGTGCAACAGACATTTTATGAGCCACCCAGGATTTCCACGCTGCAACGCTGGCGCGCCTTGGTGCCTGCCGATTTTGAATTCACCCTGAAGGCGTGGCAGTTGATCACACACACGGCCAAAAGCCCCACCTTCCGCCGGCTGAAGACCCAACTCACGCCCTCGCAATTGGAACAGTGCGGGTCTTTTCAAATAAGCCCAACGGTCTTGTGGGCATGGGAAAGAACCCGGGCCTGCGCCGAAGCGCTTTCCGCGCGATATGTTTTGTTCCAATGTCCCGCCCGTTTCATCTGCACGCCAACCAACATTGATCAAATGCGAGGTTTCTTCAACACGATTGAAAGACATGGGCTGGCGTTTCTTTGGGAACCACGCGGAGACTGGCCGGAGGACCGGGTATTGTCGCTGTGCCTGGAATTGAATCTGGCGCATGTCGTTGATCCTTTCGTGGCCCGGGTCACGACCAGCGGCCTCATTTATTTCCGCCTGCATGGCGGAAGGAATTTTAAGCAGGTTTTTACCGGTGCGGAGTTGCAGCAGGTTGCCGGGTTGATTCCAGCCGGCTACCCGGCCTGCGTCATGTTCAACAACATCAACATGCTGAATGACGCCACCCGGTTTCAGGCGGAGCAATTCCGATAGGTAGAACCGGCGTCGTATCGAGACTGCGATGAATCACTGCGTGACTGTGCCGATTTCGTGCCATTCATCTTGCAGCGTAGAGACACAGAATCGCAGGTCATGGCACTTGGACCCATTTCCGCTCCATCTGGAGCCACATTGGCAATCGATGGAACGAAGAGAATCGAAGCCTCGTATTTATTCCAATAAAATGGGCAAGTTGTCCCAGTTATCTCACAGAACCGAAAGGCGACTTCGATTTGTAAGTCAGTCATAAGATGTGCGGCCCCATGAAATTGACAGAATCTTACAGGGATATGCCGCCGGATACTTCGACTCTTTGCCCATTAATCCACCCGCTGTCATCCGACAATAGAGAGGCAACGGCGCCGCCAATATCATCAGGAAGACCCACTCGGCCCAGGGTGGTTTGTGAGGCGATGAAATCATTAATCTGCTTGTTGTCGCGCACGGTCCCGCCCCCAAAATCGGTTTCAATCGCACCCGGTGCCACAACATTCACGGTGATTCTGCGTGGCCCCAGCTCTTTGGCCATATAACGCGTCAAAACTTCGATGCCGCCTTTCATGGCGGCATAAGCCGCGTATCCAGGCAGCGAAAACCGGGCCAGCCCGGACGATAAATTCACGATCCGTCCGCCATCCTTCATGAGGGGGAGCAGTTTCTGGGTCAGGAAAAAGGTTCCTTTCAGATGGATGTTCATCAATTGATCGAACTGCTCTACGGTTGTTTCCATGAATGTCGCGTGGACGCCGATCCCCGCATTGTTGACCAGAAAATCGAAATCCTTTCGTTGCCAAGTGTCCTTGAGCGCATTTTTCACATTTGCCGCAAACGCCTTGAATGATTTGTGGTCGGACGCATCGACTTGCAATGCGACTGCTTTGCGGCCCGTTTTCTCGATCTGTGCCACCACCGCCTCTGCTTCCGCTTTCTTGCTGTTGTAGGTCAGGATAATGTCATGCCCTTTTTCAGCCAGGCGCAGGGACATGCTCTTGCCAAGGCCGCGACTTCCGCCGGTTATGATCGCAATTTTCATTCTGGAAAAACACTGTCCAAACTCCGTTCTCACAATGAAAAGTGCGTGTCGATTATTCGCCCCCGTTGACTCTCCTGCCGAGGCAGTGGCATTCTGCCCGGTATGGAACTTGATTTGGAAGGTGAATTGGCCGAGCGGGCATATCCGATTTTGGCGAGTTTGGTGACGCCACGACCGATTGCGTTTGTGACCACCGTCAGCCCGGACGGAAAGGTCAACGCCGCTCCTTTCAGCTTCTTCAACCTGCTCGGGGCGAACCCGCCCATTCTGGCTTTCGCGCCCGGCGACCGCGAGGATGGCACACCCAAAGACACGGCCCGGAACATCCGCCTGACCCACGAATTTGTGGTGAACCTGGTGGATGAAGCCATCGCGGAAGCAATGAACAAATGCGCCGCCTCGTTGCCCTACGGGGAAAACGAACTCATTCCCGCCGGCTTGCACTCCACGCCCTCGACGGCGGTCAAACCACCGCGGATTCTCGAATCGCCAGTCAGTCTGGAATGCCAGGAGTGGGGGACGTTGCAGATTGGAGACAATCGCGTCGTGATCGGCCTGATCAAACGTGTTCACCTGTGCGAGGAATTATTCGATGCGGAGAAGAAACGGGTTCGGACCGACAAGCTTTTTCTCATCGGTCGCATGGCCTCGCCGCATTGGTATTGCCACACCCGCGACCGTTTCGAAATGATTCGGCCCAAGTGAGCAATGCGTGCGATTTCCATAACTTTAAAGCCCGCGCGCGGGCCGGAACTGAAAGGACTCTTATGAGCAATACAACCATCGACAGATCAAAAACGGCGCTGGTGGTCATAGATCTCCAGAAAGGCATCGTCGGACGGCAAACGGCTCCCCATGCCCCGGACGTAGTGGTAAGAAACGCGGCGGCTTTGGCCGAAGCCTTCAGGAAAAATGGCATGCCGGTGTTTTTAGTGAGGGTTACTCCATCTCCGGACGGAAAGGACGCGCTGCGTCCCATCGCGGACATGCTCATGCAGGCTCACTCCCCAGCGCCTGATTGGGCGGACATCGTCCCTGAACTGGGACCGAAGCCGGGCGACTTCGTGATCACCAAACATCAATGGGGCGCTTTCTGCGGAACGGAGCTTGATTTGCAATTCAGGAGGCGCGGCATATCCACAATGGTTCTGTGCGGCATCTCGACAAATATCGGGGTGGAAAGCACCGCCCGATTCGCTTACGAATACGGGTACAACCAGATTTTTGTGGAAGACGCCATGTCGGCCTTGTCGGCCGGGGAGCATACGGCCACAGTCACGAAGATATTTCCACTCATTGGCTTGGTGAGAAGAACCGAAGAAATACTGGCGGCCCTATCTTGAATTTCCAGTTGAACCGTTGTGAATCTGAATTTGGCAAATAAAGTTGCGATCGTCACCGGCGCAAGCCGGGGAATTGGCCGGTCCATTGCCGAGGGGTTGTCGCAGGAGAGAATGCGTCTTGTCCTTGCCGCGAGGTCGGGCGACCTGCTCCAGGAAGTGGCACAATCCTGCAACCCGGAGGCCATAATTTTTGCGGCTGATTTGCGCGATGAAAATGCCCCGCAAAAGCTGGTCGCCCTTGCGATGGAGAAATTCGGAAGGATTGATCTTCTCGTCAACAATGCCGGGGCAACGAAACGTGGCGACTTTCTTCAACTGACCGAAGAGGATTGGCGGGACGGATTCGCCTTGAAATTCTACAGCGCCGTCCGCTCTTCACGGGCGGCGTGGCCCCACCTGGTGAACACTCAAGGTTCCATCGTCAATATCGTTGGAGTGGGCGGGCGCACCGGAAGCGCCGAGTTCGCCATTGGCGGCGCCATCAATGCCGCCCTGTTGAATCTGACAAAAGTTCTCGCCGATCGCGGAATCAAGGATGGCGTGAGAGTAAACGCCATCAACCCGGGCGCAATTTCTACGGACAGATTGGAAATTCGCATCAAGAAGTTGGCTGAGGAAGGCGCCATTTCGTTCGAAGCCGCGTCATCGCAAATGGCCGAACAACTCGGGGTAAAACGATTTGGTAAATCAGCGGAAATTGCCGCCGTGGTGGCGTTCTTGGCGTCCGACCAGGCCAATTATTGCCAGGGAACAATTCTCGATGTTGACGGTGGGCAAACCAGAACGCTCTGACAAGGCTGCGCCGTTCGACATTTCACTTAACCCTTCCTGCATAGTAATCTCCCCTCGTGCTTCGAGTAATTCTTCATTTAGATATGGACGCGTTTTATGCCTCCGTGGAACAGCGCGACGACCCGAGGTTCCGTGGCCGGCCGGTGATTGTCGGCGCGCCCCCGACCCAGCGCGGGGTGGTGTGCGCTGCCAGCTATGAGGCGCGGAAGTTTGGGGTCCGCTCCGCCATGCCCAGCGCCACGGCGGGGCGGCTTTGTCCCACGGGCATTTTCGTGCGTCCGCACATGGATCATTACCGCGAAGAATCACGGCACATCATGCGGATTGTCGCCGAAACTGGTGCAATCGTAGAGCCCATGTCCATTGACGAGGCCTATCTCGACGTATCTGCCGTCAGCCAAGCGGAAGACATTGACGCGTCGCTGCTGAAGGCCATGCCGTTGGCGCGGCAAGTGAAACAGCGGATTTTGTCCGAGCGCAAATTGACCGCCACCATTGGCATTGCCTCCAACAAGCTGCTGGCCAAAATCGCCAGTGACCACAAGAAACCGGACGGACTCACGTTGATTTCTGACCGGGAAAAGGTTCCGTTTTTGCGTCCGCTCCAGGTGCGGGTGCTTTACGGTGTCGGCAAAGTCACCGAACAGGTGTTGAACCAGGCGGGCATCGGCACCATTGGGGACTTGCAGGACTACGCGGGCGATCTGCGCGCCTTGGTTGGTTCGTTCGGACCGAAACTGAAACGGTTTGCATTCGGCGAAGACGACCGTCCGCTGGAAATCGGAGACGAGATCAAGAGCATCAGCAACGAGGAAACTTTTCTAAAAGATACCGACGACCGGAAGGTGCTGCGCGTCTGCCTGCGAGAACAGGCGACGGATATCTCGCAGCGGCTCAAACACAGACAATTGGGAGCGCACACGGTGCAGGTCAAGGTGCGTTACAGTGATTTCACTACCCTCACGCGCCAGATTTCAGTGGAGGAACCGATCACGGAGGCCGCTGACATTTACCGGCTGGGTTGTTTCCTGCTGGGCCGGGACAAACTGGTTTCGCGTCCGCTGCGGTTGCTTGGTTTGGGCGTCAGCAGTTTGCGCGAGCCAAGCGGACGACAACTCCCGCTCCTTTAATAGCGCACGTCGAGAATCTCAAATTCGACAATATCGGTCATTGCGCTCCGTCGGAAAATGCTGCACAACAGCGGCCCATTTTGAATGATGAAAAAAGAAACAAAGAAGTCCAATGAGGCGCAATTGCTGGATTTGCTCAAACGAGTCCTCCCCAAAGCCACGCACGACGCGCAATTGGCCGAAAAGATTTACCAGGCCATCGAAGGTGAACTCAAAACCAAGGCCCGGGCCCTGGCCTTCGAGAAGTTTTGCGGCGGAATCGAATTGCCCAACCTTGAGCAGAAGACTGTTGCAGACGTCAAACTCCAATTGGCCGCCTCGTTTGGCGACGGCGACATCACCCTCAAGCCCAACAAAAAGGAGCAGAGCCTGATGGTGGAAGTGGCGCTGCCTGAGGGAGGCCAGTTCAGCAGCGAGATCAAAGTCGGGCCTGCGGCCGCCGACGACAGTGAGGAACAGGAAGTGACCTTGAAATTCGTGCCCTTCCCAGTCTGCCTGCCTGGCGACAAAGAACTGGTCTGGCTCCTGGCCAAGCGTGAGAACCTGACCCCCGAAGAAGCAGGCATCGCGCTCTCCAAGCTTGAGGAGGAGTTTTGGGCATCCAAAACCGGGCAGAAGCTGCTCCGTGATCGAGTGGAGCGCAGCTTTCCTGAATTCATCGCCCGGGTGGGTGGCGGAGGGTTGACCGAGGTCGGGCTGAAGCGGCACTACAAGACGCCGGAACCGGTCAAGTTATTGCGGACAGCCCCGAAGCGATAAAGGCACATTTCAAGGCGCGGTCGCCACTTGGCTGATCAGGAGCACGGGCTTGATGGTGCTGCCGCGCTTCGAGTCGGCGATGGCACGATTGATCTGGGCGAAGGCGTAAAACTTCACCAACCGGTCGAAGGGGAACCTCCCCGCTTGGTAGAGCTTCATCAATTTCGGAATAAACTTTTGGGGCACCGCGTCGCCTTGAATGACACTGAGGACTTGGCGTTTTCCCGGCAGTCGGCCCGGGGCGCTTGCTCCGCTGAGCACCGCCGCTTTTCCACCTGGATTCAACAATTCAACCGCGAGCTGCTCCATGCAATCATCCGCTGTGCTCTCCACCACGAAATCAACGCCTCGGCCCGTTATGGCCCTGACGCTCACAGCGAGATCGCTGCGCCGGTTGTTGACGGAGTGGGTCGCACCCAATTCGCGGGCGAGCTTCAGTCGGCGATCGTTTATGTCTACCGCGATGATCGTTTTGGCTTTGACGATGCGCGCTGCCATCACCGCGTCCAAGCCAACCGAGCCGGCACCAAAAATAGCAATGGTTGATCCAGCCCGGACCGCCAGCGAGTTCATCACGGTTCCGGCACCCGTCTGAAGGCCGCACCCCAACGCCGCCAACAATTCCAGAGGAAGCGACTTGGGCACTTTGACCAGATTGCGCTCGGTCACCAGGGCGCAGGTCGCAAACGAGGATTGACCAAAGAAGTGACCACGCACGCCACCGCGCAATGCATTGGTCCCATCCAAACGGGCAAAGCCAAAGTTTGCCTCCCAGAATCTCTGGCAGTCCACTGGGTGACCACGCCTGCACGGCCGGCATCGCCCGCAGGATTGATATGATAGCACCACATGATCGCCGGGCTTGGTTCCCTTCACCAGCTTGCCGGTTCGTTCCACCACGCCGGCTCCTTCATGCCCCAGCACGACCGGGCCAGAACCGCCGCTTTCACAGAAATCAATGTCAGTATGGCAAATCCCGCTGGCCACCAAGCGCACCATTACCTCGTCATCACGCGGACCTTTCATTTCCAGATGCTCAATCTTCAGTGGGCGGCCCGGCGTCCGCAACACGGCGGCGCGGATGGGGATGATGATCTGGTCTGGCTGTTTCATCTGTTTGCGCCACTTCACTTGATTTATGTTTGATATTGAAGCCGATTCTGAGCAATGGAAAGGGAATCAGATGAAGCAACGAAAACTTGGAACACAGGGATTGACGGTTTCGGCGCTCGGACTCGGGTGCATGGGCATGTCGGAATTCTATGGCCCGCGCGACGACCAGGAATCCATCGCCACGATCCACCATGCACTCGATCTCGGCGTGACCTTGCTCGACACGGCGGACATGTACGGCTGTGGCGAGAACGAGCGGCTGGTCGGACGGGCCATCAAAGGCCGTCGCCGCGAGGTGATCTTGGCCACGAAATTCGGAAATGTGCGGGACGAGCGGGGCAATTTCCTGGGTGTCAATGGCGCTCCCGAATATGTCCGCCAGTGTTGCGATGCCAGCCTGAGGCGGCTGGGGGTGGATGCAATCGATCTCTACTATCAGCACCGGGTGGACCCGAAAGTGCCGATTGAAGAGACCGTCGGAGCGATGAGCGGATTGGTTCGCGCCGGAAAGGTGCATTACCTCGGGCTGTCCGAGGCGGCGCCCGCCACGATCCGCCGCGCGATGAAAGTGCATCCGATCAGCGCGTTGCAGGCCGAGTATTCCCTGTGGACGCGCGACGTGGAGGCGGAAATTCGTCCAGTCTGCCTGGAGCTTGGGATCGGCTTCGTAGCCTACAGTCCACTTGGCCGCGGTTTTCTCACGGCGAAATTCAGGAAAGCCGCGGACTTGTCGCCGGGCGATTGGCGCCAGAACTCGCCGCGGTTTCAGGGAGAGAACTTCGAGCGCAACCTGGAATTGGTTGAGCGGATAGAAGCGTTGGCCATCCAGAAGAAATGCACGCCAGCACAACTGGCTTTGGGCTGGTTGCTTGGCCAAGGCGAAGACATCGTCCCCATTCCTGGCACCAAGCGGCGGAAGTATCTCAAAGAAAACGTGGCGGCCCTGACCGTTGAACTGACACCAGTGGAGTTGGAAGAAATCTCGTCCGCGACGCCCCTTGGAGCCGCCGCAGGAATGCGCTACCCGGAAGCAAGCATGCAGAGTGTCAATCGTTAAGTGGGCGCAGCGCAGCGAACCTCGGGACCGGGGTTGTATTCGTTTCTGGGTTCCAAGAAATTAAGTTTGCCTTCCTCGAAGCAATTAGGCAAATGGAGGCATGGCAAAAACACCGAAAAAAGCAAAGAGAACGCCCAACGCAGCGTTCATGAAACCGGTCACGCCGGATGAAATGCTCGCCAAAGTTATTGGCGACAAACCCCTTCCTCGCACCGAGTTGACGAAAAAGCTTTGGGCTTACATCCGCAAGAACGGCTTGCAGGATGCGAAGAAGAAAACCCTCATCAACGCCGATGAGAACCTGAAGGCCGTGTTCAACGGCAAGAAGCAGGTCAGCATGTTCGAGATGACCAAGCTGGTCTCGGGGCATGTGAAGAAATAAGCGCGGCCTTATTCGCCGGCTTTTCTCGCCCAGAATCCCAGAACCTGGCGAACTGATCCTCCAACGGAACCGTTACGCGGGTTGCGGCTCGACCGGCTTCGGCCGGAAGAGCACTACGACATTGCCGACTCGGGTGACCAGATGGCTGGCGCTTTTCTCAGCCAGTTGCGGAGCGAGTTCCTTTTTCTGCTCTTTGAAGTCGTCGAACTTCACTTTGACCAGTTCGTGGTGTTTCAGCGCGTCATCCAGGGCGGCGAGGAACTGTAGGCTGAGACCCTCCTTGCCCACCTTCAGCGTGGCCTTGAGCCGCTGGGCTTGGGCTTTGAAAACTCGTATTTGCGCATTGGTCAGTGGAACCATACGGCCAAAGTGCCTGAATTTGCCAATCAAGTCATGGACAATTCGGCGGGGCTTGATCCCCATTGCTGCCTCATTACTGGAT
>Ga0182014_10003369_pt1 | contig 19227 bp, 15 predicted proteins | sample 612S2DmetaG_FD_120489 | JGI IMG/M metagenome (GOLD analysis project Ga0182014, IMG submission 120489) | Permafrost microbial communities from Stordalen Mire, Sweden - 612S2D metaG | ecosystem: Environmental > Terrestrial > Soil > Wetlands > Permafrost | place: Sweden: Stordalen | collected... | reverse complement strand
GAACCCTCGAACCGGCGAGGTCCTGATCCGTTTGCCGGAAGCGTCGATCGATCAGGTCGAAGCGGCCGTCGCCGGCGCGGCCGTGGCCTTCCAGAGCTACGGCCGGCTGACGCCGGCTGCCCGCTCGAGCCTGTTGTTGCGCCTGGCGGATCGGATCGCGGCCGAAGCGGAGACGTTCGCTCGACTCGAAGCGCTCAATTGCGGCAAGCCGTATGACGCGGTGATGCGCGACGAGATCCCGGCCATCGTCGATTGCTTTCGATTCTTCGCCGGCGCGGCGCGCGTCGTCCCTGCGCTGGCGGCAGGCGAATACATCGACGGGTTCACCTCGATGGTCCGGCGCGATCCAATCGGCGTCTGCGGTCAGATCGCGCCGTGGAACTATCCGCTGATGATGGCGGCCTGGAAGATTGCGCCGGCGCTCGCCGCCGGCAACGCCGTGGTGCTGAAGCTGTCGGAGCAAACGCCGCTCACGACGCTGAAGCTCGCCGAGATCGCCGCCGACATTCTGCCCGAGGGCGTACTCAACATTGTCGTTGGCCGCGGCGAGAGCGTCGGCGGCCCGCTGATCAGCCATCCGCGCGTCGCCATGGTGTCGCTGACCGGCGACGTCGCCACGGGCAAGAAGGTGTTGCTGGCGGCTTCGAAGTCGATCAGGCGGACGCACCTCGAGCTTGGCGGCAAGGCGCCAGTGATCGTCTACGACGACGCCGACATCGAGCAGGTCGTCGAGGGGCTGCGCACGTTCGGCTATTACAACGCCGGGCAGGACTGTACGGCGGCGTGCCGCGTCTACGCCGGCGCGAAGGTCTATGACCGCCTGGTGGCTGACCTCGCGACGGCGGTCGGCTCGATTCGACTCGCCGAAGCCGACGATGCGCGCAACGAAATCGGACCGCTCATTTCGGCCCGTCAGCGGACGCGGGTCGCCGGGTTCGTCGATCGGGCGCGCGAACAGCGGCACATCGAGATCGCCGTGGGCGGCGCGGCCATGGGGGGCCCGGGTTTCTATTACCGGCCAACCGTCGTCGCCGGCGCGCTGCAAAGCGACGAGATCGTGCGCCGCGAGGTGTTTGGGCCCGTCGTGTCGGTCACCCGCTTCACCGAGGTTGAAGACGCAATCGGCTGGGCCAACGATTCCGACTACGGCCTCGCGTCATCGGTCTGGAGCCGCGACGTTTCCAAGGCCATGGCGACGGCCGCGCGCCTGCAATACGGCGCGACGTGGGTGAACTGCCATTTCATGCTGACCAACGAGATGCCGCACGGCGGCCTCAAGCAGTCAGGCTATGGCAAGGACATGTCGGTCTACGCGCTCGAGGACTACACGGTCGCCCGACATGTGATGGTGAAACTCTGATCGCCGCGCGTGCGGCGATCGCGTCGGACGCGTTGGGCGGTCAGACTTTCCCCTCCAGCGCCGCCGTAAAAATCTTCGTCGCGGCGGCCTTGTCGAGCTTGACCGGATTGCCGCCGGCCGTCGGGTCGACAACCGCCGCGGCGGCGATCTCGTCGATGCGCGCGCCGTCAACCTGAAGGCCAGCCAGCGTGTGCGGCACGCCGAGGTCTTCGCGCAGGCGCAGCACCCAATCGATCAGACCGGCGTGGCTCTGCTTGGCGAGGCCGAGCCAGGCGGCGAGTCGCGCCGTCTTTTCGGCGATCGCGCTCTGGTTGAACGCCAGCACGTAGGGCATGAACACGGCGTTGGTCATGCCGTGATGCGTGTTGTAGAGCGCCCCGACCGGGTGGGAGAGCGCGTGCATGCCGCCGAGCCCCTTCTGGAATGCGGTGGCGCCCATTGCGGCGGCGGACATCATATGGCCGCGCGCTTCGATGTCGGCGCCGTCGCGCGTGGCGCGCAGCAGGTTCTCTTTGACCAGGCGCGCACCTTCGACGGCGATGCCTTCCGCCATCGGGTGGTAGCCGGGCGCGTAATAGGCTTCCAGGCAGTGCGCCAGCGCATCCATGCCCGTCGCCGCCGTCAAATAGGGCGGCAGGCCGACCGTCAGCTCGGGATCGCAGATCGCAATCGCCGGCATCATCTTCGGGTGGAAGATGACCTTCTTAGTGTGGGTCGCTTCCTGCGTGATCACGCCGGCGCGGCCGACCTCGGAACCGGTGCCGGCGGTGGTCGGCACGGCGACGATCGGCGCAATGCCGTTCGGATCGGCGCGCGTCCACCAGTCGCCGATGTCCTCGAAGTCCCACATCGGCCGCTTCTGGCCGGCCATGAAGGCGATGACCTTGCCAACGTCGAGCGCCGAACCGCCGCCGAATGCAACAACCCCATCGTGGCGGCCGCCGCGGAAGACGGCGACGCCGGCGGCGACGTTGCTTTCGATCGGATTGGGCTTGACGTCGGAAAACACGTCCGCCGCCAGTCCGGCGGCGCGCAAGGCGTCAACCGCGCGCGCCACCGCCGGCAATTTGGCGACGCCCGGATCGGTGACCAGCAACGGTCGCGACGCGCCGACGCTCTTCAGCGCGTCCGGCAGTTCGGCGATGCGCCCGGCGCCGAAGCGGATGGCGGTCGGATAGTTCCAGTTGGCTTTGACGGACATGATTGTATTCGTCTCCCGTAGCGCGGCTCGGCCGCCGTTTCGGCTCAGCCGGCCGTCGACAGCCGCAAGTGGTAGCTCTTCGGCCGGGTCAGCGCCCCATAGCCGAGTGTCGAGAGCGAAGCGCCGTAGCCCGTGTCCTTGACGCCCGTCCAGGCGAGACCGGGGTCGAGATAGTCGCAGCGGTTCATGTAGACCGTGCCGGTCTCGATTTCTGCGCCGACGCGCTTGGCCTCGTCGACGTTCTCAGTCCAGATCGAGGCGGTCAGACCGTACGGGCTGTCGTTCATCAGGGCGATCGCCTCAGCCTCGTCCTTCACTTTCATGATGCCGATCACCGGGCCGAAGCTCTCGTCGCGCATCACGCTCATCGCGTGATCGACGCTGGTGAGCACCTGCGGCGCGAGATAGGGGCTGCCCGGCTTGTCCATGGCGAAGGCGGCCGGATCGATATGCGCCTTGGCGCCCTTGGCAAGCGCCTCACGCGTCTGCTCGCGCACCACTTCGGCGAGATTGACCCGCGCCATCGGCCCGAGGGTCGTCGATTCCTTGAGCGGATCGTCGAGCACGTATTGCGAGGTGAGCTCGACGTAGGCCTCGAGAAAGGCGTTGTAGCGCGACTCGTGGACGTAGATGCGCTCGATGCCGCAGCAGCACTGGCCGGAATTGAAGAACGCGCCATCGACCAGGTTCTCGACCGCGAATTTCAGATTGGCCTCGGGCGTCACATAAGCCGGATCTTTGCCGCCGAGTTCGAGGCCGAGGGTGGTGAACGTTCCCGCCGCCGCCCGCTCCATGATCCGCCCGCCTTCAACCGACCCGGTGAAGGCGACATGGTTGACGTGGCCGCCGGCGATGATCGCTTCCGTCTGGTTGTGCTCGAGCACGATGTGAGTCAGCAGGCCCTTCGGCAGGCCGATCTGATCGAACGCCTTCTGGAAGCGATCGCCGACGAGCAAGGTCTGCGCCGCCTGCTTCAGCAGCACAGCATTGCCGGCGATCAACGCCGGCACGACGGAGTTGACGGTCGTCAGAAAAGGATAGTTCCACGGCGCGATCGTGAACACGATCCCCGCCGGCTCGCGCGCGATATAGCGCTCAAAGCCGGGGCGCACGTCTTTCGGCACAATCGGCGCCAACGTCTCTTCGGCGATCGACGCCATATACCGGGCGCGCTCTTCGACGCCACGCAGTTCGCCCTGGCCGTAGCGGATCGGCCGGCCCATCTGCCAGGCAAGTTCCTCGGCGATCTCCGGGCCCATCGCCTTCAGCGCGTCGACGACGCCGACCACCAGCGCGGCGCGCTCCTTGACCGGGACCTTGCGCCACGCCTTCTGCGCGGCGCGCGCGCTGGACAGCGTCGCGTCGATCTCTTTCTGGCTCGCCGGCGGGCGATCGACGTAGACGCGCCCGTCGACAGGCGAGATGCACCGGATGTGTTTCGTCATTCCTCGCTCCAACGCGCGACGCCCCGCCGCGCCGCGACTCGCGCCTTAAATGAGGCTGAACACTTTAAATGATTTCGAAGTAGCGATCGAGTTCCCAGTCGGTGATCGACTTGCGGAATTCCCGCTCCTCCCATTCACGAGTCGCCGCGTAGTGGTCGACGAAAGCGTCGCCGAACAATTCGCGCGCTGCCCTCGAGGCCTTCAACCGTTGCGCCGCGTCCCACAGCGTGCGCGGCAACTGCCGCTTCGTCGCGTGCTTCTTGTCGTAGGAATTGCCCTCGATCGGCTTGTCGGGTTCGATGCGGTTGGCGACGCCCCACAGACCGGAGCCGATGGCCGCCGCCAAAGCGATGTAAGGATTGATGTCGGCGGCGGCGATCCGATACTCGACCCGTTGCGACTTCTCGGAGCCGGTGATCGCCCGCAGCGCGCAGGTGCGGTTCTCGAGGCCCCAGGTGGCGTCGGTCGGCGCCCAGAAGCCGGGAATGAGCCGGGTGTACGAATTCACCGTGCAGGCGACCATCGCCAGCAGTTCCGGCATCAAAGCTTGCTGGCCGCCGATCCACCAGCGCATGACGTCGGAAATGCCGTTCGGCTTGCTAGGGTCATGGAACACGCCCCTGCCGTTCTCGGTCAGCGAGCAATGGATGTGGCCGGACTGGCCGGGCCAATTGCGCGACCATTTGGCCATAAACGTCGCCATCCAGCCACGCCGCTGCGCCAGAACTTTGGTGAACGTCTTGAACAGCGCCGCCTTGTCGGCGGCGGCGAGCGCGTCGTCGACCCTGATCGCCGCCTCGAGCACGCCCGGCCCGGTCTCCGTGTGGAGGCCTTCCAGCTCCATGTCCATGGCGCGGCACATGTCGAGCAGCTCATGATAGAATTCGGCGTGCACCGTCGAGCGCAGCACCGAATAGCCGTAGAAGCCCGGCGAAATATTCTTGAGATCGCGGTAGTTCTTCTCGCGCACCGAATGCGGCGTTTCTTCGAACATGAAGAACTCGTATTCGACCGCGCTCAACACGTCGAAACCCATGTCGCTGGCGCGCTTGAGCACGCGCCGCAGCGCCCCGCGAGGGCAGACGGCTTCGTGCGCGCCAGAGAACTCGCTCAGCACCAGCGGCAGGTCGCCCTCGAAGGGTATGAGACGTGTCGTCTCGGGCAGAAGGCGCAGGCCAGCGTCGGGATAGGCGGTGTGCCAGCCGGTCACCGACACGTTGTCGTAGAGCTGATCGTTGCTGTCCCAGCCAAGCACGACGTCGCAGAAGCTGTAGCCCTTTTCGAGCGAGGAAAGGAATTTGTCGCGGCCCATGTACTTGCCGCGCATGACGCCGTCGACGTCGAACACGCCAACTTTCACGTAGTCGAGATTTCTCTGGCGGACGTAGTCCGCGAGTTCGTTGGCGGTCCTGATGTTCAGTTCAGACATTATTGTCGACCTCAGCGACGCGACGAAACAAATTTGCGGCGCGAGAGCCGAAGCTCTCGCGCCAGACCTCTATATACCGGACGAAGCAAGCGGGCGCTGGAGCGCCCTCAAGCCTCGCCGAGCGCCTTCTCGGCGGCGACGATCGACGCCTGACGCTTGGCGATCATTTCACCAATCGGCGGCCCCTGAAAGCGGCGCTGCTCGAAGACGATCCAGACGATCGCCGTCAACACCACGAAGCCGACCGTGATCCACAGCGCCCAGTCGTTCGGCGGCTGGACGCCAATGAAGAAGATCACCAACGCCGAGATAATCGACGCCACCGCCGCCACTTTGAAAAGCGGGCCGCCGAGATCCCAGGGGCCCATCTTTTTCCAAGTCTTGCCGTACGCCAACAGCCCGAGGGTGATCGGAATGGCAAACGAGAAGAAGAGGAAGATGACGGTGCAGGAAACGACGATCGAATAGGCCGTCGATCCGCCGATGGTGACCAGCGACGCGCCCCAGACGAACAGCACCGCAAGCGTGGCCGCCGCCCAGATCGCGACATTCGGGGTGCGATAGGTCGGGCTGACCCTGCGGAGGTAGCTCGATCCAGGCAAGCCGCCGTCGCGCGCAAAGGCGAAGATCATGCGCGACGCCGAAGTCACCGTCGCCAGCCCGCACAGGAATTGCGAGACGAAGATCGCGACGTAGAGCCCATCTTTCAGCCACACCGGGAAGCGCTGATCGAGCGCCCAGAAGAATACGTTCCAGCCCTGCTTGGCGGCTTCCTTCGTGTCCGGGATGACGAACAGGAAGCCGATCAGCATCACGTAGCCGAAGAGCGACGACCACCATACCGAGTGTGTCATGCCGCGCGGCGCCGACAGAGCGGCCTTGTGGGTTTCCTCCGAGGTATGGGCGGAGGCGTCATAGCCGGTGATGGTGTAGATCGGCACCAGCAGGCTCAGCATGAACACCATCAAGCCGCTGACCTTATTCGGCCAGATCGGATCGCCCTTCAGTTCGTTGGCGGCGTTATAGGTGGCGTCGCCGGAGAAGTTGCTAAAGGTCCACAACCGGGTGAAATCCCAGTGCTCGGCGAAGGCGAAGCAGGCGATCGTCAGCACGAGCGTCACGGCGAAGATCAGATAGCCGGAGAAGTCGGTCAGCTTTGCCGTCAGCTTGATGCCGAAGTGGTTGATCAAAGCCTGCGCGCCGGTGATGATCACGACGAAGAGAATCTGAGTGTGGAACCCTTCGGCCGTCGACGCGTCGACGTTAAGCCAGGGGAACCACGGTGCGATGGCGCCGGAAAAGAACCCCCAGGTGCGACGTTGATCGCGCCCAGCACGGTGACCAAGCCCAGCAGATTGAGCCACGCGGTCAACCAGCCGGTGAAGCGATTGCCGAGAATCGAGCTCCAGTGATAGAGCCCGCCGGCGGTCGGATAGGCCGAGGCGATCTGCCCCATCGCCAGCGCGAACACGCCGGAGACGAGACAGCCGAGCGGCCAGCCGATGCCGATGGACGCGCCGCCGGCGCCGGCGGTCGCCTGCGCAAGCGAATTGATGCCGCCGGAGAGAATGCAAATGATGGAGAACGAAACCGCGAAATTCGAAAAGGCGCTCATGCGCCGTTCGAGTTCCTGGGCGTAGCCCATGGCGTGCAAGGTGTGGATATCGTGCCGACGGTCGGCGTCCGTATAATCGCCGCCGCCCGAATAAGGTGTGTCGATCGCCTCTTCGCTCATGGTACTTTCCCCTCTATTGCCGCCTCCAATGCCCGCGCAAGGCGCCTCGCCCACGCGTTCTGCTCATCCGCGCGGACCACGAGGTCGTTGCGAATTTCGATCATCGCCGTCGCCAATCCCTTGGAGTCGCCGTGGCGAGACAGCGTGTGGTAGACACGGTCCGAAGGCGCGTACGGCTCGTTGACGCCTATGGTGAGGCCGTCCTCGCGGCGCAGCGCGCCAACCAGTCCGTCGGCGACCCTACGGTTGTCAGCAAATAAGATGCCACAGTGCCATGGCCGCGGAACGCCATGCAGACTGGGGGTGAAGCTGTGAACGCCAATCAGCACGCTGGCGCGACCGCGCGAGGCGCGATCGCGCAGAGTCATGTCGAGCGCGGCGTGAAAAGGCTCGTAGACGTCGGCGACGCGTTGGCGACGCTCGGAGGGGGACAGCTCTCGATTGCCCGGAACCGGCGTTTGTTCGCCGACGGCGACGATCGAGTCGGGATCGGCGGGATCGCGGTTGACGTCGATCACCAATCGCGACACGCGGCCGTAGACCAGCGGAGCGTCCAGCATTTCCGAGAGATTGCGCGCGACGGCGAGGGCGCCGGGATCCCAGGCGAAATGCTGCTCGAGATCGGTCGCGCTCAATCCCAATGCGCGGTAGCGTTCGGGAACGTCGTTGGAGGCATGATCGCACACCAGGACGATCGGAGAGGACCCGTTCGCCCGTTCGATCGCCACCGCGAATTCCGCGACGTCGACGGTCTCCGTCCTCGTCATCCGTTCTCCCGCCATTGGTTGGGCCGCGCTCCGTTGGAACGGCGCGGCTCTCCATGATTGGTATTGTAGTTACATTTCACACAAATCTGTCAATCCCGAAATTGGGGTTACAATTTGGGCGCCGACCGAACTTCTGTATCTTGCGTGGGCAAGGAGGGCGAGGGAATGGGCAAGGCGGCGGAAACAGATGACCGGGCGTCGATCGCCGAATATGTGCGCGAATCGATCGACCTGCTCACCTCCCGAGAATGCCGGGCGGCGCAGGCGTTGCTCGCCAATTACCCCGCCGCCGGGCTGGCGCCCGTCGCTGAATTCGCCGAGCGGGCGCAGGTCAGTGCCCCAACCGTGCTGCGTTTCGTCGCCAAGCTCGGCTTCGAGGGCTATCCCGACTTTCAGCGGCAGTTGCGCGAAGAATTGGAAGAGCAGATGGCTTCGCCGCTCGCCAAACCGACGCGAACCGCCCACGCGCGCAGCCCGGACCGCGCGGCGAGCGATCCGTTCGCCGAAGCGACGCTCGCCAATCTCGCCGGAACGTTCCGCCACCTGCCGGCCGCGGAACTCTCCGCCATCGTTGAACTGCTCAGCGACCGCCGTCGCTCGATCCACCTGATCGGCGGCCGCTTCACCGACGCGCTCGCCCGCTATTTCGCCGTGCACCTCGGTTTGGTGCGGCCCAACGTCTGGCACGTTCCGCCCGGCATCGGCGTATGGCGCGACCGCCTGCTCGACATCAAGCGCAAGGACGTGCTGGTCGTGTTCGACGTCCGGCGCTATCAGGAGGACGTGATGTCATTTGCGCGCGCCGCGGCGGAGCGCGGAGTCGTGCTGGTGCTGATCACCGACCAGTGGCTCTCGCCGCTATCCCGCCGGTCCGCGCACGTGCTGGCTTGCCGCGTCGCGGCGCCGTCGCGCTGGGACTCCAACGTCGCGCTGCTGGCGGTGGTCGAAAAGCTGACCGCCGCAGTCACCGAGCGCCTGGGAAACTTCGCCCGCAACCGTATCGAGGAGCTCGAGCGGCTGCGCGAGGCAACCGCCGGGCCGCCAAACGAGCCGACCCGCCGCTGAGCCTGGCGACCCGGCGCCGCGCCCTGCCGCGCGACGCCATCTTGCATTCAGCGAAAAACCACGATTTCTGTGCGTTGCGCCGCCGGCTGTGTGGCTTGGCGCGGCGGGCGGGCCGGTCGCGCCCGCGAGGACTCGATCGATGTCGCTGAAAACACAAACTGACATTCTTCGTGCAGTGCGCGAGACTGGCAGCTGTAGCATCGCCGATCTCGCCAACCGCCTTGCGGTGTCGACCGAAACGATCCGCCGCAACGTCAAACCGCTGATCGACGGCGGCGCGGTGCTGCGTTTTCACGGCGGCGTCATGATCCCCGACCGACAAGAAGAAGCGCCATTTCAGCGCCGCATGCAGCTCAATCGCGGCGCCAAGCGCATCGTCGCCGGTCTTGTGCGCGACATGGTGCGCGACGGCGACAGCCTGATTCTCGACAACGGCGCGACGAGCGCCTACGTCGCCGAGGCGCTCTCCATTCGCTCGAACCTGGTTGTCGTGACAAACTCCGCCGAGATCGCCTGGCGCCTCGCCTCGCGCAATGGCAACCGGGTTTTCATGGCTGGCGGCGAACTGGGGAGCGACGACGCCGCCGCCTTCGGCGCGACGGCGATCGCCTTCATCCGGCAGTTCCAGGTTCGCTATGCGGTGATTTCGGTGGCGGGAATCGCCTCCCGCGGCGACCTCGTCGACTTCCATCTGTTCGAAGCGGAATTCAGCCGCGCGGCGATGGAGCAGGCGGACGCGGTGTGGATCGTCGCCGATCAATCGAAGTTCGGCCGCGATGCGCCGGTGCGGATCTGCGATCTGTCGGCCGTCGATATCGTCGTGTCGGACGCCCCCCCTGAGCCCGACTTTCTGCGCCAATTCGAAGAGGCAGGCGTGCGAATCGTCACGCCCGAGACGGCGCGCCCCTGAACCGGCGGATGGTCTACGCTTTGATTCGCTCCATCTTCGGGTCGTAGAGCGGCACCGTGTGCAGGGCGCAGGCGACGCGCTCGGTCGCCACTTCGAGTTCATAACGCCCGGCCGCGAGGAAGTCGGCGTCGACGCCGTCTTGCGGGCGACGCACGTAGCCCAAGCCGATTGGCTTGCCGATCGTATGGCCGAAGCCGCCGCTGCTCAGCCAGCCGACCCGTTCGCCGTCGCGATAGATGGTCTCGCGCCCGAGCAGCACCATTTCTGGATCGTCGAGCGTGAACGTGCAGAGAAACTTCTTCAGCTTGCCGGCGCGCTGCGCTTCAAGACTGTCGCGGCCGAGGAAGGGGGTCGCCTTCCTCAGCTTGACGGCCCAGCCAAGGCCGGCTTCGAGCGGCGTGTAGTCGGGTCCGATGTCGGCGCCCCAGGCGCGGTATCCCTTTTCGAGCCGCATGCTCTCGATGCTGCGGTAGCCCGCATTGACGATGCCGTGACTCGCGCCGGCGCGCATCAGCGCTTCGTAGACGGCGATGGCGAATTCGGTCGGGATGTGCAGCTCCCAGCCGAGCTCGCCGACATAAGTGACGCGCAGCGCCAGGACGGGCGCGCCGGCGACCCCGATCGTGCGGATCTGGCCGAACGGGAATCCGCCGTTGGAGACGTCGTCTGTCGTGACGCTTTCCAGCACCCGCCGCGCGTTCGGTCCCATCAGGGCGAGCGTCGCGTAAGCTGAGGTGACATCGACAAGCTCGGCGTTCAGGCCGGCGGGAATGTTGCGGCGGATCCAGTCGAAGTCGTGAGTGGCGAAGCCGGTGCCGGTGACGACGTAGAACGCCGTTTGCGAGAGGCGGCCGAGCGTCAGGTCGCATTCGATGCCGCCGCGCGTGTTGAGCATCTGGGTGTAGACGAGGCTGCCGACCGGCTTTTCGACGTCATTGGCGGCGATCCAGGAGAGCGCCGCTTCCGCGTCGCGGCCGACCATCATGAATTTGGCGAACGAGGTCTGGTCGAACAGGGCGACCGACTCGCGCGTCGCCTTATGCTCCCACGCCACCGCCGCGAACCAGTTGGGGCGCGCGAAGGAGAGAACGTCTTCGGCGGGCTCGCCTTGGCGCGCGAACCAGTTCGGCCGCTCCCAGCCAAGCTTCTCGCCGAACACGGCGCCTTGCGCGCGCAGGCGGTTGTAGAGCGGGGATCGCCGCAGTGGCCGGCCGCTTCTGTGCTCTTCGTGCGACACCAGGCGATGGTATAGTGCTTGCCGTAGGCCTCGAGCGTGCGCTCGCGCACCCAGTTGACGTCCTGATGGTTGCGGCCGAAGCGACGAATGTCGACCGGCCAGAGGTCGTAAGGCGCCTGGCCGCCCGCCACCCACTCCGCCAGCACTTTGCCGGCGCCGCCGCCCGACGCGATGCCGAAGGCGTTGAATCCGGCGCCGACGAAGAATCCAGCCAGTTCCGGCGCTTCGCCGAGAATGAAATTGCCGTCGGGCGTGAAGCTTTCGGGGCCATTGATCAGTTGCTTGACGCCGGCGGAATGAAGCGCCGGGACGCGGCCGAGCGCCAGCTCCATGACCGGCTCGAAATGGTCGAAGTTCGACGGCAGGAGTTGGAATTCGAAATCGCGCGGCAAGCCGTCGACCGCCCAGGGAATCGGGTTGGGCTCATAGCCGCCCATCACCAGGCCGCCGACCTCCTCCTTGTAGTAGGTCAGGCGGTCGGGGTCGCGCAGCGTTGGCAGGCCGGGCGTCACGCCGGGGATCGCCTCAGTGACAATGTACTGATGCTGGACCGAAACGAGCGGCACATTGACGCCGGCGAGCTTGCCGACTTCGCGCGCCCATTGCCCGGCGCAATTGACGACGTATTCGCAGGCGATTCGGCCGCGACTGGTATTCACCGCGGCGATGCGGCCGCGCGCGATCTCGAATCCGACGACCTCGACGCCTTCGAAGATCGTCGCCCCGTTCGTTCGCGCGCCTCTGGCCAGCGATTGGGCGATATCGGAAGGGTTGGCTTGGCCATCGGTCGGCAGGAAGGCGGCGCCGATCACGTCGGAGACGTCCATCAGCGGCCACAGGTCGCGCGCCTCCTGCGGCGTCAGCAGGTGCATTTCGAGGCCGAACGAGCGCGCGGTCGTCGCCTGACGCTTCACCTCGATCCAGCGATCTTGGTTGCAGGCGAGCCGCAGGCCGCCGTTCATCTTCCAGCCGGTGGCGAGGCCGGTCTCCGCTTCCAGCGCGCGGTAGAGCTTCACCGACTCGCCGAGCAACTGGGTGATGTTGGCGCTCGACCGCAACTGGCCGACCAGCCCGGCGGCGTGCCAGGTGCTGCCGGAAGTCAGCTTGTTGCGCTCGAGCAAGACGACGTCTTTCCAGCCGAGCTTCGCCAGATGGTAAGCGGTGGAACAGCCGATGATCCCGCCGCCGATGATGACGACGCGCGCTTGGCTGGGGAAGTTCGCCATGGTCTCCACCGAATCTTCTGCGGCGCCGACTTCGGCCGGCCGCTCGTTCGCCTAAGCCGCCTTCCGCCGCAGCCGATTGCAGCCGATTGCAGCCGATTTGTGCCGAACCTCCGCAGCCATGTCAACGAATAGCCTCCTATTGCCACATAACGCCTCATGTTGTGTGGTTTTCCATTGGGGCCCGGGTGTATCGCTACAGCCGGACGCGCTCCAGGGCGACCGACAAGCGAGCGAAATAGTCGTCGGCATAGGCGGCGTAGTCGAACGCGATCCGTGAGTGGATCTCGGAGACCGCGCCCCACAGCGCCTCGCGCATGAGCGACGCGCATTTCATCGCCTCGAAGGCCTGCAGGACGCTGGCGTCCGGCTCGACGCCGAAATAGGCCGCAAGCAGCGCGCGCTCGTCCGCCTCGCCGAAACGATTGTTCGACGCCAGGTTGGCGAGATCGAACAGCGGGCTGTTGAGCCCCGCGTAGTCCCAGTCGATGAGCCAGAGGCGCTCGCCGTCGTCGAAAATGTTGGCGGCGAGCAGGTCGTTGTGGCCGAAGACGATCGTCACCGGTCCGACCAACGCCTCGGGCGCCCCCGCTTGTCTCTCCAGCGCTGGCAGACGGTCGACGACGCGCGCTCCGTGCGCGCGCAGATCCTCGGCATAGGATCGGATCACCTGGAAGACCCAGAAGGCGAGAATCGGTCCGCGAAAGCGCGGCGCCACGTCATAGTGGCAGCGGCGGATCAGGTTGACGATTCGCGGCAGATAGCGGGGGTCGCCCACGTCCTCGGGGGCCAGCGACCGCCCGTCGAGAAAGCGGGAGACCATCACGCCCGGCGCGGCGAAGACGACTTCCGGCGACAGGCCGGCGGCGTGAGCGGCGCGGGCCGCCGCCAACTCGTTGAACCGCATCACGCCATGGACAGGAATGTCGTCGCCGAAGCGTACTACGAACTTTCCAGCCGCGTCGGCCACCACAAAATTCTCGTTGGTGATCCCGCCGTGCAGGCGCGAGACATCGACTTGCCACTCCAAATCGGCAGGGCGGCGATCGCCGCTTCGTGCTGGTCTCGCCCGTCGCGCCGCATGCCGGTGATGTCTCAACCCCTTCCGAGCGCGATCGCGCCGGCGCTCAAATCGCTGAATCGCGCCGACGCCGACCCTGTGCCGGCTGACGCACCGGTGTGCGTTGGCCTGAGACCTCGCATGATCGGCGCCTTGCTGCTGCGGCGCGCCTCTCGCCGCGCCTCCAACCAAAACCACAATTTGCCACAATGGTTCACGTTGGCAATAGGCCGAGACTTTTCCGCGCTGGCAAGCGTTGAGTGTGATCTGGGAATTTTGGCCGGCGCGATCATCGAAGGCGGCAGGTTCGGCTGGTGCAACGCCTTCATCCTGGGCGGCGTCGCCGCAGCCGGGATGCTCGCCGCCCTATTCGCGCTGCAGGAGCGCTGGGCCGAACAGCCGATGCTGCCGCTTCAACCATTCAGGCGGCGGGCCTTCGTCTCGGAGAGAGACGCCCGCCGAGAGCGTCTCGCCGTTCCCTGACGCTCCACCCCCCTTCGAAAGATGACCGCGTGACCGCGCCGAACCACGCGATTGGGGTCTGGCGGCGGGAGCGCGCAATGACCGACGCCATTGATGGCGGCGCCAGCTCAGCCGCGCTGGCGCACGGAATCCCGTTCCATTTCGATTTCCGTTTGCAGGCTCTCGACATCGCGAAAGATCGAGGCGAAGGCGAGCGTGCGACCAAGGCGCTTGAAGCGAACCAGGCAGTCCTTGCCGGCGATGTCGCCCTCGACCGCCAGCTCGTCCCACGCCTCGGCGTGGCCGACGTAGTTGATCGGAACGTCGTAGTGCTGGCTCCAAAAGAAGGGGACGGCGGTGAATATCTCGCGGCGGCCAAGCATATTGAGCGCTGCGACCTGCCCCTGACGCTCGGCGACCACCCAATGCTCGACGCGAATGGCCTCGCCACTGTGCGGATCCGGCCAGCGCGCAATGTCGCCCGCGGCGAAGATCCCAGGGGCGCTGGTCTCGAGATAGGCGTCAACGACAATGCCGCGATCCATCGCCAACCCAGCCCGTTCGGCGAGTTCAATCCGCGGTCGCACGCCAACGCCAGCGACCACAAGGTCCGCCTCGAGAACGTTTCCGCCTTTGAGCTTGACCTGCTTTCCGTCTATCGAACCTGCGGTGTCCTCGAGATGGAAGACGACGCCGTGCTCCTCGTGGAGCGCGCGGACAAAATCGCCCAATTGGGGCCCCAGGACGCGCTCCAACGGGCGCTTGTCGGGCGCGATCACGTGGACGTCGATTCCGCGTGCCTGAAGGGCGGCGGCGACCTCGAGCCCGATGAAGCTGGCGCCCAGCACGACGGCGCGGCGCGCCGTCTTGGCGCGCTCGATAATGACGCGACAGTCAGCCAACGAGCGCAGCGAATGCACCTGCGTCTGATCGACGCCGGGGATGGACAGGCGGACCGGCTCGGCGCCCGTGGCGAGCAACAGTCGGCCGTAGCGAAGTCTGCTCCCGTCGACGAGCGCAACCTCGCGCAACCGCGGATCGACGCCGGCGACGGTCGCGTTCAGACGAAGGTCGATCGCGTTGTCAGAATAGAAGCTGTCCGGGCGAAGCGGAACCCAGTCCTCCGGCGCATGGCCGGCGAGATAGTCCTTGGAAAGGTTCGGCCGATCGACGGGCGGCGCTTCGTCGCCGCTCAGCATGATGATCTCGCCTTCATACTGCTTCCGCCGAAGCATTTCCGCCGCGGCGAATCCGGCGCCGCCGCCGCCGACGATCACGATCCGCTCCGGCGCGCCGCCTGCTGTCTTGCGGCGAGGCTTCGCTTGCGGCTGCGCGCGTTTGGCGCCAACGAAAATCTTTCCGTCGCGCTGTTCGACCGACCAGGTTGGAATCGGACTCAACGCCGGCGCGCGCAAGGCTTCGCCCGTCTGCAGGTCGAAGCAGGCGTGATGCCACGGACACCGCACCGTCTCATCGACGACAACTCCTTCAACGAGCGGCCCGTTGTAGTGCGTGCAATTGGCGCCGACCGCGAACACCCTCGTCCCGCGCCGCACCAGCAGCACCGGCTCGTCGCCGACATGGCCGACAAGCTTGCCGCCGTCGGCAAGTCCGGCGAGCGAAATTCCTCGCACGAGATCGGGGCCGCCAGGGCTGGACTGATCTTCGGACATTTCCCGCTCCTTTGATCGACGAAGATCGCATTCGCGTATGCGTCGACTCAGCGTGTAACCGTCGATTGGTCTTTTTTGAGGAGAACGCTACTGCCGTGGGTGTTTTCCGACCCTACCCGAGCTTCGCCGCGCCCACTGCCATCTTGCGCAACGTATGACGGCGCGGGACCGCAGGTGGTCGACGACAGCGATTCCGCGGCGTACTGCCAACGAACCTTCAGATCATACGATACCGTCAGTGGGACGTATCTCGGCTACGACGGGCTGCGGCATCCTTGCCCCTGATGGTCTATCTGGCCAGAGTTTGGCGAGCGGACCCCGACCTATCTCGAGAAGATAGGAATTGTCGCAGGTCTCGGCGCTGAGTATTTTCCGAATCTAGCGCCGCGATTGACGTTCAAAGTAAGCTTCTGGCGTTTAGGGAGTTCAAGCGGTTCGTGATGCGCATGGGCGCGGTCAAGCCGTCAGCGTCCGTGCCAACGCCGCGCTCACAATTGATCTCCGATATTCAAATTGAGGACGGTCGGATGTCGTCCGTCGGGCGTCAAAGGTGCGGCGAATAGATCGCCGCCGAGGAGGCAGCATGGACACCACAACGCTTCTCATCATCATCGTCGTTTTGCTTTTGCTCGGCGGCGGCGGCTGGTACGGACGAGGACGCTGGTTCTAGTCGAACGAACACTACATGCGTTCGGCACAGATTCCGGATTCTGACCGACGAGCCCTGAGTAGATTCCGTCCCTTCCCTGTAAGACGTTTCGCCTTATCCTACGATGACTAAGCAGCGTCGAGCAGCGGTCCGCCTGGATTGACGCTCGTACAGAGTCTTTGAGGTCGCGTCGGCAGGATCAAATTTCGTCTCATTGCCGACAACGAGCGCTTGCTTAGAACCATACACAATAAAGGACTTCAAAATGAAATTTATCAGCGCAATTACGTTCGCCGCACTAACGGGCGTGAGCGCCGTGGCTTTGATTTCCACGAGCGCGTCGGCAGGAATCGTCTGCAATGCGGATGGCGATTGCTGGCATACGCAGACCGACTACCAATACCAGCCGACTTTTGGCCTGACCGTCCATCAAAACGATTGGAAGTGGAAGGCTGGCGAGAAGCATGCGTGGCGAGAGCATGACGGTAAGGGATATTGGAAGGGCGGCGCCTGGCAGACTTTCTGATCGAACCACAGTGGCGGCGCCGCTGAGCGGCGCTCCGCGACGATCAAACTAAGACCCCCCGCGTTGGCGTTTTGGCCATCGCGGGGAACTCGCCCGCCGCCTGCTTCGAAGGCAATCGAAGAAGACAATGACACGGGTCGATCCGAAACTCCGCGAGAGGCCGGCAGGCCGCGCTGGACCTTCCTCTTAAAGCCAACTCCAGCAGGCGGGGCTTCAAGCGTGAGTTCCGATCCACGAGATTGCTGCAGCGTCAGGCGCCGGCCGAGTTCAGGTTTTGGAGATGACCTATTCGGATCAAGAGACTGAGACCGCGCCGGCCGACGACTTGCTGGCGGATATGCCGCTGCCTAGCGATCCGAAGACCATCTTTCTTGGTGGATTGTTCGCTCTCGCACTCCTGACGACGGCCTATATCGCGAGCGAAATCGTCTTGCCAATGGTTTTCGCCTTCACGCTCAAGCTCCTGCTGCAGCCATTGTTTCGGTTGTTGGAGCGCCTGCACGTCCCTCGGGCGCTCGCAGCGCTGTTGCTCATCCTCGCGCTGTTCGGAACGATTGTTAGCCTGGGCGCCGCGATTTCGGGACCTGCTGGCAACTGGGCGGCCAAACTCCCGGAAGGCGTTCCTCGGCTTGAGGAACGCATGAGTTTTCTGCGGGCGCCGATCAATACGTCGCAAAAGTTTCTGCAACAGATCGAGAATATCGGCGCCACCAGCGCGCATCCGGACGCCGTGAGTCCGGTCGGCGGCGCAGCGCTCTTGGCGACCGTATTCGCCGGCACGCGGAGCTTCGCCGGCGGCCTGTTGACGACCGTGCTGTTTCTCTACTTCCTTCTGGTGTCAGGCGACACCTTCCTGCGCAGGCTCGTAGAGGTCTTGCCGCACTTCAGCAGCAAGCGGCAGGCCGTCGACATCTCGCAGCAGATCGAGAGCGATATCTCTGCTTATCTCCTAACGATTTCGTTCATGAATGCGGCAGTCGGCGTCGCCACAGGGCTGGTTATGTGGCTCACCGGCGTTGGCGACCCAATTCTGTGGGGAACACTCGCCTTCTTGCTGAACTATGCGCCGATCCTCGGTCCCGCGGTGGGCGTCGTGGTCTTTCTTTTTGCCGGCCTGTTGTCGATCGACACCCTCTGGCTGGCGCTTCTGCCCGCAGCGCTCTACCTGGCGATTCATATTGTTGAGGGCGAGACAGTAACGCCCTTGCTCCTGGCGAGACGGTTCACTCTCAATCCTGTCCTGGTCATTTTCTCGCTCGTGTTCTGGTACTGGATGTGGGGTATTCCCGGCGCGATCCTCTCCGTGCCGATGTTGGCCATCGCCAAGATCGTATGCGACCGGGTTCGGCCGTTTGTCGCGCTGGGGCATTTTCTCGAGGGGTGAATGCGGGCCTCTCATGGGAGGACAACGACATGGCGGCGCAAGCGATGGGTGACCAACACCTCGATAAGGGCGCGACGCTCGCGCTCCTGATCGACGGCGACAACGCTTCTCCTAAGATCGTCGCCGGGCTTCTCGCCGAGGTGGCGAAATATGGCGTCGCCGGCGTCCGCCGGATCTATGGCGACTGGACCAAGCCGAACCTCAGCGGTTGGAAGGACTGTCTGTTGGAGCACTCGATCCAGCCGATCCAGCAATTCGCCTACACGACCGGAAAGAACGCCACGGATGGCGCAATGATCATCGACGCCATGGACCTGCTCTACACCGCGCGATTTGATGGTTTCTGCATCGTCTCGAGCGATAGCGACTTTGCCCGTCTGGCGGCGCGCATCCGCGAGCAAGGCGTGACGGTCTATGGCTTCGGCGAGCGCAAGACGCCTCGCCCTTTCGTCACCGCTTGCGACAAGTTCGTCTATGTCGACGTGTTGAATGCGCCGGCGGGCGAAGCGTCCGCCACGCCCGCGGCGCAGGCGGAGGCCAAAGCGAAGGCGACCAAGAACGCCAGGGATGCGACCCTGCTCGCCATGTTGAGAAACGCGATCGCAGACGTCTCCGACGAAAGCGGCTGGGCCACTCTTGGTCGCGTCGGCTCTCACATCGCGAAGCAATCGCCGGAATTCGACGCCCGAAACTACGGGTTTGCCCGCTTGAGCGACCTTGTCGAAGCGTCAGGCATCGTCGACAGCGAACGCATCGGCGATCCTCAGAAGATCGTGATGGTTCGTCTCAAGTCAGCTCAAAGCAAGGAGGGGAAGAGCGACGGCCGGAGGTCCAGCCGGCCATGAAAAGTGCGATTCAGACGGCGACGCCAGCGCAATGACAGATGCAAAGCCGAAATCCAAAGCTCTCGCGATACGCGCGGCGCGCATCGCTCGATATCGCGCGCGCCGCCGCCCTGCGCCGAAGGGACTGCTCGGCCGACTTGGTCCTGGACTGATCACCGGCGCCTCGGACGACGATCCGAGCGGCATCGCCACGTATTCGCAGGCCGGCGCGCAGTTCGGCTACGCGATGTGCTGGGTGATGCTGTTCTGTTTCCCG
>Ga0182014_10003368_pt1 | contig 19236 bp, 16 predicted proteins | sample 612S2DmetaG_FD_120489 | JGI IMG/M metagenome (GOLD analysis project Ga0182014, IMG submission 120489) | Permafrost microbial communities from Stordalen Mire, Sweden - 612S2D metaG | ecosystem: Environmental > Terrestrial > Soil > Wetlands > Permafrost | place: Sweden: Stordalen | collected... | reverse complement strand
GGTCCTCGTCACGCTGATCGCGGCCCCCCTGGTGCTGCCGCGCTTCGGCTTTTCCGCCGACTTGCTGACACGGGTACTGAACTGGGGCCTGTTCGGCCTCGGCTTCGACATCCTGTTCGGACTGACCGGGCTGTTGTCGTTCGGGCAGGCCGCCTTCTACGGCGCCGGCGGCTTCGTCACGGCCTATCTGCTGGTTTCGGGCACGTTGAGCAGCGCATGGCTGGCGCTTGCCGCGGGCACGGCGGTCGCCGGCGTGTTCGGGCTTCTGGTCGGCTGGCTCGCGGTGCGCCGGATCGGCATCTATTTCACGATGATCACGCTGGCCTTCGGCCAGATGGCCTACTTCATGGAGAACTCGCCGCTGTCGCGTTACACCGGCGGCGAGAACGGCATTCCCGGCGTACCGGTGCCGGTGCTCGGCTTCGGCGCGCACGCGATCCGCATCAGCGCCGGCGCGCCGATGTACGTGCTGTTCGCCGTCGTGTTCTTCGCCGGCTACGTACTGGCCCGGCGCGTCGTCCATTCGCCGGTGGGTGCGGTGCTGCTCGCCATCCGGGAAAACACCGGCCGGGTCGCGATGCTCGGCCATAACGTGCCGGCCTACAAGCTGACCGCCTTCGTCATCGCGGCACTCTATGCCGGACTTGCCGGCGGCCTGCTGGGGTCATTTCAAAGCTACATGCCACCCGACGCGTTTTCGCTGGAGACCTCCGGCCAGCTCGTGGTGCAGACCATCGTCGGCGGCGCCGGCACCCTGATCGGGCCGCTGGCGGGCGCCGCGGTCTGGCTGTGGCTGCGCGACAATCTGCAAGCGATCCCCGGCCTCGCCACGCTGTGGAAGCTGGTGCTCGGAATCGCCTTCATCGTGCTCGTGATCGGCCTGCGCCGAGGCATCTGCGGCGAGATCGCGCATTGGTGGAGCGAGCGGCGCAATCTCGCAGCCCTGCGCGCCGCCGCAGCGAAAACGGAAGCGATCGAGGCAACCGGCAATGGCGCGGTGACCGCGCCCGTGCGCGGCACCGTCGACGTCGTGCTGCCGCTGCGGCCGGCTGCAACCGGTGCCAGCGAGATCGCGCTCGAGGCCCGTTCGCTGGCCCGCCACTATGGTGGACTGAAGGCCGTCGACGGCGTCTCCTTCAAGGTGCAGCGCGGCTCCATTCATGCCGTGATCGGCCCCAACGGCGCCGGCAAGAGCACGCTGTTCAAGATGCTGCTCGACGAGGTCCGCCCCTCCTCCGGGGAGGTGCTGCTGTTCGGCGCCAGGGTGACCGGATCCGGCGCGAGCCACGCCGCCCAGCTCGGCATCGCCAAGAGCAACCAGCTCAACCAGCTGTTTCCCAATTTGTCGGTGCGCAAGAACCTGCGGATTGCGGCGCTGGCGCGCCGCCGGGGCCCGTTGCGCTTCGATCTGCTGCGGCGTGCCGACAGCCTGCCCGACGTGGAAGAGCAGATCGATTCGGTGCTGTCGCTGCTCGGCCTTGTCGAGCGCGCCGACACGCCGGCGCACATCCTGGCCTATGGCGAAAAGCGACGGCTGGAGATCGGCATGGCACTCGCCACCAGCCCCAGCGTGCTGCTGCTCGACGAACCGCTCGCGGGCATGAGCCCGGCGGAGCGCGCCGCCACCTGCGCCTTCATCCGCGACATCGCGCGCACGCGCACGATCGTGATCGTCGAACACGACCTCGACGCCATCTTCGAATTGGCCCAACGCATCACCGTGCTCTACGAAGGCCGGTTGCTGGCGGACGGCTCGCCCGACGAGATCCGTCGCAACCCGGCCGTCCAGGACGCCTATCTCGGAGGACTGCACGCCCATGAGCCTGCTTGAGGTCGACCGTATCAACGCGCTGTATGGCGATTCCCACGTGCTGTTCGACCTGTCGATCCGTGTCGAGCAGGGCGAGGTAGTGGCGCTGCTCGGCCGCAACGGCGCCGGCAAGACCACGACGCTGCGCTCGATCATGGGCGTGCTGGCGCCCAGGAGCGGCCAGATCCGGCTCGACGGCAAGCCGATCGGCGGTCTGCCGCCTTCCGCCATCGCCGGCATGGGCGTGCAGCTGGTTCCCGAGGAACGCGCCATCTTCGGCGGCCTGACCGTCGAGGAAAACCTGCGCATCGCCGCGCTGACCGCGCCGAACGCCTGGTCGTTCGAGCGGATCTATCAGGTCTTTCCGAGGCTGAAGGAGCGCCGCAAATCGCCCGGCCGCACGCTGTCCGGCGGCGAGCAGCAGATGCTTGCGATCGCCCGCGCGCTGATCCGCGATGCCCGCATCATTCTGCTCGACGAGCCGTTCGAGGGCCTCGCGCCGCTGATCGTGCGCGATCTGGTCGCGGTCGCCCGCAACCTCGCCGCCGAGGGGCGCACCATCGTCGTCGTGGAACAGAATATCGCGGCGGCGCTCAGTTTCGCCAACCGGGTCTATGGCCTCAACAACGGCCATGTCGTGTTCGAGGGCACCGCGGCCGATCTCGCCGCCAGCCCGGAGCTGGCGCGCGATTTTCTCGGCTTCAGTGCCTGAAATACCGATGCCCCGCTTTCGCGGGGCATGACGGTCCCGGCCGCTACGCCGCGGTCCAGCCGCCGTCGATCGACAGGTTGGCGCCGGTGATCTGGGCGGCATCGTCGCCGCACAGGAACAGCGCTAAAGCTGCGACCTGCTCGGAGGTGACGAACTCCTTGGTCGGCTGCGCCTCCAGCAGCACGTCGTGGATGACCTGCTCCTTGGTCAGGTTGCGCGCCTTCATGGTGTCGGGAATCTGCTTTTCGACCAGCGGCGTCCAGACATAACCGGGCGAGATGCAGTTGCAGGTGATCTTGAAGGTGGCGAGTTCCAGCGCCACGGTCTTGGTGAGGCCGGCGATGCCGTGCTTGGCCGAGACATAGGCCGACTTGAACGGCGAGGCCACCAGCGAGTGCGCCGAGGCGGTATTGATGATGCGGCCCCAGCCGCGCTTCTTCATGCCGGGCACCGCGGCGCGGATGCCGTAGAACGCCGACGACAGGTTGATGGCGATGATCGCCTCCCACTTCTCGGGCGGGAAATCCTCGACCGGCGAGACGAACTGGATGCCGGCATTGTTGACCAGGATGTCGACCGAGCCGAAGGTGCTTTCACCGAGCGCCACCATCTCGGCGATCTCGGCCGGCTTGGTCATGTCGGCGGGCGAATGCACCGCCCTGACCTTGAAATCGGCCTCGATGCCGGACCGCTCCTTCTCGATGTCGGCAGGCGCGCCCATGCCGTTGAGCACGATATTGGCGCCAGCGCCGGCGAACGCCCGCGCATATGCCAAACCGATGCCGCTGGTCGAGCCGGTCACAACCGCGGTCTTGCCTGTCAACGTACCCATTTCATTTGCTCCTGTTTTCGTCGGGGTTTTCCGTTACATCCCCCGTGAGATCGTAGGTCACCATGGTCTCGCCGGATTGCGGCCGCTCGAGCCAATCCTTGTGCCGCATCGACATATGCACGTCGCGTTCGCCCGCGCCCCAGTGCTCGACCATGCCGATGCGCGAGAAATCATAATCCTTGGACGAGGATTCGTAGTTCTTGCTGCGGTAGATCAGGTGCACCACCGTGACGGTGTTCTCCTGCGCCGCCTTGCCCAGAATCTCCACCGAGGGATCGTTCCTGAGATAATCCGGCAATTTCCCGATCAGATCGCGCAGCGCCTTGCGGATGTTGTGGACCTGCCTGTTCTTGTCGGTATTCATCCGGGTGCGGCTGGAAAAGCGGATGTCCTTCTCGCGCTCGGCGGCTTCCAGCAGAGAGACCGGCAGAGGTCCGCGGGCGCTGAACAGATCGACCTGGAAGATCAGCAGGTCATTGGCGATTTCGGCGTCCAGCACATAGTCGAGCGGGGTATTGGTGGCGATGCCGCCGTCCCAGTAGTGCTCGCCCTCGATCTCGATCGACGGAAAGCCCGGCGGCAACGCGCCGGACGCCATGATGTGCTCCGGCCCGATCTTCTTGCCCTGCTTTTTGAATTCGAAATTGTCGAAATATCTGAAGTTGCCTGACGTGACGCCCACGGCACCGATGCTGAGCCTCGTCTCCAGCGCGTTGATGCGGTCGAAATCGACCAGACGCTCCAGCGTGGCGCGCAGCGGGCCGGTATCATAATAGCTCTGCGCCTGCGGGGTGCCCTGCGGCCATAGCGGGGCCGGCGGAATCCGCGGCCTGAAGAAACCGGGAACGCCGAAGGTCGCGATCAGGGCGGCGCTGGTTTCGTTGAACAGGGATCGGCCGCCATCGCCTGAGGGGACCGGCCGCCAGGGCACCGGGGCGGACACCATCTCCCAGAATTCCTTGAGCCGATCGACGCGCTTGTCGCGCGGGTTGCCGGCGATGATCGCGGCATTGACGGCGCCGATCGAGATGCCGGCGACCCAGTCCGGCTCGAAATCATGGTGGCACAGCGCCTGGTAGGCGCCGGCCTGGTAGGAACCGAGCGCGCCGCCGCCCTGCAGGACCAGCACGCGCTGCGCCGTGGCGGGTGTCCTCGCTGGCTCTGGGCTGGAATGATCGGTCATATCGGGTCAATCGACTATCGAAAAGCGATAGCACCGTGGCGTCAGTTCGCGGTGGCGTCAATCGCCGGGGCCGGGAACGGCGATCACGCCGGGTTTATCGCGGGTCCGATGAGGCAAGAATCAGCGCCCAGAACACCTTGTATTTGGTATTCGGAGCATAGCTGGCCGCGATGCCCAATTTTGTGACACCGCTTTTCAGCATATTGGCCTTGTGCGGCGGCGAGTCGCGCCAGCCCGAAAAGGCCTCCGCCAGGGTATGGTATCCGGCCGACACGTTCTCTACCGCCAGGGTCGCGGGATAGCCGGACGCATTGAGGCGCTGGGCCAGGGGCGCCTTGACGTCGTGGTCGAGCTTGTTGTGGCTGGCCATCGCCTGCGACTGCGCTTCCGCGAGCTTCATCAGTTCGGGATCGACCACCACCGCGCCGAGGCCGTTGTTCTCCCGGTACAGCGAAATCATCGAGGCCGCCGCCTGCGGATCGAGCCTGGCGCCGCCATTGGCCATGCTGAGATACATGCTCGGCTGCTCGGTCGAGGGAACGTCCGCCGCGCAGCCGCAAAGCGCCAGCAGCCCGGCAATGGCGATAATCGCCCGCATGATTCGAAGTTCCCCCAAATGGCCTTGCGGGGTTGTTGCATACCAACCGTGGCCGAATGGTGAACGTTTTCAGTCCTGCGCGGCGAAAATCCGGTAGCGCCGGGGCTGCAGACTGACAATGTCGCCCGGTTTGAGGTCGCGGTCGCGCGGGGCATCGATTTCGATCAGGGTCTCCTTGCCGGCGGTATTGAGCAGGATATCGGCCCGATGCGTCGGCCCGAAGGCGCGAACGTGGGTGACGGCGCCTTCCAGAGCGCCGCTGCCGATCGGGCCGAGCGCAAAATCGTGGCGCCGGATGAACAGTTTCGAAGGCCCGGGCCGCGCGTTCTGCGATTCCAGATCCAGCAGCTTGTCGCCGAGCCGGACCCGGCCATCGCGGACCTCGACCGGCAGCATGATCGACTCGCCGATGAAGCCGTGCACGAAGGCGGTCGCCGGATCCTCGTAGACGTCGCCCGGGGTGCCGATCTGCTCGATGCGACCCTTGTCCATCACCACCACGCGATTGGCGACCTCGAGCGCCTCCTCCTGGTCGTGGGTGACGAAGATCGACGTCACATGGATTTCCTCATGCAGCGTGCGCAGCCACTTGCGCAGCTCCTTGCGCACTTTTGCGTCCAGCGCGCCGAACGGCTCGTCCAGCAACAGGATCCTGGGCTCGATCGCCAGCGCCCGGGCCAGCGCGATCCGCTGCCTCTGGCCGCCCGACAACTGGCTGGGATAGCGATCCGCCAGCCAGTCCAGCTGCACCAGGTCCAGCAATTCCCTGACCCGCCTGCGGATCGCGGCCTCGTCGCGGCGAACCGCGCGCGGCTGCACCCGCAGGCCGAAAGCGACGTTTTCGAACACGCTCATGTGGCGGAACAGCGCGTAGTGCTGGAACACGAAGCCGACATGGCGCTCGCCGGCGCCGCGCGACAGCGCGTTCTCGCCGTCGAACGACACCGAACCGGTATCCGGCCAGTCGAGACCGGCGATGATCCGCAGCAGCGTGGTCTTTCCCGAGCCCGACGGGCCGAGCAGCGCCAGCAACTCGCCGGTCTCGACCTTGAGGTCGACATTGTCGAGCGCCTTGAAGGCGCCGAACTGCTTGGTGATGTTGCGAACCTCAATCGTCACTGACGTGCCGTCCTTCCTCGATCTGGGCTTCCAGGATGGTCTTTGCAATCAGCGTGACCAGCGCCAGAAGCGCCAGCAGCGATGCGACCGCGAACGACGCCACCATCTGGTACTCGTTGTACAGAATCTCGACCAGCAGCGGCATCGTGTTGGTTTCGCCGCGGATATGGCCGGACACCACCGAGACCGCGCCGAATTCCCCCATCGCCCGCGCGTTGCACAACAGCACGCCGTACAGCAGGCCCCATTTGATGTTCGGCAGCGTCACCCGCAGGAAGGTTTGCCAGCCGCCCGCGCCGAGCGAAATCGCCGCTTCTTCCTCGAGCGAGCCCTGCTCCTGCATCAATGGAATCAATTCCCGCACCACGAACGGGAAGGTGACGAAGCTGGTCGCAAGCACGATCGCGGGCACCGCGAACAGGATGTGGACGCCGTGGGCCATCAGCCACGGTCCGAAAAAGCCCTGCGCGCCGAACAACAGCACGAACACCAGCCCGGAGATCACCGGGCTGACCGAGAACGGCAGATCAATCAGGGTCGTCAGAAATGTCTTGCCCCTGAAGTCGAATTTGGCGATCGCCCATGCCGCAATGATGCCGAACGCCAGGTTGAGCGTGACCGAGATCGCTGCCGTGAGCAGCGTCAGCCGGATCGCCGCCAGCGCCTCCGGGTCGCCCAGCGCTGCGAGGTAGAAGCCGACTCCCCTGGAGAACGCCTCCGAAAACACCAGGACCAGCGGCAGCACCACGAAAACCGACAGAAACATCATCGCGAAGCCGATGACGAGAAAGCGGACCAGACGCGGCTCGGTGCGCGAATCGCGCCCCGCCAGCGGGGCGACGCTGCCGGCGGCGGCCAAGGCCGGATTTGCGGTTGCGATGGTCATGTCAGTTCACGGCCAGGCTGCGGGTTTGCGCCCAGCGCTGCAGGCGGTTGAGAACGAAAATGATCAGAAACGAGACGACCAGCATGACCACCGCGATCGCAGTGGCGTCGGCGTAGCGGAATTCCGACAGCCTGATCACGATCAGCAGCGGCGCGATCTCCGAGACGTTCGGCAAATTGCCGGCGATGAAGATCACCGAGCCGTATTCGCCGACCGCGCGGGCGAACGCCAGCGCAAATCCGGTCAGGATCGCCGGCGTCAGGCTCGGCAGGATCACCCGGACGATGGTCTGCCATCGCGACGCGCCGAGGCACGCCGCCGCCTCCTCGACCTCGACGTCGAGATCGATCAGCACCGGCTGCACGGTGCGGACCACGAACGGAATGCCGATGAAGATCATGGCAATGAAGATACCGAGCGGCGTGAACGCCACCTTGATGCCGAGCGCCGCGAGCGGCGCCCCGAGCCAGCCTTTCTGCGCAAACAGCGTGGTCAGGGCGATGCCGGCGACCGCCGTCGGCAGCGCGAACGGGATATCGACGATGGCATCGAAAATCCGCTGCCCCGGAAATCGATAGCGCACCAGCGCCCAGACGATGATCAGGCCGGCGACCAGATTGACCAGTGCCGCGGCGAACGCCAGCCCGAACGAGATTTTCAGGGCATGCAGCGTCCGCGGGCTGGTGACGGTATCGAAGAACTGTGCGGGGCTGAGTTCGGCGGTCTTGACGAACAGGCCCGCGAGCGGAATCAGGATTAGCAGCGACAGCCATGTCAACGTCAGGCCCATGGTCAGGCCGAACCCCGGCAACGCCGTTCGTCTTGATGCCGCGCTCACAACTTCCCTTGCGTCATTTTGGGTCCGAAAGCCGGCGATCCGGCCCGGGTAACCGGCTTTCGGACCACGATCAGTTCTTGTAGATCTCGTCGAAAATTCCGCCGTCCGCGAAGTGCGCGCTCTGCGCCTTGGTCCAGCCGCCGAACAATTCGTCGATAGTGAACAGCTCAACCTTGGCGAACGAGCCTTCGAACTTCCTGGCCGTTTCGGCGTCGCGCGGACGGTAGAAGTTGCGCGCGGCGATCTCCTGGCCTTCGCTGGTGTACCAGTATTTCAGGTAGGCCTCGGCGGCCGCCCTGGTGCCCTTCTTGTCGGCCACGGTATCGACCACCGCGACCGGCGGCTCGGCGAGGATCGAGACCGAGGGCGCGACGATTTCGAACTTGTCCTTGCCGAATTCCTTGACCGCGAGGAACGCCTCGTTTTCCCAGGCCAGCAGCACGTCGCCGACGCCGCGTTCGACGAAGGTGATCGTGGAGCCGCGCGCGCCGGTGTCGAGCACCGGAACGTTCTTGTAGATATTGCCGACGAATTCGCGGGCCTTGTCCGCCGAACCGTACTTCTTCAACCCATAGCCCCATGCCGCGAGGTAATTCCAGCGTGCGCCGCCCGAGGTCTTCGGATTGGGCGTGATGACGCTGACGCCGCTCTTGATCAGGTCATCCCAGTCCTTGATGCCCTTCGGGTTGCCCTTGCGCACCAGGAACACGATGGTCGAGGTATAGGGCGACGAATTCTGCGGCAGCCGGGTCTGCCAGTCCTTGGCCAGCAATCCCTTGGCGGCGATGGCGTCGATGTCGTAGGCGAGCGCGAGCGTGACCACATCGGCCTGCAGGCCGTCGATCACGGCGCGCGCCTGCGAGCCGGAGCCGCCATGCGACTGCTTGATCTCGACGCTCTTGCCGGTTTCCGCCCGATAGGCGGACGCGAACGCCTTGTTGAAATCCACATAGAGTTCCCTGGTCGGATCGTAGGAAACGTTGAGCAGGGTCACGTCGGCGGCGAACGCCGAACCTGCCCAGAGCAGCCCCATGACGACAGGCAAAATACGACGGAACATCCGCAATCTCCTTCGGCGTGATGACATCATTGTCATCGAAAGCACGCCGACATAACTCCGGATCAACCGGCACCAAGTCAACGAAACAGCATTTCAATGTTTGCGGCTGCACAGCGTCCCTGTGCTACGAGGTCTTCACCGTGTGGATGCCGCATTCCGTCTTGGGCCTGCCGCGCCAGCGGCCGGCCCGGGCATCTTCATCCGGCGAGGTCCGGCTGCTGCAGGGCATGCATCCGACCGACAGATAACCGGAAGCGGCCAGCGGATGCGGCGGCAATTTGGCCAGTTTGTAGATCGCCTCGATCTCCTCGCGGGAGGCGTTGGCGAAGGGATTGAATTTCAGCCTGACCCCGTCGGCCTCGACCACCGGGATGTCGGCGCGCAGCCCGCCCTGGAACCGCTTGCGGCCGTTGATCCAGGCGCTGAACGGCTGCAGCGCGCGCGCCAGCGGCTCCACTTTGCGGATGCGGCAGCAGGCGTCGGGATCGGAGAACCACAATTCGCGATCGGGATCCTGGCGCGACAGCGTCTCCTCCAGCGGCTTGACGGAGCGGACGTCGCGCAGGCCGAGCGTCGCGATCAGCGTATCGCGATAGGCGAGCGTTTCCTCGAACAACCATCCGGTGTCGAGAAAGATCACGGGGATCGCCGGATCCACCTCGGCCATCACCTTCAACAGCGCCGCCGATTCGGTGCCGAACGACGAGACCACCGCGAGCCGCTCGCGACCGACCGTCCGCAACGCGGTGGCGATCACTTCCGAAGGCCGGGCGTCGCGAAGCGCGCGGTCGAGCGTCTCGGCCGCCGGCAATTCGTCTGACGTCCGCAGTTCGGACGCCTGATGTATCAGCGCATTCACTGGCTGGCGCTTTCCGAATGGCGCAGCATCATCCGCTGGTGCAGCGCCGTGAGGCGGCCATCGCCGGTCGGCTGGTAGAACACCGAGTAGCGCTTGACCGTGCCGGCGAAGGCTTCCGCGTCGCTCTGCTTCTTCACTTCGAACGCATCGAAACCGGCGCGCAGCATGAACAGGAACTGGTCGCGCAGCACCTGGCCGGTGGCGCGCAACTCGCCGCGATAGCCGTAGCGTTCCCGCAGCAGCCGGGCCTGGCTGTAGGCGCGGCCGTCGCGAAAGCTCGGAAACGCCAGCGCAACCACCGCGAGGCGGTCGAGCCAGGGCACGAGATCGTCGAGGTCGCGATTGTTCGGCCAGACCACGCCGGTCGGGGCGGTGCGGCGCGAGAGCGCCTCGGCATCGCCGAGAAACCGCTGCGCCGAAACCAGGATGGCACCGTCGCCGGGGATTTCGGCGTCGTCGGCCAGATGGACGAACGCGTCGGCGGTGATTTTTCCGTTCTTAACGAGTGGCATAGACACGCTCCCTGAAAGGTTCGACGCCGAGCCGCTTCACCGCATCGACGAACAGCTCGTCGGGACGTTCGCGCAAGGCCAGATAGGCCTCCACGAGGTCCTCGATCACGTCGGCGACCTCGCCATAGGCCACGGCGGGCCCGATCAGGGTGCCGACCTCGGCCTGCTCGTCGGCGCGCCCGCCGATCGTGATCTGGTAAAATTCCTCGCCGTTCTTCTCGACGCCGAGAATGCCGATATGGCCGACATGGTGATGGCCGCAGGCGTTGATGCAGCCGGAGATGTTGATGTGCAGCCGGCCAATCAGCTCGGCGGTGTCGTGGTTGGCGAAACGCCGCGTCAGCTCCTGCGCGATCGGGATCGAGCGCGCATTGGCGAGCGAGCAGTAGTCCAGCCCCGGGCAGGCGATGATGTCGGAGACCAGGTTGACGTTCGGCGTCGCCAGCCCGATGGCGTCGAGCGCTTTCCACAGCGCGGGCAGGTCGCGCCTGGCGACATGGGGTAGCGCCAGATTCTGCTCGTGGCCGACACGGATTTCGCCGAACGAATATTTGTCGGCGAGATCGGCGACCGCGTCCATCTGCTCGGCGGTGGCGTCGCCCGGAGGCCCGCCCACCGGCTTCAGCGACAGCGTCACGATCGCATAACCCTGCACCTTGTGCGTGAACGTCGAGTTCTTCCGCCACCGCTCGAACTGCGGATCATGCGCCGCCTTCTTCAGTTCCTCGGGCATATGCGGCAGTTTTTCGTAGGCAGGATAGGTGAAGCGCGAACGGATATCCTCGATGACGGCGTCGTCCACCGTCAGCGCGCTGCCGCGCATCTGCAGCCATTCGTCTTCGACTTCCTTTGCGAATTTCTCGATGCCGAGCTCGTGCACCAGGATCTTGATGCGCGCCTTGTAGATGTTGTCGCGGCGGCCATACCGGTTGTAGACGCGCAGGATCGCCTCGACATAACTCAAGAGATCGTGGCCGTGCACGAACGGCTTTATCGTCTTGCCGATGAAGGGCGTGCGGCCGAGGCCGCCGCCGACCAGCACCTCGAAGCCGGTCTCGCCGGCGTCGTTCTTGTGCAGCCGCAGGCCGATATCGTGGACCTTGATCGCGGCGCGATCATGCGCGGAGGCGGTGATCGCGAACTTGAACTTGCGCGGCAGGAACGAGAATTCCGGGTGCAGCGTGGTGTATTGCCGCAACAGTTCGGACCAGATCCGGGGATCCTCGATCTCGCCCGGCGCCACGCCGGCCCACTGGTCCGAGGTGACGTTGCGGGTGTTGTTGCCCGAGGTCTGCATGGCGTGGATGCCGACCTCGGCGAGGTCGGCCAGCGCATCCGGCAATTCGGCGAGCTTGATCCAGTTGAACTGGATGTTCTGCCGTGTGGTGAAATGCCCGTAGCCGCGGTCGTAGCGCCGCGCGACATGCGCGAGCCGGCGCAATTGCGCCGACGACAGCGTGCCGTAGGGGATCGCCACCCGGAACATGTAGGCATGCAGCTGCAGATAGACGCCGTTCTGCAGCCGCAGCATCTTGAATTCATCCTCGGTGAGTTCGCCGGACAGCCGGCGCTTCACCTGGTCGCGGAATTCCTCGACGCGTTCGTTGATCAGCGTGCGGTCGAGTTCGTCATATGTGTACATCTGGGAAAGGCCTTATGCCGGAACCGGAAGGTCGATGGTGACGCCCTGGAGCCGGATGTGTTCGCGCAGATTGCCGGGCTTGATCTTGCCGCTTTCCTTGATCTCGACCGGCGCGATATAGGGCCCGACCGCGCCGACGTCGTCGGCCACGGATTCGGCGAGCAGCGCGCGGGCCTCGTCGGCGGTGCGCACCACCGCGGAGTGGGACAGATCGGTCGACCAGCCCTGCGCCGCGGTGCGATAGATCACCGCGCCATCCCAGGTGCGATTGGCGGTGACGATGGAGGGACCGGTGATCTTGATTTTTTGTTGCAGCGGAGAGGTCATTCGGCGGCTACCTGAAAATATGAGACGAGTTGATGGAGGTTTGAATCGCGCCACGGCGCGGAATGCGCGACCACGTCACCGATGATGAGAATGGCGGGACCGCCGTCGATCCTGTCGATCAGTGCCTGCAATTCGTCGAGCCTGCCGACTAAGGCTTGCGCGTCCGGACGCGTGACCCGCGCGAACACGCCGACCGGCGTCTGCGGCGAGCGTCCCGCGGCCAACAGGCCGGCGCGGACCGATGGCGCCGCGGTCATGCCCATATAGACGACGACCGTCATCTTCTCGTCGGTCAGAGTGGACCAGTCGACGGTTTCGGCGTCCCTGGCCTTGTGCGCGGTGAGGAAGGTGATGCGCAGCGCCTCGTGCCGGAAGGTGAGTGGCACTTCGAATTGCGCGGCGGCGCCGAGGCCTGCGGTAATTCCCGGAATGATCGAATAGGCGATGCCGGCCTGCCGCAGGGCCTCGACTTCCTCGCCGCCGCGGCCGAAGACGAAGGGATCGCCGCCCTTCAGCCGCACCGCGCGCTGGCCCGACTGCGCAGCCTGGATCATCAGGGCGTTGATGGCGTCCTGGCCGATGCCGGGCTTGCCGACGCGGCGGCCCACGGCAACCCGCGCCGCATCGCGGCGGGCGCGATCGAGCACCTCAGGCGAGACCAGTTCGTCGTAGAAAACGATATCGGCGTCCTGCAGCGCGCGCAGCGCCTTGACGGTGAGCAGGTCCGCATCGCCCGGGCCGGCGCCGACCAGCGTCACCCTGCCCTCGGCCTTGCCTGACGGCCGGGCGCCGGCGAACGCTCCGGGATCGGCAATGTCTTTCAGCGCCGCCTCGGCTTCATCCGGACGGCCGGCGAGAACCAGTGCGCCGATCGGACCATCCACGATCCGCTCCCAGAAGCGGCGGCGCAGCGGGAATTCGGGAATCCGGCCATGGATCGTCTTGCGCCAGCGCCCGATGAAGCCGGCGAGATCGCCGATCCGGGCGGGCAGCACCGCCTCGATGCGCTCGCGCACGCGGCGCGCCACGACCGGCGAGGATCCGCCGGTGCCGACCGCCACCACCACATCGCCACGATCGACGATCGCCGGAAAGATAAAGGTCGAATGCTGGAGGTCGTCCATCACGTTGACGGGCAGGCCGACCGCCCGGGCCCGCGCCGACATCGCCGGACCGACATCGCCGGCGCCGGCGCAGAGGATCGCAATGACGCCGGTGAGATCGGCTGTCAGCGGATCGTCACTCGCAAGCTCTATTCTCGACGCGTCCGCAGGCTCGAACCCGCTCGCATCGTGATCGCCGTCGGTCGCGTACCAGCGGATGCGCGCGCCGGCCGCCGCCAGCAGGCGCAATTTGGCGCGCGCCAGGTCGCCCGCACCAACAAGAAGTACGGGACCGGTTTGCAGATCGAGAAATACCGGCAGAAATCGCATACGATACTCGCTTCCCCGACTTGCGGGGTTGACTAGAATTATTTTCTATATATGTCTCATTCAATGCTCGCAAAGAGAAAATTATCTCTTCTCTATTGCGATGCAACTATAGAATTTTAGCCTCCAGAGGCCAAGGTCCAGAGATGCATCTTCTCGATAATGATTCCGCCGCAGACCGGGTAACCTGGGACGATGTTCCCGACAGCGCCCGGGTGCAGCCAATTTCGACCGATCGGCGCTTCGATCAGCCCACGATGGATCACCTCGACGCGCTCGAGGCGCAGAGCATCTATATCTTTCGGGAGGCGTTCGCACGGCTGAAGAAGCTCGCGCTGCTGTGGTCGCTCGGCAAGGATTCCAACGTGATGATCTGGCTGGCGCGCAAGGCCTTCTTCGGCCGCGTGCCGTTCCCCGCGCTTCACGTCGATACCGGCAAGAAATTCGCCGAGATGTACGCGTTTCGCGACCGCTACGGCAAGGAGTGGGAACTCGACCTCAAGGTCGAGCCCTGCCCGCCGCTGGAGACCATCGATCCGACCCTGCCGCCGGCCGCCCGATCGGCCGCGCGCAAGACCGAAGGATTGAAGCTCGCGCTCGCCAAATTCGGCTTCGACGGACTGATCGCCGGCATCCGCCGCGACGAAGAGGCGACGCGCGCCAAGGAACGCGTGTTCTCGCCGCGCGGCACCGAGGGCGGATGGGACGTGCGCGACCAGCCGCCGGAATTCTGGGACCAGTTCAACGCCTCGCCGCCGCCGGGCGCGCATTTGCGCATCCACCCGATCCTGCATTGGACCGAAGCCGATATCTGGGCCTACACCAAGCGCGAGAACATTCCGATCATTCCGCTCTATCTGGCGAAGGACGGCAAGCGCTACCGCTCGCTCGGCGATCAGGACATCACCAATCCCGTGAGTTCGAACGCGTCGAGCATCGAGGAGATCCTGATCGAGCTCGACAGCACCAAGGTGCCGGAACGCTCGGGGCGTGCGCTCGACCACGAAACCGAAGACGCCTTCGAGCGGCTGCGCGTCGCCGGCTATCTGTAGAACCGCACCGAGTTGAGTGACCAGATGAACATGACCGTCTCATCAGCGATATCGGCGACGCCGAACGGCACCACCCGCCCGCAGGTCCGCATCGTCATCGTCGGCCATGTCGATCACGGCAAGTCGACCCTGGTCGGGCGCTTGCTGCACGAGACCGGCAGCCTGCCCGAAGGCAAGCTCGAGATGCTGAAGGAAGTCAGCGCCCGCCGCGGCATGCCGTTCGAATGGTCGTTCCTGCTCGATGCGCTGCAGACCGAGCGCGACCAGGGCATCACCATCGACACCACGCAGATCCGCTTCCGCACGGGATCGCGCGACATCGTGCTGATCGACGCGCCCGGCCACGCCGAATTCCTGCGCAACATGATCACCGGCGCCTCGCAGGCCGACGGCGCGGTGCTGATCATCGATGCGCTGGAAGGCGTGCGCGACCAGACAAGGCGCCACGGCTATCTGCTGCATTTGCTCGGCGTCAAACAGGTCGCCGTCGTCGTCAACAAGATGGACCGGGTCGATTTCAGCGCGGCGCGCTTCAAGGAGATCAGCGACGAGATTTCCGCGCATCTGGTCGGCCTCGGCGTCACGCCGGCGGCGGTGATCCCGATTTCGGCGCGCGACGGCGACGGCGTCGCCGAGCGCACGCCGCGGATCTCCTGGTACAACGGGCCGACCGTGGTGGAAGCGCTCGATGCCCTTGAGCCCGCGCGCCCCCTGGAGCTGTTGCCGCTGCGGCTGCCGGTGCAGGCGATCTATAAATTCGACGACCGCCGCATCGTGGCCGGTCGCATCGAGTCCGGCAGTCTTGCCGCCGGCGACGAAATCGTGATCATGCCCGCGGCCAAGATCGCCAGGATCAAAAGTGTCGAGGGCTGGCCGGTGACGCCGGTCACGGGTAGCCAGAGCGCCGGACGTTCGGTCGGCATCACGCTCGACCGCGAATTGTTCATCGAACGCGGCGACGTCATCGGCCATGTCGGACAGAGCCCGCGCGACACCCGCCGGCTCCGCGCCCGGATTTTCTGGCTGCACGACAAGGCCCTGACCACAGGCGCCTCGATCCTGGTCCGGCTCGGCACGCGCGAAGCCCGCGCCACCGTGGTCGCGATCGAAAAGGCGGTCGATCCCGGCGACCTCGCCAGCGTCGAGAACACATCGATCGCGCGCAATCACGTCGGCGAGATCGACATTTCGCTGGCTCAGCCGGTCGCCGCCGATCCCTACACCGACAATCCCCGCACTGGGCGGCTGGTGATCGAAGTCAACGGCCGCATCGCCGGCGGCGGACTCGTCCTGTCGGTGGATGCCGGCCAACGCGCCATTCCCGTCGATATTGTGCCGGTGGAATCCGCCCTGCGACCCGACGAGCGCTCGGCGCGGTACCGCCACAGCGGCGCGGTGGTCTGGCTGACCGGCCTGCCCGGTTCCGGAAAATCGACCATCGCGCTGGCGCTGGAACGCCGGCTGTTCAGCCATGGCGGCTCGCCGGTGCTCCTCGATGGCGACACCTTGCGCGCCGGGCTCAACAGCGATCTCGGTTTCTCCGCCGAGGACCGCAGCGAAAACATCCGGCGGCTGGCCGAAATCGCCACCCATCTCGCCCGCAACGGGCACATCGCCATCGTGGCCGCGGTTTCGCCCTCGCGCGAGGATCGCGCGGCGGCGCGGCGCATCGCCGACACCGCGTTCCGCGAAATCTACATCGCGACCTCGGCCGAAGTCTGCGAGAGCCGCGATCCCAAGGGCCACTACGCCAAGGCGCGGGCCGGCTCGCTGCATGCGTTCACCGGCATCGGCAACGACTACCAGCCACCGGCCGCCTGCGAGCTGACGATCGACACCGCGACGCGCTCGGTTGCGGAGGCGACCGAGGAGATCGAACGCATGCTGGCGACGTCGGGCATCCTGTTCGACGAACTCGCCGACCTCGCCGCCAATATCTGAGCCTTCCGACGGCCCTAGAGCCCCGCTTCGATGGAATCGAAGCGGGGCTCTAGATTCTTGATTTGACGCGTTTTCTTAACGCGAGCCGGTTTCCACCTCGCTTGAAAACGCTCAAGTCAGGGGCTCCCGGGGGCTACCAAGGGCCTTCTCATGAGCCCGGCTTTAGCGCTAAAAGGGCTCCGAACAACGCCCTTTAAGGGGCCATTTTGTCGTTTGTCCCCCTGAAAGCCGCCGCCCTATGCGGTTTCGCTTGAGAAAAATCCCATCATGAACCGTATCGACGCCCACGGATTGAAAATCGCCCCCGTTTTGTTCGATTTCATCGCCAAGGAAGCGACCCCCAAGACCGGGATTACCCCGGACGCGTTCTGGGCCGGGCTTGCCGCGATCCTGCGCGACCTGGCCCCCAGGAACCGTGAGCTCCTGGCGGTCCGCGACAGCCTGCAGGCCAAGATCGACGGCTGGCATCGCGCCAACAAGGGCAAGCCGTTCGACATGAACGCGTATACCGCGTTCCTCAAGGAGATCGGCTATCTGTTGCCGGAGCCGCCGACCCAGAAGGTCGAAACCGCCGACGTCGACGAGGAGATCGGCAAGATCTGCGGGCCGCAGCTGGTGGTGCCGCTGACCAACGCGCGCTATGCGCTGAACGCCGCCAATGCGCGCTGGGGCAGCCTTTACGACGCCTTCTACGGCACCGACGCGATCCCGCATGACCCGAGCGAGGGCGGCAAGGGCTACAACAAGGCGCGCGGCGACAAGGTCATCGCCAAGGCCAAGGCATTTCTGGATTCCGCGGTACCGCTCGCCACCGGCAGCCACACCGACGTGACCGCCTACAGCGTCATCGCCGGGCAGCTTTCGGTCAAGCTGAAGAGCGGCAACGCCACCGCGCTGAAGACGTCGGCGCAATTCGCCGGCTTCCAGGGTGAGCCTGCCGCGCCGTCGGCTATTCTGCTGGTCAACAATGGCATGCATATCGAGGTCAGGATCGACCGCGGCCACATCATCGGCAAGGACGATCCGGCCGGCGTCGCCGACATGATCCTGGAATCGGCGGTCTCCACCATCCTCGACATGGAAGACAGCGTCGCGGCGGTCGATGCCGAGGACAAGGTGCTGGTCTACCGCAATACGCTTGGCCTGATGGACGGCACGCTGTCGGCGGATTTCGAGAAGGGCGGCAAGACGCTCAAGCGCGCGCTCAACTCCGACCGCGTCTACAAGACCGCCGACGGCAAGGAGCTGACGCTGCACGGCCGCAGCCTGCTCCTGATGCGCAATGTCGGCCATCACATGTTCACCGACGCGGTGCTCGACCCCGCCGGCGCCGAGATTCCGGAAGGCATTCTGGACGCCGCCGTCGCCGGCCTGCTCGCGATCCACGATCTCAAGGGCAACTCGAAAACCAGGAACAGCCGCACCGGCTCGGTCTATATCGTCAAGCCGAAGATGCACGGCCCCGACGAGGTCGCGCTGACCTGCGAGCTGTTCGGCCGGGTCGAGAAGCTGCTGGGACTGCGCGAGAACACCATGAAGGTCGGCATCATGGACGAGGAGCGCCGCACCACGGTCAACCTCAAGGCCTGCATCCAGAACGCCTCGAAACGCATCATGTTCATCAACACCGGCTTCCTCGACCGCACCGGCGACGAGATCCATACCTCGATGGAAGCGGGGCCGATGATCCGCAAGAACGACATGAAGGCGCAGCCCTGGATCAAGGCCTATGAGGACTGGAACGTCGACGTCGGCCTGATCGACGGCCTGCCCGGCCACGCCCAGATCGGCAAGGGCATGTGGGCCGCGCCCGACAAGATGGCGGACATGCTGGTGCAGAAGGTCGCGCATCCGCAGGCCGGCGCCACCACCGCCTGGGTGCCCTCGCCGACCGCGGCGACCCTGCACGCGCTGCATTATCACCAGGTCAACGTGCTGGCGCGCCAGCAGGAACTCGCCAAGGGCGGCCCGCGCGCCAAACTGTCCGACATCCTCACCATTCCGGTGTCGCAGTCGAACTGGGCGCCCGACGACGTCAAGCAGGAGATCGACAACAACTGCCAGGGCATCCTCGGCTATGTCGTGCGCTGGATCGACCAGGGCGTCGGCTGCTCCAAGGTGCCCGACATCCACGATGTCGGGCTGATGGAGGACCGCGCCACGTTGCGGATATCGAGCCAGCATCTGGCAAACTGGCTGCATCAGGGCGTCATCACCAGGGAGCAGGTGACGGAGTCGCTGAAGCGGATGGCGGTCGTGGTCGATGGCCAGAACAAGGGCGATCCCCTGTACCGGCCGATGGCGCCCGGTTTCGACGGGGTAGCCTTCAACGCGGCCTGCGATCTGATCTTCAAGGGACGCGAACAGCCGAACGGCTACACCGAGTTCATCCTGACCTCGCGGCGCCGCGAGGCCAAGGCGGCGGGCTGACGCTC
>Ga0182014_10003367_pt1 | contig 19240 bp, 18 predicted proteins | sample 612S2DmetaG_FD_120489 | JGI IMG/M metagenome (GOLD analysis project Ga0182014, IMG submission 120489) | Permafrost microbial communities from Stordalen Mire, Sweden - 612S2D metaG | ecosystem: Environmental > Terrestrial > Soil > Wetlands > Permafrost | place: Sweden: Stordalen | collected... | reverse complement strand
TTCCAGATCGCGTGGCCGAAAAGCACCGTCGAAGCCGACGTGACCGCGATGCCGACAAACGTATAAAGCACCATGGCCACCGGTAGCCCGAATGCCTGTCCCCAGGATTGCGCGCTCTGCGACTTCGAGTAGCGCGTAAAGTCTGGAATGTTGAGCGCGAGCGTGGCCCAATAACCCACCATCGCCGTGAGCGAGGGGAAAAAGACCGCAAGAAACTCGCCGGTAGAATGGAACTGGCTGGGCGTGGAAAGCATGTTGCCAAAGCTGCCTGCCTTCATCCGCACCCAGATGAGCAGCGCCGCGCTCATGATGAACATGAATGGCGCGCCAAAAGCCTGCAGGCGGCGAATGGATTCGACACCGCGCCAGACCACCGCCATGTTGAGCAGCCAGAACCCCAGAAAACAAACCCACAGAACGCCGTTTTTCGCCGCCGCCGCGGGCCACATCACCGCCAGCATGGCGTAAATTGCTGTTCCCCCGATCCACGATTGAATACCGAACCAGCCACAGGCCACAACTGCGCGCAGAATCGCAGCTATATTGGCCCCGCGCACGCCAAACGGCGCGCGAATAAACACGGGAAATGGAATTCCATACTTCGCTCCCGCATGCGCGTTAAGCAGCATCGGAACCAGCACGATGAGATTTCCCAGCAGCACGGTGCCGATGGCCTGCTTCCAGTCCATGCCCTTCGCAATCAGCGACGAGGCAAGCTGGTATGTGGTGATCTCCATGCACATTGAAAACCATAGCGCCGTGTAGTTGTAAAAGCCCCAGGTGCGCTGCGCCGGCGTGGTTGGCATCAGGTCGCGATTCGAAAGAGACGGATCGTTGCTGCTCACTGGACCTCCCCATGGTGAGGGTTCTACGATCGGAGTCGGGATTGGTCTTGCCTTTTTTAAGATTGGTTCATTTCCAGGCGCCGCCGCGCGCTTCCCGGCGCAAATAATTCCCACGGCCTGGCTTGCCGATGAATTCCCCGTTTGAAACGATCAACTCGCCGCGAGAATAAACATCGCGGGCATTGCCGCGTACATGAAATCCCTCAAACATGGAGTAGTCCACGCGCATGTGATGCGTGGCGGCACTGATGGTGTACTCGGCAATGGGATCCCATAGAACGATGTCGGCATCGCTGCCCGCGGCCAGAATCCCCTTCTTGGGATACATGCCGAAGATGCGCGCCGGTGCAGTAGAAACTAATTCGACGAAGCGGTTCAGCGAGAAATTGCCCAGGCCCACGCCGTGATGATGCAGCAATTGCAGGCGATTCTCAATACCGGGGCCACCGTTGGGAATCTTCGTAAAGTCATCTTTGCCGAGCGCTTTTTGATCGGCGAAGCAGAAGGGGCAGTGGTCGGTCGAGACCACTTGTAAGTGGTCTTTGCGCAGACCCTCCCAAAGCCGAGGTTGATTCCGGCGCTCGCGCAACGGCGGGGTAAACACGTACTTCGCGCCTTCCCAGCCGGCGTCGGCTACATCTTCGAGCGAGAGCAGCAGATACTGCGGGCAGGTCTCGGCAAAAGCGGGCAGGCCGCGGTCGCGCGCTTCGCGCACCTGGTTCAGCGCATCTTCACTGGAGAGGTGCACAATGTAAACCGGCACGCCGGCCATCTCCGCCATGGCAATGGCGCGATGCACGGCTTCAGCTTCGGCGAGCGTTGGGCGCGTCAGCGCGTGATAAATGGGTGCGGTCTTGCCCTCGGCGAGTGCCTGTTGCACGATCACGTCAATGACCGAGCCGTTCTCGGCATGCATGCATATGAGCGCCCCATTCTTCGCCGTCTGGCGCAACGCCTTGAAGATCGTTGCGTCGTCAACCATGAGCACGTTGGGGTAAGCCATGAAGAGCTTGAAGCTGGCCACGCCCTCGCTCACCATGTCGTCCATATCTTCAAGTCCCGCATCTCCCAGGTCGGTGACAATCATGTGCAGGCCATAGTCGATGCACGCCTTGCCCTCGGCCTTCTTCCACCACGTATCGAGCGCCGTGCGCATCTTGGTCCCGCGCGCCTGAATCGCAAAATCCACAATCGTAGTGGTCCCGCCGATCGCCGCGGCCCTCGTGCCCGTCTCAAAATCATCGGCGGACTTCGACCCGCCAAACGGCATATCGAGATGCGTGTGCGCGTCGATCCCGCCCGGAAGCAGCAAAAGGCCGCGCGCATCCACTACCCTGGCCGCCGAACTCGTGGGAATGCCCGCGCGCACTTCCTTAATGACCGCGCCGTCAATCAGCAGGTCGGCCTGCACTGTGGAATCGGCGTTGACGATGGTTCCATTTTGAATCAGCAGTGTGGCCATGTTCATCCGTCCGTTTCAGGGTTGCGGTTGAGGGCCGCGTGCGGTGCCTCGCGTGCGCTCGTCCCATGTCTCCGGCGCCAGGCCCGTATCAACCTCCACCATGGTGATACACTGGTCCACCGGGCACACGCAGGAGCACAAATTGCAGCCCACGCACTCCGTCTCGTCCACACGCGGGATGCGCGCAAGTGGCGTCGGATAGGGTCCATGCCCTGCGGGATCTAGAGCGCGCTCCTTGCGCGTCACCGGCGTGACGGCAATGGATGCGCGGCTTTCTGCCTCTTTGACGGCCGGTTTGGAATGGAGATCGACGGGTCCGTCCACGGGCCCGGAGACGCGGTCAAGATGAATGCACTGGTGCGCCCCGTCCCAGCACGCAATGTGGCAAAGATCGCAGCCTATGCACTTCTGCTCATCGATGCGCGCCACAATCTTGTAGTTGAGATTGAGATGCTTCCACTCGGTGACTCGCCCGAGCGAGAGGCCGCGGAAATCTTCGATGGCCGCGAACCCCTTTGACCGCATCCAGTTTTCCAGGCCTTCCGTCAAGTCTTCCACGATGCGATAGCCGTAGTGCATCACTGCCGTGCAAACCTGCACTGTCCCGCAGCCCAGCAGAATGAACTCCGTCGCATCGCGCCATGTGGCGATTCCGCCGATGCCCGAGAGCGGCAGCGCGGATTCACCATCGGACAGGATCTGCTGCACCATGTTGAGAGCGATCGGCCTCACCGCCGGCCCGCAGTAGCCGCCATGCGAGCTCTTGCCATCCACATTGGGGCGAGGAATGAAAGTATCGAGATCGATGCCCGTAATCGAATTGATGGTGTTGATCGCGGACAACCCGTCGGCGCCGCCGCGCTTTGCCGCACGCGCCACGGTGCGAATGTCGGAGATGTTGGGCGTGAGCTTGACCAGCACCGGCGTGCGCGCCTTTTCCTTCACCCACGCGGTTATCATTTCGGCGTACTCCGGCACTTGTCCCACGGCCGATCCCATGCCCCGCTCGCTCATACCGTGAGGACAACCGAAATTGAGCTCCAGGCCGTCCGCGCCCGCATCCTCAGCTCGCGCTACGATCTCATGCCATGTCTCTCGATTCGAAGCCACCATCAGCGACGCAATCACCGCATTTTCCGGATAGCGTTTCTTCACTTCCGCCATCTCGCGCAGATTTTCCTCGATACCGCGGTCGCTGATGAGTTCAATGTTGTTGAAGCCCATGATCCGCTGCCCGTTCCAGTCCGCGGACGAATAACGCGAGCTGACATTGGTGACCGGCTCCCCGATCGTCTTCCACACTGCGCCGCCCCAGCCGGCGTCGAAGGCCCGCATAATCATCTCGCCCGTGTTCGTGGGCGGCGCTGACGCCAGCCAGAACGGATTGGGAGAGTTGATGCCGCCGGCGAATCCCTTCACCCGAATATCCGTCGCGCGAAGATCACTCATTTGCGGCCTCCGCAGCTTTGAGAATCGCCCGAGCGGCGCGCTTGCCGCCAGCCACTGCGTCCACCACCTCGCGCCCGCCGTTCACGCAATCGCCCCCGGCAAAGTAGCGGGGATTGCCGGTGCGGCCCGTGCCCGGTTCGGCGATGACTCGTCCATCGCGCACCTCAATATCGCGCAGTTCCTGAACCAGTTGGGCAAACGGCGACTGCCCGATGGCCGGCACCAGCAAATCGCACGCAATGGTGTATTGAGAATCAGGAATGGGCAGCAGCGTCCTCTCCACCGGCCTCACCTGCACCGTATCCAGCAGCAGGCGCCCGTGCGCATCCGAGCGGACTGCGAGAGGCTGTCGCCGCCAGAGAAACTGCACCCCTTCATGCTTGGCGTGCTCGTACTCGAAATCAAAGGCCGAAATGTCGCCTTCGCTGCGCCGATAGAGAAGATAAACAGTTTCCGCGCCCAGTCGGCGGGCGGCGTTGGCGGCATCGATCGCGGTGTTCCCGGCGCCAACCACGACCACCGTACCGTGTAGCGCGCGAAGATGGCCGGTCTTGTATGCGGAAATGAGTTCGAGCGCATTCATGACCCCCTCGATGTCTTCTCCGGGAATCCCGAGCCGCTGCATCGCCCCCAGGCCGACGCCGAGAAAGATGTAATCAAACTCCGCTTCGAGCGTTCGCAGCGCAGACGCCGAATCAATGCTCGTTCCGAAGCGAAATGCGACGCCCATGCGGCGAATCATCTCCACCTCGCGCAGGCTCTCGGCCGCGCGCAGCTTGTATTCGGCCACACCGTAGGTGTTCAGTCCGCCGGGCAAAGGACGGCGTTCGATAATGGTGGCCTGCGCGCCCTGGCGTTGCAATTCCGCGGCGCAGGCCAGCGAAGCCGGGCCGCCGCCGATGCAGGCCACGCGCAGGTTGCGGGTAGTGGGCGCGACCGCCGGAATCTCTCCCGAAGCGTGGAAAACGTCCATCGCGTGCCGCTGCAGCAACGCAATTTCAATCGGCTGGCGATTGTGGCGATGCATCACGCAGGCGCCCTCGCAAAGCACGTCCACCGGGCAAACCCGCGAGCAACTGGCGCCAAGAATATTGGCGTCGAGAATGCGCAACGCTGAGCCGCGCACATTGCCCGATGCGATGCGCTTGATGAATCCCGGCACATCGATATGCGTCGGACACGCGCCTGTGCAAGGCGCGTCAAAACAGTTGAGGCAGCGATCAGCCTCAATCACCGCGGCCTGCGGCCCAAGCGGCGGTTTAAGTTCCGTGAATCGCTCCCGAAGTTGCGGATCGTCAGGTAAAGTCGCGGTGCTCATGCGGTCCTCGAAAACCACAGCACTAGGATGCGACGAGTGGCCCGTAAAGATCGGGCCGCCGGTCGCGATAAAACTGCCAGGTGCGGCGCACCTCGGCAATCTCGTCCAAATTCAAGTCTGCGGTCAGCACTTCGTCCTTGTCGCGCGAGGCCTGGGCGACAATTTGCCCGCGCGGGTCGGCAAAGTAACTGGAGCCATAAAACTCGCCGATGTTCCACGGCGGCTCAGTGCCCACGCGATTGATGGCGGCAATGAAGTAGCCGTTCGCAGCGGCATGCGCAGGCTGCTCCAGCTTCCACAGGTACTCGCTCAAGCCGGCTACTGTCGCTGAAGGGTTGAAGACAATCTCGGCGCCGTTCAAGCCCAGGCAGCGCGCGCCTTCGGGAAAATGCCTGTCGTAGCAGATGTACACGCCGATCTTCGCGAAACCCAGGTCGAAGACCGGATAACCCAGGTTGCCCGGCCGAAAATAGAACTTCTCCCAGAAGCCGGGCGCCACGTGCGGAATGTGCGTCTTGCGGTACTTCCCCAGGTAGGTGCCGTCATTCGACAAAACTGCGGCCGTGTTATAAAAAATGCCTTCCTGCTCCACTTCGAAAACCGGTACCACCATGGCGATGCGAAGTTCCCTTGCCAGCGACTGCATCAAGCTTACGGTCGCTCCGCCGGGAACGGGCTCGGTGCTCTCATACCACTTGACGGATTGCTCGGCACAAAAGTAAGGCCCATTGAAGATTTCCTGTAGGCAGACAATTTGGGCCCCAGCAGCAGCCGCCTCGCGGATGAGACCCAGATGCTTCTCGATCATGGCCTGCTTTTGAACCGCCAGCGGCTCAGTGGCAGGCACTGCGTTTGAAGCCTGAATGATGGAACATCGAACCACTCGGGACATGTCGCTGCCTCCACCAGAAAAAAGCTGTGAGTCTTTGAAGTTATCTGAAAAGCGCGCCTCAGGCAATGGCCTTGTTGCCCTGCCGACAGAAAAATAAGTATTGACTCTCCAGGTGCAGGAAGGCCATTTCCACCGGCCTCTTGAGATCCTGCTGCCGGTCAGATACGCTCCTGCCGCACACCCGGCTCCCGTCCGGTTGGTTGACTTGCTCTGCAACAGATCGAATAATCGGTAGAGATGGATATTTACGAAGAGATCGTCGCGCTGCAGCGGCAGGGGCGCAGAGGCGCTGTCGCCACCATTGTGAACGCGCGCGGCTCGATTCCTTCGTTCAAGAGCGCCAAGATGCTGGTGCGCGACGATGGCACGATAGCCGGCACCATCGGAGGCGGCTGCGTTGAAGCCGAGGTCTGGCAGGCCGCGCGGGAAGTGATCGCCACTGAGAAACCCTGCTCGCTCACCTTCGACCTGAATCAGGATCCCAAGTACGATACCGGCCTGGTGTGCGGAGGCACCCTGGAAATCTTTATTGAGCCCGTGCTGCCCGCGCCCCTGCTTTACATCTTTGGCGCGGGCCACGTGGCCCTCGAGCTTTTCAAGGCCGCCAGAAATGCCGGGTTCGACGTGATTGTCGCCGACGATCGTGAAGCCTACGCCAACGCGGAACGGTTTCCTCAGGCCCGCCAGGTAATTGCTCAGGGGTTCGACGAGGCTCTGGCCGGATTGACTCCAAGCGAATCCTCCTACATCGTCATCGCCACGCGTGGACACCGCGACGATATGCGTATCCTGCGCTGGGCGGTGCAATCGCAGGCTCGCTACATCGGCATGGTCGGGTCGCGGAGAAAAGCCATCACCGTCTTTCGCGAACTGACCGCGGAAGGATTGAAGCCAGAGTTATTCGACAGAGTGCATTCTCCGGTGGGAATCGACATCGGCGCCATCACACCCGAAGAAATCGCCGTCTCCATCGTGGCCGAACTGATCGCCATCCGACGCCACGCGGAGCGGGCGCTGCCCCATATGAGCTGGCTCCATGGCAACATGTCAGGCGCGACGGATAAAGGCGAGGCCGACGTCGAAGATGAATCCCCCGTTGCCGGAACGGGACGCTGAATCACCATGGCCAGGCTCTGCGGGCTGATTCTTGCAGCGGGCGCGTCCTCCCGCATGGGCACGGAAAAAGCACTGCTCACTTGGCCACCCTCATCCCCGGGCGCGGTTGCTGCAGGTGCAACCACTCTGCTGTCCTCGGCAATCCTCGCGCTCCAGCCGTTCACCCAGGCCGTGGTTGTGGTTACCGGAAAAAACGCCGGGAACCTTGCTCCCGTCATCGCCGCATGCAGTGCTCGGATGGTGCTCAACCCCGATCCCGAGCGGGGCCAATTCAGCTCCCTGCAAACAGGCCTGCGCGAAGTGCTGGCTTGCGGCTGTGATGCCGCGATGATTACGCCGGTTGATTGTCCGCCGCTGAGCGCGGCCACGCTGCATCTTCTCCGCGACAGATTTGAAGACTCGCTTGCACGCGGTCAATGGGCCGTTGCGCCCGAAAGCAACGGCCGCCACGGTCACCCGCTGCTGGCTGGCCGTTCCCTGATTGACGCCTTCCTCGCCGCTCCGCCCACAAGTAACGCGCGAGAGATCAGGCGCGCCCACGCCCGATTCTTCGAGTACGTTGCCGTTCCCGATCTTTTCTTGAGCGCCGATATGAACACCCCGGAAGAATACGCGGCCGCTTCCTCAAAAAAGCATCAGCAGACGTCCTGATTCCTGCCGTCGATCTGCCCGAGAACCGCCGCCAACGCATCCATCGCAAGGTGGCTGGCATGAATCGATGCGCGAGGCAACCCGCCAACAGCATCAACCAGTTCCTCCCTGCGCAGTTCCCTTGCCTGCTCCACCGTTTTGCCGCAAACCAGCTCCGTAAGCGCCGAACCGCACGCCATTGAGGCCACGCATCCCTTGGCGAGAAATCGAATCTCCTCGATCCGATTATCGGAAAGTTTCAGAGTCAGCTTGAGCGTGTCTCCGCAGGCCGGATTCTCGATTTGCACCGATGCATCGCAATCGGCCACGGCTCCCGCGTTGCGCGGATGCTCAAAGTGATCGAGAACCTCAGAGGAGTACATCCAGCCCGCCTATCGCGCAACAGCTCACTGCGAGGCGACAGCCTTCGCCTGGTTCTGCCTTGCCGCGAGAACTTCGGTCACCAGAAACAAGTCGGTCAGCAGAGCCCGCAAGTGAATCGATGCGTTCAAATTGTCGATCAACTGCGAGCTGATGACGGGTTGAGCGAGAACCAGCTCGACGGCCGCTATCGAACTCTCGGCGTCGCGCGTCAGCACCGCGAAAAATGCTTCATGCTTTTCGGCGGGGATTAACTGCCGCTCCCGCATCGCCTTTGCGCAGCCCTCTTCCAGGCCGCGCATCGCCGCCACCGCGTGGCTCAGCTTCTCGCGCAGTTGTCTGCCCGCGTCGCTGCCTTCGTCGGTTTTGAGCCCCTTCGCGGCATAGGAAAGAGTGAATTCGTAACAGTCTTCAATCTTCTCGCAATATTCCTCAATGTCAGTCGGCATCGCTTGCTGCATAGCCCCGTTTCTTTTGGGGTGGCGAGGACTTCTCGATCGCCCACCGCTCAGGATCGTGCTCCTCAAGATAAAAATCGCGGCTCATCCAGCCGAAGATCATCGACTTCGTGATGGGGAGTTTCTCCGGCCGGACTCCCATGTAAACGTGGACCATGACCAGCGCAATAAGGCCGATACCCGCCAGTCCGTGCAGCACGTACATCAGTCCCCAAGTCATGTCGCTGAACAGGTACGGATTCCGCGTGAAAACAATTGTTTGGATCCGCTTCATCATGAACAGGCCGGTGCCGATGACCGTCAGGCCGCTGAATACGATCACCAAATGATAGAGCTTGTTTTCGAGCGGATATTTCGCGAACCTGCCTGGCGCCGGCGCCGGCTTGCCCAGACCCCGAAGCGACCTGCGCTTGGCATCGCGCATGTCGATCTTGTCGGGCCAGATTGACCAGAAGTCCTGGAAAAAAGTGGCGTGAATGACGTGAAAGAGAATGGACGCCGTGAGCACCACCCCCGCGATCCAATGATAGAGAACCCAGTTGAACTGCACACCGGCCTTGGGCAGGAACGCCGTGACCAGCAGCGTCAACATCGATGCAGCCATGATCCAGTGAAACAGGCGCGCCGCCAGCGAATGTCGGGGAACCCGCTCCGGAATCGCCTCTGCCGCCCTCACCGGTTCGCGCTTTTGAAACACCTTGGGGCCCGCGACCATCGCCACGTAGAGCGCGTGAACGATCATGAAGAACAATCCCGCGATGACAGCGGCCCAGATCAGGTCCCACGCGGCATGGATCGGAACATGCTTTCCCCACGGACTCGTCGCCCAGGTTATGAACTCCATGTTGACTCCTCCACGCCCCCCACGGCGCGCTTCACCAGGTTGCGCATCAACGGAATTTTGTATCCGTTGAATTGCAGTGGGACAGCGCCCTGCACCGCAAGCTTCCCGGCCATTTCACCGGTGGTGGCATCGGCCGGCTTGCCCTGAACTGTATCCTCCACTTGCTTCAACCGCATCGGGCGCGGAGCCACGGCATTCACTGCAATGCGTATGCGGCTGATGTTGCCGTCCGAGAGCACCATGGCCGAAGCCACGTTCATCAGCGGGAAATCCCACACGTTGCGGTCGCGAACCTTTTCGAAATAGAACTTCGCTCCCGACCATGCAGACGGAATGCGAATGGCAGTGAGCAAGTCTCCGGGCTCAAGTATGTTGAGGCGCGTGATGTCGATCTCGGGACCCACGAAGTAGTCCTCTGCATCCACGATGCGTTCGCCCTTCGCGGTCTGAATCACAAATTTGGCGTCCAGCACGATCAGCGCCGGCACTGAATCGGAGGGATGCACGGCCACGCAGCGATTCGCGCCGAAAATGGCGTGTTCGCGGTTGCGGCCCACCGGCGTATCCGCATAGCAAATGTTGCCGCCCGCCCGGTAGCACGGCCAGCCGCCGCGGTAATACCAGCATCGCGCGTCCTGCGATACATTGCCGCCCAGTGTTCCCTGGTTCCGAATCTGCGGCGACGCCACCAGTTCCAAAGCCTGCGAAAGCACTCCGTAATTCTTCCTGATCTCCGGGTGATTCGCAATCTCAGTCAGCGTCGTCATCACGCCAACCTCAATGCCGTCGCTGCTGATGCGAATGCCCTTGAGCTCCTCGATCCCGCTCAGGTCCACCAGCACCTTCGGCTTCTTGATGCGGTCCTTGAGCCAATCGAAGCTGTCCAGCCCGCCGGCCATCACCCACGCATCGCCGCGATGCTGCTGCAAAAGCGCTTGCGCATCCGCGGCCGAACTGGGCTGAAGCAGATCGAAGGCCGGCATTACGTCGCGTATGACTGCCATAACTGTCTCCGTCCTGTTTAAATGTTGGCCATCAGTGGATGTTGCATCGGACGTCCCGCTTCCAGCGACTCCAGGATCGTGTCCGCGTTGACCGGGGTGCGCTGAAATACTTCATCGCCCAGCGCGTCGCTGAGCGCGTTCAGGATCGCCGCGCATCCCCCCCCCACCGGCGGTTCACCCACTCCGCGCGAGCCCACCGGCGTCTCCGGATCGGGAATATCGAGCGCCGCCCATTGCATATCCACCGGCACATCCAGAATCGTGGGCGGCCTGTTCTGATAAAAACGCGTGGCCACGGTGACGCCGTATTCAGCGTCCATCACCCACTTCTGGCCAATCGCGTGGGCTATGCCCAATGTCGACCGGCCCAGCATCTGCCCGCCCAGTGACTTCGGATGCAGCACCGTTCCCACGTCGCCATACGCCAGAAAATCGGTGATGTAGTATTTGCCGGTCTCCACATCCACTTCCACCTCGGCAAAACTGGCCACATACGAATACGTGTCGCCGTCGCGCGGATACTTGTCTTTCGCCGACACCACCAATCCTTCACCCGCCAGCAATGCAACCGACTGCTTGGTCAACTTGTGCACGTCGGCCGTCGCCTCGTGGCCATCGTAGATGCCGCCCAGTTGGATTGCCTTCTGCGCCGCCTGCGCAAAGCTGAGCCCGGCCCCGCCGCCCTTGCGAAACACCCGCTGATTGGCGACTACGTAATCGTCCGGCTTGCCGCCGAGCGCCTTTGCGGCAATCTCCTTGAGCCTCTGCTTGCATTCCATGCCGACCGCATAGGACGCCCGCGTCATGGCGTGTGTTGTCTGGCTGCCGCCGGAGGCGCAGGTATACGGAAAGTGCTTCGAGGTATCGCCCCACACCACGTCGCAGATCTCCCAGGGCACGCCCAGAACCTCGGCGCCCGCGCGATTCACATCGATGACCGACTCCGTTCCCAGGTTGCCGACGCCACAATGGAATTGGACCCTCCCCTCAGGAGTAATGACCAGCAATCCGTCAAATCCGATCGTCCCGCCCACGTAGCAGCTGAGCGAGACGCCAACGCCGCGCACTTTGGTCCCCATTCGCTTCGGTTGCCGCGCAACCCTCTGCTGCCACTGGAACTGCTCGGCGCCCCTATCCAGAGCCTCTTTGAGAAAGCAACTGGTGGCATGAGAACGTTTGCCATCGCGAGCCGGCCCATATTCAGCCTTCCCTTCCGGACAGTTCACGCGGCGCAACTCCACCTGGTCGATGCCCAGCTTCCGCGCCGCTTTCGCCAGGATGGGCTCGATGATCGCGATTCCCTGCATTCCACCCGGCGCGCTCTGTGCGCTGCGCGGTGGAGTGTTGGTCATCACTGAAACTGAGCGCTGCCGCATCGCCGGCGGCTGATACAACAAGGAAACAATGCGCGCCGCGGAGTTGCCGTCAAACTGCGCGTCGTACGCGCCGCTGTTGGTCACCGTAAACATATCGATGGCCGTAATCCGGCCGTCCTTGGCGAAGCCGATCTTCATCCGCCCGTCAACACTGGGCCGCGCGCGCCCGATAAAGTGCTCCTCCTCGCGGCTGATCCGCATCATCACCGGAGCGTTCAGCTTCTTCGACAGCAGCGCCGGGATGATCATCGTTATCCCGCCGGTGATCTTGCTCCCAAATCCGCCGCCCGTATATTCGCTGATGAACACAATGTTTTCTTCCTGGATGTTCATCCATTTCGCGATGGCCGGCCTGGTCTGCGCCGTGCTTTGTGTGCCTGAATGAAGGAAAAGTTTGCCGTTTTGCCAAAACGCCATCGCCGTGCGAGGCTCCAAGCATTGATGACTCACGTCGGGCGTTATAAATGTCTCGTCGAGAATCAGCGCCGCGTCCTTGAATCCCGCATCGATGTTCCCATAAACCCACTCATCGGGCGCGTGGCCCATGGGCAAACGTCCCTGCTCGTATTCCGCGAAGTCCTGCTTCGTCCACTTGAGCTCGGTGATTTGCGGTATGGGCAGCGCCGGAGGTGCGGGCCGCACCCACACATTGCCGTCCTCGCGAGGATTCGGGCCGCCCGGCCGCAGGCTTTCCAGCGGATCGATTACAAACGGAAGCGTCTCAAAATCGATGTCGATCAATTCGATTGCCTCCGCGGCTGTCAATTCATCCACTGCCGCGACCGCAAGAATCGGGTCGCCCTGGTAGACCGGCTCGTTGGTCAGCGCCCGCTCGCCCCACTTGCTGGCCTTGATCACCGTGCCGTTATCGCTGAGCGAATCGGCCTGCGCCGGAATGTCGTCGGCGGTCAGTATCGCTCTCACTCCGGGCAGCGCCAATGCCTTTTTCGTGTGGATGCGCTTGATGCGCGCATGAGGCATCGGGCTGAGTACCAGCCGGCAAAACAACATCCCTTCCGCGCGAAAGTCCTCAGCATACTTCGATGTGCCGGTCACCTTCGCCATCATGTCATTGGTCGTGTAGTTCTTGCCCACCAGCTTGCGCCCGGCCCCATAAGCGCGATCGTTCCCATTTTCCGGGGCGGGTTTGCTTGGCTCGGCAGGTTTGCTGGCGCCGGGTGGATTGTTGTCAATCATGCCTGGGCCCTCCTCATGTTCTCCGCGCCGCGCATCATCGCGTCGAGGATCTTGTTGTAGTCCTGGCAGCGGCATAGATTGCCGGAGATGCCGTGCGCCAGTTCAGTCCGCGTAGGATTGGGATTTGTCTTGAGAAATCCGACCGTCGACAGGATGAATCCAGACATGCAGAAGGCGCATTGAAAACCCTCCTCGTCGATCACTGCCTGCTGCACTGGATGCAGCTTCCCGTCAGCCGCGGCCAATCCCTCGATCGTGACCACCTTGCGGTCGCGCACGGTGTGCGTCAGCACTGAACAACTGTAATGCGGCACGTCGTCGATCGTAACCGTGCACGCTCCGCATTCGGCGCGGTCGCATCCCAGCTTGGTCCCCGTCAGTCCTAGCTTGTAGCGCAGCGTCCACGCCAGGGTCTCCTGTCTCATCACATCCACCCGCCGCGGCTTCCCATTCACGTTGATCGTGATCAACCGTTCGCCGGAAGATGCCCGGCCGTGAGACGAAGGAGCAAGGAACCGGTAACTAGCTGCGCCTACAACCGCTCCGCCGGCGATGACCCCCAGGATGAATCTGCGCCTGGTGATCGCCCGCGATGCACTGTCGCCATTCTTGAGATCTTCCGTCTCCGACATAGCCGCTTCTCCGGTCTTAGAGGTCTTTTCAGGGAATGCATCGTTGCGGTTTCATCGAATTGCGCTGCCGCGCCTGCGTTTGAACACGATGCTGCGCATATATTAGCCCCCGTGCGGCGGCCTTGTGAAGCCTCGATTGGCTGCGTTTGCCGATCTGGCGCAGCAAGTCCTTTGGGAAGCGCGGCGAGGCACGCCATCGCCGTCTTCCATTCTGAGACGATAGTCGACTGGGGTCTTTTCGAGATATCTCTTCAGCGGACGCATTCCGTTTCCAGCGCAGTAATGCGCGCCAATCATCCGCGCTCAACAAAGCGGATAATTGTCGCGAAACGCCTTGAATCGTTGAAACGTTCAAATTTGCTGGATTCGGGTTCGGCCGCGGCCCTGGAATCGCCAACCAGACCGCGGTGCAGCCCAGGCCAATGCGATTCTTCCCCGGCAAGCTGAGACTTGAGCGCCCCGATTCCGAGGAAACTGATGCCGAATCAGGCCGTCGTTAGCCGCTGCGGACCGCGTGTCAGACGAGACGAGCTGAAAAACGTGCCGGTGGCCGCTACGTGCGCGTTTGCCGGTTGCAACGACTCAACGGGGCGATTGATGTCCACGCGCGTCGGCGTCTCCCTCAACCACCAGGGAATGTCCGATTCAGGTTCAATCATGGAAGGTGCAGCCTCCTGTGACTGGGGCTCCGTTTGCAGATTAAGGATCGAATGGGTGAACCTTCCTCTACCCGCTCCGAACCGCGATTGATCGAATTTCATGGCTCGCTCAGCATAGGAGATTGCGCCCCAGGACTAAATCCCACAAACGGGGTGGTAATACAGCACCCATAGGTCACTCAGGGCGATGCCCACGTAACCCCAGGGGCGTTACCCCTGAATCGGGAACCCGTTGGCCGCAGGGCGCTTTAAGGACATGGCTCAGGTTCTAAGGAGCTTATCGAAGCCGTTTGGCCCCTTGAATTCAGAATCCGGCGGAAGCCGAAGATTATCTGTTGCAACAATTACCTCGTCTGCCGCTATCATGGTCTGGTGGGGGAAATCATCTGCATCGCGCACCAGCCTTCCCCGTTTTTGCATGCACACCCGGATGGAGCTTTGTTCACCACCCGGCAACCCCAGCGGCCCATCCGGCCCGTAACCTAGAGGACACTGTCATATGAAGCGTTTGGCATTTGCAACCGCCATCCTGGCTCTGGCTGCTCCATTGGCCCTGGCGCAAACCACCGCCTGGGCCACCGATCCCGCCCACAGCGGAGTCGAATTCAGCATCCGCCATATGGGCCTCTCCAACGTCCACGGCGAATTCAGCAAAGTCACCGGCACAATTCAATTGAATGAAGCGGACATCACGCGGTCCACCGTTCAGGTCACCATCGATGTCGGCACGGTTGACACCGGCAACAGCGACAGAGACACCGATTTGAAAGGCGATCACTTTTTTGATGTCGCCAAATTCCCCACGGCAACTTTCACCAGTACCAGCGTGGCCAGAAACGGGGGCAGTCTGGCCGTAACCGGCAACCTCACTCTGAAAGGTGTCACCAAGCCCGCCGTGCTGCAAGTGGAGGGCCCCAACGGCCCGGCGACGGGGATGGACCACAAACTGCACGCCGGCTATTCGGCCACCACAACCATCAGCAGGTTGGCATTTGGAGTCGGGAGCAGCTACCCTTCATCGATGCTCGGCGATGACATCAAGCTGACCATCGAAATTGAAGCTATCAAACAGTAGAAAAACATCTGCCGGCCGCTCACTTCCAACTGCGCGCCAAGCCCTTGGGCACGGCGCCGGCAGGATGAGATGAAAGCTGGGGGCTGAAAGCTCAAATCCATTTCCAAACCCGCAGCAAGCCACAAAGGAATCTCGATGGCCAGCCTCAAAGTCGAAATCGAGCAGAAGCGCCCCTTCGTCAGCGTTGAAGAAGAGGCGCTCCTCAACCTGCTGCGCACCGCCGACTGCCTCGAGCGAGGCTTCCACCGCAAGACTCGCGATTGGGGAGTGACCTCGACCCAGTACAACGTGTTGCGGATTCTGCGCGGCGCTCATCCCAATGGCCTTACTTGCGCGGCCATCGGCAGCCGCATGATCGCCGCCGAACCCGACATCACGCGGCTGCTCGCCAGGCTCAAGAAGCTCAAATTTATCCGCCAGCGCCGTGACCGGCACGATCGGCGCATGGTCTGGACGCAGATTTCAGAGGCCGGACTCGATCTGCTGCGGACCATGGACCCCGTGATCCTGCGCGTGCCCGGTGAACTGCTGGGGCATATGAGCCAGGCGCAGTTGGCTGAGATGATCCGGCTCCTGGAGCTGGCGCGCAACCATATTGACGAAGCTCCGGCGCCGGAGTGCGACTGTGAAGGCGGGAAAATCTAAGGGGTCGGAGATCGGAATTCGCCAGCCGGCAGCACAGTCAAATGATCGTTTTAGCTGCTTACGATCTTCTGCGCTACCAACTCTTCGTCCACATCCGTCTGAATAATCTTGTTGTGCAGGCAATAGAGGGCGAGTTCCAGGCGGTCTGAAACTCCCAGTTTGTCGTATATCTTCCGCAGATAATTCTTGATCACCTGTTCGGTAGTGCCCAGTTGGAAGGCGATTTCCTTGTTGCGCTTGCCCTGCGTAATGCAGGTAATCACCGCCATCTCCTTGGGCGAGAGACGCGGCTGGCTGCGCGGGCTTACCAGGGCCGCCGCCTGGGCGCGATACGCCTCGATGACCCAATTGATCGATTGGTTATCGATCCACGTTTCGCCCGCCGCGATCCGGCGCACGCATCGCACCAGCAGGTCGGGAGAGATGGAACGCGAAACGATTCCCCGCACGCCTCGGCGGTACAGCTCCACCGTGTGATTCTCGTCCGCCGCAACTGCCTGCACGATCAGCTTCACGTCTGGCGCCGTCCGCAGAAGCTCCGGTATTACGTTCGACGTCCCGGCCAGCAAACTGCCTTCCAGAAGCACCACGTCTGTCGGATATCGGTCAATCGCCGCACGCAGATTCTCCAGGGAATCGGCCTGGGCCACCACTCGAAGATCGTCTTCGAGGGCGAACACTTTGCGAATCCCCACTCGGTAAATCGCCTGAGAGTCCGCAAGTATGATGCGGATCGTCCCCGGCTTGACCGATGAGTCAACCGCCTCGCTATCAGGAGCTTCGTCTAGGAAATCCATAGTTGGCTGAAGCCAATAATGCGCTTCTCACTGTTCCGCAAATCGATATTCATCAATCGTCGCGGCTGCGAGATGCAATTTATGGCTCATGGAGCAGCGTACCACACGACCGGTGCAATGAACCAGAACATCGTGTGGAGTGCCCAGGATACCTCCGGGCATGCGCAGGGCAAATCGGATCTCAAGCCCCGCCGCCAGACGCCGGTCCAGCTCGAACAATACCCCGCTCGCGGAGACATTCCGGGTTATCGCGGTCACGTCCCCGTTGGAAGTTGCCAGCACTACGGGCAAACCAAGCGGAAATCGCACCGCGCACCGCACTTCCTGCCGGGCAAACGTGGCTTCTGAAGCTGCGGACTCCTGCCGGGACACCGGATTGAGTGAACTCATAGGTTGCATCCTAGACCAGTATCGGTCCTTTGAGTCAATGTATCGAACTTTATCAATTCAACACACGGCACCAAAGTTTTCAGATTAGTAACCCTGGAACCTCCCATCATGTATCCAGACAGCCTGGGAAGAACGCCGCCGAAGCTCCCACCCACTCCTGGTTCCGGTTGTGGTCTACGCCCATCATCTTCCCCCTGCCCAGGCGCACCAGCGACAGGGCCGGAGTCAGGCTGCCGCCATCCGGCCATAGATACAAAATGCGGATCTCGGCCTGGGTGAGCCCCTGCGGGGTCTCGATGGTCGGCTCGAAATGCATCCGCTGCTGAAGCAGGAAGCCGGCCCGGCTGACCGGCGGAATCGCCTCCAGTTGCGCCTGCGTGGGATCGAACTCGATTCCCTTTCCCGCAAAGGAAAACAGTGGTTTGAGCAATAAATCCTTGTAAACCGTCTCGGGCGCGGACCCGGGCGGAAGCGCCACTCCCGCCCGTTCCAGCTCGGTTCGCCCATCGCCCTCCAGAAACTCGTCCACGAAAACCGCTGGAGGCACCACCGGGTGACTTCCAGGCCCTCGCGAAAGCCATGGAATCGAGAATTTGCTGACCAGGAAATACCAGTTGGGGTGGCCTGCCCATTCCACATCCCAGGGACGGGTCCAATCAAACGGCAACTGCACTTTGCGCGCTATCAGCTCGTCGGCGATCGCCCGGTTGTAAATGCGGCTAATGGGAACCAGCACGCCCCCTGCGTTACGGTAGTGCAGCTTGTCACCGATGGCCTCCAGGCTGCGAATGTCTACGACCGTAATTCCCAGCCGCCGCGCCGTAACGTCGAAATCGGGCCGGGTCTTCTGGTGAAACGGTTCGATCTCCGTTAGAACCACGTTTTCAGGGGCATGATTGCCAACAATCGTTCGCTGGAGTAACTCCCAGTATTGGCCCTCGTTCATTCCGCCCAAAAAGACGCCCAGCTTCCCGTCCAGCCCAAATACCTCGCGATAGGCCGAACACAGCTCGGCCTGGTAGCCATAAACAGATGGGAAAGCCTGGATCTCTACCAGCCTTGGAGTCAATCTACCCGCCGGGTCGCGGATCAGCGCAAAATCGGCAGTAAGAAAATTCGGGTGAGCCGTCTCGCCCGCCACCAGGTAACCGGACGGAATCGCTTCACGGGCAGCTTCGAGACAGACAGAATTCCCGATAAGCGACTCGGCCAGTTCCGCTCCCGCTGCCGCCATTTCGTCAAGAAAATTCAACGGCACAAAGATTGGCGTCTCCGCCACTCGAAACCCGACCCTCGAGCCGCAGCGCTGCTCGAGCAGCGCCAGTAGGGATCCGTACGCCTCCTGGCTGAACCTCTGGTTGAATTGCGTGCGCAGATCGGAAATCACAGGGTTGTCCTTTGACTTTATAGCGCTAATCGCTCTCTGATTCGAAGCATACTGCCCGGATAGGGTCCGCCGCCACCGGCTCGCCGATGACGATCATTGCCCGCGGAAGGTGCACAATTCTCTTCCTTCGTATCGCTCATTGAAAGACGAAGTAAAAGCGAAAAGCTCGACTTTTCACATCTTTTAGTAACTCGTTCAGCCTCGAGAAAACGCAATTTACACGTAAATTTGTGCAAAATGTTACTTTCGTGGTAGCTTCCCTACCCTTTTTGGGTTACTCTTACGTTGCAAAGTTTCTCTCTCGCACGAAGGAGTCTACTGCAATGCTTTCCAGATCGATCATATTTCGCGGCGTCGTTCTTCCCGCCGCTTTGGGTGTCTTACTTGTTGGACAGGCAATGGCTTCGCCATCTACGGCCCTTGCTTCCGGCTTCATACATCACACTGTCGCGGTCGTGATTCCGACCAGCCCGTTTCCGCCGCTGCCTCCCAATCCTCCGGGCGTCGCAGTCGTGATTCCGACCAGCCCGTTTCCGCCGCTGCCCCCCAATCCTCCGGGCGTAGCAGTCGTGATTCCGACCAGCCCATTTCCGCCGCTGCCTCCCAATCCTCCGGGCATAGCAGTCATGATTCCGACCAGCCCATTTCCGCCGCTGCCTCCCAATCCTCCGGGCATAGCAGTC
>Ga0182014_10003366_pt1 | contig 19242 bp, 14 predicted proteins | sample 612S2DmetaG_FD_120489 | JGI IMG/M metagenome (GOLD analysis project Ga0182014, IMG submission 120489) | Permafrost microbial communities from Stordalen Mire, Sweden - 612S2D metaG | ecosystem: Environmental > Terrestrial > Soil > Wetlands > Permafrost | place: Sweden: Stordalen | collected... | reverse complement strand
TTTCCAATCGCATTCGCCGGGCGGGGCGTGGGCCGGCAGAGCGAGCCAAGCCACCTTCGCGGGCCATGCGATGGGAAGCAATGGCGGCCAGTGGCGCCATACTCAGGCCTGGAACGACTGGGGCCGCGGCCAAGCCTGGTATCGCGGCCGTGACTTCGATCATGACCACTTCGACCACTTCCACAACTTTTTTGGATATTCGCCCTTCTTCTATCCCGGTTGGTATGGCTGGTATGGCGACTGGCCGTACTACGGTTACGGCGATTATGGTTACGGGCGCTACTACGGTGCCGGCTATACACCGCTGTACAACTACGGAGCGGACAACGGAACGTACGGCAGCACGGTGAGCTATGACGGACCTTCCGAGTCGACTGCCTCGCCAGAAGCGACCGCGCCGGGCGAGGAATACTTCGGGCAGTCGCGCGAGGCCTTTCGCGGCGGCGACTATCACGAGGCCTTGCGGCTGGCCGGTCATGCCGCAGTGGAAATGCCGCGGGATGCGGCAACGCACGAGTTGATGTCGCTGGTATTGTTCGCCTCGAAGGACTATCGCGGGGCGGCCATGGAGGCCCATGCGGCGTTGTCGCTGGGCCCACCCATCGATTGGCCCACGTTGTACTCGTATTATGAGAACGTGGACACGTACACCAATCAGTTCCGGGCCTTGGAGAAATTCGTTCGCGATCAGCCCAAGGCGGCGGAGGGGCACTTCCTGTTGGGCTACCAGTACCTGATGACGGGCAGCAAGGATGCGGCGAAGAAGGAACTGACCGCGGCCATTGCCCTGACGCCGGAAGACAAGCTGGCGCAGCACATGCTGAAGCACCTTTGAGAACTTCCCCGCTGCATGTCGGCGAAATCGCTCACGGGGCAAACGTCATCCTGAGCGCAGCGAAGGATCTCGTAGCGACGTTAGGTCCATGAGATCCTTCGCTGCGCTCAGGATGACAGGCACTTTACCGGGTTGTGAAATGTTACCATGTCGGCTATCTCGCCTCATGGACTTGCAGGGTTCCGAGGAGCCAACGCAGCAGGCGCCTTTAGGGGCCGGGACGTCAGACGACGCCGGACCCGTGGCGGTTGGGTGGCACTGGCTCTGCCAGTGCCTGGAGGTGCTCGAAAACTCAGCACTGGCAAAGCCAGTGACACTCTTTTTCAACGGGCGGTTAGGGCCGGAACGTCGGACGACGCCGGACCCGCGGCGCCAACCACCGCAAACGGCCTTATTGCGGCAAGAAGTCTTGCACGACGGTGACTTCGCGGACTTGCCGACTGTCCGGCTCGAAGACGCGAATCTTCACCTGAATGCCGCGCAGAGGATACGGGTAAGGTGGCGAGGTGAGCATTTCTGTGGCATCGTCAACGACCCCAACGCCGGCGGTGTTGGTACCGGTGCCAGTGACTGCCGTTCCGTCGGCGTTGTTGCCGAGATCGTCAAACCCGTTGGTCCCTCTGCCTGCGAGGGAGTCGCCTACCCATCGCCCCTCTGTCTCGTAATGGGTCGACCATGTGTCGTAGGTGCCTGGAAGAAATGCGCTGGCGGTAGTGTCGGTTCGGTTGACGCGGCAACTATTACTCGCGGAAAATAGGCCCGCTCCGGTCCCGATATCGACGTAAGCCAAAACGTTCGGATCCCACGCCTTCACGTCGAAGCCGATCACGTTCGTGAGAATGATGTCATCCGCGATCCGGGGGCCGACATAACTGCTCAGAGCACCGGTCGTCTTGTCGAGTCCGTTCAACGGGAGAGGGAACCGCCATGCGTCGAACTTCGTCATGTTCGATGGGTCGACAGTACCGTCTGCCGAAAGCGACAGTCCCGACGCCGCCGTGGGCAGCGTTGCGCCGGCGCTCCAGTTCGCGGATGAACACTCGCAGAGCCTTGGCAGACGAAGGACTGACCAGTTTGAAACGTCCGCAGTCTTCCAGGTTGTATTTGCGGCAGTTGTGACGTACGGCGAGAAAGGAAAACCGCCGGTTTGGTGGGCAAACCGACTCTCCCGCTTCGTCAGGTCACCGAGCGTGTTCGCCACAAAATTACCGTTCTGGACGTTTACCGATGCTGAGATGTCGTTGCTGCCATAGAAACCGGCTTGCGAGATACCAACGAGCGACAAAGCCGGAGCGACCAGCAGAACCCTTCGGTACAATGTCCGCCCGCGGACAAACCACGCCACCTCGGCAACATCGGATTGCGCCGTTCCGCCGTTGTACCGCCCGATAAACGGCTGCCCCGTGCTTCGCGTGGTGAACATCAAGATGTCGTCCGTATCGCCGACGGTGGTGTCAGCGACACCACCGTTGTCCATGTTGAGCGCGTAGTTCGTCCCGGCTGTCTGGGGCCCTTCGATGTACTCGAAGTAGCCTTCGTTGTTTTCGGGCTTGTGGGGCGGGTTCACGTTCATCGGCACCGTGATGCCCGCCAGGTCCTGCTGGAGCCGAATCTGCACCAGACGCAGCCGATCGGCCGCTTCCAACAGCGAGCGCGAGTCGGTAATGCTCTGGCCCACGTCGCCGAACATCCGCACCACCGCGCCGAGGAGAATCAGCGACAAGGCCGTGGCGACCAGAATCTCCACCAAGGTGTAGCCGAGCGATCGCCGGGCGGACACTCGCCCTTGAGCATGAGACACAGAAGGCCAACCCATAAGACCTCTTCCCTTCGCCCTCGCCCTCTCAAAGAGAGAGGGGGATCCGCACCCTGCCCTAGTAGTCTGATACACGACAATTGTCTAGTTTAGCCGGCGTGATTGCACGGCGTGTGTTTGCGAACGTGCCCCATTATCGCGGCGTGCAAGCACGCCGGCTAAACGGCCGATTTGGCAATTCACGTCGCGTGGACGCGGCGGCTAAACACCACATTACTTTTCTTATTCCCAATAAACACGGCCAACTCGACAATTATGCGGTGTCGCACGATCTGGCCCGTTGCCGCTCTCTATTAATTGCACTCCAAGATGGGGAAAAAGTCAACCGGTTCTTGCCTGGCGGTGGCGGATTGTGGCGCTGGGAAGCTGCGACGCCCAGTCGACGCTCGGAAAAACCAGTTTCGCAATAGCCGGGGGCCAATCGTGCTATAGCGCTATGTGCGGGCGGCCGGTGGTCACATCCGTTGATACAGTAAAAGGTTGCGAACCACCGCTGAACGCACTTCCTTTTATCACGAAAACGCGAAAGCACGAAACCACGAAGAACGGCGGTTTCTCGGCGACCTCAAGCCGTTTTCGACCTTTCGTACTTTCGCGTTTTCGTGATCAGAATTGCTCGACGTAGCGATATAGTATTAGCCCCCGGCTATTCTCGGACGATTTCGGCGGTCGCCACGGCGTCGGCACGACTGACGGCCGCGTACCATAGACCGACCACGGCCAAAATGCCCGCCATCAGCAAGAACATGGTCGGATAGGGGGGCAGGCCGGTGCTTTCGCTATAACGCAGCACCGCGCCGGCGGTGGGGGCGCCAACCAGTTGACCCAGATCGGAGGCGGCCAGCACCAAGACAGTCGCCAAGCCACGATTCCGCGCCGGAAAGGCCAGGCCGCCCGCCGCCACCACCGACGGGAACAGGATCGCGTGGGAGCAACCAAAAGTCACGGCCGGCACCACCAGGGACCACTCCGTGTGGACCGACAAGAACAACACCAGGCTCACCGCCATGCCGCCCAGGCCGAGAATGATGATGCGCCGCGTGCCGAAGCGTTCGGGCCAGCGGCGGGTAACGACCCGCGTAATGATGGCCGCCGTGCAGTAGACCAGGAAGAACAGGCCGATCCGCGGGATCGCCAGATCGGCGGCGTAGGTTCGCAGGAAGGTTTGCGGCAGTCCCAGTCCCAAGCCCATCGCCACGCCCACCACCAACAGCGTGCCGGGCCGGTAGCGCCGCAACAGACTCCACAGCGATTGGGTCGAGAAAATCTTGGGGCGCGACTCGTTCCAGACGGCAAGCCAGGCAAACGGGAAGGACAACACGCCCAGCAGTCCGGCGGCGATGAACATCCACGCGACCTGCGTGCGATCGACCCGCACCGAGCCGAGCAGGAAGTCGCCCAGCAGGGTGCCGGCGACGATTCCCAGGAAGCCGGCCGTGCCCAACATGCCCACCAGTTCGCCCATCCGTTCGCTGGGGCCACGGGTGGAAATGAAGGTCATCGAGGCGCCGAAAATGCCGGCCACGGCGCAGCACCACACAATACGCAGGAGGTAGATGGCCACGCTCGTGTGAGTGGTGATCGCCAGATGAGCGAAGCAGGCGGCCACGAACAAGAGGGTGCAGCCGAGCCAAATGAACTTGGTGCCGTAGCGGTCGATCGAGGTGCCCAAGGCGAGCCGCATCAAGAGGCTGCCGACCATGCCCACGCCCACGATCCAGCCCAGGTGAAACTCCGTTCCACCCAAGAGGGTAATGAAGTCGGCGTAGCGGTAGAGCAAGGCAATCGCTACGGTGATGAGCGAATTGGAGATGTACGCCATCCAGAACGCGCGACCGTAGGTAAAGCGCGGTTCGCTGGAACGGCTTTGGCTTTCGGAAGGAAGCGGAAGCGGACGGGGGCGGTGCGGCGGACGACGAACGGGACAGGCAGCTTGGCTCATGGAGGTAGCGTCAAAGCGGGCAATGGGTAACGCACCATTCTATCCAATTGTCCCGCCGTATGCTAGAATGCCGAAATCGCAGCAGGTGAACGTCCAAGATTCAGGGTTCCATGCTAGCACCCTGACCCTGAGTCTTGAACCCTTTTTTTCGCCTTGATCCTTGACGATTCGAGGAAGTATGGTCCCATCGGGCAAGACTCTGGTAACGGTGGCTACCTACAACGAGATGGAGAATCTACCCCGATTGGTCGAGGAGATCTCCCGCTTTGCGCCGCAGGTGGACATCTTGGTGATCGACGACAACTCGCCGGACGGCACCGGCCAGTGGTGCGACCGGCAGCAGGCCCAGAATCCGCAGCTTTTTTGTTTACATCGGCCGGGCAAGCTGGGCCTGGGCACCGCGATTTTGGACGGCATGAAATACGCCATCCAGAGCGGCTACGAGTACGTGCTGAACATGGACGCCGATTTCAGCCACCAGCCGAAATATCTGCCGGCGCTGCTGGCCGGCATGGCGCCACCGGACCAACCGCCCGTCGACGTCGTGATCGGCTCACGTTACATACCGGGCGGAGGCGTGGAGGGCTGGCCGCTGAAGCGCCGGCTGATGAGCCGGGCGGTGAACCTTTACACCCGCGGGCTGCTCGGGCTGTGGCCGAAAGATTGCAGCGGGTCGTTCCGCTGCTATCGCACCGAGATGCTCGCCCGGCTCGATTTCGGCCTTATCCGCAGCCGCGGCTACGCCTTCCAGGAAGAAATCCTCTGGCGGCTGAAGCGGTTGCGCGCGCGGATCGCCGAGACTCCCATCGTGTTCCTCGAGCGGCAGCACGGGCTCTCGAAGATCCACGGCGGCGAAGCGCTGGCGGCGCTGTGGATTATTTTCGCGCTGGGAATGCACGACCTGATGCAGCGCTAAGGCGCATTTTTCACCGCAATCGCAAGCAGTCACTCGGCGCCCCCCCTGGCAAGTGGCGTGGTCCGATCACGTCCACCGCACGCCGGTTGCAATTTGGGCCAGGCGGCATTAGGTTGATGTTCGGGATAAAATGTTGTCCGGCTTGATGCCGATTGGCTGTCCCGCCCAGGAAATCCCGCCTTTCCACCGTCTCTTAAGGAGCTCTCATGACCACGAGTCAACACCCCCGTCGCGAGTTCTTGAAAAAGTCCCTGGCGGCAGCGGCCGCGGGCAGCGCGATTCCCTACTTCAGTTGGAGCCCCCGCGTCTTCGCCAACGCCTCAAAAAACGACCGGCCGCACATCGGTTGCATCGGCGTCGGCAGCATGGGCACCGGCGACGCCCTGCAACATGCGGCGTTTGGCGACATCGTGGCCGTCTGCGACGTCGATGCCGGCCGCGCAGATTCGGCCAAGAAGAATCCCGGCATCGGTAAAGGCAAAGCCGACGCCTACCAGGACTATCGCAAGGTGCTCCAGCGCAACGACGTCGACGTGGTGAGCGTCGTCACCGTCGACCACTGGCACGTGAAGATCGCCATCGAGGCCCTGCAAGCCGGCAAGCACGTCTTCTGCCAGAAGCCGCTGACGCTCACGCTGGAAGAAAACCAACTGGTCCGCAACGCTTGCAAGAAGTACCACAAGGTCTTTATCGTCGGCACGCAGCAGCGAAGCGACCGGGGCCTGTTCCTCCGCGCCATCAACATGGTGCAGAAGGGGCTTTTGGGCGATATCCGCAAGATAACGGCGGGCATCAATGGTTGTCCCACCGGCGGACCGTTCGCGAAGACGAAGCCGCCCAAGGAACTCGATTGGGACTTCTGGCTTGGGCAGACGCCGAAAGTCGAGTACATCAAGGAGCGGTGCCACTATAATTTCCGCTGGTGGTACGAGTACGGCGGCGGCAAGTTCACCGATTGGGGCGCGCACCACGTCGACATCGCCACCTGGGCCATCGGCCACGACAAGGAAGGCATGGGGCCGATCGAGATCGACGGCACCGACGCCAAGCATCCCGTGCCCTTCCAGAACGGCTATCCCACCGTCGACAACTGCTACAACACCTCGGCCGACTTCGCCATCAAGTGCAAGTTCGCCAATGGCATCGAAATGATCGTCGACAGCCGCAGTGAGAACGGCATCGTCTTCGAGGGGACCAAGGGCCGGCTGTTCGTCAACCGCGGCAAGATCACCGGCAAGCCGATCGAAGAGAAATGGGACCACGGCAAGTTCGGGCAGAAGGACCTGGTGCGCCTCTACAAGGGCAAGCCGTTCGAGGGCCACAAGCCCAACTTCTACCGCTGCATCCGCGAGGGCGGGCTGCCGGTGTCCGACGTCTTCAGCCACGTCCAGGCCTTGAATACCTGCCATCTGTGTGGCATTGCCGCGCGGCTCGGCCGGGTGATCCATTGGGACCCGCAGGCCGAAAAGATCACCGGCGACGATCAGGCCGCCGCGTTTTTCGCCCGGCAGCAACGCCCGGGGTTCGAGATTCCCAGGGTGTGAACCGGTCGCGCGAATTGCTCTAGGTGTTGTTGACGTTAACGGGGGGGACATGCCCATTGCGTACCACTTCCCACCGCGGTAGAATGCTTTACAGTGCTTGGGCGCTCCAATTAGAACCGTCTGAAGGGAGCGGGTCCTATGGGAATCACTACCTTTGAGGCCGTCGTCGAGAACGGACAGATTCGGTTGCCCGTGAACGTTCGGCTACCGGAAAACGCAAGAGTCTACGTTATTGCTCCGGGCGTGGAACTGAGACCGACGGCGTCGATTGCCAGCCCGCGATTGGTGCACCCTGAGCAAGTGAAGGACTTCCAGATGGAGGTTGTCGAGGAGAACCAGGATGCCGGCGTATGACGCCACTCTCTTCGCGCCGCCCGCTCCTTTGGCGAGAGTCACTCTTCGCAATCCGGTCAGTGACGCCGTCTTGAGCGACGTGCCGATGTTGCTGGATTCGGGGGCCGATGTCACGCTCGTGCCATACGAATGTGCCATGCGACTTGGCGCCCCCTTGGACTCGAACGACAACTATGAGTTGATCGCGTTCGACGGCAACGTAAGTGTCGCTCAAGTCGTCACATTGCACATGGTGTTTCTTGGCCGCACCTTCCGAGGGCGATTCTTGCTGACCAAAGAGCCTTTCGGCATTCTTGGGCGAAACATCCTCAACTCGCTCTCTCTGGTGTTGGACGGTCCTCGCTCGGTGTGGCGAGAAGAGGCTGTATGAGCTTTTGGAACAACAAGGTTGTCCTCGTGACCGGTGGCTCCAGCGGGCTGGGGCGCGTGATCGCCGAAGGCTTTTCCCAGGCCGGCGCCAAGGTCGCCATCGTCGGCCTCGAAGCACCGCAAGTCGAGCAGGCCGCCGCGGAGATGCGGGCTGCCGGCCGCGACGTGCTCGGCATTCACGCCGATATCACCCGCCAGGAAGATGTAGACCGCGTGTTCGCCCGGGTGTTGGAGTATTTCGGACGGCTGGACGTGCTGGTGAACAACGCCGGCCGCTCGATGCGCGGCAAGGTGCTCGACACCACCCCGGAGCAGTTCCGCGAACTGATGGAGCTGAACTTGATCGCCCTGGTGCGGTGCACCCGGGCCGCCATGCCGTACTTGCTGCGGCGCCGGGGCCACGTGGTCAATATCGGCTCGCTGGCGGCCAAGTCGGCCGCCCGCTGGGTCGGGGCCTATCCGGCCACGAAGTTCGCCGTAGCAGCCTACTCCCAACAGTTGCGGCTGGAGCTGGGTCCCCAAGGGCTGCACGTGCTGTTGGTCTGCCCTGGTCCGATCGAGCGCAAAGACGCCCGGCTGTATCCGCTGGAAGGGCTGGAGGACGTGCCCGAGCAGGCCCGAGCGCCGGGGGCGGGGGTGCAGGTGCGGGCGATTCCACCGCAAGAGCTGGCCCGGGCGATTCTGCGGGCGTGCGAGCGTCGTCGGCCGGAATTGGTGATCCCCGGCAAGGCCCGGCTGCTGTTTGCCCTGGCCCAACTCTGGCCGAGTCTGGGCGACTGGATCGTGCGGCGGAAGAGCGGATAGAAATGAGGGATTAGGGATTGGGGATTAGGGATTAGAGGGCGCAAATCGGAAAACTGTGTAGCGGGCGGGCTTGCCCGCCGTGTTGGAACGTCGGACACTCGCGGCGGGCAAGCCCGCCGGCTAAACGCCCCATCTCCCAGCGGCCGCAATCCGCGGCTACGCCCGCCCCCCTTGCCCAACGCGGAACGTTTTGGCACGATGATGTCCATTCAAACGTTCGCGGTTTTGCCGTTTCCGAAAATTCCAATCCCTAATCCCTAACCCCTAATCTCTTTTGAGGAGTCCACCCATGCCCGCCTTTCCTGACGTCGCCAAGATCAAATACGAGGGTCCCGATTCGAGGAACCCCTTGGCCTTTCGCCATTACAACGAGAATGAACTGGTCGAAGGCAAGTCGATGCGGGATCACCTCCGCTTCAGCGTGGCCTATTGGCACACCATGCGGGGCACGGGCGGCGATCCCTTCGGGCCGGGCACGATGCTCCGGCCCTGGGAAGGCCCGGCCGACACGGTCCAGAACGCCATCAACCGGGCTCACGTGGCCTTCGAGTTCATCGAGAAGCTCGGCGCGCCGTTCTACTGCTTCCACGACCGCGACGTCGCTCCCGAGGGCGGTTCGCTCGCCGAGACCAATAAGAACCTCGACGCCGTGGTCAAGGTGTTGAAGGAAGAGCAGCAACGCACGGGCATCAAGCTGCTGTGGGGCACCGCCAACCTGTTCAGCAATCCGCGTTACATGCACGGCGCGGCCACCAGTTGCAACGCCGACGCCTTTGCCTTCGCCGCGGCGCAGGTGAAAAAGGCCCTGGAAGTGACCAAGGAACTCGGCGGCGGGGGCTACACGTTCTGGGGCGGCCGCGAAGGCTACCAGTGCCTGTGGAATACCGACATGAAACGCGAAGTCGAGCACCTGGCCGCCTTCATGCACATGGCCGTCGATTATGCCAAGAAGATCGGCTTTTCCGGCCAGTTCTACTTCGAGCCCAAGCCCAAGGAGCCGACCAAGCACCAGTACGACTTCGACAGCGCGGCGTGCATCAATTTTCTCCGCGCCTACGGCCTGGCGGACCACGTGAAGATGAACATCGAGACCAACCACGCTACGCTGGCCGGCCACGCCGTCGAGCACGAGCTCGACTACGCCGGCATGCAAGGCTTCTTGGGTTCCGTCGACGCCAACACCGGCGACCTGTTGTTGGGCTGGGACACGGACCAGTTCCCCACCGACGTCTACCTGACGGCGAAAATTATGCTGCTGATCCTGAAATACGGCGGCTTTACCACGGGCGGATTGAACTTCGACGCCAAGGTGCGGCGCGAGAGTTTCGAGCCCATCGACCTCTTCCACGCCCACGTCGGCGGCATGGACGCCTTCGCCAAGGGGTTGAAGATCGCCGCGGCCATCCGCGCCGACGGCGTGCTGGCCGAGATGGTTGGCAGCCGCTACGGCTCGTGGAACAGCGGCATCGGGGCCGAGATCGAGGCCGGCCGGCAGAATTTCGAGTCGTTGGAGAAGTACATGCTGGCCAAAGGCGACGCCGCGGTGAACCACAGCGGCCATCAAGAGCTGTTCGAGAACGTCGTCAACCGGTACGTGTTCTGATCGTAACCGTTCGCACGCCGGTACAGCATCTGTCATCCTGAGCGCAGCGAAGGATCTCCTGGACTGCACTTGGGCGCGAGATCCTTCGCTGCGCTCAGGATGACGTTTGCGTTTGGGATAACGGGACCCCGGTGAATGTCTCGGTTCTGATCCTGCCGGTTATTCCGCGCATTCCGACGCTTGCCGCGTTTCCGCGCGCATTCCCTTGACCTAAAGTTGTTGGGTGTCGCGATTGACTGCGGCAGGGGCGACGATGCCATTTACCGATTGGCAGCTTGTTGAACGATGCGCATGCGCAATTGTCGGAAGGTGACTCCGGCCGCAGAGTTCCGCGGACGTTGCGTCGGGATCGGCGTACGGCGTTGCCTTCTGCCATCTCTTCAACGGACTGCTCGACCCGAGACTAGCTGGAGAATAGGGACATGACCGCCTTTGTCATTCAGCAGATGGACTATGTGTTCTTTATCTGCGGTTTATGCTTCTTCGTGTTGGGCGCCATCTGCTTCTATCTGTCGTGGAGCAACAAGGCCGTGGCCGGTTGGGAGTGGTTGGGGGCCTTCGGCGCGCTGCACGGCGTCCATCAGTGGCTGAACCTGGCCGCGATGAGCCTGGGCGACGATCGCTGGTGCCACTTTCTGCGCTTCGGCGTGTTGACCTGTGCCTTATTGTGTCTGTGCGAGTTTGGCCGCCGGGCTACCCGAAACACGGCCCTCCCGGTCAATGGGTTCTGGGTGCACGCGCTGCTGTTGGCGGGAGTCGCCGTGGGCGGCGTCTGGGGGCTCGATGGACTCAATGCCATGCTCCGCTACGTGTTGGGGTTCCCGGCCGGAGTCTGGGCCGCCTGGGCTCTGCTCCGCGCCTCGCGCGCACCCGATCAACCGGGCAGGCGATCGCTCGCAGCGGCCGCGGCCTGCGTCGCAACGTATGCGGTCACCACCGGACTGCTGGTCCCGTTTGCGTCGTTCTTCCCCGCCAACTACTTCAATCAGGCAACGTTCCTGCACATGGTGGGGCTGCCCGCGGAACTGTTTCGCGCCCTGCTGGCGTCTGCTTCGGCCCTGTGCCTTTGGCAATATATGATGGCCTGCCGCAAGGCTTCCGCTACCATTCTCCAGACCAGGCCTTCACCCTATCTTCGACTCCTGGCGGCCGGCATCGTGGTCATGCTCATCGCCGGGTGGGTTATGACCAACGCCGTGGGCGAATACGCCACGCAACGGATCGAAGGCTACTTGTTGGCGGACATGGAGGAAGTGACTGCCGCTGGCGCGTTGGTCGGCGGTTGGCAGCAGGACATTGCCGAGTACCGGCTCGCGGTGATTGCCATGACCGGCCTGGTGACCATCGTGCTGGTCGGATCGCTGCTGACGATGCAAGGCTTTCATGACGCCAACGAACGCATCATGGCTTCGGAGCGCCTCTACCGCAGCGTGGTCGACAACTCGCCGAATTGCTTGCAACTGCTCGACCAGGAGGGGCGCTGCCTGGCCGTCAATCCGAAGGGGCGGGAAAAAATCGGCCGCGACGAGGCGAAACTGATCGGCACGCGCTTCGTCGACATGTGGCCGCCCGAGACCCAGCCCGTCGTCGAGGCCGCCTTCGCCCAGGCCCTGCACGGCCGGCAAACCACCTTCGAGGCCAACCACCTTCAGCCCGCGGGCCAGTCCCTCACCTGGCAGGTGGTGCTCAATCCCGTTTTGGACTGTAAAGGCCAAACCTGCCGCGTGGTGGAGATCGCCACCGACATCACCGAATGCCGCCAGGCCGAGGCCGACCTGCGGCGGGCTAAAGAGTCGGCCGAGGCCGCCACCCAGGCCAAGACCGAGTTCCTCGCCAACATGAGCCACGAAATCCGCACCCCCATCACCGCCATTCTCGGCTATACCGACCTGCTCTTCGAGCCGCACCTGCCCGAAGCGGAACAGACGGATTACGTCCGCACGATCCGACGCAACGGCGAGATGCTCTTGGACTTGATCGACGACATCTTGGACATCACCAAGATCGAAGCCGGCAAGCTGGAAGTCGACCGCATCACCTGCTCTCCCTCACAGGTTCTCGCCGACGTGGTGGCGCTGATGCAGGTGCGGGCCGACGCCAAGGGCCTGAGGCTGTCGATCGAAAGCGCGGGACCGCTGCCCGAGACGATCCATACCGATCCTACCCGGCTGCGGCAGATTCTCGTCAACCTGGTCGGCAACGCCGTGAAGTTCACCGCCCGCGGCAGCGTGCGCGTCGTCACCAGCATCTCCGGTGAGGAAGGCCGGCGCCCGGACATCCAGTTCGAGGTGATCGACACCGGCATCGGCATGACTCCCGTTCAACTCGCGACGATCTTTCACCCTTTTACCCAAGCCGATTCGTCCACCAGCCGTCGCTATGGCGGCACCGGTCTGGGATTGACGATCAGCAAGCGCCTGGCAACCATGCTCGGTGGCGATATCACCGTCCGCAGCACGCCGGGCCAGGGCAGCACCTTCCGGCTGCGGGTGGCCACCGGGTCGCTAAACGGTGTGCCGCGCTGCGAGTTCCCGCAGACCATCCTGGCCGACGTCGCCGCTCGGCCGCGCCCCACGCTCGACTGCCGCGTCCTGCTCGCCGAGGATGGGCCCGACAATCAACGCCTGCTCTCACTGATGCTCCAGAGGGCCGGGGCCGAGGTGACCGTGGCGCAGAACGGCTGGGAAGCCGTCGAACTGGCCTTGGCCGCCTTTCCCGGCCGGGGCCTCCAGGGCGACGGTTCGACGCTCTTCTTCGATCTCATCCTCATGGACATCCAGATGCCGGGCATGGATGGCTACCAAGCCACCCAACGGCTGCGGCGAGAAGGTTACGCCGGACCGATCATTGCCCTGTCGGCGCATGCCACGACCGTCGCCGCCCAACAATGTCTCGATGCCGGCTGCAACGATTACCTGGCCAAGCCCATCAACCGCGACATCCTGCTGCAAAAAATCGCCCAGTACGTTGGCAGCGGAGAGGGAAAAGCCACTGCGCACGCCGAAGCGACGACGTAAGACTCGCCCTCCCCTCAGTAGTTGAAGCGAATGCCCCGCCGACGCAATTCGCTCGCCAGCGCCGTGGCCGTGGTGTATTGCACGGCGTCAATACCCACCGCCCGGGCGCCAACCACGTGCTCGGCGATGTCGTCGACGAAAAAGATTTCCTCCGGCCGAAAGCCGGCCAGCTCGGCGGCGGCCTGAAAGATGGCGGCCTCCGGCTTCATCGCGCCGATGCGGAAGCTCAGCGCGTGTACGGCGAACCCGTTGGACAGAATGCGATAGCGGCCGAGGCAGTATTCCCAATGCAAGGGGCAGGTGTTCGATAGGATCCCCAGCGGGTAACCGGCCTGCTGGAGCTGCGCCACCAAGGGCAGCGTGGGCAAGTGCAGCGAAAAAATTGCGCTCGTGGCCGCCGCCAACGCATCATAATTGGGCCGGCTGCCGGCGGTGGTGCAGAAGGCCTCGTAGAACTGTGCCGTCGAGAGCCGGCCGGTTTCGTACTGCCGCAGCAGCCCGTCGCCGAAGATGATCTCCCCGGCCGCGGCCGCGCTCATCCCGGCCGCCGCACCGATCTGCGCGAGCATCTGCTCGGCGCTGAAATCGACCAGCACCTTGCCCAGATCGAAGTAGAGAAACTTGAGCTGCATGAGAACGTCCCCGGCGTGGTATCGACTCGGAAAGGCAATGTCTCAATAGCCGGGGGCTAACCGCCCCCGGAATGTGCGTGGATTTCGGGAATTCTCTCCGGGGGCTGTTAGCCCCCGGCTATTCGCTGACGGAATTTACTCTCTGACGACATTATTCCCGTGACAAACAATAAATGGTGAATTATCGCTGCCGGTGCGCGACGATCTTCGTACCGGCGCGGTCTTTCCTGGTCTCCAAGGCCTCGCCGACCGCGCCCCGGCTGGCGCCAGCCGTCGGCCACACTTCGCGCAAGTAAGCCAACGAGTCGCGGAGCTGCTGCGCCAAGGCCGGGTCGGAATAGTCGCGGCCGAGCTTCGGCCCGCCAATCTCCAAGTAGCCCACCAACTCGGACACCGGCAAGCTGGCCGCCCGGGCCAGGAGCATCTCGCGCGCCGGCTCGATCCGCACCATGCCCTGCTGGCGTTCCGCGGCGCTAAACCCAAAGGTCGAGCAGTACCGGGCGTCGGTATTCTTCAAGTGCAACTCGTAGAGATGCGGCAGTGCGGCTTCCAGCAACTCCAGGCTGTCGTGGCGAACCGTCCCCTGCGCATCCGCGTAGCCATGGGCGACGTCGACGCAGTAGCCAACCCGCGCGGTCGTGTCGGCATGCGCGTCGTGCCAGTCGGCCAGCTCCTCGGCCATCTGGCGAATCTCCGCGGGCGTCGTCGGCGGTTCGGCCAGGCACGACATCGGCTCGATCGTCAGCCAGGGCACGCCGCGCTGGTGGGCCAGATGCGTCAGCTCCTTCAGGTGCCGCAGGTAACACTGGACACCCCGCCGCTTCGTGTCCAGGCGGTCGCGATAGACGGTGCCCGGGTTCGACCCGACCGATCGAGCGCCCAGCAGCCCGCCCACCTCGATCAGGCGCTCGAAATTTCGGCGGGCGACCGCTTCCCAGCCCGGCTCGTCGTTGAAGAACCCACCCAACTCCCGATGGGCCGTAAAGACGCTGTGGATGCGGATGCCCTGGTCGTCGGCCTCGCGCCGCAGGCGATGGAAATATTCGTCGGGCAACTGGTACAGCTCGAAAAACGTGCCCAGTTGCACGTATCGGACGCCTTCGTCGGCCAAGAGGCGGAAGAGCCAGGGATAGGAGAACCGATATTCCGTCGGGTCGGTCTTCACGCCAAGTTGAAGGACGAGATCGGCCACGCTGGCGATGCTCCGGAGTTACCAAGCGGCTTCCAAACGAGTTCCAAACGCTCTATCCTCGCCAAAACCCCCGGCAGTTTCAAGAGGCGCATTTCAATCAGCGTAGCAAGATCTCTTCAAGCGGCGTGGAAAGATCTCGATCTCTTGGCAAATCCAAGCAGGGTGGGACCAGCGTAGCGCAGTCCCACCAAGAACTGTGAAAATGCTAAGGCGATGGCGTTCGCCGCCGTTAATTCGCCGCCAGTAAGTAGACGCGTCATGATGAAATTTTGAGCGGTCGGGAGTCTTTGCTCAGATCGGACGAATCAACGCACTGGGACGGCCCACAGCATACAGCGTTGCAGCGCGCGAGCCATCCCCCCCACGCTACTACACCCCAAGACTCGGGTGAAAAAGCTCTTTCTTGTAGACCCGCAATAGCCCGCGTATACTATTATCGGAGTCGAGTATGTAGATGGCGAATGGATTTGAGATTCTTGGCACGATCCGAAACGTCGAAACCATAGCGGCAGGCCGCGGCGTCGACATCCGACGCCACTTGGATCGCACCTACCGACCGGGGCACTGGCGCAAAATGAAGGGCATAGCAGCGGTGCGGTTAGCCGACGGCACCGTCTGCGACGCCGAGATACACTGGTTTGAATCGCACGGCATCGGCCGCAAGGATTTTAAGATCAAGAGGACAATCCGATGAGCGATTTCGTAATCTGCATCAACAACGACGCCAATCCGGCGAGTCTAATCCTCGCCAAAGTCTACCGTCGGTTGCCCGATGCGGAGGCGGAGACGCACAACATGCTCCGCGTCGCCGACGAGGATTCGTCGGAATCGGACGGCTATCTTTATCCAGCCTCCATCTTTGTGCCCATTGAGTTGCCGGAATCGGCCCGACAGGCGTTGGCCATGGCAAACGGTTGAGATTTGCCGAACCCTTGATCCCCCGCCGCGGTCGCTTACAATAGGGGATTCTCGCAATCCCCCTTGCTCAAGGATTTCCCGCTCATGCGCTCCGACATCGTCAAATTGGGCGACGCCCGTGCCCCCCATCGCAGCCTCCTCCGCGCCACCGGCCTGAAGGACGACGATTTCAAGAAACCGTTCATCGCCATCTGCAACAGCCACGTGGACATCATTCCCGGCCACGTCCATCTGGACAAGGTCGGCCAGTTCGTCAAACAGTGCGTCCGCCAGGCCGGCGGCACGCCGTTCATCTTCCATACCATCGGCGTCGACGACGGCATCGCCATGGGCCACGAAGGAATGAAGTACTCGCTGCCCAGCCGCGAGTTGATCGCCGACTCGGTCGAGACGATGCTCCGCGCCCATTGCTTCGACGGCATGATCTGCATCCCCAATTGCGACAAGATCGTGCCCGGCATGCTGATGGGCGCCATGCGCTGCAACGTTCCCACCGTGTTCGTCAGCGGCGGACCGATGGAGGCCGGCAAGACGGCCGAAGGCAAGACGGTCGACCTGATCGACGTCTTCGTCGCCGCCGCCGCCAAGCAGGACGGCAAGCTGAGCGCCGCCGATCTGCTGGCCATGGAGCAGGCCGGCTGCCCCACCTGCGGTTCCTGCTCGGGCATGTTCACGGCCAACAGCATGAACTGCCTGTGCGAAGCCCTGGGCATGGCCTTGCCCACCAACGGCACGCTGCTGGCCACCAGCGCCGAGCGGAAAAAACTCTTCCGCCGCGCCGCCAAGCGGGTCGTCGAAATGGTGCTGGCCTTGGAAAAGAATGGCGAGGGCCAGGGATTCCTGCCCCGCGAGATCGTCACCCAAGATTCGATCGACAACGCCATGGTGCTCGACATGGCGATGGGCGGCAGCACGAACACCGTGCTGCACATCCTCGCCATCGCCCGCGAGGCGGGCATCGAATACGACATCGAGCGCATCAACGCCCTGAGCCGTCGCACGCCCAACATCTGCAAGGTGTCGCCCAGCAGCAAATACCACGTCCAGGACGTACACAACGCCGGCGGCATCCACACGATCCTGGGGGCCATCAACCGCGGCCGGCCGGGCCTGCTGAAGCTCGATTGCCCCACCGTCACCGGGCAGACCCTCGGCAAGAACATCGCCGCCTACGACATTCGGGCCAAAACGGCCAAAAAAGACGCCCTCGAATTGGCCGCCGTCACCGCCGGCGGTACGCGGACCAGCCAAGGCATGTCGGTGCGGCGCACCGCGAAGTCGATTCGCGACCTTTCGCCCACCGACCTGGGCTTCGACCCCGCCGACTGCATCCGCGAGGTCGACACGGCCTATAGCCAGGAGGGCGGGCTGGTGATCCTGTACGGCAACCTCGCGCCGAAGGGGGCGGTCATCAAGGCCGCCGGCGTCCGGCCCGAAATGCTCAAGCACTCCGGCCCGGCGGTCATTTTCGAGGCCGAAACCGAGGCCTACGAGGGCATCGTCAACGGCCGTGTCAAGGCCGGCGACGTGGTGGTCATCCGTTACGAAGGTCCCCGCGGCGGCCCGGGCATGCAAGAGATGCTCGCCCCCACCACGGCCATCAAGGGCATGCGTCTGGACGACAAGGTGGCGCTGGTGACCGACGGCCGTTTCTCCGGCGGCACGGCCGGCGCCTGCGTAGGGCACGTCAGTCCCGAGGCGGCCGCCGGCGGCCCGATCGCGCTCTTGCAGCCCGGCGACATCATCGACATCGACGTCCTCGGCCACACGATCAGCGTTCGCCTAAGCGAGGCCGAGCTAGCCGCACGAGCGGCCGAGTGGAAACCGCGTCCGCCGCGCTATACGACAGGTTGTCTGGGCAAGTATTCCGCGTTGGCTACCAGTGCCGACACCGGCGGCGTGCTGCGGTGGTGATGAGAATGTGGTCCCCTCTCCCTTTGGGAGAGGGTTAGGGTGAGGGCGGTGAGGAGTTTCAGGGGCACAGACGCGACCGGTAACCCTGACGGCCCGCTCACGGCTCCGCTGTCCGATTAGCAAGGTACGACAAGTAACAACGAGGTGATCCAGATTCGTAACGGTATCTTGATCTTGTCGAATTGAATGTGACGCCTCCGGCCATCGAAAGACATGGCGATTGTCGTTGCGGCTGGCTGCCAATCGAAGCCTTGCCCCCAATCGTCTCTATTGCGCCGACGCATCGTCGTCACGGCTGCCTTCTTCTGGGTCCGCGCCTGCCTCATTATGCTCATCCCGGCCATAATCTAAATCCCCAGGGTCAAATTCATCTTCCTCGGTTTCCCCGTGATCAACTTCGGCCGTGACGTCTTGATACGTTACGTCTCCGTCCCATTCAATTACAGCCTCCGCTCTGCCGGTGATCCGGTCGCCAAAGTAAGCCTTGTCCTCAATCTGCTCGCCAGACGCTCCGTAACTGAGCGTGACGACGCATTCGTCCCCTTCGATTTCAATTCCTTCGATGTCGTATTCATCAACAGAGAACCACGTTGCGTTGGTCATGGCCGCCTGGCTGCAAAACGCGTCCGACTCCGTAATTTCGTGCATAGAGTCTGCAATGATCGCGTCAACAGTTGACTCGCGTTCGGCTTCGTTCATGGCCTTCAACTTCGCAATCACGCTCTCTTGTTCGACAAACGCGATCAGTCGCCGAATATCGCCTGTAGCCGCTTGAATCCGTTCTAAAGGCACATCTGGCGCCGGCCCATGCACGATTTGGTTGCGAAGACGACGGACCTCGTCATAAACGTCCATGTTTGGTTCATCCAGCACCCCTAGCTCATGGAGCTTATTGGAGGGGGGGATTACGGTGGGCCGGCGAGTGCCGTCCGGGGGCTGCATGCGGCGAGCGATATCAGCCTCGAGTTGCTGCCACCCCCTGACGAATTCGCCGAGCGCAGCGTTAATGTTGCGAGCGGCGCTTTCAGCTACCGTTTCAACGTCACCCGGTGGAACGGCGACCTGTGGTAGCTTTCCTAATGCTTCCAATAGCTTCGGTCTTACCTCACTGACAAGCCTTTTAACGTCAGCAAAGTCCTGTGGGCTCATGAGCGCATTGTGCGCCACCTTACAGCGTAATGCGTAGAGCTTCCTCCACCGAGAGTCGAGATATTGATCATCGCACTTGATGATCTGTGCGAAATACCGCGTCCAATTCGATTGTGGAACGAAGCTTTTTAGGGCCTCGGCGTCGGCGACCGTTTTAACGTCTTTGATCGCGATGTATAAATCGAACGGCGTGCGCTTGGAGTAGGGGTCGAACAGAATATTGCCCAGATGAATGAA
>Ga0182014_10003364_pt1 | contig 19244 bp, 21 predicted proteins | sample 612S2DmetaG_FD_120489 | JGI IMG/M metagenome (GOLD analysis project Ga0182014, IMG submission 120489) | Permafrost microbial communities from Stordalen Mire, Sweden - 612S2D metaG | ecosystem: Environmental > Terrestrial > Soil > Wetlands > Permafrost | place: Sweden: Stordalen | collected... | reverse complement strand
TAAATCTCTACCGCCTTTATCTTGGAAATGATAAATTTGCCCCATTATTCCATCCCCCGATTTCATGGTGAAGAGTGCTAAATCTTCAAATAATGGGGTTTTAATTTCTTGATAACCATAAGCTTCAAATATTCTTCTTAATGTACTTTCTACATGTTTTCTCAATCTCATCTCATCAAAAAGGAAGTCTCGTGTTCCTCTAGGTCTTTGAATATCCATTAAACTTCTCCTAGGTTCTTTACAAGCATAAAATTTTTCGAATAGAATTAATATTTCTATTAAATGGTTAAAAGAATAATCAGTATCTGGATTTATAAATACTCTTAATAAAAAGTTAAATTTTTTTTACAATTTAATTCACTTATTCAAATTATCATTACCAAAAATAATAATATGACATGATTAATTTTAATCATAATATTTAAGATATTCCTTCATCATTTTGGGGAATGATTTAGCGCTTAGAAACCTTAAACCCAGTCTTTCTGCCCAAACTTTAATTCCTTCATCAGCAGCCACCACACCAGCTCCTAATTCCTTAGCTAAAAGTAGCACATCCAAATCAGGAGCACTGTCAAGAGTCCCTTTTCTTAAAGCTAACCTGTAATGTTTCCTAAAGTCAGCGATGGCTTTGCCAATTACATCTACTTCAATCTGGCTTTTTTTATCTCCACGAGAGATTCTTACCATGGATTCTACAGCTGCTTCCCAAATTGCATTTTCAGATATGCGCATACCCTTATTCATCCTTTCTCGCATATCCTGAACATATTCATAAAATATCTGCGAAGGTATCTTAGTATCATATCTGTTAGGAGTTTTTTTAACAATCCAAGTATCAACTTTCACCATTACTTCATCAGGACACTCATACCTAGCCATATATTCTGAAAACTCTTTATATGTTATAGGAGGCATATGACAGCTCATATTAAGTTTTATTCTTGAACTTGCAATCAGTTCAATTAAAAAATCTACTGTTTTCACTAGATCACCATCACCAAACTTATCTCGAAGTTGATTATCCGTGAATGCAGTTGTATCCAGAACAAACCTTTGCTTTGCCAATATTATAATCACCCCCATTTTAACCTTAAAAAAAGGTATTAAATTACTCAAATCTATTAATTCACAAATTATCTTTTTCAGATGATACTGTAAAAAAAATTGTATTAAAGCTTTTTAAAAATATTTTCTAATTTTAAAACACTTATACCAGTATTTTCTCCAACGACTTCAATTTGAATAATCCAATCAGGACTAATTTGATTCATCTCAACTCCTAATTTCTCAGTTATTTCCCTGGAAATAGAAGTTAAAAACTTTTCCTTTGATTTAATACGCTCCCTTCCCCTTACATCACCTCTAACGATAAAAGTTTCACCGGTCTTTATCTTATCCTTGCTGATAGTTAAAACTTTTTCTGCAATAAGATCTGGACGAGTTCTTACTACTAATTCAATAGGCACAATTTTGGATATCACAGTTGTGGATGCATCAGCTAACTCTTGTGCAATCACTAATGGATCAGTATTTGACTCTATCAATACTACATTCTGAAATTCAGTTTCTTTTATATCAAATAAATTTTTTTCATCTTGCAATGCTAACTCTATCTCTTCTATACCTAGCAATTCTTCCCCTGCAATTGAAGTTTTATGACCTTTAAATGTTACTAGTAAATTGAATCTCTCTGTGGGATTCATTTCATCACCTCGCGTAATATTATGTTATCTTATTTCAAAAAGTTCCTTGTTTTCTATTTTGTTACTGCTAATATTTATTATTCTTGTCATCTAAATTTAGTATACGATGCTTTATGATAACTGGTAAAACAAAATTATTTGGACTGATAGGTGATCCAGTAGAACATACTTTATCACCATATATGCACAATGCTGCATTCAAGTCTCTTAACTTAGACGATGTTTATGTTCCCTTTCATGTAAAAAAAAGTGAACTTAAAGCTGCCATTATGGGAGCTAGATCTTTGGATATAAAAGGTTTAAACGTGACCATTCCACATAAAACAGAGGTTATGAAATATCTTGACGTTCTTGATGTCACTGCAGAACTTATAGGGGCTGTTAACACCATAAAATTTGATGATGAGATTAAAGGGTATAATACTGACGGATTAGGTGCAGTTAGAGCTATTGAGGAAACAACAACTGTTAAAGATAAAAAAATTGTAATACTCGGTGCGGGAGGTGCTTCACGTGCCATATCTTTCCAAATTATAATAAATGGAGCAGGAAGAGTAATTATAGCTAACAGGACCTTAGAAAAAGCAGTTATATTAAAAAAGAATCTAGATGAGAAATTTAATGCTGATGTAGAAGCAATTGATCTTGGAGAAAAACTTAAAGATGAGTTAAAAGATGCAGATATACTCATAAATACCACTCCTATTGGTATGTATCCTAATATACATCAAAAACCATTAGTTACCTCAAAAATGATGCATGAAAACCTCATTGTAAATGATATCATTTACAACCCCCTAGAGACGGGTATTTTAAGGGAAGCAGTTAAAGCAAGTGCAAAAACAGTTACTGGAGTTAAAATGCTTATATATCAAGGAATTGAATCATTTAAAATTTGGACTGGTATTGAACCCCCGGTTGATGTGTTCAAGGAAGCTTTAATTGAAGTATTAAAATAATTTTTGAGTTGATAGGAAGTTAAATAATGGAAAATATACTTGTAACTGATAATCATATACATGTAGATCCCATAAACGGGGAAGGACCTATAGAGGTAGCTAAAAAGTTTCAAAGAGCTGGTGGAAATGTTATGATCATCCCTAACAAACCTACTTGGACAATCGGAGTTTCATGTAGTTTCCAGGAAGCTATGGAACAGGTGATAAAATATGTTGATAAAATAAATATTAATACTGATGTAAATGCATTTGCAATGGTAGGAGCGCATCCTGCAGAACTTAGTAGACTCATAAAGGAAGGAATATCTTTAAAAAACGCAGAAGATATGATGAGAGATGCTCTCCATAATGCACAGAAGTTAGTTAGTGAAGGTAAAGCAATTGGAATAGGCGAAATTGGACGGCCACATTATGAAGTTTCTACTGAAGAGTTGGAAATACATAATAAACTTATTTTATATGCTATGGAACTTGCAGCGGAAGTAGAATGTGCGGTGCAACTTCATACGGAAACTTCTGGAGAAAAACAATTTTCAGAGTTTGCTAAAATGGCTGATGAATCCGGTATGGATAGATACAAGGTTGTTAAACATTTTTCAGGCCCATCAATTCTTGAAGAAGAAAATCATGGATTAAAACCTTCTCTAATTGCTACAAGAAAGGTAATAATTGAAGGATTGAAAAAAGGAAATGATTTTCTTATGGAAACTGATTATTTAGATATGAATAGTAGACCGGGGGCAGTTTTAGGTCCTAAAACCGTTCCCAGAAGAACAAGGGAATTATTACGAAATGAAACTTTAACTGAAGAAGATGCCTACAAAATTCATGTGGAAAACGTGGAGAAGGTCTACGGAATTGATTTATCTAATCTATAATCAATTATTTTAATAATAACTCATTAGTATAAAAAAATATAATCTAATTTTTTTGAATTAAATGAAATAAATTGATAATTTAATAATATAAACAAAGTATTTGAACTAATATTCTTAACGTCCACCCAGAATGAAGCTCACCAATCCTATGATAATTCCTACAATAACTATTTCTAAACTAGTTTTCAACAAGCTTCCTCGGGATACTATTCCCAAATAGATGCCTAATATCACCAAGGCAGTGAAACATAGGATTATAGTCGTCACAGTAGCTGTAAATCTGCTGGTTAAAATTAAGAATGGCGTAACTGGCACCAGAGAACCTATAAAACTTGAAAATCCATGAGTAAACATGCTCATGTAAACTCTTCTTTTAGCCTGCTTGTGGACAACAGTATCATCCAGTTTACCCTCATCTAACATCATCTTATGCTCTAATTCACGGATATTACGAAATTCCTCTGCCCTTTCACCAATGAAAGCACCGAAGGCATTTGAAAGAGATAAAGCCACACCACCACTCAGACCAGTAATACCTATTACAAAGTTAGGGATATGTAATCCCCCGACACTAACCACGCCACTGGCAGCTAAAGTCACACCCATCACCGCTAAAATACCATCCAGACTACCTAAGGCAATGTAGCGACTCATGTGAAAATAGTCATTAATGAATTCGTGTATATTCATTTAGTTATAATCTCCGTAAAAATCAGATTTCAACCTCTTCCAAGCTCTTTGTGTGCTCGGGCTAAGTGTCCAGAAGCCAATGCTCCCATGAGCGATAATTCACCGGCTAATACTATCCCGACAACTATTTCCGCAAATTTCTTCACTTTACCAGTACCATAGGCATCCATTATTTCCAAGCATTCTTTAGCTGTTTCAAGTCTTGTTCCACCACCAATTGAGGCTAATGGTACATCAGGTAAAGTTACTGAGAAATAAAGGTCTCCATCCATTTCTTCAGCGGTGGTTATTCCCAAACTACCTTCTACAATGTGGGCTTCATCCTGTCCTGTAGCTAGATAGATCGCACCAATCATGTTAGCGTAATGGGCGTTAAATCCCATACTTCCTGATACTGCTGATCCAATCAGGTTTTTAGCGATGTTAACTTCAACTATGGCTTTTGAGGTTGTTTTAAGTTTTTTCTCCACAATTTTTTTGGGAATTATAAGTTCTGCTACAAGAGTTTTACCTCTGCCTTCAATGAGATTTAAACTAGACGGTTTTTTATCGACGCAAACATTACCACTTAAAGCTACTTCATGAGCGCCTGTTTTATAAGTTAAAAGGTTCAAAGCATTTTCAGTGGCTATAGTAACCATATTCATCCCCATACTGTCTCCAGTAGTGAAAACAAATCGAGGATATAGATATCTACCCACCATTATTATAGGATCTATTTTTAGAAGCTTACCATGTCTAGTGGTAACTTCCGCTGCTTTTTTAAGTTCTTTGAAGTTATCTTTAATCCATGTTTTTATTTCCAATGCATGATCCAAAGATTTAGCCTTTATAACTGGTGCTCTGGTCATTTTATCATCTGCTATGCGAACTGTAGCTCCTCCAACAGCAGATATAACTGAACAGCCCCTGTTAACAGATGCCACCAGTGCACCTTCTGAGGTAGCCAACGGTACATAAAAATCTCCCTTTGCATATTCACCATTGAGTTTAAGTGGCCCTGCTAATCCTACTGGTATTTGAATGGTTCCTATGGGATTTTCTATATTTTTTTTTATAATTTCTTCCATATTTAGTGAGTAATTGGAAATATGCTTCAGAGAAGTTTTGGAGACTTCCTCTATGAAACTACGTCTTATATTTACTGCTTCATCAACAGTTTTGGTAAATTTTTCGATTTCATGTAATTTAATCTCATTTTTTAAAAGCTTTTCAATAATTTCGTCTTTTTTTATCATATCTCTCATCTAAAACTAGGTTTTTTGCATAAAAAATGTAGTAAACAATATTATTATGTGTAATAATTATTATATTAAAAATTTTAAATTTGATATTAACAATTTAGACTTATAAATATTCTTTTATAAAACCTGCTATTTCTGAGGGTCTGCTTGCCACCTGCACACCTGCAGTTTCCAGAGCTTTTATCTTGCTTTTTGCAGTTCCACTTTCACCCTCGATTATGGCTCCTGCATGGCCCATTCTTTTACCGGGTGGTGCGGTTACTCCTGCAATGTAGGCTATGACAGGTTTCTGAATTCTTTCTGCGATGTATTCAGCGGCTTTTTCTTCGGCGTTGCCTCCAATTTCTCCAATCATAACCATGGCTTCAGTATCATTATCATCTTCAAACATCTGTAATACATCTGCAAAGTCCATTCCCACTATAGGGTCACCTCCGATACCTAGACAGGTACTTTGGCCCATTCCAGCCCGAGTTATCTGTTGAGCGACTTCATAGGTGAGGGTGCCACTTCGAGATACTATGCCAATGTTTCCCTCCTTGAATATGTGGGTGGGCATTATTCCCAATTTACCCACACCAGGAGTTATAATTCCGGGAGTGTTAGGTCCGATGACAATGGTGTCATTCTGTCTGGCGTACTCTACTATCTGCATGGAATCGTGTACTGGGACATGTTCGGTGATTATAACTACTATATCAAGCTGTGAAATAGCTTCAAAGGCAGCATCCATGGCAAAAGGTGCTGGGACAAATATTATAGATGCATTGATGTCTAATTCTTTCTTTGTTTCCCTTATTGAGTTATAAACAGTTATTTCTCCTAATTTTTGTCCACCTTTTCCAGGGGATGTTCCTGCTAATATTTTAGTGTTGTATTTAAGCATCTCCTGAGCGTGGAATGATCCTTGCTTTCCAGTAACACCCTGCACTACACATTTCGTATTTTCATCAAGAATTATCATTTAATATTCTCCTAAAAAATTTTTTCTAATTAATTTTATTGAATATAAAATTCCTTAAAATTGTATTATTCTATTTTATATGATTTATCGTAAAATCCTCATACGATTTGATAGTGGCACGGCTAAATCCATTACATTACCATTCATGTAAGCTGAAACGGATATTATAACACTTCCCGGTATTACATAAGATGGACTACCTCTTTTTACAAGATATACATTCTTGTTACCTAGAACAGATCCCACCATGGCTCCAGCAATTACACCTATACTTTCTATATCTTCTACAGTTACAGCTATTACAGGGTCGTCTGTTTTATCAGATACATAACCCACTCCGGGTATTCTGCGTACACCGCCTGTTATTTGTCCCCCAACATCCGTCACACCATCCATACCTTTAGCAGATTGGATTGCAGAGTTTGCTACTTTTCCAACAAATGATTCTCCCCCATATGTATCAAACGCTAATATTATGGCATCAGGATATCTATCCTGTCTAATAACTGCTTCAGCATAGGATATGCCTTCACCAGCTCCTTCAGGTTGGGGTGATATCCCACTAAGATCTCCTAAATTTTCTGCATTTTTTCGCAAGATTTCTACAATACCCGCATTCACTGTTTCTAAATTTTTATTCGGCACAAATGCGCTTATAACTAAATCGTCTCCCGTGATATTGGTTAAATCAGCTTTAAAAGCTCCTATTTCAAGAAGTAGTGAAATATCCCGTTTTACATTTCTCACTAGTTTATTACTGCAAGATACATCATTACTGGAGATATCGGCTCCAATGGAAGTTAACTTCAAAATAATCACCATAGTTAGATTAATTATAATAACATAATTATTTTAGATTATATAGGCAATATATAATTCTAGTTATTTTTATAGATTGCACATTAAATTTGAATTTTAGAGATTACAAGTTAAAACGATTTAATTTCAAATAAGTTAAGGTAGACTTGATATAAATTAAATTTGGATATAACTATATAAATAAAACTAATGAACTTAAATTATCATACTTAAATTAAAATTTAAGGGGAGTCATTTTACTTGTCAGCCGAACCGTTGATATGCGTTCCCATACTTAGGAAAAGTATTGATTCAGCTTTAAAATCAGCAAATAAAGCCATAAAACTCGGAGCAGATATTCTAGAATTAAGGATTGATGCTCTAGATAATCCAGATTCTGATAAGATTCGAAATTTAATTAATAACATCAATCATAGATTTATAGTTACCAACCGAATGCGTGAAGAAGGAGGATTCTTTAAGGGATCTGAATTAGAGAGAACTGAAATCCTCGTTGAAGTTGCAGAAATAGTGGATTTTATTGATATTGAATTACAAACAGAGGTTAAATATAGATCAAAAGTAATAAAATCGTCCCAATCCAGTATAATTTCATATCATGACTTTGAGAAAACACCGAGTATGACGGAACTTTTAAATATAGTGGAAAAAGAGAAGGAGGTGGGTGATATTGCCAAATTTGCGGTGATGCCTCGAAATATCCAGGACACTTTAACTGTTCTGGAAGTGCTTTCCCGTGTTAGTAACACCATTGGAATTTCTATGGGTGAATTGGGCAAATATACCCGAGTGGTGGCACCACTTTTTGGTTCTCCATTAACATTTGCCTCGGTGGATTTTGAATCAGCCCCAGGACAGCTTGATATTCAAACAACACGGAAATTTTTAAAACATTTTTAGATTACTTATACTGGTATTTCAGGATTTAAAAAAAAAAGTAGGTTAGATGATTTAGCTTAGCTCAGCTAATCTTTTAACCCTTTTCATCATATTAGGATGAGTAGAAAGTAATTCTGTAATTTTATTGCGTGTACTAATGCGGGTAGGAGTGTATTTAAGTTCTTCAAGCTCAGATTCACTAATAGAGCCATCTCCATTTGTATCTATCTGTTTAAAATCATCGATCTCATTACCAGCATCTGAAATATCATTTACAAAAAATGCTTTGACACCCTCAATTTCTTTAACTGCATCCTTATTGGCTGTGGATGATCCATATACCAGTTTATATAACGCACTAGCCAGTTCATATGGCGGATTACCTAACTCTATACTTCCTTGATCTGCATAATACTCTCTAATCCGGGATACAAATAGAACTATCAACTGTGCCGCGAAAAATCCGGCTAAGGCAGCTATACCAATAAGTCCCGAATTATTATTTCCTCCACGGTTATTAAATAGGGTACTTATGAAGATGTAATAGAAGATTAATGGAACGGCGCTTACTAAAGTGATGACTGCCATGTCACGATGTCTTATATGAGATAATTCATGTCCTAAAACAGCCTTTAATTCACCTCTGTCAAGTAAACCTAAGATTCCCCTAGTTACACAAACTCTCCCATCTCTTTTGTATCTACCAAAAGCAAAAGCATTAGGGATATTAACTTCAGAAATACCTACTTTAGGTTTAGGTATACCAGCCTTGGCCGCTAAGTCTTCTACCATTTCATGTAAGTGGGGTGCTTCCTGTTCGGACACATATCTCACATGCATAGTCATCTCCACCAGCTTAGGTCCCAAGAAGTACTGGCCTAAAACGATAGCTATGGCCAATAAGGCATATAATGTGTATCCTCCAATCCCTACATAATAACCTACAGCGGTTATTATTACATAGAGTAGCAGAAATAGAAATGCAATTGCTAAGTATAGTCTAATAGTCAATCTAAATGAACTTAATTTTTCCATATTTTTTATCACCTTAATTTGATCCTAATATCCACAATTTTTTTGTGAAATATATTTGATTATAAATAATTTTATAAAAATAGTTTTTAACGATCTACAAATAAAGTTTTGTTTTATTTAATATTTAATTAATGTAAAAATGATTAATATTATCCAAAAGCTATAAAAAAAATATAAAATTTTGCTTTTATTTTCGTCTTTTAAACCAATATCTATAAACAAAGTAAATAACAATTAATATAATCGCTACAATCACAACTATATCCAAGTAATTAAAGTAACTTTCTAATGTAGGCCAGCTGGGACCTAATAAAACACCAATATATCCAAGAGCAAAGACGTATGGTACTGACCCAATTACAGTATAAATAATGAATTTTTTAATATCCATCTCAGCTATTCCAGCAGGTAGTGATATAAAAGTTCTGATAATGGGTAGAAATCTGCTGATTAGGACTGCTTCGTGACCATATTTTTCAAACCATTCATCTGCTAAATCAAGCTTAGTGGGAGTAATTAGAATATATTTACCATAATTTTCAAGTAAAGGCCTACCTCCCCAAAACCCAACATAATAAGAAATCAGGGAACCAAAAAGGTTTCCCAGAACTCCTACTATAGTTATTCCCAATAGGGTCATTTTCCCCTGATAAACAGCAAACCCTGCGAAGGGCATTATAACAAAACTTGGAATAGGAATACATGCACTTTCTAGGGTCATACTTATGAATACACCCCAGTAGCCCAGAGATTCAATGAGATTGATAACTGAATTACTTAAATATTCAACAAATCCTACCATAACATTAAAATGAATAGTCTTATATATAGCTTTATTCCCATGTTACACCCCAATATCAACTCATCAATTACTCTCATTAGTTGTTTTTCATGAATGATGAATTTTATAAAGTTTTTACAATGGGATATTATTAAATTCACTCAAATTTCTTGAAACTTTGAGGACTAAACCCATATCCTATTAATAATTTTCGATCCACACTCGAAAGAGGTTTTTCCTTGGTTGTGGGTATGGGACTTCCATTCTTAGCTAGAATCACGCCAACTTTTTTGTTAGCTGCTAAAAATTTACCAGCATCTCCATTTACTATAATTATACCATTTATCATATCTATAGAGTAAAATCATCTGTATTTCCATCTATAATTACTATTCCCCCATTTAGAAGGGCTCCCGTGTTTTTTCCAGCAGTGCCGTTAATACGGACTGTTCCCTTCCGCATGAGTATACCTGTGCTTAGATCAACGTTTCCATTCATAATTATCTCTGCATCATGATTTAACCGTGCACCCACCGTATCTTTTACTGTTCCATCATCGATTAACAGTTTATCCCCGATCAAATTGCATCCTTCAAGTTTATCACCATCTAAGCCGTGGTGTATAATGTCAGTAATGGACCTGAATTTCTGATAACCATTAACATCTGATTTAACCTCTACCAGATTACCCATGGGCTCTTTTACTATTCCTTTTACATATATATAACCTCTGGTCATGCTGATTCCCATTCGTGTATCCACATTACCATCAACATACACATCACCTACTGGAATATCATTCCCACTACCCCCAAAGTATTTTAAATCTACACCCATGCTGGATGACAATCTATGTCCCACATCTCCATTTATGCACACGTCACCTCTATTTTTAAGGTGTTCCACCAGTTCTCCAAAAGTGTAATCATTGTTTGGGATTTTCCAAGTGGGATCCAGTTTTTCTCCATTATGCTGCCAATGGAAGTTGAAAGTGAAGTCACAGAGGCAATCCACTGGTTCAGGAGCTTCTAATTCCAACAATTCTCTTTTTGGCTCTTTACTTTTTTTTCTGCCGAAGATTTTAAGCATCAATAAGATCCTCCATTTAGATTTCTCATTTATTTTTATAACCTAAATGAAAATTAATAATTTTGAAATAATTTAATAAAAAAATTTTAGCCTATTTCAATTAAAACATTTATAATTAATATCAAATTAATTTTTAGAAAAATTTTTTATTTTCTATTTTATAAATTAAAGTGATGATATGGATGAAAAAGAACGTTTTAGAGTTTTTAGAAAATATTGGAGTAGATAATCGATTTATAAGTTTGTGGAATAACTTTTTGTTTATTAACAACCTAAAATTTTCCAGATTTTCCAGAAGAAAAGAAGAGTTATTCCAAGCTAAATTTCCTGAATGGAAAGTTGTAAGATCTAAAATCTTGCAGAAAATGTGTATCAGAGCTTCCCGGGTTTTAAGCAAATCTTTAAATCCTCAAGAAACAATTTTCATTAAAAAAATTGGAAATTGTGTTGATCTAGCCCTTTATGTAATTTTAGAATCATACACTCGGAAATATGGTGTCAAGATCATATGTGGTGAAGAAGAACTAAAAGGATATGAGGTTGATTGTGTTGCTTCACCCCTTACTCTGGATTTAGAAGTGGAGAATATTATAAATCAAATGATTCAAGGTAAAAAAATAGAAGCTATGAGTTTAAATATAAAATTTAATGAGTATAAAACCATCTATCCATTAATTAATGTACCCAACTCATGGATTGAATCATGGACTTATAAATATAATTTATCATGTATAATCCCTCCATATGATGGAATTTCTCATGGGTTAATAAATTTTTTTGAAGAATTTATTCCCAATGTAAGGGAGAACATGTTAAAATCTGCTACTTTTGTTTCTGAAATTCCAATAACATCTGAATCAAAAAATTTTTAATATTTAATACATTTAGATTATTCTGAAAAAGAAGTATATCAGTTTTAACCAATTTTTAATTATAATATTGTAAATATAATTCGAATTTTTTAACATAATAAATTATTTAAAGCTGAGGAGTGAGACCTGCTTTTCTTTACTCTTAGATTTAGAAGCCTTTTTATCAGATTTACGTTTCACTGAATCTTTTAGTTTATCATCTTCTTCAATAGGTTTTTTATTTTGAGAGGATTCTGTTTTTTTAACTTGAGGATGAGAGGAAGTCGATTTTTCTTCAATTTTTTTATCTTCTATTTTTTTTGAATCAAATGCCTTTTTTACTGATTTTTCTTTTTTTATTATTTTTGATCGAACTGTTTTAGGTTTTTTTATCTTCCGAGACCTAAATAACTTAATTTCATCACTCTCTAATCTGAAATACTCCGCTAATTCCCAAGCTAACTCGTTATCCTGAAACATTATCTCCAGATAGGGGAACTGTTTCTTAGCTACTTTATGGGATGTGTGAGTTTTCTCACCAATCTTCTCAGCTACTCGATCTTGTAAATCCCGTTTAGCTCGACTTTTAGAGAGCATAATATAAACCGTTGAATTTGTATAGCGGGCGAATTTTTTATAAGTCTCATCCTTGGATAAGGCTACTCCCAGACTCATTAGATCATAGGAATACTTCCAGTAACCATAATTTCTGGTTTGGAAGGCTCTTCCCAAATAAATATCTGCTTGGGAGATCATTTCATAAGCGTCTTGGATTTCATGTTTTTTTTCGTATTCCCGTGGGATATTCTCGGTTATTAACTCTAACATGAAGGCAGGGTCCGCTTCTACTCTCATTGCTTCTTTTATTCTCTGAGGATTTTTGCTTTTAAGCACTGTTCTTACAGAATCAAATATATTATTTATATCATCTTTCTGGGAAATTATTTCAAGGTCTTCAGTGGTTATAGATTCCTTTCCTCGAGCAATAATTTCCAAGTCATTAATAGCTGACCTTAAATCACCCTTGGATCTCTTAGCTAAGGTTCTTAAAACATATTCTTCAAATTCAACCCCTTCTTTTGTACAGATTCTCTTGAGAAGAGCTACAATAGAGTTAGTGTGGACTTTTCTAATGTTTATAACTTCACACTTACTTTTGAGACTTTTTATTCTTTTGCTGTAAGGGTCATTAGCCATCATGACTAGGGGATGGTGACTTTCCTTTATGATTTTGGTAATAGCTCTTATTCCTCCTCGATCATCGGTTCCGTGGATTCCATCCACCTCATCTAATATTATGAGTTTTAAACCTTGATTGAAGAGGGATCCTGTAGCTGATGCTTCGCCTACGGTTCCAAGTAGTATATCATAGGATCTTTTATCACTTGCATTAAGCTCTATATAGTCAGCAAATTCATGAGCTGCCAGGTGTGCCAGAGTAGTTTTACCGGTTCCTGGTGGACCTACTAGTAATAATGGTTTCTGGGGTTTATTATTCAGCCAGTTGTCAATCCATTCTGAGATCTCATCTTTGGCCTTATTATTTCCTAAAACTTCTTTAAAGTTTTTAGGGCTGTATTTATTTGTCCATAACATTATTTTCTGACCTTTATTTTCCAATCATTTAATTATTATTTTATTTTGCATTTGCTTTAAATAGGAATTTAGTTAAAAGAGCTTCTAATTGAATCCTTGGATTTGATCCTTCTCTTATACGATAATCATATGTTCCAATGTTTTCAATTAGATCCACATATACTTCCTTTCCAAGGAGGCCTTCTCTGGCCATTCGAGATACTTCTTGATAGATTTGAGTTACCAAATCTTCCCCACTGATGCCCTGAACTACCATGACTTCTCGTAGAAGATCTCTGGCATCTAAAAAATCCCCATCTAGTGCTTTGTTAATTATTTTCCTGACATCTTGGGGTTTAGCTTTAGATACAACCTCTTGCACGTTTTCTTCAGTGATTTCTTCTCCTACTGATGAAGATGTCTGTAAAATGTTTACGGCTCTTCTCATATCTCCTTCTGCAAAGTATACTATACTTTCTAAGGCATTGAGTGTGACTTTAATTTTTTCTGCTTCAGCTATTACTTCCAGTCTCTTTATAATTTGATGTCCTTTTACTGGTGTGAATCTGAAAATAGCACATCTAGATTGGATGGGATCGATGATTTTGGAGGAGTAGTTACAGGAGAGTATGAATGAAGCTGTTTTAGTATACATTTCCATCTCCCTTCTTAGGGCGTGTTGAGCGTCTTTTGTCATGTTATCAACTTCATCTAAGAATACTATCCGGAAAGGTGATCCTACAGCTTTTAAACGACAGAAATTTTTAATATTATGTCTTACCGTGTCTATTCCTCTAGCATCAGACGCGTTTAATTCTAAAAAGTTTTGTCTCCAATATTCTCCTAAAAGAGCTTTACCTAGAGCTAGGGCAGTGGTAGTTTTACCAACCCCTGCAGGGCCTGTGAACATTAAATTAGGCATGCTACCTTCTTTAATATATCTCTTAAGTCTTTGAATAATATGATCTTGACCTACTACATCATCAAGATTCTGTGGTCGGTATTTTTCAACCCATGGTCCATTCATTTATCATCACCGTTTCTTATTTATTTGATATTGATTTCTACAATTTTATTGTAATTTTTCTTTTTAAAAGTGAGTAATAATAATATAAAAATTATGATTTATTCTTTAAAAATTATTTTTTTTCAAAATAATGAAATTTTAATTAAATTTTATCCAAAAAATAAAGAGTTTTAATCTAGAATTATTTCGTTAATTTATATTAAATAATATTGTTTTCAGTCAAAATAAATCAAGTAGTTCCGGGTGTATTTTATCCTTGATTTTTAGTTCAGCTATAACGATACCATATGATTCCTTTATAATTTTAAATTCAGGTCGCACCATGCCACGAAATGCAGAATAACCCATAACTTTTCCATAGTTTTCAGTGATGATTGCTATAATTTTAGTGAAGTTATCTATGAAGCTGGTTTCTCTTTCAGATAAAGGTATTTTCTCAGCGTTTTCTCTTATTTTATCGAAATCTATTGTAGAATTGTTTTTAACATCAACCCCATATAAGAGCTTTTTACATTCCTTTATAGGTAGAAATTTACGGGTTAGTCCTCGAGCTGGTGCTACACCCATTATTTTACTAGCTCCAATGGACATTGCTTTCAAAATGGATTCATAAATTGTTAAGATAAGTTCAGACCGTTCAAACTCATTTTCAGGTACTTTGCTTACTTTTTCCAGTTTGGGAAAGGCTATAGGTGGCTTTATAATAGGTATACTAGTTTTTACTGCAACTATTGATGCATCTAATATTTCTGTCACTTGATTTTCAATTTCTGATTGGTTTTTTGATTTTTTTGGTGAGATTTCCGTCGTCTGCACATATTCTGCAGTGTAAGTTTCAGACGTCTTTTCAGATACTTGCCCTAATAATGATGTTTCCCCTATTTTTTCTCCAGTTGATATTTCTAATTTTTGTTCCTCCAGCTGTATCGGAGTTAGATTTTGAGTGAGTTCTATGATATTCTCAGCGGCGTTTTTAGAGGAGATCATCACCATTCCCACATTTGCCTTCGTGTTCATGAGCACTATGAAATTAACATTTACCAGATGTAAGAAAAGCGCCTTACCCCATCTAGATTCAATTAATACTCTTTCTAATTCTCCCTGATTTGTAAAATTAATTAATCTCTTAGATGAACTAGTGATTACATGTGCCATTGGACCGAATAGATCTGTATCTACATCATGGATTAAGTTGTGGGATAATATTTCACCATTCCCATCCACAATTAGACTTCCATCCACACCGCCTATTTTGGCCAGATTGTTAATAATATTATCCAGCTGCACCTTTAATTCTGATTCATTCATTTAATCACATTAAATATGGCTGAGTATTATTTTTTCTGCAATCTTTTCTCTTATCATCTATTTTACTTAAATTGATCTATTTATATAATTACATCTATTTTTTTGAATTAAAGTATAATTTTATTTTATTTAAAATAAGCTAACAATGTTTGTTTAAAAAATATCATTTCTCAAAAAAAAGAGAATTTATGAATAAAGGAAATTTAAAAATATCCTCTAAAAATATCCTTATAATATGTGTCTCTTGATAAACACACCGTCACTATCATGGATATCTACGGTTAAAGGTGATTCTCCATTTATCATATGAGTAGCACAGGAAAGACAAGGATCATAAGCCCTAATAATCATCTCTAACTGATTTTTAAGTCCTTCTGAAACTTCTTCGCCGTGAATCATTGCTTTAGCTGTTTCCCTTACACCAATATCCATGGAAAGATTATTCTGGCCCGTAGAAACTATGAGATTAGCCCGAGTTATAATTCCAGCACCGTCTGTTTCATAATCATGAATCAGAATTCCACGGGGTGCTTCAATCATTCCCACACCTCGCTTAGTTTCATTGGATTCATTTGCCTCCTCTTTACTCATTAGAGGTTCAGTAAGACCCTGCCTAATATCAGATCCAGTTATAGAATCATCTTCTAAGAGTTGTACTGCTCTTTCAGCAGCGTACATCAATTCAATTAAACGTGCATAGTGATATAATAAAGTGTTCTGCGCTACTCCATAATTATCTCGATATTCACCAAATAATTGCTCCGCTTTTTCGGTTGATAGATTGTTTGCGATGTTCATACGGGCTAGTGGTCCAACCCGATAGTTTCCTTCAGGAAATCCTATCTGTTTAAGATAGGGGAATTTCAGATAGGACCAGGGCTGTACCTTTTCTTCAATGTAATCTAAATAATCAGTTGCAGGGAATTCATGAATTAATTTACCGTCTTTATCTACGATTTTCGCTGGGCCATCATATAATTCCACATTCCCAGAGTTAGATAGGGCACCGAAATAGGTTTCAACTGGCCCCAGTGTTTCGATTGCTTCACTGTATTGGGCAAAAAATGGTTTGGCTACATTCACTCCTTTATCTATGAGCTCAACTGCAACTTTAGCTTCATTTAAAAGTCTATTTTGTTCATCTACTGTTATACCTTTGGATTGGCCACCCGGTATGGCTGTAACTGGACTTATAGGTTTACCTCCAACTACACCCGTTATTTTCTGACCAATTTTCCTAGTTTTTATAGCCATTTTCACTAGTTCAGGATCTTTTTTAAGGATTCCCAGCACATTTCTGAGAGCAGGATCGGATTCAGGACCCATTACTAAGTCTGGTGCACCTAAAAAATAGAAATGCAGGGAATGTGAATGTATGTATTGGCCAATAAGCATTAATTCCCTTAATTTCTGGGCTGTTTCTGGTGTTTGTAATCCAAATACCTGATCAGTGGCTTTAGCTGCGGTTAAATGGTGTGCGGTTTGACATATACCACATATCCTAGGGGTGATGCGTGGAGCTTCCTCAACAGCAGCTCCCTCCAAAAATTTTTCAAACCCTCTTATCTCCATTACGTGAAGATGAGCATCGTAAACATTTCCAGAATCATCTAATTGAACAGTGATCTTGGCATGTCCTTCAATTCGAGTTACAGGGCTTATTTCGATATTTTTCATATTTTATCACCTATTGTTATTTCTTGACCAACTGTTGGATCAATGAAACCTGCTTTTCCTCCATTATAGTGCTTCCAATAACAAATCCGTATATCACATGCCCAATATCGTAGAGTTGTTTTTCAACATCCTTCTCTGGCATCTTGGAAATGTGAGCAATCCTTTTTATCACTCCATTATAAATATCATGACTGGGTTCCCGTATTACATCAAGAGATGGACCTCCACAACCATGACATTCTACACCAGCTGCTGTACATAATGCACCACACCTTCCCAGTGTAACGGATCCTAAACATACATATCCCTGACTGAGGAAACATTTTTCAGGATCAGGATCTCCTTCAAGCCGTCTGTGTATCTTATCAAATTCTACATGTTCCATATGACGCTGGCAATCAGCGCAAACACTTTTTTTAGGAACTTCTGGTGCTCTGTCATTAACTAAAGGAATTAAAATATCCCCCACAAGTCTTTCTTTAGGTGGACATCCTGGTATGTAACCATCTACATCGGTAATATCACTTGCGGGATGAACTATTGGTAATAATTTGGGAACAACTTCTGATGGAAGTTCAGCAGATACTGTGCTGGGGTTGTCAGTGTAGGTTCGGGAAGTTACTTCTTCAGGAGTGTAAAGGTCTGCCATCCCCGTTATACCACCGTAACAAGCACAGGTTCCGTACGCAATTAGTATCTTTGATTTTTCTCTTAATTCTTCAAGTTTTTCCTTATTTTCAATATTCCGCACAGATCCAGATACAATGGCAATATCTATATTATCAGGGAGTTCCTTTGAATCCATTAAAACAGGAGCATAAACTATTTCAGCTTTATCCAATAATTGTAATATTTCTTCATGTAAATCAAGAATAGATATCTCACAACCAGAACAACTAGCCAATGTTTCTAAAGCAAGAGTAACCATTATTTACCACCCCAGTTAATGGTTAGTGTTTTAAGACAGGCGTTAGGTCCTACATGATCAATGTCCAGTTTTCCTTTGATGTCCATCACTTCTTCCACTGCACCCACCATGTAACCATAGAGGAGGTAACATAAAGGCCCTTTTTGAGGTAATCCTGTTCTCCTCAGAGTTTGTCTTACCACACAATCCCGGAATAATAGTTTCACTTCAGTTTCACCACTTCTTTCAATAGTGAAACTTTCTTGACTTGATGGTTTCCACATTTCAAAGAAGAATTCTTTACCCAAGATCTGGCTAAGTTCCTGCATTGCGTTTTCTAAGTTATCGGTTTTTTCCATAAGTTTACCTGCATCATGCCCCATTCTTTTCCCTGCTTGGTATACTATGGCGTTAGCACCTCTGCCAGAAACTTGTTCAAGTGCACTAGCCATGGATCCGACAAATTTCATCAGGACATGTAAAGCTTCTTCGTAGTCATCTATCTCCCCCCCACATTCAGGAGGAATTAATTCTGGCTTAAATGTGCCCCTTATTTCTTCTAACTCCATTTCCATCTGATTACCCCCTTTATATTATTTTATTTATGGCATTACTCACTTTACGGTCTATGTAAAGTCTTTTAGCTACGTGTATATCCTGATGTTCCATGGCTTGTGCAGGGCAGATTTCATGGCATGAAAGACATGCCATACAATCTTCTTCCTTTACTACTCTAGTTTTATTTTTGGCTTCATCCATTTCATAGACGTCGTTTGGACAGTCTTCCACACAAGATCCACATCCAACACACGCGTCTTCGTCTATTTCTATTTTCACCATTTAATACCCCTCTAT
>Ga0182014_10003363_pt1 | contig 19244 bp, 12 predicted proteins | sample 612S2DmetaG_FD_120489 | JGI IMG/M metagenome (GOLD analysis project Ga0182014, IMG submission 120489) | Permafrost microbial communities from Stordalen Mire, Sweden - 612S2D metaG | ecosystem: Environmental > Terrestrial > Soil > Wetlands > Permafrost | place: Sweden: Stordalen | collected... | reverse complement strand
GTGGCGACGACGCTGCTGATGTTCGCCATCCTGATGGTCGGCGTCGCCGCCTATCGCTTCCTGCCGCTGTCGGCGCTGCCCGAGGTCGACTACCCGACGATCCAGGTGCAGACCTTCTATCCCGGCGCCAGCCCCGAGGTGATGACCTCATCGGTGACCGCGCCGCTCGAGCGCCAGTTCGGCCAGATGCCGAGCCTGACGCAGATGATGTCGCAGAGCTCGGCCGGCGCTTCGGTGATCACCCTGCGCTTCAGCCTCGACATCGCCCTCGACATCGCCGAGCAGGAAGTGCAGGCGGCGATCAACGCGGCCGGCAACCTACTGCCCGCCGACCTCCCGGCGCCGCCGATCTACGCCAAGGTCAACCCAGCCGACGCGCCGATCCTCACCCTCGGCGTCACGTCGACATCACTCAAACTCACTGACGTCGAGGACATCGTCGAGAGTCGGCTCGCGCCCAAGCTCGCCCAGCTTCCCGGCGTCGGCCTGGTGTCGATCTCCGGCGGACAGCGGCCGGCGGTGCGCATCCACGCCAATCCGCTGGCGCTCGCCGCCTACGGCCTCAACCTCGACGACCTGCGCACGACCGTCGCCAACCTCAACGTCAACACGCCGAAGGGCAATTTCGACGGCCCGTCGCAGTCGTTCGCCATCAACGCCAACGACCAGATCCGTGATCCCAGCGATTACCTTAAATCGGTCGTAGCCTACCGCAACGGCGCGCCGGTGCTACTCACCGACGTCGCCAGCGTCGAGATCGCCGCCGAGAACACGCGACTGTCAGCGTGGATGAACAGGACGCCGGCGCTGCTGGTCAACATCCAGCGTCAGCCCGGCGCCAACGTCATTCAGGTCGTCGACAGCATCAAGCAACTGTTGCCGACGCTGACCGCGACGCTGCCGCAGGCGATCGCGATCACGCCGCTCACCGACCGCACCGTCACCATCCGCGCTTCCGTCAGCGACGTCGAGTTCGAGCTGACGCTGTCGATCGGCCTGGTCGTGCTGGTGATATTCCTCTTCCTGCGCAACGTCCCGGCGACCATCATCCCCAGCTTAGCGGTGCCGCTGTCGCTGGTCGGCGCGCTGGCGATCATGTACCAGCTCAACTTCAGCCTCGACAATCTGTCGCTGATGGCGCTCACCATCGCCACCGGCTTCGTCGTCGACGACGCCATCGTCGTCATCGAGAACATCGCCCGCTATCTCGAGGGCGGCGACAGCCCAAACGAGGCGGCGCTCAAGGGCTCGCAGCAGATCGGCTTCACCATCATCTCGCTGACGGTGTCGCTGCTCGCGGTGCTGATCCCGCTGCTGTTCATGGGCGACGTGGTCGGCCGTCTGTTCCACGAATTCGCCATCACGCTTGCGGCGACGATCGTCATCTCGGCGGTGGTGTCGTTGACGCTGACGCCGATGATGTGCGCCAAGCTGTTGCGCGCCGAAGCGGGGGCGCGCGGCGGTCGCCATCACGCCACCGGCGGGCGCTTCTTTCAGGGGCTGCTCGCCTGGTACGGCCGGGCGCTCGACGTCGTGCTCAACCACCAACCGACGACGCTGCTCGTCGCCTTGGCGACCTTCGTCCTCACCGGCTATCTCTACGTGACGATCCCCAAGGGGTTCTTCCCGCTCCAGGACACCGGCCTGATCCAGGCCGTCACCCAGGCGGCGCAGGACACATCGTTTGCCAAAATGGCCGAGCGCCAGCAGCAGCTCGCCGACGTCATCCTGCGTGATGCCGACGTCGACAGCCTGTCGTCGTTCATCGGCGTCGACGGCGCCAACGTCACGCTCAACTCCGGCCGCTTTCTCATCAACCTCAAGCCGCACGACCAGCGCGCAAGCAATGTGGCCGAGATCATCCGCCGCCTGCAACGCGAGTCCGTCAACGTCGCCGGCATCGCGCTCTACATGCAGCCTGTGCAGGACCTGTCGATCGAAACCCAGGTCAGCGCCACCGAATACCAGTTCACCCTCGACAATCAGGATCTCGCGACGCTGCAAACCTGGACTCCGAAAGTGCTCGATCGGCTCGCCAAAGTCGCCGAGATCGTCGACGTCGCCAGCGACCTGCAGCCGAACGGCCGTGCGGTGCAGGCGACGCTCGATCGGGCGAGCGCCGCGCGCTTCGGCGTCACGCCGGCGACGGTCGACAACGCGCTCTACGACGCCTATGGCCAGCGCATCATTTCGACCATTTTTACGCAGTCGAACCAGTATCGCGTCATTCTCGACATCGACCCGGCGATGACGCATTCGATCGCGTCGCTCAACGACATCTATCTGCCATCGTCCGCCTCGACCTCGGGTCAGGTGCCGCTGTCGGCGATCGCCTCGCTCGACGTCAGACAGGCGCCGCTGCAGATTTCGCACCTCAAGCAGTTTCCGGTGACGACGATCTCGTTCAATCTCGCCCCCGGCGCTTCGCTCGGCGCCGCCGTCGATGCGATCAACGCCGCGCTCGTCGACATCAGTCTGCCGACGAGCTTCGGCGTCAACTTCCAGGGTGCGGCGCAGGCGTTCCAGGCCTCGCTGTCGAACGAGGCGTTCCTGCTGCTGGCGGCGATCCTGGCGATGTATATCGTGCTCGGCGTCCTCTACGAGAGCTTCATCCACCCGATCACAATTCTCTCGACCCTTCCGTCGGCCGGCGTTGGCGCGCTGCTCGCGCTTGAATTCGCCGGCGCCGGGCTAGACATCATCGGCGTCATCGGCATCGTGCTGCTGATCGGCATCGTCAAGAAGAACGCGATCATGATGATCGATTTCGCTCTCGACGCGCAGCGGCATGAGGGGCTCGACGCGCGCGCAGCGATCTACCAGGCCTGCCTCTTACGCCTGCGGCCGATCCTGATGACGACGGTCGCGGCGATGTTCGCCGCGCTGCCGTTGATGTTGGGGAGCGGCGTCGGCTCCGAGCTGCGCCATCCGCTAGGCCTGGCGATCGTCGGCGGCCTCGCCGTCAGCCAGGTGCTGACCTTGTTCACCACGCCGGTGATCTATCTGTTCTTTGAGCGCATAGCCCAGCGCCTCGGCGCCGGCTCGTCGGTCGGCCCGTTGCCGGCGGAGGCGCCGTGAGCAACCGCTTCTCCGAGCTGTTCATCCGTCGGCCGGTCGCCACCACGCTGCTGACCATCGGCATCGCGCTCGCCGGCCTGCTCGCCTTCACCCAGCTGCCGGTTTCGCCGCTGCCGCAGGTCGACTTTCCCAACATCTCGGTTTCGGCCAGCATGCCAGGAGCGAGCCCCGACACGATGGCGAGTTCGGTCGCCGCGCCGCTCGAACGCCATCTTGGTCAGATCGCCGACGTCAACGAGATGACCTCGACGAGCTCGCTCGGCTCGACCCGCGTTCAGCTGCAATTTGGTCTCGACCGCGACATCGACGGCGCGGCGCGCGACGTGCAGGCGGCGATCAACGCCGCCCGCGCCGACTTGCCAGCCAGCCTGCGCACCAATCCGAGCTATCACAAGATCAACCCCGCCGACGCGCCGATCATGGTGCTGGCGATGACCTCGACCACCCGCACCGCGGGGCAGATGTACGATATCGCCTCCAATGTGTTGCAGCAGCGGCTGTCGCAGCTCGACGGCATCGGCGAGGTCGACGTCGTCGGCAGCGCCTTGCCGGCGGTCAGGGTGGAGCTCGATCCGAGCGCGCTGTTCAAATACGGCATCGGCCTCGAAGACATCCGCGCCGCGCTCGCCGCCGCCAACGCCAATAGCCCGAAGGGCGCGGTCGAGGACGACGACTTCCACTATCAGATCTACGCCAACGACCAGGCGACCAAGGCCGACCAGTATCGCGACCTCGTCGTCGCCTATCGCAACAATTCCGCCGTCAAGCTCTCGGACGTCGCAGAGGTTGTCGATTCGGTCGAGGACTTGCGCAACGCCGGCCTCTCCAACGGTAAGCCGTCGGTCGCCATCGTGCTGTCGCGCCAGCCCGCCGCAAACATCATCCAGGCGGTCGACGGCGTCAAAGCGGTGCTGCCGCGCCTCGCTGCGGCGCTGCCGGGCGACGTCGACCTCAACGTCGTCGTCGATCGTTCGATCACCATCCGCGGCTCGCTCGCCGACACCGAGCGCACGCTCGTGACATCCGTCGCCTTGGTGATCCTCGTCGTCTTCGCCTTTCTGCGCAACGTACGCGCCGCCGCGGTGCCGAGCGTCGCCGTGCCGGTGTCGATCCTCGGCGCGTTTGGCGTGATGTATCTGCTCGGCTACAGCCTCGACAATCTGTCGCTGATGGCGCTGACGATCTCGACCGGCTTCGTCGTCGACGACGCCATCGTCGTCCTGGAGAACATTAGCCGGCATATCGAACTGGGCGCGACGCGGTTCCACGCCGCCATTCTCGGCGCGCGCGAGGTCGGCTTCACTGTGCTGTCGATCAGCCTGTCGCTGATCGCAGTGTTCCTGCCGTTGCTGCTGATGGGCAGCATCGTCGGCCGGCTGTTCCGCGAATTCGCGATGACGCTGTCGGTGGCGGTAATCATCTCGCTGCTCGTCTCGCTGACGACGACGCCGATGATGTGCTCGCTAATCCTGCCGCGCCAGGCGATTGCGTCGCACGGACGAATTTATCGCGTCACCGAGCGCGGCTTCGACGCCATGCTCGCATTCTATCGTGTCACGCTCGGCGCGGCGCTACGCCATCCGCTGCTCGTCGTGCTGGTCTGGGTGGCGATGATTGCGCTCAACGTCAACCTGTTCCGCGGCATGACCTACGATCTGTTTCCGGTGCAGGACACGGGTCTGCTCATCGGTTCGATTCAGGGCGACCAGAGCATCTCCTTCCAGGCGATGAAGCAGAAGCTCGCCCAGCTGCAGGGAATCGTCCAGGCCGATCCCGCCGTCCAGACCGTCGCGGGCGTCACCGGCGGGCGGCAGCCCAATTCCGGCTTCGTTTACATTTCGCTGAAGCCGTTCGCCGAGCGCCAGATTACGGCCGACGGCGTGGTGGCGCGGCTGCGCGGCAAGCTCGCCGCGGTCGCAGGGGCGCGGCTGTTCATGGTCGCCGTCTCTGACCTTCGCACCGGCGGCCGACAGAGCAACGCGACCTATCAATATACGCTGCTCTCCGACGATTCCGCCGTGCTCTACAAATGGTCGCCGCGACTGCTGGCCGCGTTGCAAGGCAGCCAAGCGCTCAAGGACGTCAATTCCGATCAGCAGCAAGGCGGCCTCGAGGCGGATGTGACGATCGACCGCGCCGCCGCCCGCCGGTTCGGCCTCTCCATCGCGGCGATCGACAACACGCTCTATGACGCGTTCGGCCAGCGTCAGGTGTCGACCATCTATAACGCGCTCAACCAGTACCACGTGGTGATGGAGGTCGCGCCGCGTTACTGGCAGGACCCCTCGATGCTGAGCGACATCTGGGTGTCGACTTCAGGCTCCAATCCTTCCGGCGTGCAGCAGACCAACGCCCGCGCCGGCCTGTTTTCGAGCTCCGCCGCGAGCGCCAGCTCGGCGGCGACGATCGCCAGCGACTCGGCGCGCAACCTCGCCTTGAATTCGCTCGCCGCCAGCGGCCATTCGAGCGCCTCGGCCGGCGCGGCGGTGGCGACCGCAAGCGAGACGATGGTGCCGCTGTCGGCGGTGGCGACCTTCAGCCGCGGCCAAACGCCACTGGGCGTCCATCACCAGGGCCTGTTCGCCGCCTCGACCATCTCCTTCAACCTTGCGCCCGGCCATGCGCTGAGCGAGGCGCAGAAGGAGATCGCCGACGCCGTGGCGACGATCCGCATGCCCTCGACCGTGCGCGGCGTGTTCGCCGGCACCGCCGCGACCTTCCAGCAATCGCAGGCGACGCTGCCGCTGCTGTTCGGCGCGGCCCTGTTCGCCGTCTACATCGTTCTCGGCATTCTCTACGAGAGCTACATCCATCCGTTGACGATCATCTCGACCCTGCCGTCGGCCAGCGTCGGGGCGCTGATCGCCTTGAAACTGTTCGGCGTCGAGTTCACGATCATCGCCGCGATCGGCATCATTCTGCTGATCGGCATCGTCAAGAAGAACGCGATCATGATGATCGACTTCGCCCTGCAGGCCGGGCGCGAGGGGCTGGGGCCGCGCGAGGCGATCACCCAAGCCTGCTTGTTGCGCTTCCGCCCGATCATGATGACGACGTTCGCCGCCATGTTCGGAGCTCTGCCGCTGGCGCTGGGGACCGGCGAAGGGTCGGAGCTGCGTCATCCCTTGGGGATAACCATCGTCGGCGGCTTGCTGTTCAGCCAGGCGCTGACGCTCTATACGACGCCGGTCATCTTTCTTTATCTCGATCGGTTCGGGAAGTGGCTGGGCCGGGTATGGCGCCGTTTCTACGTGCGCGACGGCGCTGTGCGGCTGGCGGGGTCTGGATCATGAGGCACAGGCGCAAAGCTTGGCCGGCGGTCGTCGCGCTGGCCGCTCCCTTGGCGGCCTGTGCGCCGGTCGGGCCCGACTATCTCCGCCCCGCCGCGATCGTCTCGGCGCAATACAAGGAAATCAAGGGCTGGAAGCTCGCCAGCCCGCATGACGATCTCGCCAAGGGCGAATGGTGGCGGCTGTTCGCCGATCCGACGCTCGACAAGCTGGAATCGCGGGTCGCAATCTCCAACCAGACCATCAAGGCCGACGAAGCCAATTACCGCGCCGCGCTGGCGCTGATCGCCGAGGCGCGCGCCGGGTTGATGCCGACGATCAACTTCGATCCGACCTTCACCCGCGTGAAGAGCGGAAAGCAATTGTCCGATCAGCTCGACGCCGAGGTGAGCGGTTCGTGGACGCTCGACGTTTGGGGCAAGACGCGGCGCGCCATCGAGCAGGAGAGCGCGGCGGCCGAGGCGAGCGCCGCCGACCTCGCCAACGCGACGCTGGCGGCGCAGTCGGCGCTGGCGCTCGCCTATGTGCAACTGCGGCAGTCCGACTCGCTCGCCGACCTGCTCGCCGACACCGTCAAGCAATACAAGCGCTCGGTCGACGTTGCGCAGAACCAGTACAACGCCGGCGCCGCCGCAAAGTCCGACGTCATCACCGCCCAGGCCCTTGAGCTTGCCGCGGAGGCGCAGCAGGTCAGCGTCGGCGTCTCGCGGGCTGAGAGCGAGCACGCGATCGCGGTGCTGACCGGCCGTGCGCCCGCCGAATTGACGATTCCGCACGGCAAGCTGGCGCTCGACGTTCCGCGCGTGCCGATCCGCGTTCCCTCCGAGCTGCTTGAGCGCCGCCCCGACATTTCCGCAGCCGAGCGGACGATGCAGGAGCAGAATGCGGCGATCGGCGTCGCCTTCGCTGGCTATTATCCGAGCCTGACGCTGAGCGGCGCCTTCGGCTATTCCGGCGACCCGTTCGTCAAGGCGATCGCCGGCGCCAATCCGGTGTGGTCGTACGGCCTGTCGGTCGCCCAGACGCTGTTCAACGGCGGCCTGACCGACGCGCAGGTCGAGGCGGCGCGCCAGACCTACGAGGCCAGCGTCGCCACATACCGCCAGACAGTGCTGACCGCCTTCCAGCAAGTCGAGGACCAGCTTGCGGCGATCCCGCTGGAGTCGCGTCAGTTGGCGATCCAGACCGAGGCGGTCAAGGCGGCTCAGCAGGCGGTCGAGATCGCGCTCAACGAATATCGCGCCGGCACGCAGAACTTCACCACGGTCGTGACCGCTGAAGCGACGGCGCTGAGCGACCAGGAATCGGCGCTGTCGACTCGCGCCGCGCGGCTGACGGCGACGGTCAACCTGATCGTCGCGCTGGGCGGCGGCTGGTCAACCGCCGAATTGCCGGCGCCGTGACCGCCAGCGCTCAGTCGGGCAGCGAATAGCGCAGCGCCGTCTCCCACGCCGCGCGCGCGTCGGCGAGCGTGATCACGCCGTCGTTGGCGGCGCGCGCCGCCTGGGTCGCCACGACCAGCGCCGGCGGGCCGGCCGGATCGGGCAGATCGGGCAGATCGCTGGCGAAGCCGTCGAGCGCCTGCCGCATCGCCGCAATCGCCGTTTGATCTCCGCCAAGCCGCGTCGCCAGCATAAGCGCCATCGCCGGCCGTGGCGCGGCGGATGTCCGCGCGACGCGGCAGGCGTTGACGAAGCGCTTGATCGCCCGCGGCGTCTCGCCGGCAAGCGGGGCGAGCGCGGCGAACAGCGACGTTTCGGCCGGCGTCAGCGCTCGCGTGATCGCCGACGCCGCAGCTTCGATGTAGCGCACCGGCTTGACGACCGCGTTGGAGCCGATCAGTCGCGCCGCGAACCGGCCGCCGTCGGCGAACGCCAGGGTCGCGACGTTGAAGACAATCGGGAATAGCTTTTCCAACCGCCGCCGCGTCATTTCGGGAGCGTCGAGGCGCGACAGCGCGGCCGGGTCGAACGCCGCGGCGCCGACGCAGCCCGGACCGAGCAACGCATGCGCGGACTCGAGAAGGTGCGCGGCGTCGGCCGGGGGGAGCGCGTCGAGATTGTCGAAAGCGAAGACGATGCGCTGCGGCGCGGCGGGTCCGGCGGCGTCGGCGCCGCTCATCAGCCGTCCGAGTTCGACGAAGAACGAGCGCGCGGCATAGCGCGGCGCTTCCGCGCCGCAGGCGAACGGCGGTCCCGGCGCACGTTCAGAGCGTTTGACGCCGCCGGCGCGTTTGCTCGTCGCCTCGACGTGCCGGGCGGCGGCTTCGGCTTGCGCATCGAGCGCGGCGACGCGTTGGTTGAGCCGCGCCGCGCTCGCTTCGAGGTCGCGCCGGCGTTCGCGCGTGTCGTGGCCGAGCAGCCGCTGGCCGCGATAGAGCAGTCCGGCGAAAGCGAAGGCGCGCCATAGGACGACCAGCAACGCAAGCGCGCCGATTGCGGTCAGCGCCTTGCTGAGCGTGACCAGCCATGCCTGATGCGCGGCGAGCCAGTCGGCGACCGGCGCGAGGAACGAAGCGAGCGCGCGCAGGCCATCGCCCGCTTGCGGCGCGCGCGCCTCGTCGACAGCGAAGGCGAGCGCGAAGGCGATTACGGCGACGAAGAGCCAGCCGAGCTGGCCGCGATAGGCCCAGATTGCGCGCACGGTCGCCCCGGCGCGCGCCGCCGGCCCGGCGCTGTCGAAGTCGCGCACCAGATGGCGGAAATTGGTCATGGCGTCGCCTTCGGCGAGACCGAATCGGCGCAGCCGCGATTCGATCGCGCCGCGATTGGCGCGGATGTACGCGTCGATGCGTGACCCCGGCGTCTCGTAAAGCAGCGTGTCGGTCAGGCGTGCACGCTTGGCCTCGACGTCGTCGCGCGCCGCGCGTTCGCTTTCGAGCCGTCTCGCCAGCTCGTCATGGCGCTCGGCGGCGGCGGCGGCGGCGCGCAACGGATCAGCCCCGGCATGGGCGGCCTCGTCGGCCAGCGCAGCGTAATTGACGCCGTCGCGGTCGCGCTCGAGCGCAGCGAAGGCCGCCGACGCGATGGCGCAAGCCGGATCGCCAGACACGCCCGCCGCGTCGATCGACGCCACGACAACCTTCGACAGGAAGGGAGAGCCCGCGGTCCGGCCGGCGGCGCCGGCGAGTCCGTCGAGATTGTCGACCCAGCGGCGTAGCGCGAAGCTCGCGCCCGAGCCGGAGGGGCCGACGAATCCGATCAAGAATGGCGTCTGGGCGTCGGCGGCCAGCGCGATTTCGGCCAGCGGCCGCGTCGCCTCAGCAGCGTCCATCAAGTCGGCGGCGGAGTCGGGACCGTCGGCGTAGATCAGCGGCTCGCCGCGCGCGGCGGCGGGGGCCGGGCTAGTCGCGACCGCTGGCGGCTCGATCACGACGGGCGGCGCGTGATTCGCGCCCGCGCCGCGTTCGGGGAAGAGCCGCGCCAGCCGGTCGTCAACCTTGCTCTCGCTCACTTCATCCTCCGTCGACGTCGACTTACGGCGGCGCACCGGCGGTCCCGTCGACCGCCCGGCCGGGCGACGATTTGGCCATGCGCCCGCCGTTGGTCAAGCGCAATCTCCGTTCGCCGCGGCGGCGGCGACGGAGCGCTTCACGTTCGTCTCAGACGAGCGCCTTGCGGCGCGCGCCTCCGGCCAGCAAACGCCGCGCCTGAGCCGCGCTGGCCTCTTTCGGCAGTTTTTCGGCGATGCCGTAGACGCGCTCGCGGCGGTCGAGCTCGCCGAGCACGTCGGCAGGGGAAATGCCGCATTCGGCCCAGACGACCGCCAGTTGATAGAGCACGTCGGCGCTTTCGAGAATCGCCGCCTCGCGGTTCATCTGCACGGCGTCGAGCCCGACCTCGATCGCCTCCTCGATCAGCTTCTTGGCCATTTTCTGCACGCCGTCGCGAAACAGCTTGGCGGTGCGCGAGGTCGAAGGGTCGCGCCCCCGCGCCGCCACCACCGATGCGTACAGCCGATCGAGCGAATCACTCATCAGGGTTCGATCTTCCTGGGGTCTGGAGGCGAGATCAAGGCGGACCGCGGGCCGCTTCAGGCCGCGAGGCCCTCGAACATCCCGCGGCCGTCGGTCCCCCCGACCAGCGGGTCGATCAGGTTTTCCGGGTGCGGCATCAACCCGAGCACATTGAAGCGCGCGTTGTAGACCCCGGCGATCGAATTGACCGAGCCGTTCGGGTTGGCGTCGTCGCCGACCGCGCCGGCGGCGTCGCAATAGCGGAAGGCGACGCGGCCGTCGCGCTCGAGCGTGTCGAGCCCGGCCGGATCGATGGTGTAGTTGCCCTCGCCATGGGCGATCGCGACCTTGATCACCTGGCCGGGCCGATAGCCGCGGGCAAACGGCGTCTGGGCGTTCTCGACCTTCAGGTGCTGCATCCGGCAAACAAAGCGTCGGCGCGCGTTGCGCATCAGCACGCCGGGCAGCAGGCCGGCCTCGCACAGGATCTGGAAGCCGTTGCAGACTCCGAGCGTCAGCCCGCCGCGCTCGGCGTGAGCGGTGAGCGCGTCCATGATCCGCGCGCGCGCGGCGATCGCCCCGCAGCGCAGATAGTCGCCATAGGAGAAGCCGCCCGGCAGGACGACGAGGTCGGTCCCCGGCGGCAGGACGCTGTCGGCGTGCCAGACCATGGCCGGCGCTTCGCCGGTCGCCTGGCGCAGGGCGCGCGCGACATCGCCCTCGCGATTGGAGCCGGGGAAGACGACGACGGCGGCGCGCAGGGGCTTAGTCATAGTCGACCGCGTAATCTTCGACGATGGTGTTGGCGAGCAGTTTCTCGCAGGCTTCCGCCAGCTTGCGCTCGGCGGCGGGCCGGTCGGCGGCGTCGAGTTCGATGTCGAACACCTTGCCTTGCCGCACTTTGGCGACGCCGGCGATGCCCAGCGATTTCAGCGCGCCCTCGATCGCCTTGCCCTGCGGGTCGAGAACGCCCGATTTCAAAGTCACCGTCACCCGCGCCTTCATGTCTCGCCCTCGCTCAGCTTCCCCCGCTTAAGCCGCATGCGAGGCCGGCGTCAATGTCAGCAGCGAGTAGAGCGCCGAAGCGTCGCGCGTCGCTCGCAACTGGGCTGCCGTTCCCGGGTCACGCAGCACGCGGGCAATGCCCGCCAGCGCCTTGAGATGGTCGGCGCCGGCGCTCTCCGGGGCGATCAGCAGGAAGATCAGATCGACTGGCAGGCCGTCGAGGGCCTCGAAGTCGATCGCGCGCTCGAGCCGGGCGAAGATGCCGAAGATGCGGGTGCATTTCGCAAGCTTGCCATGCGGGATGGCGATGCCGTCGCCGACGCCGGTCGAGCCGAGCCGTTCGCGCTGCAGCAGCGCGTCGAAAATCTCGCGCGCCGGCAGGCCAGAGACTTGCGCCGCGCGCTCGCTCATTTCCTGCAGCGCCTGCTTTTTGCCGTTGACGCGAAGGGCTGAAAGAATCCCTTCGGGCGAGAGGAGGTCGATCAGTGCCATCTTGAGCTCTGGGAAGGGAAGCCGGCGAAGGCGCTAGTGCGGATCGAGCCAGCCGATCGCGCCGTCGGCGCGTCGGTAGACCACGTTCACGCGGGCGTTGCCGGCATGTTGGAAGACCAGCAACGGCGCGCCGCTGAGGTCGAGCTCGGCGACGGCCGACGCGACCGACAGGCTCTTGAGCCGGTGCGATCCCTCGGCGACGATCACCGGCTTGTAGTCCTCGGCGGCTTCCGTCGTGTCGTCCGGCGGCTCGATCTTGTAGTCGGCGACTTCAAGAGTCGTCTGACTGTCCTCGGGGCTGGGCGCGCGCGCCTCCCTGAGCCGGGTCTTGTAGCGCCGCAGCCGGCGCTCGATTTTGTCGATCCCCTGTTCGACGCTGGGGTAGGGCTCCTGGGCCTTGCCTTCGGCGTGAAGGTCGACGCCGGAGCTGAGGTGCAGCGAGCAGTCGGAGCGATAGCCCGAACCCTCGCGCGAGATCACCACATGGCCGCTGACTCGGCCGTCGAAGTAGCGGGCCACGATCGTCTCGATCTTTTCGAGCACGTGGGCGCGCAACGATTCGCCGACGTCGAGATTTTTGCCGGACACTCTCAAGGGCATAGGTCGCCTGGCCTCTCTTGATCGCTCCAAGTGCGCCCGCTCGCGTCTTCGTCGTTCTGGTACGCGGCTTCGCGTTTCAACCCGCCGGCCTCTCGGCGTCGCGTCCGCGACGTTGAATTTCGCGCCGGCTATGCGCTTCGCTTGGTTTGCGCGGCTAGCGTTAGAAGGCCGCCGAACCGATGTCAATCGGACCGAAGATATAGATCATCGCCCGGCGACAAAACGCCTTATAAACTAAAGACTTAGTGGTCCAAACACATGCGCCGAGGGGCGAAAGGAGTCCATTTTCGTCCGCCGCCGCTCGACCGATGACGGAATGCGCAGACTGTCGCGATACTTGGCTACGGTCCGGCGCGCGACGACGATGTCGGCCTGGCGCAAGCGGGCGACGATCACGTCGTCGCTGAGCACGTCAGCTGGGTCCTCGGCGTCGATCATCTGCTTGATCTTGAATCGCACCGATTCGGCCGAATGCGCCTGCTCAGCGCCGTTCGCCAAGGAAGCGATCGGCGTGGTGAAAAAGTATTTCATCTCGAACAGCCCGCGCGGCGTCTGGATGAACTTGTTCGAGGTGGCGCGCGAAACCGTGGATTCGTGGACGCCGATCGCGTCGGCGACGGTCTTGAGGTTGAGCGGCCGCAAGCCCGCGACGCCGCCGACGAAGAAGCCGTCCTGGCGGCGGACGATCTCGCTGGCGACGTTGAGAATGGTGCGCGCGCGCTGCTCGAGGCTCTTGGTCAGCCAATTCGCCGTCTGCAGGCTCGACGACAGGAACTGCCGGTCTTCCTCGCGGCCGGCGTTGCGCTTGATCTTGGCGGCGTAGGTCTCGTTGAGCAGCACGCGCGGCAGCGCTTCGCTGTTGAGTTCGACCCGCCAGGAATTATCCGGGGCCGCGGTAACGAAGACGTCGGGGATCGCCGGCGGCTCGACCGGCGCGCCGAAGGCGCGGCCGGGCTTAGGGTCGAGCCGACGAATCTCGGCGATCATCTCGGCGATGTCGTCGTCGTCGACGCAGCAGGCGCGCCTCAGCGTGGCGAAATCGCGCCGCGCCAACGCCGGCAGATTGGCGATCAGCGCCTGCATCGCCGGGTCGTATCGATCGCGCTCGATGAGTTGCAGCGCCAGGCATTCGGCGAGGTTGCGGGCGAACACGCCAGTCGGCTCGAGCCCCTGCAGCGCCGCCAGCGCCGCCTCGACGCGCGCCAGCGGCGCGCCGAGTAGCTCGGCGATCGCCTGCAGCGGCGCGGTCAGGTAGCCGGATTCGTCGAGCGCGTCGATCAGCGCCGCGGCGATCATCCGGTCGACCGGGTCCTTGAGGACGATCATCGCCTGGCGCGTCAAGTGCTCGGAAAAGCTCGTCGGGGCAGCGAGATAGGCCTCCAGGTCGGGTGCCTCCTCGTCGAAGCCTCGCCCGCCGGTTCCGCTCCATGAGGTCGCCGAAAGACCGAGGCCCTCTTCGGGGCGCGCCGGTTCGGCCGGCGTCGGCGGCCGGTCGAGCTCGAAAGCGTTGTCGATCTCGGTGCCGAGATTGCGCGCCAACGCCTCGGGGTCGGATTCGAGCGTTTCGGTCGCCCAGTCGCCCGGCTCGGGCGTCGCCGCCGCTTCCGGCGCCGTCTCGCTTCCCGCCGCGGGCGGATCGAAGCTCGGCAGCTCGTCGGCGCGCTCCAACAGCGGATTACGCTCCAGCTCCGCTTCGATGAATGCGGCCAGCTCGGCGTTGGGCATCTGCAGCAGCTTGATCGCCTGCAACAACTGCGGCGTCAGCACCATCGCCTGGCCCTGCCGCATTGCCAGTCTGTTCGCCAACGCCATCCGCAACCACCGCTATTCGACTGCCGGCCAAGGTCCCCGCCGCGCCGCGGCGTGCTTTTTGCTTATAGCACGCGATGGCGCGCAAAAAGGCAAGCCCTGTCGACGTCACAGGCGAGCGCCCCGGTGTGACAGGCATATAAAGACTTGCTTATATCTTTATTGCAGCCGCGCGACGGATTTGCTAGGCAAGCCGCCCAAGACATCCAAGCCAGCAGCCAGCAGGGGCGCCCCGTCATGAGCAAAGCCGCCGATTCCGCCGTTGCCGACCTCGGCCTCGCCGCGTTCGGGCGCAAAGAGATCGCCATCGCCGAGACCGAGATGCCGGGCCTGATGGCGACGCGGGCGGAATACGCCGCCGCCCAGCCGCTCAAGGGCGCGCGCATCGCCGGCTCGCTGCATATGACGATCCAGACCGCGGTGCTGATCGAAACGCTGAAGGCGCTCGGCGCCGACGTGCGTTGGGCGTCGTGCAATATCTACTCGACCCAAGACCACGCGGCGGCGGCGATCGCGGCGGGCGGAACGCCGGTGTTCGCCATCAAGGGCGAGAGCCTGACCGACTATTGGGACTACACCCACCGCATCTTCGATTGGGCCGACGGCGGCTCGCCGAACATGATCCTCGACGACGGCGGCGACGCGACGCTGCTCATTCACCTCGGCCTGCGCGCCGAGAAGGGCGACAAGGCGTTCCTCGACAAGCCGAGCAACGAGGAAGAGGAAGTGCTGTTCGCCGCGATCAAGCAGCGGCTGGCGACCAAACCTGGCTGGTACGCCAAGAACGCCGCCTCGATCCGCGGCGTCACCGAAGAGACGACGACCGGCGTCCATCGCCTCTACGTGATGGCGAAAGAGGGCCGGCTGCTGTGGCCGGCGATCAACGTCAACGACAGCGTCACCAAGTCGAAGTTCGACAATCTTTATGGCTGCCGCGAGTCGCTGGTCGACGGCATCCGCCGCGGCACCGACGTGATGATGGCGGGCAAGGTGGCGATGGTCGCCGGTTTCGGCGATGTCGGCAAAGGCTCAGCCGCTTCGCTGCGCAACGCCGGCTGCCGCGTGATGGTGTCCGAGGTCGATCCGATCTGCGCGCTGCAGGCGGCGATGGAAGGCTATGAAGTGACGACGATGGAGGACGCCGCGCCGCGCGCCGACATCTTCGTCACCTGCACCGGCAACGTCGACGTCATCACGCTCGACCACATGCGGGCGATGCGCGACCGCGCGATCGTCTGCAACATCGGCCACTTCGATTCCGAGATTCAGGTCGGCGCGCTGCGCAACCTCAAGTGGAACAACATCAAGCCGCAGGTCGACGAGATCGAGTTTCCCAACGGCAAGCGCATCATCCTGCTGTCCGAAGGCCGCCTGGTGAACCTCGGCAACGCGACCGGCCACCCGTCGTTCGTCATGTCGGCCTCGTTCACCAACCAGACGCTGGCGCAGATCGAGCTGTTCACCAAGCCCGGCCAATACGACAAGCAGGTCTACACGCTGCCCAAGCACCTCGACGAAAAGGTCGCTTCGCTGCATCTGGCCAAGGTCGGCGCCAAGCTGACCAAGCTGACTCCGCAACAGGCCGCCTATCTCGACGTCCCGCAGAATGGCCCGTTCAAGGCGGACATCTACCGCTACTGAGGGCTGGGGTCCCTTCCTCCTTGCGGGAGAAAGCGGCCCGACGAAGTCGGGTCGGATAAGAGGTCGTGCGTAGCGGCAGCGGCATTCCGCCGCGGGGCGCCAGGGCCGCCGCGGGCTATGCTCGTTCCGGCGCCCTCCGGCGGCGGAATCGCGACGGGCATGGCCGAAGATACGGAACAGCCGGCGCCCGCGGCGCCTGAGGTCCGCGATTACGTTGGCGCGCTCGAATCGTTCGTCGCCGCCAAGAACAGCGCTCGCGCCCGCCACGACCTCGCCTACCTCTTCTGGGAATGCACGCTGCGCTGCAATCTCGAATGCCGCCATTGTGGCAGCGATTGTCTGCGCGACGCCTCGACCAAGGCCGTCGAACTGTCGGCCGATCGGGTCTGCCGGGAGCTCTCGGCCATCGCCCGCCACTACGATCCGCGCGGCGTGACTTTCGCCATCATCGGCGGCGAGCCGCTGATCCGCCGCGACATCGAGACGGTCGGCGCCCACGCCGCGGCGTTGGGCTACGCCTGGGGCGTCACCACCAATGCGATGTTGCTGAAGCCGGCGCGCCTCGCCTCGCTTAAGTCCGCCGGCCTGCGCACCATCTCGGTCAGCCTGGACGGATTGGAGAAGGAGCACGACGCGCTGCGCCGCCGCGCCGGCGCGTTCCGCACGGTGAGCGCGGCGATCCGTCGGCTCGTCGACGACCCCTTCTACCAGCGCTTCGACGTCATCTGCTGCGTCAACGCGCTGAATATCGACAGCCTCGAGCCGTTCACCGACTATCTCGCCGCGCTCGGTGTGCCGCAGGCGCGATTCACGCCGGTCTTCTCCCGCGGCCGCGCCGACGCGAACTCGGGACTGATGCTGACGGGAACGCAACTGCGCCGGCTGCTGGCCTTCGTCGCGCATCAGCGCCAAACCCGCCGCGACATCGTCGTGATGCTGAGCGAAGAGGGCTATTGGGGCCCCAATTGGGAATGCAAGGTGCGCGACGGATTCCACTATTGCGGCTCCGGCGTCGGCATCGGCACGATCCTGCACGACGGCGCCGTCACCGGATGCCCCAGCGTGTCGCGCCGGTTCGTCGAGGGCAGCCTGAGCGAATCCTCGTTTCTCGACATTTGGGAGCATCGCTTTTCGCGCTTCCGCGACGGGCGGCGCGGCCTGGCAGCCGCTTCCTGCGCGACGTGCCGTCATTGGGACTTATGCGAGGGCGGCGGCTGCCATCTGTTCGACCCGGCCGACGCTTCGATCGAGACGTGTAGCCTGAAACGGATCGGCGAATATTGGGAGTAGCCGCCATGCCGGAGGAAAGTCGACGCACATTCCTGATGCGCTACGCGGCGATGGCGCTGGCGGCGATGGCGCCGAACGGCGCACGCGCGGCCAAACAGCTGGGCGACCCGGACTCGCTCACCAAGGACGTCTACGGCCCGCCGCCGAGCCCTTATCCGACCCTCCATCCGCATCGGACGCCTCCGGTGGCGCTCTACGGGCCGCCGCCGAGCCCTTATCCGACCGACGATCCGCAGCGACCGCCGCCGCCCGCCCCCGTCTACGGCCCGCCGCCGAGGAACCCGATCGACGAGTGAAGGGCCGGCGCCAACTGAAGCGATCGTATCGCCTCCGCCGGCGGACGCGCGTTCAGGCGGGGGTCAGCCGCAGCTTGATCTTCTCGGCGGCGGCGCGCGCCGAGGCCGTGACGGTGAACAGTTCGAGGTCGTCGAGTTCGGCGGCGGTGACCGGGGTCAGCGCCTGATCGCGGTAGGCGCGCGCCAAGGGATCGCGCTTGATCGCGCGGCGGACCGCGCCGCTGCGCCAAATGAGCCAGAGCAGCACGACGTGCTTGGCGACGAGGTCGAGCGCGAATTTGGGGTAGAAGACCAGCGGATGCTGGATCGGCAAGTCCGGACGGCGGTCGCTGCGAACCTTGCGCCGCAGATAGCCGCCCTGCAGCGGATGGAGCTTCTCGATCGTCACGCAGCCGTAGAACCACAACAGCAGGAACATCATCCGCCCGACGCTAATGCCGGTGGCCGCCGCGCGGCGCATCACCGTCGCCATATGCTCGGGCGTGTAATAGGTCCGCCAGGCGAGACGGTAGACGTCCTCCCACTCTTGCTTCGACATGCGCGGATGATCGGTCACCACGTGCTCAAGGTCGTATCTGTTCATGTCGGGGTCCATCGGCGCGCCGCGCGCCGCGAGCTTCTGGTGGTCCTCGGAGCCCGGCAGCGGCGTCAGACAGAAGAACTCCAGCAGATCGAGCGGCAGTTCGCGCTGGATGATCTTGATGTCGCGCACGATGGTCTCCGGCGTGTCGGCGGGAAAGCCGAGGATGTAGCCGGCGTAAGTCACGCAGCCGACCGCCTTCCAGGCGAGCAGCATCATGCGATACTCGGCGATGCGGTTCTGCTTCTTCTTCGCGCCGACGAGGCTTTCGGGATTGATGTTCTCCAGGCCGAGAAAGACCCGCCGCACGCCCGCCGCCGCCGCCTTCTCGATGAAGCGCGGGATACGGTGGCAGAGGGTGTCGACCTGGATGACGAAGGTGAAGCGGAGCCCCTCGTCCCGCCGCAGCGCGATCAACCGATCGAAGATCGGCTCCCACGCCTTGTTGCGGGCGAGATTGTCGTCGGTGATGAAGAAGCTGTGGACGCCTTGGGCGAGATTGGCGCGGATGATCGCCTCGACGTCGTCGGGCGTGCGCACCCGCGACTTGCGTCCTTGCACGTTGATGATCGTGCAGAACGAGCACTGGAACGGGCAGCCCCGTCCCGCGTCGAGGGTTGTCACCGTCCCCGCCGTCCGCACGACGCTCTCGGCGGGCAACAGCGGCAGCGGCGCGCCGGCGATGCCAGGCAGATCGTCGATAAAATTGTAGAGCGGGCGCAGCCGGCCCTCATAGGCGTCGACGAGAACTGTTTCGAACCGGCCCTCCGCCTCGCCGGCGTACAGCGAGGCGCCCAGACCTTGCGCCTCTTTGAGGTCGTCCGGCATCTCGGGCAGCATCGCCAGACAACCCGAGACGTGAAAGCCGCCGATCGCCACCTGCGCGCCTGCGGCGCGAAAGCGTCGCGTGAGATCGACCGCGCGGGGGAACTGGTTCGATTGCACCCCGACCAGGCAGACGAGCCCGTGGCCGCCCGTCGCTGCAATCGCTTCGGCGATGCGCTTGGGCCGAACGCGCGTGTTGGTCTCGTCGATCGCGACGATATCGATGTCGACATCTTCGCCAAGCACGCGGCGCGCCCGGCAATCGAGCGCCAATCCGTTCAAGACAGCCAACGTGTTCGACGGAATCGCCGCGCGGAACCATTGAATGACATAGCCGTCGTCGTCGTAATGCGACGGCTTGATCAAGTAGAGCGTGAAACGTT
>Ga0182014_10003361_pt1 | contig 19251 bp, 16 predicted proteins | sample 612S2DmetaG_FD_120489 | JGI IMG/M metagenome (GOLD analysis project Ga0182014, IMG submission 120489) | Permafrost microbial communities from Stordalen Mire, Sweden - 612S2D metaG | ecosystem: Environmental > Terrestrial > Soil > Wetlands > Permafrost | place: Sweden: Stordalen | collected... | reverse complement strand
TCGGTGGAAATTTTCTCGGCGATGTCGCCCATATCTGCGATATCGTCCACGCGGAGGAGCCGTCCGCCGGTCTCCTCGCTCACGTCGTCGAGCAGCTGGGGCCCGGTGCGCTCCTCGGGAGTGGCCGCATAGGGATCGAAGATGCCAATCGAGTAGATCTCGACGTCGGCCTCCCGCACCTGCGCGCGCAGCTCGCCTTCGGTGTAGCGGGAGCGGTTATCGCCCCCGTCGGAAACTACCAGTAGCGCCTTGCGCTCATGGCGGGCATCCTTCATCTTATTCAGGCCATAGTAGATCGCGTCCAGCAGGGCGGTGCGATGGCCGCTGCGCACGGTGGCCAGGCGGGCTTGAATGTCCTCGACCGAATTGGTGAAATCCTCAATCAACTCCGGCCGGTCGTTGAAGCCGATGACAAAAAACTCGTCCTGCGGGTTGGCGGTCTTGATGAACTGCAGGATCGACTCCCGGGCGCGAATCAGCTTCGAGGACATGGAACCGGAGAGGTCGAAGATGATGCCGATCGAGACAGGCGCGTCCTCGCTGGCGAAGGTGGCGATCTTCTGCCGACCGCCGTTCTCGAAGATCTGGAAGTCATCCTGCTCGAGGCCGGTGACCAGGCGGTTCATTGGATCGGTAACCGTAACCGGCACCAGCACCATGTCCACGTTCAGCCTGATCCGTTCACCGGGACGGACCTTCAGCGCATTGGGGCCGGAGACAGCAGGCGCTTCAGCACCCGCCGGAACTCCCGTGGCCGGCGCGGAAGTGGATGGCGGGGGCACATGCACCTTGTCGAGCTGGTCGTCTTGAGCCTGGGAGCGCGCCAGACAGAAAACCGCCGCCAATCCGCAAATCCACAGCCAGCGGCGGAGCAACCGCAGGGGTTCGTGCCGGTTTGGAGGAATCTGCTGGAGAGGAAGCATCGTCATGCCGCAGCACCACAGGTTGAAGGCGATATTAGCACGGTTGGCGCAGCGGCCGCGCAACCGTTTCCCTGCCATCAAATCCCACGTGCCGGGATGCGCCAGGACAGAGCCGCAGCGGCAACTGGGATACAATCGAGCCTAACCGCGCAAGAGTCCCGAAGTGAGCAAGATGGGATTGCAGAGCGCAAGTCGAGCTGTTAGACGGGGAACAAGACCTTCCGAATGGCCCGCATCTATCCATTTCGCGCCTGGCGCTACAATCCTTCCGCTGTCCGGCTGGAGGACGTGGTCACCCAGCCCTACGACAAGATCTCTCCGGCCATGCAGCAGGCCTACTACCAGCGCAGCCCCTTCAACCTGGTGCGCATCATCCTTGGGCTGCCGGAACTGTTTGACGCCGAGCGCAGCGAGAGTGTGTATACGCGGGCGGCGCGCGATTTTCGGGCCTGGCGGGAGCAGGGCGTTCTGATCCAGGAGAAAGATCCGTGCATCTTCGCTTATTCGCAGCGTTTCAAGGTTCCCGGAACCGAAATCGTGAAGGAGCGGCGCGGTTTTATCGCTCTCGGCAAGCTCCACGACTACGCCGAGCAGGTGGTGTTCCGCCACGAGCAGACCCTCTCCAAGCCCAAGAGCGACCGGCTCAACCTGCTGAAGGCCACTCATGCGCATTTCGGCCAGATTTTCATGCTCTACTCCGACCCGGCGGGCAGCGTGGAGAAGATTTTGTACGACGGCAACGGCTCCGCCGATGCCGAGGTCACCGACGAGTACGGCGTGCTGCACCGGCTGTGGAGAATCAGCGACCCGGCGGCCATCCGCCTGCTGACGGCGGCCATGGCCGACAAGAAGCTGATCATCGCCGATGGGCACCACCGTTACGAGACCGCACTGAACTATTCCAAGGAACATGCGGCGGAGCGCGCGGCCGCCTCGCCGGCCAAAGCTGAGTACGGCGTGAACCAGTTGCCCCAGCCGGCTTACCCTGAAGCCGCTGTGATGATGAGTTTTGTGAATATGGACTCCGACGGCCTGGTGATTCTGCCCACCCACCGCGTGGTTCACAGCTTGCCGAGCTTCGATCCGGTCGCCTTTGCCATCGCCGCCCAGGAGTTTTTCACGGTCGAGCCGCTGGCTACCGCCGATGCAGCCAGCTATATGGAGTTGCTTGGCCGCGAGGAGGGCACAGCGTTTATCGCCGCCACCCGGGCCGGGGCTCTGCTGCTGCGCTCCAAGCCGGAAGCGGTAGCCTCCGCGCTGGCCGGCCTGCCCGAGCGCCAACGCCGGCTTGACCTGAGTCATTTGCACTCCATTGTGCTCGACCGGCTGCTCGGCCTTGACGCGGAGAAGGTTCGCGAGCAGAGCAACATCCGCTACCTGCGCGACGCCGGCGAAGCGATGGACCAGGTTCGCCGCGGCGAAGCCGACGTCACCTTCCTCACCAACCCCGTGTCCATGGAGCAACTGCGGGAAGTGGCCTTTGCCGGCGACATAATGCCGCAAAAGTCCACCGACTTCTTCCCCAAGCTGCTCAGCGGTTTGACCATCTATGCGCTTGAGTAGGCAGAGGCGGTGGGAAAAATCATCCGGGCTTTATGCCGAACTCGTAGGTCGGGGTCTTAACCCCGACACAAATGCCCGCAGAATAAACGGGGCTTTAGCCCCTGAGGTATGCTTTTTGCCGGTTAGGCTCGAAATTCGGCCTCTGCCCGCGGCCTGTAACCTCGTACACGGGAGGTGCCGGCTGGTTGGGGCGCTGGCTGCCCTGATGGCGGCGGCAGGACCAATGGCTGGCGCGCAAGCCCCGCCCGCTCCGGCAGTTCCGGCACCCGCTCCAGCCCGGTTTGTGGTGGTGCTGGATGCGGCCCACGGCGGCGACGACTCTGGCGGTTGGCTCAACGGCCAGGCGGAAAAGACCTTCACTCTTGCCCTCAGCGTGAGGTTGCGTTCGCTCCTTTCGGCGCGCGGCATCCCGGCGGTCACCACCCGTGAATCCGACGCAACGGTGGACTTGAACCGCCGGGCGGAGGTGGCCAACCACGCCAACGCCCAGGCCTGCCTGAGTCTGCACGCCTCAGAGAGCGGCAACGGGATCCACCTCTTTGTCTCCTCAATGGCCCCGGCACCGCCCACGCACTTTGCCGCCTGGAAGACCGCGCAGGCCGCCTGGGTTACGCGCAGCCTGGCCCTCGCCGGGACGCTCAACTCTGCCTTTCTCCAAGCCGGCATGACCGTGACGCTGGGCCGCACCGCCCTGCCCGCGGTCGACAGCATGACCTGCCCCGCTGTAGCCGTGGAGATTGCGCCGGAGCGCGGCTCTGACAAGAAGGTGACCGCAGGGCTGGACGATCCGGGCTACCAGGCACGCGTGGCCGAGGCGCTGGCGGCCGCGCTGCTGGAGTGGCGATCGGAGGCCCGTCAGCCGTGATTCCCCGCTATCAGACCATCTTGTTCGTCGTCCTGCTCGTGGCTTCGGTCGTCATGGGCATGGTTCTATGGCAGTTGCGCGAGCGCGCCCACCAGCGGCTGCTGGCCGGCGAAGACTCGGCGCCCACGCAGGCTCCCGAGGTGGCGCCGGCTGAACCGGCCACCCTGCTGGTAGCCAGCGACGCCGACAATTCCCTGCTGGCCCAGGTTCAATCCCTGCCCCTGCCCCAGGACCCCGGCGCACGCGCACGCGTCGTGCTGGGCAAGCTGCTGGACCTCTATGCCGCTCCCGATGCCGCCCACCCGGTTCCTGGCGGCGCCAGCTCCATTGCCCAGGTCTTCCTGTTGCCGGTTCCGAACCCGGACCACAACACGGCAAGCAGCTCCACCGCGCCCACTACCGGCAAACCAACGCTCGGGGAGCCCAAACCGGGCGGGTCCAGTCCGGCAACGCCGGGATCTCAAGAGAAGAACCCGCAGCCGACAGGCCCCGAACTCGCCGTCGTCAACCTGACCGGCGCCTTCGTCGCCAGCCACCCTTCGGGCCTTGAGACCGAGACGCTGACCGTGCTCTCGATCTGCGGCACCCTGCACGCCAACCTGCCTCGTGTCACCCGGGTCCGCTTCCTGGTGGACGGCCAGCCGCGCGCTACCCTGGCCGGCCACGCGGACCTTACCCGCACGTACCTCGCCGCGGAGGCCGTCCCAACGGAGGGAGCGCATCCATGAGCAGCCCTGGGACTAGCCCTGCAACAAGCCGTGAGGGAATAACCGGACCTGTGACCCCCGTCATCGGCGTCTTCGATTCCGGGTTCGGCGGGCTCACCGTGCTTCGCGCGCTTGTAGCCCGGCTGCCCCAGGCCCGCTTCGCCTTTCTCGGCGATACGGCACGGCTGCCCTACGGCTCCAAGTCCCGCCGCACCATCGCGCGCTACGCCGCCCAAAGCGCGCAGTTTCTGGTGCGCGAGCAGAGCGCAGAATTTCTGGTGATCGCCTGCAACACGGCCAGCGCCCTGGCCCTGGACGCCATTCAGGACGCCGTGCCGGTTCCGGTACTGGGCGTGATCGAGCCCGGCGCCGCAGCCGCCCGCGCAGCCTCGCGCACCGGCGACGTGCTGGTCATCGCCACCGACGCCACCGTGCAGAGCCATGCCTACGCGGCCGCCTGCCGCGCACAAGGGCTGCGCGCTCTGGAAAAGGCCTGTCCGCTGCTGGTGCCGCTGGTCGAGGAGGGCTGGATCGACCATCCGGTTACCGCGCAGGTGATTCGCATCTATCTCGACGAGCTGACCGCCGAAGCCGCCGCCCAGGGCCTCAACCCCGATACGCTGGTCCTGGGCTGCACCCATTACCCGCTGCTGCGACCGCTCCTGGAACGCGTCATTGCCCGCGCCGTCCCTGCCGGCATCCGGGTTATCGACTCCGCCGAAGCCGTGGCCGAGGCCGCCGTGCGCCAATTCGGGGGCCGGGTCTTCTCCTACGGCCCGGACGCGCCCTCGGCCGCCGGAACGGGCGCAGAATTGAACACGCAACCGGCCCCAGGCCCGGCCTTGCGTTGCTTCGCTACCGATTCGGTCGAGAAATTCGAGCTGCTTGGCTCTCGCTTTTTAGAGCGCCCCGTCGGCAAGGTCGAACTGATCGACCTTGGCGGCTGATATTCTATAAGATGGTTGGTCCGGCATCTTCCCTGAGCACGGACCGTGGAGGAAGAAAGCAAGCATGATTAATCTGGCAGGTAAGACGGTCGTGGTCTTCGGGCTGGCCAACAAGCGTTCGATCGCCTGGGGTATCGCCCAAAGGCTGCACGAGGCTGGTGCCACCCTGGCCATCTGTTACCAGAACGAGCGGATGAAGCTCGAGGCCCAGGGCCTCATCGACGAACTGCCCGGAGCCAGCGGCTTCCAGTGCGACGTTTCAAACGACGCCGAAATCGAAACCGTCTTTGCCGCCCTCCAGCAGAAGTACAGCAAACTCGACATCCTGGTCCACGCCGTCGCGTACGCTCCCGCCGAGGACCTGCGCGGCGACTTCGTCAATACCAGCCGCGAGGGCTTCCGCATCGCTCACGACGTCAGCGTCTACTCGCTCATCGCCGTCAGCCGTGCCGCCGCCCCTTTGATGACCGAGAGCGGCAGCATCATGACCCTCAGCTTCTTCGGCGCCGAGAAGGTCGTGCCCAACTACAACGTTATGGGCGTGGCCAAAGCGGCCCTCGAAGCCACTGTCCGCTACCTCGCCTGGAGCCTCGGCCCCAAAAACATCCGCGTCAACGCCATCTCCGCCGGGCCCATCAAGACCCTGGCCGGACGCGGCATCGGTTCCCTGGCCGAGATGCTCAAGTCCCACTCCGACCGCGCTCCCCTGCACCGCAACGTAGACCAGCTTGAAGTCGGCGGCGCAGCCCTTTTCCTGGCCAGCGACCTGGCCAGCGCCGTCACCGGCGAAACGCTCTACGTGGACTGCGGCTATAACATCATGGGGTTCTAAGTGAGCCGGCGTGGGCACACTTCGTTTTAATTGGATTGCCTGCCGGGAAGCCGACAGAGGCGACCTGGGACCGATTGAAAGGCAACCTAAGTCTCGGTAGAGGTATTATGGGAAGCCGGAGACGGTAAGTTCTTTCTGGGGGCGCCATCATGCAAGGGAAGTTGGAATTACTGCTGGGACCGATGAGAAGCAACAAGACCGCGGAACTTTTGCGGCGCGCCGATATGCGGCGCCAGTACGCCGGCCAATTTGTCCTGGTCCTCAAGCCCAACGACGACACGAAGGGCGGGCCTGGGGTGGTTGAGAGCCGAAATCCGAGGGGGCATGGCAAAATGAATGCCCTGGAATTCAAATCCAACGACCCATGGGAGGTTCTCCAACTTATCGCCGCAAAGGAAAAAGATATTGGGAAAAGGGTGGAATGCATCGCGATCGATGAAGGGCAATTTGTGGAAGGACTGTTCGCTTTCACGAGATGCCTCCTGGATGCAAACCACGACGTTCTCGTCGCGGGGCTCGACCTGGACTTTCGAGCTATTCCCTTTGGAGAGATGCTCAACCTGACGTGGTTTGTGAATGCATACGGCGGCAGTGTTACTGAATGCATCGCATACTGTGCTTGCGGGAACCGGGCTTTTTACTCGCAGCGGCTGATCGAAGGCCAGCCCGCTCCCTACGACAGTCCCATCAAAATGCCCGGCGATTCCTACGAACCGCGCTGCGCGGAACATTTTGTGCTGCCGGGACGTCCTCACTGAGAGACCGAAGCTTCCATATCCAGAGTTCTTTATTGTCTTTTACAGCTTTTGCGCGCAAGAGGCGCCGCAAACTCTACTGCCCGCAGCACTTTTTGAATTTCTTGCCGCTGGCGCAGGGACATGGGTCGTTCCTGCCAATCTTGGGAGCGGTGCGCTTGTAAGGAGAAGATGCATCCTTCCGCATCGAGTTGGCTGCCTCCGGGGCCGCGGTTGCGGCTTGCGTCCGGCGCGGCTTTTCATCTTTGAAGCACGCCCACCACTCCATCTTCTTCACGGTGTCGTCTATCAGCTGACGATGGGGATTGGTTGCAAGCCTGGCCAACGCCCAATCCTTGCCTTTGGCAAGATCGCCCGTGACATCGTCCAAGCCGATAGACATAGGGTCGATCAGACCTTCCTCAAAGGCACGCTCGATTTCGCCGAGCAGTTCCGGCGCATATAGGTCCGTACTGTATGCAACGAGATCGCTCCAGACGACATCGTTCTTGTCCGTCAACTTGCCATGAAACAGGCTTGCGAAATAGCTCAAGATCTCCTCGCGGCTTTTTACCCCGGCGGCGACAAGAGTTACCAGACCGTCCAGCGCCGAGCCTCGGACCCATTGGTTGGCGTCTTCATTCTCGATGATGGATTGAATCTCTTCCACCTTGCCGCCGCACACCGATGCGAGTACCTGGCCAAGACTTTCCGTGATGAAGTCTCCAAAAAGAGAATCGAGAAGATCGTCCGGAAGCAACGCAATCCGGACAACAAGCGGGTAAGCGCGCGTCTCGCGAAACCGCGCCAGCAGAAACATGGCATATAGAGGAGCCATGTAGTCGCCTTCAGCATCGAGTTGATACGCCCGATCCGGATCCGCGATCTCTTCCAGAACGTGGAGAAGCTCCGGGATAACCTCTTCCCTGCGGGCAACCGCTGCTTCGACGGCTGCTCGTTCGAACCTCCCATTGAATCTTTCAAAGCGGCTGATAATCTCAGCTATTTCCATCAATTTGTCCAGCTTTCTTTGGACTTATGGCCGGGCACCCGATCCTTGCCGCATTTATCTCAACCACGGCACGCAAAGTTCGCGTGCCGTGGACCTCGGTCTGTCGCAAGGGTGGGAAGCCGAGAATCTCGGCTGGGACGTTCACGAGGAGCTACTACTCCTTCAGCGTCACCGTAATCTTGCGGGCGTCGCCGCCGGCGGAAGTGATTGCAATCTCTCCCGTGGCCTTTTTGCGGATGCTTTTGAACTTTTCGCCCCACTCGACCAGCACCAATGCGTCGGGCGTGAGTAACTCGTCCAGGCCCAGCGTCTCCAGTTGGCGCTCGCCTTCCAGGCGGTAAACGTCGAGGTGAAACAGCTTCATTGGCCGCCCATCCAGGGCGCCGTCGTACTCGTGAATCAGGGTGAAGGTGGGGCTGGTCACCTCGTCGGGCTCGGCGGCGTCCAGGGCCTGGGCGATGCCCTTGACCAGCGTCGTTTTGCCGGTGCCCAGGTCGCCGCGCAGGATCAGCAGTTGCGGCGGCACGAGCAGCCGGGCCAGCTTGCGGCCCACTTCGACTGTGTCCGCGCCGTTGTGGGTGGTGAACTGGTGAATCCGGCCTTCGGCCTCTTGAATCTTGTCTGCGGCGTTGCTCATTCGGCGGCCTCGCGCGAGGCCGCGGCCGGTGACGACTCCGCCGGCAGCCCCTGTATCCAAACATACCCGTTCGAGCCGCGGGAGCGAAAGCGAAAAGCCCGAGAAAACTGCGGAAGGCTGTCCGTGGCCAGCAATGTGTGCTGGTCGGCCTCGCGCACGGCCAGGTCCGCGGCCAATCCGTGCAGATAAACAGCCGCCTCGACCGCCCGCGCCGTCTCAGCAGGGTACTGCGCCACGAGGCCTGCCACCAGCCCGGTGAGCAGGTCGCCGCTGCCGCCTTTGGCCATGGCGGGATTGCCGGTGGTATTCACGGCCACGCGGCCGTCGGGATGGGCGATGAGAGTCCGCGCGCCCTTGAGCACCAGTGTGACGCCCGTGCGCTGGGCAAAGCTGCGCGCTACCTCCAGCCGGTTGGCCTGCACCTCGGCGATGGAAATGCCCGCCAGCCGCGCCATCTCGCCGGGGTGCGGCGTGAGCACCAGCGTGCGCCCCTTGGCCAGCTTGGCAAGCAGCACCGGCTTGGTGGACAGAATATTGAGCGCGTCGGCGTCGATGACCGCTGGAATTTTGGTGGCGGAGAGCAGTCCGGTGGTGAATTTGACCGTATCCGGGCTTTGGCCGAGACCGGGACCGATGGCCAGTACCGTCTTGCCGGCCATCAGCGCCGCCAGAACCTCCGGGGCAAGGTTTTCCGCTGCAATCTGTCCGGTTGGGGTCGCCGCCAGCGGCAAGGTCATCAGCTCCGGCGCAACCGCGGCCACCAGCGGCAGCGCCGGGGCCGGAACCGCCGCCGTGACCAGGCCTGCCCCAGCCCGCAATGCTGCCAGAGCCGCCATGGCCGGCGCGCCCGACCGGCCCCCAGCCGTTCCGAGCGTCCCACCCACCACCAGCACGTGGCCGAAGTTGCCTTTTTTGGCGGCCGCGGCACGCGGCGCCTGGGTGAGCGACAGCGCCGAGCCCGCCCAATGCAATCCAAGGGAATTCGGGCCCAGCGCCGAGAGGATTGCGGCCTCCGGCGAACCAATGGGAGCCACAAGGATGGGTTGGTCCCAGTGCCGGGTTAACTGTCCAAAGAGGTGCGCCGGTTTGGGCGCGGTAAAGGTCACAACCGCATCGGCGGGGAAGACGGGGCTGATCTCGGAACTGGCCACGGTGGCGTTGGTCTCGTCGGCTGGCCAGCCGGAGGGCAAGTCGATAGCAAGAATGGGCGCGCGGCTGTCCTTGAGCCATTCGAGCGCCGCCAGAGCCAGCCCTTTGAGCGGCGGCTTGAACCCCGTGCCCACCAGGGCGTCCACGATCAGGCCGGCTTCGAGGGCAACGTTGTGGCGGGCCAGGTCCTCGGCCGCGGTGACGATGTGGATGAGACCGTGCGGGGGGCTGGTCAGTTCCAGCCAGGCTTCGGCAGCGTCGCCGGTAAGCCCCTTGGGCGCGCCCAGCAGCAGCGTGGTTACCTCGAGGCCGGCGTCGGCCAGGAGGCGCGCGGCCATCATGCCATCACCGCCGTTGTTGCCTCTGCCGCACAGTACCGTCACCCGCCGCGCGCGCGGAAAATGTTCTCGCGCAAATGCCGCCACGACCGCCGCCGCCGCTCGCATCAGCTCCAGCGACGGAATCCCGAACCGCTCGGTGGTCGCGCGGTCACAAGCCTGCATCTCGGCTGCGGAGAGAACGTGCATGGCATCCATGGTAGTGCATGGGAGAGACAGGGAACGGTTCCCTGATTCCTGTTGCCTCGGTTTATTGGAACATCAGCACCAGAAACCACGCATTCAGTCCCGCGATGAGAGCGGCGACGAACCAGGACAGGCCTTGCAGCCAGCGGGCGTTCACGAACTCGCCCATCTTCTTGCGGCTGCCTGTGAACAGCACCAGCGGAATGACGGCGAAGCTCAGTTGAAGGGACAGAATTACCTGGCTCAGCAGGAGCAGCTTCTCCGTTCCCCGCTCGCCGGTGATCGCGACGACGATGATGGTGGGGATGATGGCGAGGGAGCGGGTGATGAGGCGGCGCAGCCAGGGGGAGAGCCTGATGTGAATGAAGCCCTCCATGACCACCTGGCCGGCCAGAGTGCCGGTGATGGAGGAGTTCTGCCCGGAGGCCAGCAGAGCGATGGCGAAGATGGTGCTGGCCCAGGCCGCGCCCACCAGCGGGCTGAGCAGCTTGTAAGCGTCCTCAATGGCCGCAACCTCAAAGTGGCCGCTGCGATTGAAGACGGCCGCCGCCACGACCAGAATGGCCGCGTTCACAAACAACGCCACGGTGAGCGCTAGCGCGGAGTCCACGTTGGCCATGTGAATGGCCTCGCGCTTGCCCTCGGGCGTGCGCTTGTAGCGGCGGCTCTGCACGATCGAAGAATGCAGGTAGAGGTTGTGGGGCATCACCGTGGCGCCCAACATGCCGATGGCGATGTAGAGCATGTCCGGGTTGGTGACGATGGAGGGCGAAGGAACAACAAGGTTGCGCAAGACCGGCCAGTACTCCGGCCTGGACAGGAACAGTTGCACGCCGAACATCGCAATGATTGTGCCGATGAGCGCAATGACCAGCGCCTCCACATAGCGGAAGCCCCAGCGCTGCATCAGCAGGATCAGCAGCACATCCAGGCCGGTGATGAGCACGCCGTAAAAGAGCGGAATGCGGAAGAGCAGGTTCAGAGCGATGGCCGAGCCGATGACCTCGGCCAGGTCGCAGGCGGCGATGGCTATCTCGGCGCCCACCCACAGCGCAAAGCTCGCGCCACGGCCGTAGCTCTCGTGGCACATCTGCGCCAGATCGCGTTCCGTGGCCACGCCCAGCTTGAGCGACAGACTCTGCAACAGAATGGCCATCAGGTTGGAGGCCATGATGACGAACAGCAGCGTATAGCCGAAGCGCGAGCCGCCGGCGATATCGGTGGCCCAGTTGCCGGGGTCCATATAGCCCACCGAGATCAGGAATCCCGGGCCGAGAAAGCCAAGCAGCCGGCGCCAGTAGACCGGCGAGCGGGAGATGCGCACGCTGGAATGCACCTCCGGCAAGGAGGGCTCAATCAGCTCGGTGAGAGATCTGGTTCCAGTGGACATGGGTGCAAAGGAAGAGCCTGAAGGGCTCCTTCAACCCAAGTATGCCACAACTAGTTAAGTAAGGTTAATCTTTTTTCTTACATTTAATTACGATGAAAATTCCGGCCGCAGCCAGACCGCCTCCGCAGCCGGTCTTCCGAGGATAGAATTTCCAGTAGGTAACTCAATCGAAACGGTTTGGTCGTAGTTCTGGCTGATAACGCGCAGGCTCTGGCTGGGGCCGATGCCGGCCCGGTGCAGAAAGAGCAATAGCTTGCGGTCGCGCTCGTGGAGGCTGGTGACGATGTAGCGCCGGCCCTCGACGGCCTCGGAAAGCGGCGTCTCGCCGCGCTGTTTGCGCTGGGCAGGGCTCTCGGGCAGCACCTGGTTGCCGTGCGGACAAGCGCCGCCCTCTCCCAGCTTTTCCTTGAGTTTGGTTTCAAAGGCCGGGGAGACAGCGTGCTCCAGGCGCTCGGCTTCTTCGTGGATTTCGTACCACGCCATGCCGAAGACTTCGCTCAACATGCGCTCGATCAGGTGGTGGCGCAGGGCGGTGCGGTAGGCAGTCTCGCGCCCCGCCGCGGTCAGCCGCACAATGCCGTCCTCGCCCACTTCGACGTAGCCGTCGCGCTTGAGGCGCTTGAGCGCCATGGTCACCGCCGGCGCCGAGACCTCAAGCCAATGGGCCAGCGTGGCCGGAATGACCTGGTGGCCCTCGGCTTCGGCCTCCAGAACGGCCTTAAGGTAGTTCTCTTTCGAGACGTAGATGGCGTCTTTCATGGCTAGCCTCTAACTTCTAGCCTCTAGCATCCAGCTAAAAGCTAACGGAGGGCCTGACCGTCAGCCTGCCCCAAGACTGGAAGGTAGAGGCTAGAGGCTGGAAGCTGTAATTCTACTTCACCCGCACCTTAGGCTCGACCGACAGGCCCGGTCGCAGCAAGTGGTTGGGGTCTTCGTTCTTCAGATCGGTGAAGTCGATGCGCACCGGGACGCGCTGCACTACCTTGACGTAGTTACCGGTTGCGTTCTCCGGCGGGAACAGGGAGAGCACCGAGCCGGTGGCGCCGCCGATCTGGGTCACCTTGCCGCGATAGGTCTTGCCGGTGGCGTCCACTTCGATTTCGACCGGCTGCCCGGCGGACATGTGGCGAAGCTGGGTCTCCTTGAAGTTAGCGGTGATCCATAGGTCTTCAAGCGAGACCAGCGTGAGCAGGTTCTGGCCGGCGGCGACGTTCTGGTCGATCTCTACGCTTTTGCGGGTGACGATGCCCGCCGCCGGGGCTACGATTTTGGTATAGCTCAGGTTGAGTTTGGCCTGGTCCAACTGGGCCTGGGCCTGCTCGACCTGGGCCAGAGCCTGCTTGGCGCGGGCGCTCTGCAAGGCGACCTGCTGCGGACCTGTCTCGGCGTACTTCAACAGCGCCTGGGCTTGCGTCTCCCGCTCGCGGGCTACCCTTACACCGTCTGCGGCAGCCTGCTCGCTGGCGCGGGCATCGGCCACGGCTGCATTGGCGCCGTCGGCCGCGGCTACGGCGGCGTCGTACTGCTGCTTGCTGATCACGTCCTTCTCGACCAGCGGCTTATAGCGCTCAAGGTCCGCCTGGGCCTTGGTGGAGTTGGCCTGCGCCTGGGTCACGCGGGCGTGCGCGGCTTCCAGTTGTTGCTGAGACTGCTCCACGCTGGCGACCGTGCCGCTCACATCGGCGCTGGCCGAGCGAAGGTTGCTGCCGGTGTTGACGGTAGTGATGGGCACATTCACGTTGGCGGCGGCGGCGTTGGCCTGCGCGCTGGCCAGCATGGCCTCAGCGTTCTCCACCGCAACCTGGTAGTCCGCAGGGTCCAGCTCGGCGATGACGTCGTCCCGCTTCACGACCTGGTTCTCTTCCACTTCGACCTTCAGGACCTGACCGCTGATGCGCGAGCTGACCTGAATCAGGTGGCCGTTGACCTGTGCGTCGTCGGTGTCCTCGGTAAAGGTGGAGTGCCACCAGAGTGCGACCGCGGCCACCACGAGGAGCACAACCACAACCACGACGATGCCTCTGCGGCGGGACTGCGGCTGCGCGATCTCAGCGTCTTCGTCCGGCTCCATTTGGGCTGGTGTTGGTGTTGAATCCGCCACGTTTACTTTCCTCCCAGATAGTTCATGTAGTTCTCGGCCGCGCCCAGGGCACGGGCCAGGCTGAGCTTGGCCACATTGTGCCTGTAGAGGCTGGTCACGTATTGATCGTTGGCCTGGGCCACGGATTGCTCGGCCTGGCTCACGGCCAGGTTGTCGCTGACGCCGTTGGCATAGCGCTGCTGGGCCTCGCTGAGTGCCTCGTTGGCCAGCTCGACGCTGGAACGGGCAACCTCAACCTGCTTCTGCGCGGAGGCAATGTCCAGCAAGGCGTCGCGAATATCCGCGTCCACCTGCGCGTTTTTGTCGCTCAACTGGGCCCGCTGCGTATCCAGTTGCGCCTGGGCCACCTGGGCCTCGCCGCGCAACGCAAATTCATTGAAGACCGGCACGCTCAGCGTACCCGTGGCGTCGCCGGTGCCGTGCGAGTGGTTTACGTTCACGCCGATATCGCCGTAGTCGCCGTCGAACTTCAGCGTGGGGAACCGGTCGGCGGTGGCCGCCTTGCGCTGCTCCTCGGCCGCCTTGGTCTGCTCCAGCATGGCCGCCAGGTCTTTGCGATTTAAATGGGCCTGGCGAATGGCCGCATCCACGTCGAGTCGATCGAAGGCCGCGTAGGGCGCCTTGTCAGTGAGCGTAAAGCTCTGTGCAAGTGGCAGCCCGATGGTGCGCGCCAGGGCCAGCTTGTCTTTCTCGAGCGCGTTGCGGGCCACGATCAGCTGCTGTTCGAGCGATTGGGAATCCACGCGGGAGCGCAGCTCATCCAGAAGCGGCGCCGTGCCCGCCTGGTGATTGGCAATCGCCTGGTCGAGCGAAATCTTTGCCGTGGCTACCTGCGCTTCCACGCTGCCGACCTGAGTTTCATCGGCCAGATCCACCAGATATGCATTGCCCACTGTCAGCACCACCAGGTCGCGCGCGTCTTGAGCGGAGAGTTCGGCGGCGGCAAAGTTGTGACGCGCGGCGAGGTAGTTGCGCAGCGATGCCACGTCCACCAGCGACCAACTGAGCGAAGCCCGCAAATCCGTGAAGCCGAACGGCCCGATGATGGTGGGAAAGCCCGGGATGCGCAACCCCTCCGCGGGCAGATCAACCTGCATCACGGTTTCCTTGGCGCTCGCATCCACGGAGGGCAGCAGCGATTGCAGTTGGCTGAGCCGCTGTCCGCGTGCCGCCGCCGTCTGTGCGCCGCTCAGGATGATTCCCAGGTTTGTCTTCAGCCCCCGCTGGATAGCTTCGTCGAGGGAGAGGCCGATGGGCTGCGAGGAGGCTTCACCCGTGGCCACACTGCCCTGGAAGCTGGATGGGGCGGGCGCGGACGACTGACTGGCGGGCAGACCGGGCGACGGCTGCGCGGCCAGTCCGCCGGGAGACCAAACCGCAAGGCCCAGCAAGAGGGCGCAGGCGCAGGGACCGATCGTGTTCTTTCTTGAATACTCTGACGAAATCAAGGTTGTTCAACTCACAGCGAAGCGCTACAGCCCGAAAATGGTTGCTCCTAATGGATGCGCAGCTTGGGCGGCACGGTTCTTATATCCAGTGTATCGAACAAAGGGCCGAGCCTGCTTTGCGGGGCCGAGTCTGCTTTGCGCTCCGCACAGGCAATGCTACGCCGGTCTGGCCGCCAATCCGTTGTCGGAGCCAAAAGCCAGAGGCTGGAAGCTAGAGGCTGAAAGCTGCATTTCAGCGTGCGGCCGAGGCTTGAATCAATTGCGAGGCCAGCGAACAGAGCGCCTGGCGGCAGAACTCGCGCACCGCATCCTCGGTCCATCCTGCAGCCCGCGGGCCGCCGTGAGCCGCCAGCAGGCCGGCGGTCTCCGCGGGCGTGAACCCGGCCACGGCGCGCAACACAAAAATGGTGCGAGGGACCGTGGGCAGGCTGGCGAGCCAGTTTCTCACGCGGTCCCGGTCCGGGCCTGCGAGCATCCTCAACAGTTCTTTGCCGGATTCGCCCGCTGCGTTGAGATCGTCGTCCTCGATGCAATTGGACGCCGGCTTCAGGCCCTCGGGTGCGGCCAGGCTACCGGGGTTGCGCTGCTCGATTGTGTCGAGGGCCGCGGAACACAGCGCCCGGCGGCTGCTTTTGGCCGCCTCAAGGGGATCGTGGCAGGCCGAAACCTCCGCGTTGGCAACCGCTGTCTCCACTAGCCGTATGCTGTCCTCGCCTTCGCCGACCAGCATGGAAGCCAGGCTGTAGAGCCCGGCGGCGATCAGTTCGAACATCTCGTCCATACCATCCAAGGCTTTGGCGACCGTCGCATCGTCCTTGGGCTGGCCGTCCAGCAAGCCGTATACACGCTTTGAAAAGGCCTTGGCGGCGTCTGGAATCGGCTTGGAAGGGATCAAGCTTTCGTTCGGAGCGATAGATTCCTGGGGCATGCAAAAGACTCCTCTCTGGTGAGTAAAACAAGTTGGCTCAATCTTTATCCTCAACCCACCGGGCCGGGGCGTCAACGCGCGCCTGGTGCGGAGCGCGGGCCAACTTCCGTGTAGCCCGTCACCCAGGCGGAATGAGCCTGAGAGCGCACGGTTCTCCATTTCGATGCGGCTGCCCATCGCGCAGGCTTAGTTCACGATCCGGTCCTCCAAAAGATGACTGACGCGCGGACAGTCCGAAATTGGCGCGCAATAGCGCCTATCTTGTGCTCCTGGCTCATCACCAAAGTTTTTTCGGATAATAACCGGCTTCGATCAGGCGGCGTATACTTTCGACGGCACGTGGGTGGTCCTCGTGGTAGGTAACGCTAAACCATGAATCAAGCGTACGCAAGACCTTCACCCGCGCCTGCCCGGCCACAAGCAATTCATTCACCGTGCTGGGGATGTAGCATTCCGCCTCCAAGTCCGTGGCATTCAGTTGAAGAAACTTCTGAAACTGCTCGAGCAGTTGACCAAACACCTGGGGAGTAAATCCCCACATGTTCATCGAAACGACCTCGTCCCCCGCCAGCCTCGTCTCCCGGCCTTCTGCATCGGTGTTCCTGGCATGCCCGCGATCGCGTTCGATACTTTTCAGTTCAACAATGTTCTCAAGAAAGCCGTTGCTATTCACCTGGCACACCCCGCGCGCCACCGTGCCGAGGTCGGAGAGAGTATTGCGCAGAACGAATCCGACCATCGCATAGTCCGTTGTCCCAGACTGCAAATGACGCGCCAGCGCGCGGTAGCTCTCCGCTCCATAAAAATCCTCGACATTGATCACCGCAAAGGGTTCATGAATGGTGCTAGCGGCCATCAGAATGGCTTGCGTTGTGCCCCACGGCTTGGTGCGACCGGCAGGCACCTGGAATCCCGGTGGGAGCTTGGCGAGTCCCTGATAGACGTATTCCACCGCAAGGCGCTTTCCAAACCGCGCGCCGACCATTTCCTTGACCCGCTGCTCAATGTCTCTGCGGATAACGAAGACCACCCTGCCGAACCCTGCGCGGCGGGCGTCATAGATCGAATAGTCTATGATGGTTTCGCCACCGGGACCAACCGGTTCGGTTAGTTTGAGGCCGCCGTAACGGCTGCCCATGCCGGCGGCCAGGATGAGAAGTGTTGGGGTGACCATTGGTTTCATCCTTTCCTGGGTTCAGTCATGCGTGGTTTCTTTGGGCAGGCTGTCGAGCGTGAGTACTTCGAACAGGGCGAGATGGAAGTTATGTGCCTGTTGCGCCCGAAGCAGAATTATCGGGTGGCCCTGAAGCTTTAGCTTCAAGCCATTTCTATGCAGTTCGCGGGTGCGGAGGTTCAGCTCGAAGGTCTTGAAGCGAACGCGATGTTCTGACAGAACAGCGGATTCCATGGCAAAAAACCTCGAGTAGGGCGAAGCGTGGAGCGGAGCATAACCATGACTGCGCTTCCCGTGCACTCGTTTTGTACGGCAGAAGTTTACCACTCCCCGAGATGAATATGGGACATCTAACCGTATTTGTTTAGCGTGTTGTCAGTCGCCAAGTTGCTGATTTTCCCAATGTTTTCGAGATTCTGTAACTGCCAAATGGCTTTTCAAGGCCTTCAAATCATGTTGCGATGTCCGTAAACGATTGATTTTATTGGGCCAGATACGCTAAACAAATACATCGAACCTTGGTCTGCCCGGTGATTCTTACCCCGGAGAGTGTTCGTGTGGCGCAGCGTTGAACGGTCTGGTAATTCTGCACCATCGGAGGCTCAACTTCCGGATGGTCGGCAATCCGGAAACTGACCCGCCACGTGAGCACAGCGGTCCCCGGTCAAGCTTATTGCCTGCCCTTAACCTCGTTTCCCCCGTGCGTCCTGTATGGATTGCGTAATGGGAAATTTTTCTCTGGTCGGCAACTCACGTGCCGGTTCCGGGGGAAACGCTGTAGACTGCCAACACGGCGCACTGGACGGATTCGATGGCCCGAAGCACGCAGAAACAAAAGCTCTTCAACGGCCGGGACTACTCCTGGATGCAGTTCAACCGGCGTGTGCTCGAAGAAGCCGAGGACCCGGCCAACCCGCTGCTGGAGCGGGTCAAGTTCCTGGCCATCACGGGCAACAACCTGGACGAATACGTTGAAGTTCGCCAGGCCGGGCTGATGCAGCGGATCGAGGACGGCTACCGGGAGCCGGGCTACGACGGACTGCGCCCCGACGAGTCGCTGGCTGTGCTGACCGCCGAGATTCACAGTTTTGTGGCCGCCCAGTACCAGTGCTGGAACCACCAGTTGCTGCCCGAGCTGCGCAAGCAGGGCATCCGGCTGCTGGAGTGGAAGGAACTGGACGCAGAGGCCCGCGCGTATGCGCAGGGGTACTTTCAGCGGGAGGTCGATCCGCTGCTGACCCCCATCTCGATTGATCCGGCGCACCCGTTTCCGCGGGTTCTCAACAAGGCTCTCTGCCTGGCGCTGCTGCTGCGGGCAAAACGGCGCAGCTCCGGTCCGCAGGTGCTGGGGGTGGTCACGGTTCCGCGCGCTCTGGCGCGGTTTGTCCGCCTGCCCGCACCGGATGGCTCGTTCGACTACCTGCTGCTCCAGGACCTGATCGCGCAGAACCTGGGGGGCATGTACCGCGGGTACGAGGTTCTGGCTCATGCCGCCTTCCGCGTCACCCGCAACTCGAACCTCTACTTTGAAGAGGAGGAAGCGCGCTCGCTGCTGGAGACCATCCGCGTGGAGCTGCACAATCGCCGCAAGGGCGACGCGGTGCGGCTGGAGATCGAGACCGGCGCCGATCCGGAGATCGTCGAGCGGCTGCGCGTCAACTTCGAACTGGATGAGGATCAGGTCTTCCGCGGCGAGGGCCCGGTCAACCTTTCGCGGCTCATGTTCTTGTATGGCGACTTGCACCGGCCGGACCTCAAGTTCCCGCCCTTCACGCCCAAATCCCTCCACCTGAGCCGCAAGTCCACCAACATCTTCGACGAGTTGCGCCTGCACGACGTCCTGCTCCACCACCCCTACGACTCCTACGACCCGGTGGTCAGCTTTATCCACCAGGGCGCCGAGGACCCCGCGGTGGTCAGCATGAAGCAGACCCTCTATCGCACCAGCGAAGACTCGCCCGTCTTCGCGGCGCTCATCGAGGCCGCGGCCACCAAGGAAGCCACGCTGGTGGTGGAGCTGATGGCCCGCTTCGACGAGGCCTCGAACATCCGCTGGGCGCGCAGCATGGAGGACGCCGGGGTGCAGGTCTTCCACGGAGTGGTGGGGCTGAAGACCCACTGCAAGCTGGCCATGCTGGTGCGCCGCGACGAGGACGGCGTGACCCGCCGCTACTGCCACCTGGGTACCGGCAACTACAACCCCGTGACCGCCCGCTTCTACACCGATCTGAGCCTGCTGACCGCCGATCCCAAGATCACCGAGCAGGTGCACATGGTGTTCAACTACCTGACAGCCCACGCGGAGGTGGATGACTAC
>Ga0182014_10003359_pt1 | contig 19255 bp, 17 predicted proteins | sample 612S2DmetaG_FD_120489 | JGI IMG/M metagenome (GOLD analysis project Ga0182014, IMG submission 120489) | Permafrost microbial communities from Stordalen Mire, Sweden - 612S2D metaG | ecosystem: Environmental > Terrestrial > Soil > Wetlands > Permafrost | place: Sweden: Stordalen | collected... | reverse complement strand
GGATCCAGCGGCGCCACCTCGGCGATATCCGGGATCCCGCCCTCGAGATCGACATCGAGATCGACGTCGGTTAATTCTTCACTCATTGGTCCCGCACCTCTACCAAAGCATCGCTGGTCGCACGTTCCCCGGTCCATGAAATCTGGAGCACGCCAAGCGGCTCTGACTGGTCGAATGCTACCGTCCGCGATCTATACAGTTCGAGCAGCGCCAGGAAGCGCCCGACGACCTCGATCGACGCCGTGCAGTCGGCGACCAGTTCAGAAAATGACGCCCATTGGCCGCTGCCCCGTGCTTCCAGGATCGCCAGCAATTTCTTGGCCTGCTCGGGAACTGAGACCTTCAGTTCGTGCAGATGCCCGAGGGCCACCGTCGGCACCGGCCGGGGGCTGAACGCGATCGCGGCGATCTGGGCGAACCGTTCCGCGTCGACGCCCAGCATCACTTCGGGCAGCAGCTCGGTGAACGGATCCTCCAGCGACACCGCACGCGGGTAGGTGCGCAGCGCTGTGGCCTCCAGCTCGGCGAACATCTCCGCAACATGCTTGAATGCGCGGTATTGCAGCAGCCGGGCGAACAGCAGGTCGCGGACCTCAAGCAGCGCCAGATCCTCTTCGTCGTCGACCTGCCCGGCCGGCAGCAGCCGGGCGGCCTTGAGGTCGAGCAGCGTCGCGGCAATCACCAGGAACGCCGTGGTCTCCTCAAGTTCCAGCTGTGAGCCGATCTCGCGGGTATAGGCGATGAAGTCGTCGGTGACTTGGTGCAGAGCCACCTCGGTGACATCGAGCCGGTGGGCGAAGATCAGCTGCAGCAGCAGATCGAACGGTCCCTCGAAGTTGGTTAGCCGGACTTGAAAACCAGCCGAGGAGCCGTTCCGCTGTGCCGCTTCGCCGTCTTTCTGGGGGTTCACGCGCCGAATCGGTCGATGAACTCGCGGGCCAACGCGCGGTAGGCCATCGCGCCTCCCGATTTGGGCGCCCACGTAGTGATGGGCTCGCCCGCGACGCTGGTCTCCGGGAAACGGACCGTTCGGGTGATCACGGTGTCGAACACTAGGTCACCGAACCGCTCCACGACGCGGGCCATGACCTCACGCGCGTTAACGGTGCGCGGGTCGTAGCGGGTGAGCAGGATGCCGCTGATTTCCAGCTTCGGGTTAAGCCTGTCCCGCACCTTGTCGACGGTGTCGGTGAGCAGCGCCAGGCCGCGCAGCGAGAAGTACTCGCATTCAGTGGGAATCACCACGCCATCGGAGCAGGTCAGCCCGTTCACGGTGAGCAGGCCTAGCGATGGCTGGCAGTCGATCAGCACGTAGTCGTAGCGGTCCAGCACCGGGTGCAGTGCCCGGGCCAGGCTCTGTTCCCGGCCCACCTCGTTAACCAGCTGAATCTCGGCGGCCGAGAGGTCGATGTTGCTGGGCACCAGGTCGAGGTTCTTGACGCGGGTGGGCATGATCACCTCGTCGATGGACACCCGCGGCTCCACCAGCAGGTTGTGCACGGTCTTGTCCAGCTCATAGTGCGGTACTCCGAGGCCCGCGGACAGCGCGCCCTGCGGGTCCATGTCCACCAGCAGCACTCGCCTGCCGTATTCGGCGAGTGCGGCACCCAGGTTGATCGTCGACGTGGTTTTCCCGACGCCGCCCTTCTGGTTGCACATTGCGATGACTTTGGCCGGGCCGTGCGAGGTGCGCGGCTTTGGCTCGGGGATCGCCCGCGGCGGGCGCCCAGTGAGGCCGACCTCGACGTCGTCGTCCGCGTGGTCGGTCATGCCCGGCGTGTTCGAGAAGTGAACATCGGGGCAAAGTCTAACGGGTTCGTGGGCCTCAGCCGGCCGACCCGCAGGCAAGATAACCAGCCAATACAGCTTAATTGCGGGCATAATCCCGTAACGAGTCACACCTGCCTCACCAGCATCATTGGGGACCGAGTGGCCGGCACTATCGTGGTCTCTATGGATCTCAAGCGACGCATCCCACTGCTGCGGTGGTCGGTCTGGCGGATGGCGACCGCCAATCGCAGCTTCACCACAACCGGCCAGATCGGTGATGGACGGGAAGCGGCCGCGGTCGACTACGTCGTTCAGAACGCCCGGGCCGGCGACACCGACGATGTGATCGCCACCATCGACAAGTTCGCCTACGAGAAATCCATCCTGATCAACGTCGGCGACGAGAAGGGAAAACTCCTCGATGCCGCGGTGCGGCGCGCCAATCCCGCCCTGGCCCTCGAGCTGGGCACCTATTGCGGCTACGGCGCGTTGCGGATCGCGCGGGCCGCGCCGAACGCCAAGGTGTATTCCGTCGAGTTCGCCGAAGCCAACGCCGCCAACGCCCGACAGATCTGGGCGCATGCCGGGGTCGCTGACCGCGTGACATGTGTCGTCGGCACCATCGGCGACGGCGGCCATACCCTGGACGTGCTGGCCAATGAGCACGGGTTTACCTCTGGCGCATTGGATTTCGTTTTTATCGACCACGACAAGGACGCCTACCTGGACGACCTGCAGAGCATCATCGACCGGGGCTGGTTGCACCCGGGCTCGATCGCGGTTGCCGACAACGTCCGGTTTCCAGGCGCGCCGAAGTACCGCGAGTACATGCAGCAGCAAGAGGGCAAGCTGTGGAAAACCGTCGAGCACAAGGCGCACCTGGAGTACCAGTCACTGGTGCCCGACCTGGTGCTGGAATCCGACTACCTTTAGCGCCGCGAGAGTGCAACTGGCTACGCGTTTGCCGAGTGGCACCGTCGGTAGTTGCACTTTCGCGGTGACTTATTGCGCGCGGGGGTGGGCTCCAGCCCACACTTCGCGCAGCGCGTGCACGGTGACCAGCGTGTAGATCTGCGTTGTCGTCACCGACGCATGACCCAGTAACTCCTGCACTACCCGCACATCGGCTCCGCCCTCGAGCAGGTGCGTGGCAAAAGAATGCCGCAGCATGTGCGGCGAGACACCCGACTTGATCCCGGCGCGCTCGGCGGCGTCCTGCAGCACTTGCCATGCACTTTGCCGCGACAACCGGCCGCCGCGCACGTTGAGAAAAATGGCCGGAGTGCCGCGGCCGCGACGGGCCAGCTCGGGGCGACCGCGCACCAGGTAGGCCTCCAGCGCCTGCACGGCGGGCCGTCCCACCGGCACTAGCCGTTGCTTACCGCCCTTGCCGGACAACAGCACCGACCTCGCCTGGGTGTCGATGTCATCGACGTCGAGGCCCACGGCTTCAGAGATCCGAGACCCGGTGGAGTAGAGCAGCTCCAGCAACGCCCGGTTGCGCAACGTCAGCGGACCGTCGGCCGGGCTGTCGCCGCCCGCCCCGTCCAGCAGGGCCAACACGTCGTCGATCGTCAGGCTCTTGGGCAGCCGACGGCCCGGAGTGGGCGGCCGGACGGCTCGTGCCACATCCAAGTCGGTCAGGCCTTCGGCGACGGCGAACCGATGCAGGCCGCGTACCGCGATCAGCGCCCGCGCCGCCGACACCGCCGACAACGCCACAGCCCCCGAGTCGGGATCGCCCTGCCGCAGCGCCACCAGGAATTCGCTGACATCGTCCTCGCCGACCTTGGCCAGATCGTGAATCCCACGGTCCGACAGATGCTTGGAGTAGCGGCGCAAGTCGCGGCGGTAGGAGCTCAGCGTGTTGGCCGCCACCCCCCGTTCGATGGTCAGATGATCCAGGTAGCCCTGCAGTTGTGTCTCCAGGGCAGCCGTCATCGGGCGGCCTTTCGCGCCGCGAAGGCCTTCGGCTTATCGATCCACGGACTGTCCAGCGGACGCGGCTCGGCGAATCCCGTCGTTACTGCATGGGCGGCCAAAATCCCGGCAACGGCAATGGAATTGATGATTTCGCCGCTGAAAATCCTGCGTGCCGCATCCTCAATGGAATACCAGCGCATCGTCATATCGGCTTCTTCGTCATGCGCCTCGGGTCGGCCGACGTCACTGAGCCCGGTGGCCAGATAGATCCGCACCGATTCGTCGCTGTAACCCGGCGCGGTATCGAGGTCGAGAAGCACCTGCCAAGTGCTCGCCTTCAGGCCTACCTCTTCCTCAAGCTCCCGGGCGGCGCTGAGGTGCGGGGGCTCACCGGCGACGTCCAGCAGTCCGGCCGGTAGCTCCCATAGCCGTCGGCCGTAAGTGTGGCGGTACTGGTAGACCAACGGGATGCTGTGGTCATCGTTCATCGCCACGATGGCGACCGCGCCGTAGTGCTCGAGGACTTCACGTACCGCGGTGCGACCGCCAGGCATCCGCACCTTGTCGGAGCGCAGCGCGAAAATGTTGCCGACGTGCAGCGTTTCGGTTGACGCCGTCTCGAATAAGTGTTCAGCCACGGGCTGCGGGCTCAGGTAACGGCCGCTGTGCGCTTTCCCGATGCTGGTTACCGTTGGACGAGTGCTCGGGCATCTCCACCGGCAACAGCTCACCGCCCTTGTAATCGATGGCCGCCCCGACGAAGCTGACGAACAGGGGATGCGGCCGGGTCGGCCGGCTCTTCAGCTCGGGGTGTGCCTGGGTGCCGACGATGAACGGGTGCACCTCTGGTGGGTATTCGACGAATTCCACCAGATGGCCGTCCGGCGACGTGCCGGAAATCCGCAGGCCACTTTCGGCGATCCGGTCGCGGTAGTCGTTGTTGACCTCGTATCGGTGCCGGTGCCTCTCGGACACCTGGGTTGTCCCATACGCTTCGGCCACGATCGAACCTGGCTCCAGGACCGCGGGATAGGCCCCCAGCCGCATGGTGCCGCCCAGGTCGGCTTGGCCGGCCACGATGTCTCGTTGATCGGCCATCGTGGAAATGACCGGATCTGGTGTGTCCGGATCGAATTCGGCCGAGTTGGCCTCGGTCAGGCCCACCGAGCGGGCCGCCTCGATCACGATGCACTGCAGGCCCAGACACAGCCCCAGCACCGGCAACCCGCGCGCCCGCGCGTGCCGGATGGCGCCGATCTTGCCTTCGATTCCGCGGATGCCGAACCCGCCGGGGATCAGCACGCCGTGCACGTCGCCCAGGGCCGCCGTGGCACCGGCGGGCGTTTCGCAGTCGTCGGACGCCACCCAGTGGATCTCGACCTTGGCGTGGTGCTTGAACCCGCCCGCGCGCAGCGCCTCAGCGACCGAGAGGTAAGCGTCGGAAAGTTCAATATATTTGCCTACCAAGGCAATTCGAACGGTATCGTGCGGCTCGTGCACGCGGCGCAGCAAGTCGTCCCATTCGGTCCAGTCGACGTCACGGAACGGCAGGTGAAGGCGCCGCACAACATAGGCGTCGAGTTCCTCGCGGTGCAACACCTTGGGGATGTCATAGATCGACGGCGCGTCCGGGGTCGAGATGACGCCGTCGATATCGACGTCGCACATCAACGCGATCTTGTCCTTCAGTGGTTCCGGAACCTCGCGGTCGCAACGCAGGATCAGCGCGTCCGGAGTGATACCGATGCTGCGCAGCGCGGCCACCGAGTGCTGGGTGGGTTTGGTCTTAAGCTCACCCGACGGGGCCAGGTAAGGCACCAGGGACACGTGCAGGAAGAAGACGTTCTCCCGGCCGATGTCGTGGCGAACCTGCCGCGCCGCCTCCAGGAACGGCTGCGATTCGATGTCGCCGACGGTGCCGCCGATTTCGGTGATGACGACGTCGGGGCGGTTTCCGTCGGCGTCCGGCTGGGCCATCGACCGAATGCGCCGTTTGATCTCGTCGGTGATGTGCGGGATCACCTGGACGGTGTCGCCGAGGTATTCGCCACGTCGCTCCTTGGCGATAACCGTCGAATACACCTGCCCAGTAGTGACATTCGCCGAGCCAGACAGATCGCGGTCGAGGAAGCGTTCGTAGTGGCCGACGTCCAGATCAGTCTCGGCGCCGTCGTCGGTGACGAAGACCTCGCCGTGCTGGAACGGGTTCATGGTGCCCGGGTCGACGTTGAGATAGGGGTCGAGCTTCTGCATCGTCACGTGCAATCCGCGGGCGGTGAGTAGCTGTCCGAGGCTGCTGGCCGTCAGGCCCTTACCGAGTGAGGAGGCGACGCCGCCGCTGACGAAGAGGTGCTTGGTGACCGTTTGCGTGTGCTTGCGCACTGGCATCCTCCGTGAAGACGGGCAGGGCGTTGACGTTTCTCGTCGGAACTAACTGGGCCTGCCGACCCACGGAAATCCACCCTAACACCCAGCCCGCTTTGGCGCGCCGAACACGCCGAGCGCGGAGAACGCGTCCCTATTGCGGGACCGTGATCGACGTCGCGCCGTGGCCGGTGCCGTACTGCCCGATGTGGCCGCCGTTAATCAAGTCATGCAGGCCCAGGATCGCGGTGATCCGTCCTGGCGCGGTGTCGACGTCGTCGACGGTGCTGATCGCCGCCGCCATGCCGGCATCGGCGCGCACCACGGCGACCGCCGCTCCTCCCGTCGCCGAACCGTCCCGTCCGGCGAGCAGGGTGCCGGCGCCGTGCGGAGCCAGCGCGGCGGAGAATCGGGCCGCGCTGACGCCTTGGTTACCGGCGTCTTGGGGTAGCGAACCGCCGGTAATGACCACGGCGGCGTTCGCCGCACCGATGTGATCGCCTGCTTGGTAGGTGATGAAACCGGTGTCGCGCAACGCCGCCAGCACGGTGTCGCGCTGAAGGTCGTCGACGGGCTGCACGGCGGGGTTGGCATTGATCAGCAAGACGATGCCCAGGAGGTCCCCGGCTTGCGAACCCTGGTCGATCAGTTTGGTGCTCAACTGCTGACCGGCGGGCAGGATGGACGAGCTCACTACGGTTCGCAGTTTCTCCCCGGAGTTGGCGTCGACGAACTCCTGGGTCAAAGACAGCGTGCCGGTGACCGAGCCGCCGGCCTGCCCGATAATTTTCGACACGGCCGCGACATCATCGTCTTTGGCATCGGGGGTGCGGAACACCACTACCGTCTTGCCGCCCAGCGCGTCGTGCACCAACCGGCCAACCAATTGGGTGTCGAAATTGTTTACCGCACTCAGCTTTTCGTTTAGCATATTCTTCTGGTCGTTGAGCCCACTGATCTGCGTATACAGGTCGCGTTTCTCGTCACGCAGGCTGGACAGCAGGGTGTCCGACAGAAAGCCCGAACCCAGCACGACTCCCATGGCCAGCGCCAGGAAGACGGCCGCCAGCGAGAACGCGTGTTGACGTAACGAGATCATGAGCGCACGTCCTTAAAAACCTCGAATGGCTACGTGACCAAGTGCTGAATCCACACGGAGAATCGATCCCAGTATTGGACGATCCAGTGCAGGACTACGCCGTCGGTGCGCGACACCCACAGCGCGACGATGATGGCGATCAGCATCGTCAGCGCGAGCAGCGCGATCGAACCCGCCGAGATGTGGTTGCGATACAGGGTGGCAACCGCTTTGGCGTCCACCACCTTCTCTCCCACCCGCAGTCGGGTGAGGAAGGTGGACGGGTTGCTTTGGGTGCGGGTGCGGTCGAAGAACGTCTCGATGTTGGCGGTGTGGCCGGCAGTCACCAGCAGCGCGGCGCCGTGGTGGTCGGCCAGTAGCAGGGCCAGATCGGTCGCTGAACCCGCCGCCGGGAACGTCATGGCTCCGACGCCGAGGTCCTGGATTCGCTCCAGGCCCGGTGCGTGGCCGTCGGCGTCGGCCGGCAACACCACGTGGGCACCGCATTTGAGGGCATCGGTGCTGATCTGCTCCGGGTCACCGACGATGAGCTGTGGGCGATACCCCGCCTTGCGCAACACATCCGCGCCGCTGTTCACGCCGATGAGCACCGGCTGGTACTCCTTGATGAACGGCTTGAGGCAACGCAGGTCGTCGGCGGCACTGGGCTCGTCGGAGACGATCACCACATGCCGGCGGCGCAGGTCGATGTCGATATCGGGGATGCCGATACCGTCGATCAACAGCGGGCTCTCGCTTTTGATGAACTCAATGGTGTTGCCGGCAAAGGCCTCTAGATGCGCCGCCAGTCCGCTCTTGGCCTCGCGCATCAGGTCGGCGATGTCGTGGTCGGTGCGCTCGGTGCCGCGGATCAGCCGACGGTCTCCGGCATATACCCCGCCTTCGTGCAGGCGGATCTTTGAGCCGTCCTTGATCTTCTTGAAGATGTCGGGTCCGGTCTCGTCGATCAGGGTGACGCCGTTGTTCACCAGCACCTCGGGCCCGAGGTTCGGGTAGCGGCCCGAGACCGACGGCGACGCGTTGACGACGGCGGCGATGTCGGCCTCCACCAATGCGTCGGCGGTGATGCGGTCCAGATCCAGGACGTCGAGCACGACGATGTCACCGGGGCAGACCCTGCGCAGCAACCGGTCGATGTTCTTATCGACGCGGGCGGTGCCGGTGAGTCCCGGCCGAGAGGCATTACGTGTTAGAAGTCCTGACATCTTCATGGGGGGATTCTGTCGGTGAAGCGCGGTAAGCGCGTGGAGGCGCGCCGTAACATCTGCCCCAGAAGTTATCTTGCGTCACTTCTGTAACAGGCGCACGGCTATCTGGTCTCGACGGTCAGAGTTCGTCAGATCTCGTCGTTCTGGGCGCCTTCGAGCAGCTCACGGGCATGCGCGCGGGCGCTATCTGAGTCGCCGAGACCCGCCAGCATCCTGGCCAGCTCGGCGACCCGCTCGTCGTCGGCCACCCGCCGCACCACGCTGGTCCCCTTTGGTCCGGCGCCATGCACCACCAGGTGTACGTCGGCGTAGGCCGCGACCTGCGGCAGGTGCGTGACCACGATGACCTGGTGGGTGCGGGCCAACCGCGCGAGCCGTCTTCCGATCTGCACGGCCGCCCGGCCACCGACCCCGGCGTCGACCTCGTCGAACACCATGGTCGTGCCCGCCGCCGATCCAGCGAGCACGACTTCCAGCGCCAGCATCACCCGGGACAGTTCGCCGCCAGACGCGCTCTTGGCCAGCGGCAGCTCCGTCATCCCCCGGTGCGCCGCGAAACCGAACTCGACTTCATCTATGCCATCGGCGCCGGCCCGAGCGAACTCGCCCGAGGGCAACTTAAGGGCGGCCGCGTCATCCGTGGGTGCGATATCCAAATTCACATTGATGGTGAATTGGGCGTCGGCCATCGCGAGCCCGGACAGCTCGGCGGTGATCTCCTTGGCCAGCCGCTTGGCGGCCGTGCTCCGGATCTTGCTGAGGTCTGTTGCTGCTGAGGTCAATTCACCCGCGAGCTCGTCAGCATGGCGTTCCAGCGCCGCGAGCCCTTCCTCGGAGACATCGAGCCGGGCGCGCCGGGCGCGCGATTCGGCCGCCCACCGCAGCACCCCGTCGATATCGGCGGCATACTTGCGGGTCAGCGTCCGCAGTTGACCTTGCCGGGCCAGCTTGGATTCCAGCGCGCTGGCATCGACCGGCAGCTCTTCCAGGTAGTTGCCGAGCTCATGGCCCACATCGACAACCACCGTCAGCGCCTCGCTGATCTGCGCGGCCAACGCGTGCAGCTTGGCGTCATCGGTCGATTCCAGTGCGGCCCTTGCCCGCCCCAAGCCGTCGGCGGCACTGCCGCCGGACAGATCGTCGAGCTCACCCGACAGCGTTGCGCGGGCCGCGGCCGTGGCTTCGCGCAGCGTGTCCAGTTCGGAGAGCCGCACGATCTCGGCGACCAGGGCAGCGTCCTCACCGGGTTGCGGGTCGACGGCGTCGATCTCGTCGAGCGCGAACTTCAGCCGGTCGGCCTCGAGGGTGAGTTCCCGCATGCGGCTCCGGCGTTCTAAAAGGTCCTGACGCGCCGTCGACCAGGCGTCGCGGAGTTTGCGATACCGCTCGAGTGCGGGGCCGGACTTCGCGAATCGGTCCAGCGCGCCGCGTTGTTCCTCGGGCCGCATCAGCCGCAACTGGTCGTTTTGCCCGTGCAGGGTGAGCAACTCGGTCGTGAAGTCGCCCAGCGACTTGGCGGGCACACTGCGGCCGCCGAGATAGGCGCGTGATGGCCCGTCGCTGCTGACCGAACGCAGCGCGATCACGCTGCCGTCCTCGTCGCGCTCGGCGCCGGACGCGTCCAGAATCTGGTCCAGTTGCGCGGCCGCGGCATCGTCGAGATCGGTTGTCGTGAAACGACCTTCGACAACCGCACGGTCGGCTCCCGACCGCACTCGGTTGGCATCGGCGCGGCCACCGCCGAGCAGGTGCAGCCCGGTCACCACCATGGTCTTGCCGGTGCCCGTCTCGCCGGTCAGCACCGTCAGGCCGCGGCCGAACTCCCCGACCGCGGCGCTGATGGCTCCCAGCGACTCGATGCGGATTTCTGTCAGCATTCGGTCACCACTTAGTCAGTAACACAGCGGCGCCGTTACTGTCCGCGCCAACCGGTGACCGGCAGCCGGAACTTGCGCACCAGCCGATCGGTGAATGGCGCGCTGTCCAGGATCGCCCATTTCACCGGTGTGCCACAGCGGGTCACCTCGAGGCGCCCGCCGGCCGGTATCACCATCTCGCGACGGCCGTCGCAGAACACCAGGGCATCGTTGCCGCTTGCCTCTATCTCGATCGCGATGGTGGCGTCGGGACTGGTGACCATCGGCCTGCCGAACAGCGCGTGGGCGTTGTTGGGCACCACCAGGATGGCCTTGAGATCCGGCCACAGCACCGGGCCGCCCGCGGAGAACGCGTAGGCCGTGGACCCGGTTGGCGTAGACACCAACACCCCGTCGCAGCCGAACGTCGACACCGGGCGCCCATCGATTTCGACGACCACCCCCAGCACGCCCAGTCGCGGGCCTTTTTCCAGGCTGGCCTCGTTGAGCGCCCAGCCCTGATCGATGATGTTGCCGCCTTCGCGCACCACGATATCGAGCGTCAGGCGCTCTTCCACCCAATAGTCCTGCGCGACAACGTGCTCCAGCACGGAGTCGATGGCGTCCGCCTCGGCCTCGGCTAAGAAGCCGATCCGGCCCAGGTTGACGCCCAGCACCGGAATGGCGGCGTTGCGCGCCAGCTCAGCCGCCCGCAAGAAGGTGCCATCGCCGCCGAGGGCCAGCACAAGTTCGCAGCCATCGGCAGCATGCGGGTCGGCATCGACCACGTCGATCTCGACGCCCATTGCCCGCATGTCGTCGGGCGCCAGGTGCAGCGATCCCCTGTCGACCGCTTCGGCGGACAGCACGCGCAGCGAAATTCCGTTGTCGCCCAATACTTTCTGTACGCGCCGTGCGGTCTCGGAGGCGTCATCCCGCCCGGTGTGCACGACCAGCAGGATCGTGCGCGCGGTCACTGTGGGCCGTCCTCAATGGCGCGCTGGACGGCGTCCACCAGGCCGTCGGCGGACAGTCCCCGATCGGTCTGGGCGCGCAGCCACAGGAAGTATTCGACATTGCCCGACGGGCCCGGCAGCGGGCTAGCCGTCACATCGACCGTGCGCCAGCCCAGCTCCCCGGCCCGGCGCGCAACGGCCAGGACCGAGTCAGCGCGCAGGCCGGGGTCGTGCACCACCCCGCCGGCACCCACCTGGCCTTTACCTACCTCAAACTGCGGCTTCACCATGGGAACGATATCCGCGCCCGGCCCGGCGCATCCAGCCAGCGCGGGCAACACGGTGGCCAGCGAAATAAAGGACAGGTCCGCCACCACCAGATCGACCCGGCCGCCGATCGCCTCGGGTGACAAGTCACGAGCATTGGTCCGCTCGACGACCAGCACCCGCGGATCACTTCGCAGCGACCAGGCCAGCTGGCCATACCCCACATCGGCGGCAACCACCTCGGCCGCCCCACGATCCAGCAAAACCTCGGTGAACCCACCCGCCGACGCGCCGGCGTCCAGGCAGCGACGGCCTGCGACGGGAACCCCGAAGGCGTCCAGCGCCCCGATCAGTTTGTGCGCGCCGCGCGACACCCAGCTGCGTTCTCCCTCTGCCGCAACGGTCAGCGCCGCGGTGACGGCGACGGCGGTGGCCGGCTTGACCGCCGGCATACCGTCGATGCGCACCTTGCCGGCACCGATCAACTCCGCAGCCTGCTGCCGAGATCGCGCAAGCCCGCGCCGGACCAGCTCGGCGTCAACGCGGGCGCGCCGTGCCACCGAGCACTCAGCCCTTCTCCGCCGACTCCAGAGCGGCCAGCAGCACGTCGTGCGCCTCGGAAAGCCGCCGTGCGATCTCTTCGAGTTCGACGAGCGACGGCCCGTTCTCCGGGTCTTCTGTGTTTATGGGGTCGCTGGGCCGTGGCAACTGGGCAACCAGAGCGTCGATTTCTGCGCGGATCTGATCTGGATCGATAGTCATTGCGTTCCTACGCTAGTCGATGTGGTGACCCGCTGCGCCCGGCTTCGCCGCGCTTGCGATCACCACGAGTCGATGTGGTGACCCGCTGCGCCCGGCTTCGCCGCGCTTGCGATCACCACGAGTCACCTGCTAGTCGCCGTGCATCAGAGACCAGCGGTTCAAGGCGTCGCGGGTGCGATCGTCGCCCGCCTCGATGCGCGGTTGCTGTCCGTCCAGCCCGGCGCCCCACACCGCGCTGGCGACGGCACGCACGATGGACAGCTCGTCACCTTGTTGGTCGCCTTTCCCGGTGCTGACGGTTATCCCCTCGGCACCGATGGCGACCTGCCAACCCGTCCGTGGCCCGACCGCGAGCGACTCCGCGTTCTCGTGCAGCGAGCGCAGATCACGGGCGATATAGCTGGGCCGCTGGGCGGGTGCGGCAAATACCGCTTCGCGGGCCGTGCTGACCCCGGTGAGCACCATCAGGCTCGGCAGCCCGGCGGCGTTGGCGCCCTCGATATCGGTGTCCAGGCGGTCGCCGATGACCAACGGGTTGCGGAAATCCCCTCGCGCCACCGCGTCGTTGAGCAGTGTCGGCGCCGGTTTGCCTGCCACCTGAGGTTCCGCGCCGGTGGCCGCTCTGAGCGCGGCCACCAAAGATCCGTTGCCGGGCAACAATCCCCTTTCGGTGGGCAAGGTGGGGTCGACATTGGCCGCCACCCACAACGCACCGGCCCGAATGGCCAGAGCCGCCTCGGCAAGGTCCGGCCACCCGATGGTCAGCGAAAGCCCTTGGACGACGGCGACCGGCTTGTCTTCAAACCGTCGCACCGGACGCAGTCCGACCGCGGCGATCTCGTTTGCCAGCGATTCGGTGCCGACGATGAGCACCCGCGCGTCGGACGGCAGCTGCTCGGCGAGCAGGTGGGCGGCACTCTGCGCACTCGTCACAACGTCGTTGCTGGTGGCGGTGAAGCCGAGTTCGCGCAGGTGGGCCGCGACCTCATCGGCACTGCGGGATGCGTTGTTGGTGACATACAGCTTGCGGCCGTCCACCTGATCCAACGACTCGACCGCGCCGTCAGTGGGCTCGTGGCCGCGGAACACCGTCCCGTCCAGATCGATCAGCAGGCAATCATATTCCCGTGCAATGGTTTTCATCTCTTGCGGCATCTATCTCAAGTCAGCCCAGCTCACTGACTCGGTCTTCGGCGTCGGTGACGCCCTCAGTGTCAGCGGCGGCAGAGCGAAGGAACCATTCCAGCGCCTCGTCCTTGCGGTCGAGCACCAGCAGCGTGTCGGCGTAGGCGTAGTACAACCGCGCGGCGGTCGAGCCGGTGCGGCCTGTTAACAGCTGCGGCGTGGACAACACCGTCAGCGCCTGCTCGATCTGCCCGAGATCCGCCCTGGCCCCGGCGGCAACGATCCGCACCTCGTCGGCGTCGTCACCGCTGAGCTGCGCCGCCTCGGGTCCGCGGGCGAGTTCGATCGCCCTCTCCGGACGGCCGAGCCCGCGTTCGCAATCGGCGATCAGCGCAAGCAACGAAGACTTGCTGCCCATTCGGCGGGCCGCGCGTAATTCCGCCAGCGCCTGGGCCCAGTCGCCGCAGTGATAGGCGGCGATTCCTACCGCCTCGCGAACCACGGCGATCCTGCTGGCCCGGGCCCGCGCCGCACGGGCGTGACTCAGCGCGGCCTCGGGGTCCTCGTCGATGAGTTCACCGGCGGCAACCAGATGACGGGCCACCGCATCCGCGGTGGCCCGATCCAACGTGCTTAGTTCACGCCGGATATCGGGTGCCAGCTGCTTGGCGTCCACGCCGGGCGGTATCTCAGGCCCGTCATGCTGGGGGCGATCGGCGGCTGCACCGATGCTCTGCGGCTGAGCTTGGCGCGCACGGTCGGGGCCCGACCAGCGCTCGGAGCGCGGCCCGCGCCGCGGTGCACCGCCAGATCCCGGCCGGGTTCGTCGCTCACCGTCGTGCTTTTGCCTGTCATCGACCACGCGTGCCGTTCACCTCAGTTGCTGCTTGGGGTTTTCTGCAGAGGATACGGCAGGCGATTCGCTATTCCTTCCCTATTCCAAAGCTCCGCTACCAGCGGCGCATTTATCAGGCCTGTAGCCGGTTCGGCAGCAGTGCCGCCATTACCGCCGGGCAATATGTCGCGATCGCGACGAGGGTGAACGCCCCAGCCACTTGGTGGGACATCCCAGTCCCGTCAGCCATTCTGGAAGTAACCGAGTCAAATGACCCATCCGGCTGGACGAGCATCGGACACACCGACTGACCCAACGCCATGGTGCTGGCCGGTTGGCTGTAGGAGATGCCGGCATTCGTGAGGGCCACCAGGAATGCATTGCCCATCATGTCGGCGTGTATGGGTGCGGCCAGTGTCGCGGCCGCGGCGGCCAAGCCTCCGGTCGCTCCGAGAAACCGCAGCAGCGACGCCTGCCCCGCCAGTCGCAATGGCCACCTGTAACCGATTAGCTGCGCCGTCATATCTCATTTCTCATCAGCTGGTCACCGCACCTGTCCGCGCAAAATACTGTGACAACAGTGACGGACAAGAATCACATCTACAACACGGTGAGATAAAGGTTTACGCACTGACGCGTTTCGCGATGCCGGGGTGTGTGGGACGAGTTGTACGGGCGCTAGGCCCTTTCTAGACCTTTTCGATCCCGGCGATGTTGCGCTTGCCGCGGCGCAGCACCAGCCAGCGGCCGTAGAGGAAATCCGATGCCTGCGGCGCCCATTCATCGCTGTCGACGCGAATGTTATTGACCGACACACCACCTTCGCCGATCGTGCGCCGCGCCGCGCCCTTGCTGGCAGACAAACCCGTTGCCACTAGTAGATCGATGATCCCGTCCGGACTGCCGGGTTTGAGCTCGGCGACCGACGCCTCGCGCAATGCCGCCGCCAACGTCGCCTCGTCGAGGCGGTCCAGATCGCCCTGGCCGAAGAGTGCCCGGCTCGCGTGCTCGACCGCCTCGGTGGCCGTCTCGCCGTGCAGCAGAACGGTCAGCTCCCTGGCGAGCCGACGTTGGGCGGCACGTTGTTGCGGCCGTTCGGTAGTCGACTGTTCCAGCTCGGCCAGTTCGTCGGCGGACAGGAAGGTGAACCACCGCAGATACCGGATCACGTCGGCGTCGGCGGTATTGACGAAGTACTGATACCAGGCATATGGACTGGTCAGTTGCGGGTCAAGCCACAAACTTCCGCCACCGGTGGATTTGCCGAATTTGGTGCCATCGGTGGCGGTCACCAACGGGACCGTGAGCGCATGCACTGTCGCACCGAGCTTTTGGCGCACCAGGCGAACCCCGGCGATGATGTTGCCCCACTGATCCGAACCGCCGATCTGCAGCGCGCAGCCGTGCCGCCGGTGCAATTCGACGTAGTCATTCGCCTGCAGCAGCATATAGCTGAACTCGGTGTAGGAGATCCCCTCCCCGTCGAGGCGCCGACGGATGGTGTCGCGGTCCAGCATCACGTTGACCGAGAAGTGCTTGCCAAGGTCGCGCAGGAACTCGATCGCCGACATGGCGCTGGTCCACTCGAGGTTGTTCTCGACTATCGCGCCGGTGGCTGAGGCCTGTGAGGCCCCCGCATCCGAGAAATCGACGAAGCGCTCCAGCTGCCCGCGGATCCGTTCCGTCCAGTCGGCGACGGTGTCCGCCTCGTTGAGGCTGCGCTCCCCGATATCGCGCGGGTCGCCAATCATGCCGGTGGCCCCGCCCGCGAGCACGATGGGACGGTGGCCGGCTTGCTGAAAGCGCCGCAACGCCAACAGCGGTACCAGGTGCCCGGCATGCAGGCTTGGCGCGGTCGGATCGAAGCCGGCGTACACCGTCATCGGCCCGCGCTGCGCCTCGGCGGCCAGCGCATCGAGGTCGGTGGACTGCGCAATCAAGCCGCGCCAGCCCAGCTCGTCGAGGATCATGTTTGAGCATCCTACTTAGTCGATGCTTAGTGCCTTGGCCTTCAGATCCCCGTCGGGCCCACCGGAGCGCGGCGATCTAACCACGGCGCCACCCGGACGACGCCAACCACCGGGCGTGCGCATTCCAGTCGTCGGCGATAGCTGTCGGCAGGCCGGTGGGACATGCCACACGGCCGACCATGACCGCCACCGCGTTGGCCGCATGGATGTGCCGAAAAGAATGAGCGGCCGCGGCCCGCCGGCTAGGTCAACCCATTCGTCCCGGGCAGGCCTAACAGTTGGCCGCCGCTACCGCCGGTGCCGGCGGTGGCGGGGGTACCCACGTTGGTCGCGCCGGTCCCGGCGTTGCCGCCGCCGCCGCCGTTGCCGACCAACACGGCGTTGCCGCCGTTCCCGCCGTTTCCGCCGTTACCGGGACCGCCCCCGCTTTCGGTGTCGCCGCCGTCGCCGATTCCGCCGTCACCGCCAGCCCCGCCGCTGCCGAACAACCCGCTGGCTCCGCCGTTACCGCCGTTGCCGCCGTTACCGCCGTTGGGGGGAAGGCTGTTTACGCCGTCGCCGACCCCACCGTTACCACCTGCCCCGCCGTTCCCGACCAATATCGCGCCGTGGCCGCCGTTGCCGCCGATGCCGCCGATGGCTCCAGACCCGCCCTGCGCAGCTGCGCCGCCGTTGCCGAACAGTCCAATGGCGTTGCCACCATTGCCACCGGTGCCGCCGATTTGGGTATTGCCGTAGCCCTCTCCGCCTATGCCGCCTCCCCCGCCATTGCCGAACAAGACCCCGCCATTGCCGCCACCCCCACCGGTGCCGCCGTTGGCGTTAACGCCGTCGCCGCCGCCGGCGCCGTTACCGCCGGTGCCGATCAGCCCAGCGTTACCGCCAGTTCCGCCAGCTCCGCCGGTTCCGTTGTCCGCGAATCCGCCGTTACCGCCAGCCCCGCCGTCAGCGAACAGTATCCCGCGGGCGTTGCCACCAGCCCCACCGTTACCACCGCCGAAGGTCCCGAGGCCGCCCGTTCCACCAGCCCCACCGGTGCCGACCAGCAGCCCGCCGAGCCCGCCGTTCCCACCGACCCCGCCGTCCCCAACCGTCACAGAGTTGAACCCGCCGAATCCTCCAACGCCGCCAGCCCCGCCAACGCCTATTAGTCCGGCGCTGCCACCGCCCCCGCCATTGCCGCCGTTAGCGCCGACCCCGCCAGCCCCGCCAGTCCCGCCGTTGCCGAACAGCAGCCCGCCGTTGCCGCCGACGCCACCAGCCCCACCGTTGTCGGCGCCCGAGGCGACGAGGCCAATCCCGCCAGCCCCACCGGCCCCGCCGTTGCCGAACAGCCCGGCGTTGCCGCCATTACCGCCCGCCGCGCCGTCGAAGTTGGGGGGCCCGGTCGTGTACCCGCCGTCGCCGCCCCGGCCGCCGTCACCGCCGTTGCCGAACAAGAAGGCATTGCCGCCGTTGCCGCCGACCCCACCATTACCGCCCGCTTGGGAGAACCCGCCTAACCCACCGGCTCCACCGTTGCCGTATATCAGGCCACCGTTGCCGCCAGCTCCGCCGATTCCGCCCGTCCCGGCTTGGGCCACACCGCTGTTGGCGAACCCGCCATTGCCGCCAATGCCGCCGTTGCCGAAGAGCAGCGCGCTGCCGCCCGCGCCACCGGCACCGCCGGTGATGCCGGTGCCACCGATCCCACCGTTACCACCGTCACCGATCAGCCCAGCGGCACCGCCGGACCCGCCTGCGCCGCCGTTGAGGGTGAATTGACCGGGCGTGCCAGAGCCGCCGTTGCCGCCGTTGCCGATCAGCCACCCGGCATTGCCGCCATTGGCCCCGGTCCCCGGCGCCCCGTTAGCGCCGTTGCCGATCAGTGGGCGACCTGTAAGCAGCTGGCTGGGCGTGTTGATCGCGGAGAAGAATTCCTGCTCTAGGGTCTGCAACGGCGACGCGCTGGCCGCTTCGGTTGCCGCATAGGAACTTCCAGTGCCGCTGAGCGCTTGCACAAACTCGGTGTGAAATGCTGCCGCCTGCGCGCTCAGTCCTTGAAACTCTTGGGCGTGGCTAGAGAACAGCGACGCGATCGCCGCCGACACCTCATCCCGGGCCGCGGCCAGCACTCCCATTGTGGAGGGCACCGCCGCCGCGTTGGCCGCATGGATCGCCGATCCGATCCCGGTCAAATCCCCGGACGCTGTGGCAAAAGCCTCCGGCACGGCGGTGATAAAAGACATCTGGGCTCCACATCGTTAGAGGGCGACTCGGCCTCACGAGACAACTTCAGGACAGTTCGCGGGACGCTACGCGCCTCTCATTGGCTTTCCACTACATTTACGCAAACTGGATTTTCCATTTTACGTCGCCGAAACACTTGGGGAAACGGCAGGTTTACAGATCACCGAAGCTAGTGCGGACCAGCACCGACGATGTTCGGACGCGCGGATCATCGGGCCAGCGATCAGCTCGCGACGTCGGAAGTTCATGGGAAATGCAAGCGGTTTGGGTTTGTCAACAGAAAGTCAGCCGTTCCTTCATCGGCGACCAGGAATCTTATAGAAGCGACCTACGCAGTTGTCGACGCTCCAGCCTTCTTCGCAAACGGGCGGAGCTATCGGTGTCCCGCTCGACCTCATTAATGTCCCCGCATAAAGCAGCTACCCTTCGACGGACTTCTCGTGGCGCCGCAGGCCGTTATGGCTACGGTGCGAGTACCTATTCCCCGGCTAGTCGCTGGCGCCCGGTGCCGGCGCCCGGGGGCTGCGGCGATAGGCCGAAACCTCAGGACGACCCGCGAGCCACAACCGCCATGGCCGGTCGGCCGCCTGGCTGACCCCAACGCGCGGACCCGACACCGCGCCATGGGTCTCGTTGAGTGCCAGCGTCACGGGACTGGCCGGGTCGAACAGGTCGAGCCCATTGTCGGCCATGGTGACCCCCAGGGCCGAGCACAGGTTTCCGGGGCCGCGCGCCAGCGCGACCCGGCGGATCGCCGCGCCGCGCCGGGATTGGGCGACGGCGGTCCCCTCGGCAATGGCCACGGCCCGCAGCAGGACGGCGGCCGCCACCCCGTCGGGCCCGCAGGTGACGTTGGCGCAGACGTGGATGCCGTGGCTGCGATAGGTGTAG
>Ga0182014_10003358_pt1 | contig 19264 bp, 10 predicted proteins | sample 612S2DmetaG_FD_120489 | JGI IMG/M metagenome (GOLD analysis project Ga0182014, IMG submission 120489) | Permafrost microbial communities from Stordalen Mire, Sweden - 612S2D metaG | ecosystem: Environmental > Terrestrial > Soil > Wetlands > Permafrost | place: Sweden: Stordalen | collected... | reverse complement strand
TCAGGCTTCCATTGCACATATTCGACCTCTGTTCCATCCGGGTGCCTCGCGAAGAACACGCTTCCGGTCTCCGCTTGGAATTGATCGCGTGTGATCGTCGCACCTAGCCGGATCAGTTCTTCTTGTGTTGCGTCCAGGTCATCCACGATGAACGGGCCCTTCGACTCGCGATAGGAGGCGAGTGCCTGATCGGTTCCGCACACCAGACATATATCGCCAATGCCTGTGATTTCCAGATCGCCCATGGTGAAGCGGTAGTCGGGCTCTCTACCGAGGATCACTTGGAGAAACTTCAGCGATTTGTCTGTGTCGTTGGTGAAGAACCTTGCATATATTTTCAGGATCATTCCGTTCTCCTGTCTTGTTGGTGGCATATTGATACAATCTCGTCATCGAGTTTCGACACTTCAGGATTTTTAAATTGTTCGGGCATGGCCACTCTCCGTAGTCGACTATGGCCCTTGTTCGTAGGAAATTGTGGTCACTTCTGATCTCCGCTCGCTCTTTGACTGATTCCCCGTCCCAACCGGGCGCGTCGAACGCGGGACAATTGCATTTGGAATATGGCGAAAACGAAGGGTGCGGGATTTAGCCACAGATAGCATGATATTGCTCTAATTGGTGGTCGTGGTAGGAATCGAATTTTCAACCAAACGTATTTTCAACAACATGCAGGTCAGCGGATGACACCTAAGACCTCGATAAGCAGCTTAAATCCGATAAACAGAGCGCAAATGGAGCGCGTTTTCGCTGTCTCTATGCTGTAGGTTTCCCGCTTTAATTCCCAATAAGCCGCGCTGCCTCGTCGCCGCACGCCCCAGGCTGGTCGATGGCCCAGGAGCGAACCTAGCCGCGGGCGTTGTTCGCTTCGCAGAGCTGGCGCAGCCTGGGGAAGACGTGGCGCTGCAAGAGCGTCGCGCTCGTCCTTCATATCTTCAAAGGTCGAGCTGAGAAATACCCGGAATGTGCGTGTTGCGGTTGGCATTGGGCTTACTCTAAAGAGTTTACTGCGCCGGCGCATGAACCTGCGACCGGTAAGCGCCGTTCGCGCGTAGAAGAAAAGATGGAAGTCATCGCGCTCACGTTTGAAAGCAAAGAGGTTTGCATTTACTCCGCCGGAATGGATTCGCGGATGCCCTGGATCTGGGAAACGAGTTGCTGGTAGCCGTGATCTGTGGCGATCCGGAGAGCCTCCTCCGCAAGACGTCGCGCCTCGCCTCTCCGGCCGGGAAGATCCTTCAGCAGGTCTACCTGATTCGCAAGGGAGATCGACAAGCCATCGGGATCGCCCAATTCCCGGCAGATGCGCTCCTCTTCCTTGTGCAGCACCATCGCGCCGTCCAGGTCGCCGCGCTCCTGGAGGATCAACGCTTGGTTGCCAAGCGAATATGAGAGCCCATTCTTGTCACCCAGTTCCCGGTAGATGCGCTCCTGCTCCTTGTGCAGGGCCAACGCGGCGTCCAGGTCGCCGCGCGCCTTTAGGATCACCGCCTGGTTGCCAAGCGAGATTTGAAGTGAAACCTTGTCGCCCAGTTCCCGGCAGATGCGCTCCTCTTCCTTGTGCAGCGCCATTGCACCGTCCAGATCGCCGCGATCATAAAGGATGTTCGCCTGGTTGCCAAGCGAATTTGAGAGCCCATCCTTGTCGCCCAGTTCCCGGCAGATGCGCTCCTGTTCCTTTAATAGCGCCATGGCGCTGTCCAGGTCGCCGCGCGCTTTGAGAATCAACGCCTGGTTGCCAATCGAATTTGAGAGCCCAGCCTTGTTGCCCAGTTCCTGGCAGATGCGCTCCTGCTCTTTGTGCAGCGCCATTGCGCCGTCCAGATCGCCGCGATCATAAAGGATGTTCGCCTGGTTGCCAAGCGAATTTGAGAGCGAATCCTTGTTGCCCAGTTCCCTACAGATGCGCTCCTGCTCTTTGTACAGCGCCATGGCGCCGTCCAAGTCGCCGCGCGCATTGAGGATCAACCCCTGGTTGCCAAGCGAAAGGTTAAGACCGGTCTTGTTCTCCGTCTCTTGGCAGAGTAGTTCCATTTCTTTGTGGAGCGCCATGGCACCATCCATGTCCCCACGGGCATGAAGAACATTGCCCTGGTTGCCCAGCGCGTAGGAGATCATATTTTTGTTTCCCAGTTCGCGGCCGACGAGTTCTTGCTCTTTGAACAATGCCAAAGCACCGTCAAGGTCTCCGCGAGTGTAGAGGATGTCCCCCTGTTGCCCCAGGGAAGCCTGAAGGTTCGCCATATCACTATGGCCCCGGTTGTGCTCCACAATCCGCGAGTAAACGCGCAGAGCGGCCTCGGGCTTGCCCGTGTCATTGAGTAATTTCCCTATTCGCCAGGCGTGATCCGCATCGCGCGTGGGATCTTTGATCGCGAACTCGTAGACCTGCTCCATGCGCAACTGCGAGTGAGCTTCAATCTGCGTCCAGTAGGCCTTCACCTCAAACTGGTCCTTTCCCCAAAGCGCTTCGAAGACGGCGGGAGCAGCCAGCAGGTCGGCGAGCTTTTGCCATTCGCTGGCCTCCTGCCACTGCCAGGGGAGTTCATCGAGCTGGCGCGGGCCTCGTTGTTGCACCGCAAAATACCGGGCGAGTGTGCGGTGCGCGCTCTGCTGGTGGCTCTCGGTGGGAAGGTACGCGTCTCTGACGGCCTCGCGCAAAAAATCGTGAGCGAAGGTCAACAGGCCGCCGCGGTTGACGAGGGCGTCGCCGGCGGCGAGGTACAGCGGACTCCAAAGCGCGCGGGGCAGAGGCGAGCCGACCGTGCCCAGCGATTCAAGCAGTTCGGTTTCAGAGAGTCCGCGACGAGCGGCCCACAGGCGCGCAAGGCTCTCGCAGACAATGTTCTCGCCCAGCGGGCCGGGCTGGCCGTAGTCCTGCTCCCAGCGCTGAATGACCTTGCGATAAAGCTCGACGGGGTTAGCCGCTTGCAGATACCAGTCGATACGTTGGTCCAACTGCTCGTAACTGCCGAACTGACGCAGTTCGTTCAGCAGCGTGCTGAGATAGAGTCCATTGCCAGTTTGCGGTGCAGCGGCGATGCGGTGCACGGGCCCTGGACTCAACGCCTTGGCATAAGGCTTCAAGTACTTGTCAATTAGCTCTTCGCGCTCGGGTACAGTGAGCGGCTCAACGGTCAGCACCGGCCAGCCGCGCTTCTGCAGATCCTCCCATGAGCGGTCCGGAAGCGTGGAGACAACCAGGCGCACGTTGGCCGGGATGACTGGCGGCAGCCAGACCAGGTCCGGCGCGCCGTCGCGGTCCTCAATCTGGTTGAGCGCGTCGAGCGCCAGCACCAGCCGCCCGCGCGCGGCCACCATATGTAGCGCGTTGGCAAAGGCCATGCGCAGGGCGTCGGGCTGATCGGGAATCTCGATCTGAATGCCGAATTTGCGCTGGAACTCGCCCAGCAACCGCCGCAGCATGGCCATCCAGTTGGCGCTGTCGGGCGCCGCGCCAATGAAGTGAACCAGCATCGGTGTCTCCGGGTGCTGCTCGCTCCAGTTGTGCGTCCAGTTGGCCACGAGCGCCGACTTGCCCCCGCCCGAGTCCCCCGCGATCACCAGTGGCGGCCCGTCGCCGGCGGCATTGGCATCAAGCCGGGCAATATACTCGTCGCGCCCGATGTAGACCGTGCGCCGGCTGGCGGAGTAGGCCTCGTGATCGAGGGCGGCGCGGTCGAGCGCGTTGGGGATCTCCTTTTCCGGGTAGAGGCGCTCGATGATGGCGGTCAAATCGCGCAGCACCCACTCGCCCAGCGTCTTTGGTGAGTCGAATGGCTCTGAGACCGGGAATCCGCTCTGACGAATTTCGTCCTTCAGCCGTGCCAACTTCTCGCTAAGGGCTGGATCTTCTTCCGTGAAGCCGGGATGCGCGGCAGCATAGGCTGGATCGCGGAAGTAGAAGAAGGCGTGCTTCTCCATCTCCGGGTTTTCCAACACGCCGTGGAGGATTTCTAGAGCCGTAACCGACTTGCCGCGGTGCTGTGCAAGCCAGGCCTGCGTTTCCAGCAATTCCGGCGAAATCTCCTCCGGGACCCAGCCGTAGCGCTCGCCCAGCAGGCCAATGAAGTACGGTCGGCAGTGCTCGATCTCCTGGAGACAGAGGGGCAGAACCTTGCCTTCGGCCTTGGCCTCGTCGGGCACACCCCAGCGCAGGTCCACCTCGCCCCAGGTGACGCCGCGGCTCTCGCACAGACGGCGCAGTTGCGGAAAGACCTGCTTGACCAGCTCCTCGCGCTCCTCCTGCATGTCGCGGAAGGTGGAGGAGATGAAGACGCGTATCTCGCGTCGGTCGGCAGCGGGACGCTTCGCATTAATTTGCACAGGCATGAAGACTCACTTTCGGCAGGCAGCCGACAGACAAGAACTGCCGCCCACGGTTGAAGAGAGAACGCCGCAACTAGAGGGAAATCACGATAAGTCTAGCGCCCGCAGGGAGGCGGAACAAGGACAATCGGCGATCGGGCGGAAATAGCCACCAGTGTCAAGACAGCCGTAGTAGAGAATGGAATTCATGGGAAAACAAATGCCCGACTTTGAGGCGATTCCGTACAGCATCCGCATTGGTGTCACCGGCCATCGGAAGCTGGAGAATCCGACAGCAGTGGAGGCGCTGGTGAAGAGGGCCATTGATGCCGATGTCGAGAAGCTGTTTCCAGAGGAGTCGAGGCGGAAGATTGAGCGCCTCCGGCAAGCGGGTACCACTCCCATCTCCTTCCGCGTCCTGAGTCCCTTGGCAGAAGGCGCGGACCGTGTAGTGGCGCGGGCCGTTCTCGACTACCCCGATGCACGTCTCGATGTTGTCCTTCCACTGGCGCTCGAAGATTATCTCGAAGACTTTGCCACAGAAGAGTCGCGGGCGGAGTTTGATGAACTGTTCGGGCGATGCGAAATGCCAGTGCTACTGCGGACGCGGCGCATTGAGAACGATAGCCGCGATCCGGCCAATCAAGCTGAATTACGCCGCGACGCTTATGCCCACGCGGGCCGGTATATCGTGGACCATTGCGACGTACTCATCGCCGTGTGGGACGGTGCGCCGTCGCGCGGCCGCGGTGGAACAGCTGAGATTGTCCAGTATGCCCTGGAGAGGAATCGCCCCATCTTGCGCGTTTGGGGAGACTCGTTTGAAGTGCTGAACCGCAGCCGCAACACAGGGGAATGAAGTCATGCCGCGCCAGATGCAGGACTAACGAATGCTCAATTACTTCCGCGCAGCGGCCCGGGTGCGTCCAGCCTCTCTGCTAGCCTCCACGATGGTGTAGCCGGCGACCTTCAGAATCTTGGCAATTTCTCGAACCGCTACCCGGTCCTTGTCCTTCTCAACTTCTGAAAGCTCCTTGTCTCCGAGACAATCCGCGAAGTCTGTGTATGCATCCAATTCTCCCTTTTTCCAGGGCAACATACACGGCTGCAACTTCTTCTCGTCGTCCCTCTTTTCACCATAGCGCCATCCGCCCCTTGCTTTCTGGCGCATCCAGCGCGTGTGCTCCCCTGAAGCCAGTTCCTCCAAAACATCCTTTGGAAACTCGAAAGGCGGCTCACCTTCAACAGCAGGCACCATATAGCATCCTGCGAAGTTCAACTTGCCGGGAATGTCACGCGCTTGATCGCGGTTCTGCTCCTTGACTTCTTCCGGAAGCTGAGCGTAGTCCACAAGGTATGGGTGTTCTTTTGTGTCATCATTTTTAACGGGTCCGAATTTCCAGCCGTCTTTCTTGAGCGCTGCGCAGAAGACCTCGTGTGCGGCCTTTGCCAGATCCTCCAGAACATCGCCTTTCAAGGGAAGCTGCTGGACCAGAGCCCGGAAATCCAAGCCATCGACGTGCAGATCCAGTTGCTCCCTGGTTGGCAGGCTGGAGCGCTCGAAGCGCGTCTTGCCATCCAGTTGGCTCATGGCGATAAGAGATTCCATTGACCGCGCTCCGTGCTTGTAACTACAGGTCTGCAAGAACGCCCGCAGCACTCCGGAATCGATCTGTACTTGGCCTTTGCGCAACACCTGCTTGGCGTCGCGCACAAGCATGGAACGCAACAGCAGGGCGCGCCGCAGCACGTAATAAGGATCTTTCGCGTCGGTTCGCTGGTTGGGGCCCAGGACATTGAGATACCCCTTGAGCCGACTGACGAAATCCGGAACCTTGGCTGCGCGCCTCTCCTCATCTTTCGCGTTCTTGCCGAAGTTATCGAGCGTCCAACTGGTTCCACCCGCAAAAACAAAGATTGCTTTGCCGATGGGATGGGCATGATTCCCTTGCTGGAATTTGCCATCCTGCATGGGCGCCAGAAAATAGCGCAGCCAGCCATAAATCCCTTTGAAATCGCTGTCGAACTCATCCCAGAAGATCAGCGGTATTTTACCGCTAAGCCCGATGTCGCGCACCTGGTGAAATGCCGACAATAGTTCATCGGTGGACTGGAGCTGGGACAAGTTGAATTCTTTGACCTCGATCTCGTCCGGCCGTAGTGCCATTGCGAGTTGGGTAATTCCGAATGACTTTCCCGATCCGGGAGGACCGAAGACAGCAATCGACAGCGGCCGTTTGGGACGTTCGAGTGCAACATACTCGCCGACCAGGGAGCCGATGCTGCGCAGACTTTCGATCTCCTGCCGGTCAACTGTCAATAGACCGCCGAAGCGCCCCAGCGGTACTCCTTTGAGCGCCTTCTCTGGTCCGTTCAAAACTACCTGACTTGCAAGCTCTTCGAGATCGTTCGGGTACTGGTCGCCAAGAATGGTCCAATACTTGTTGCCGGTGCGCATCGGCACGGCAATTTCCTGGAATGGTGTGTTTTCATTCGACAAAGCAGAGACGACAGCGCTCACCGGAAAATCGAGCTGGACTTCGGATGCTGATGCGCCACGCTGGCCATAGCCCTCTCGATGCAGGCAACGCATCGCGGAAAGCCCTGCGCAAATGCCTTTGCGAATCTCCGGCTTCTCCGGCACCAGCATAACTTCCTTCGCGATGCCGGCTGCCAAGCACGACGAGTAACCCACCATCTTCCCCGGATAGCTCTGCTCCCACATCCCCTCGACCACCTCAGGATCGAAGATCAGCCGACAAGGCAGCTCGTCTCCGCTGTCTCGTGAATAGAGGAAGGCTCCCGCGGCGTTGAACGAAACAACCACATGGGCGCAGCCCACCAGGCTGGGAAGATTACGATTGTAAATAATCTCCCAAACCAAGTCCTGGGCCGTGCGCTCCCAGGAAAGCTGGTGGCTGATCTGAACCTCAGTGAGACGCAGATCGTTCACTGTCATGACGACGATGAGCTTCTTGGAATGGTGCTCACAGAGGTAGTTCCAGAGATCACCCTCTGCGATGGGACAACTCATCTTCACCAGCACCCAGGGATTACTGCCGGGCGCCGTCAGACTGGCAGGCCATAGATCGCGGGTGCTGCGGAAGCCAAGGTTGGCATCGTCCAGCACGACCAACGGTGTGCTGGGGCTGTCATTCACCACTCGCGCCCAATCATTGCAAGCCTCAGGATTCGCGCACCGCTGCGCACCCAGAAATTCCTCGACCCGCCACGCATCTTTCTCCTTTTCATTCCCTTTGGCTGCCATGGAGCCTTTGGCTGCAAATGGAAAAGGCTTCCATGAGGCATACGAGTGATGGAAGCGCGCGTCCTCGGTGTCAATCGGTGGCTCAGAATCTTTCCCGGCACGCCGCGGCGTATCCGGTTGCCGGACTTCGTAAGCAGCCGTGTCGCGGATCTGCGCAGCAACACCCCCGACCAGATCGGCCAGCAGTGCGGCCCCGCCACGCTGCCAGCTCAGGCGGGCAGACACCTCCGGCTCCCAAAGGCCCTTTTGTGCTTTAATCCCAGGGTTGCGGGCCAGGTTCCAATCCAGCGTGAAGTCGCCGGTGACTATGATGGGTTTCGCTTCCTTCTGCGTGCTCATGGTCATTCCCTCAGCTTCGGGAGGATGCTCACTCCCAAACGAAGCAATTTTACATCCTGAGGGGCAGGAACATGAGCTAGACAGTCGGCAAGGGAAGCATAGGTTGCATCTTATTGCACCGATGAACGCCTGTCACTTTGATCGCCATTCGTTCCTAAGTTATTTGAAATGAATGGCGGGGACGACGGAGCTCGAACCCGCGACCTCTGCCGTGATATTTACACTCCAGCTCCAGCACCGAGCACCGCCAGCGCGGAGGCGACTTCGGCCCGCACCTCCTCGTTGCTATCGTTGCGAATGGAGGTAAGCGGCCCGAGAGCGCGCGTGTCTCCGATCTGGCCGAGTGCCCTTGCCGCGCACTCGCGCACGAACTGGGAACGGTCCTGGAGGGCTACGATGAGTGGCTGCACGGCGCCGGCCGCCTTTAGCTCACCTAGCGCCCGAGCTGCCACGGAACGCTGGACGTCGGCGCCGTTAGCCAGGAGCTGCACAAACGGGGCCACGGCCCGCGAGTCCCCGATCGCGGCTAGGGCGTTCGCGACGTTCTGATTGATTTGGGTGCCGTTGGTTAGTATCTCGATGAGCGGCCCCACGGCGTTGGCTCCGAGATGGATGAGCGTTTGCTCCGCAAAAGATCGTGCTCTCATGTTTAAGACGATCGGGCGTACCGTTTCGCCTCCAACCTCGCCCCGTATCGCCAGAAGCAGCGCCTTCATTGCCGGCTTGCCGATCCTTCCCAGTGCGTCCACAGCGTACCACCGGACGGGAAGGTTGTCGTCCTTGAACACGGTGATCAAGGGCTCGACAACCGCATCGCCGCCGATGTCGCTCAGGGCGCTAATGGCGGCCTTTTGTACGGCCGAGTTCTTCTTGTACCGCAACGCCTTGGCCAATCCTCTTACGTCACCCTTGCTCTTCAGCGCGGCAACATCGGGTGTTCTGAACAGTCCGAACAGTCCGAATACTCTCTTGATAGAATTCGTGTTTTCTCCTTTCGTCATTGGTATTTTTTCTTTACCGACATTATCAGGAGCAGGCATTGATTGAGTGGTAGTTCCGAGTGCTTGAGGCTTCACAGGAGATACACTATCTTTGTTTGCGCGCAGAAGCTCGACAATCTCTTTATGACTTGACGCCATATCCAGCGGTGTCTTACCCTTGTTGTCACTCGCATTCAAATCAGCTCCCGCTGCTATGAGCAGTTCAACAATTTCTTTACGACCACTATCCGCCGCAAGATGTAGAGAAGTCAGGCCGTTCATTTCCGCTGCATTTACATTTGCTCCTTTTGCAATCAGCAATTCAACAATATCTTTCTTCCCCATTAATGATGCTATATGCAATGGTGTGACACGTCCCCCTGGTGTAATTGCATTGACATCCGCACCTCGAGCAATGACCAGCTCGACGATCTCCTTACTACCACCGGATGTTGCCCCATGGAGGAGAGTTGATCCTTGTGATCCATATTTCCCTTTAGGTGTTATTAACACATTAACGTTAATATTATTTTTGAATATGAAGAGCCTACGTGGAGCCAACATTCTCTTCACCTTTTCTAAGTTGCCATCCTCGCAATCCTTCAATAGTTGCTGATAAGCGAGCATTACGAAATTGCTCATAGACTTTTCCCCTTTCCGAACATTCCATGCAGAAATGACATGGTTTCCCTACTTATGATCCTGTTGATGTATCACCTTCTGAACAGGCTGAACTTCTTGCGCGTTTCCGGCTTATATGTTACCAGCAAGACCTGAGGGCGAACCAGAGGACCCGGGACGCGATTCTCTATCAGCCGGAGGATATGAACGCCGTTCTGTGAGTCGGAGTAGGCGAGAATCGCAGGGTCGATCGTGGAGCAACAGACCGCCAAGACCTGGACGCCGGGTTCTGCCTCCCAGTACGCCAGTTGCTCGCCATCAGCGAAATTCCAGGCGCGGATTGTGCCATCGCCGCCGCCCGATACGACCCGGGCCCCGTCGGGTGTGACGGCAACCGCGTTCACGAAACCGGTATGGCCCTTGAGCGTACGCTCCAGCCGACCGCTCTCGATGTTCCAGATGTTGACGGCCTTATCCAAGGCGCATACAGCGTGAGTGCCGTCAGGTGTCACGACGATGGACCGCATTAAGAATTCGTACTCCCCGTTACCGAGAACGCGTTCGCAGCGGCCGGTCTCCAAGTTCCATACAACTTTGCGACCTCCGATGGCGGCCGATATTATCCGTGTTCCGTCGGGGAGGACTGCGATGGCATCGCCTCCGCCCTTGAGCGTCCGTCTCAGGAGGCCGCGGTCGAGGTTCCAGATCAGCACCGTCTTGTGGTCACCCGACACAATCCGTGAGCCATCGGGGGTCACCGCCAGGCTTGTGATCCATTCCTTGTGGCCCTCGAGCGTATGTTCCAGCAGGCCGCTCTCCAGGTTCCAAACGAAGATCGTCGAATTCGCGCCACATACGGCGCGAGCTCCGTCCGGAGTTATCGCCACAGCCGAAACTTCGCCTGAATGGCCGGTCAGGGTCTGTTCGAGCCGTCCGGTCTCGATGTTCCAGATCCGTACCGTCCCGTCGTCGCCACCGGAGACGATCCGTCTTGCATCCGGGGTCATGACGAGTGCGCGGACCTCGCCGTGATGGCTCTCAGTCATCTCCGATGAACGCCGGCCGTCGAGCCTCCAGACTCGAATGGTGTTGTCATTATTGAACCCGCACGAAACCATCTGCGCCCCATCGGGAGTGACGGCCACAGCCCCAATCGAGCCTGGGCCATCTATCGTGCGCTCCAGCCGGCCGCTTTCGTAATCCCATAACCGCAATTTGCCGTCGAAACCGCCGGAGACGATGCGTCGGCCGTCCGGCGTGATTGCTATCGTGGAGACACGGTTGGGGTGGTGGCCCGGCAGCGTCCGTTCCAGGCTGCCATCGCGAAGATCCCAGATCTGGAGAGAAGAGTCCGGTCCGCAAGCAATGACCCGCGTACCATTCGGAGCGATTGCCAGTGCGAGGAGACGCACTGCCTTGGCTCCCATGATGCCGGTCAACCGACCCGTCACCGCGTTCCAGATCCGGATAGCGCCGTCGTGACTCGCTGACACGATGCGGGCGCCGTCCGGAGTGAAGGTCAACGCGCTGATCGCGTCCTTGTGGCCCAACAACATGCGCTCGAAGGAGTTATTCCCAAGGTTCCAGATCCGGATGGCATGGTCGCTACTGCCCCAGGCCAACCGAGTGCCATCAGGGCTGCACCCGATCGAGTTTACAGATTCGCCACCGAGAGTAGTAACAGGTGCGGTCCCAGGAAGCGTGGTGCTGTTCCTGTCCAGCCGCTGGATCAAGCGTCCGCTGTTCAGATCCCAAATTCTAACGCTGCCGTCGTAGCTCCCCGTCACGATTCGGGCGCTATCCTGTGTGAAGGCCAGCGAGGCGCAGTTCGCGCCTTTAATCGTCCGAACCAGTTTGCCGCTCTCACGGTTCCACACCTGAACGTCATTGACACTGACGCTTGCAGCGATCAAGGCGCCATTGGGACTAATGGCGACGGCAATCATTTCCTCCCCGTCACCCACGATAACTCGGTCGAGCGGGCCACCCGCTTGAGCCAATGACGGCGTGAGGGGGCAGAACCATGGGCGCGGGGCATGTTCTCGCGCGCCATCGAGCAGCCTTCGAATGCCTGGCTCAAGCGAGCCGGCGAGCCTACCCGTGAGCTGTTCCGGAAAGCGCTCGGGCGCCCGTGTGAGGGTTGGGGTCGCCAGCCCCAGTACGCCATCGATCAGCTCCAGATCAGTAATCAGATCGATTTGCCCGCTCATAGGCCCTCCGCCACGAACGCATTGACCATAAGCGGCTCCCGGCATTTGGGACACGCGATCTCCGAACCACGCCAGGCCGGTTGGATGGTAGATCCACCGTTGCACCAGGGGCAGAGAACTTCCAGGCCGACGCCCCGGTCTGCCGCCGTCACGATGAGCGGCTTCTTGCCGCTCACCGTCTCACCACGCAGCCGAGCGAGGGCCATCCGCAGATCGTCGCGGAGGAAATGTACGCCGGCATGGGTCCGCCGCAATCCGCCGTATGCGTCCATATCATCCCGGACCCCGACCTCGGCGAGCTTGTGCTGAAGGAAGAGATAGTCCGTGAGCAAGTCGTGCAGAGTCCCGAGCACCTCGGGCGTGCCGGCCTCGGCGAGTTGATACGGCAGTTCGGCGAGGCCGCGGACAGAGCCGCCGGACCAGCTGCCGTTTCCTGCCGGGTCTGCCTTCCGACGGAAGTAGTGGGCCAGATCCATGTGCCTCGCCACGCCGTCCACGCCGTTCATGAACTCGAGGGTCACGGCCTCCTGGATTTGTCTGTGGTAGAAGGACAGCAACGTAGCGCCCTCGGAGGCGCGTTCGAATAGATATGGCTCGATGTCGAAATAAAGGCGCGACCAGACGACCACTGGCAGACCATTGATGTCCGGGGACTTCGGCGAGCGTGCATGGAAATCCGCTTTGACCTGTTCGTCAGCAGAAAGCAACTCGATCAATTCGTCTTCTGCGAGCCCGAATCGCGAGGCCGCCAGATACCCAAGGGCATGGGTAACGAGGACTCGGCCGTGATTTCGGGGTTCCTCCAGGCGTTTGAACAGGTTCGCCATGATCAGCTTAGAAATACCCGGGTTGAGCCTAGAGAGCTTGGAATCGGTGTACGAATGCCAGAGCCGGGCTTCCTCGAAGGCGAGTTTCAGATAGAGAGGCCGACCCTCCGGCTCGAACCGATCCAGGACCTCGCAGCGCTGCTCGTCGCGGAGGGTTCTTCCCGCTTGGGCAAGCCATTGCTCAAGTGCTAGATCGCCTTCCTGACGGGTCATGCGATCGAGGGTCAAAAAGCGCGGCGCAGAACTTCTAGTCCTGAGCGCGGCATCGCAGTAACCTGGAACCGTGGAAACGACGAACCGCACGTGGTCAGGAAGGACTGCAGGCATCCAGCGCATGTCGTGGGCCTGGTCGTCGGGTCCTAACTGATCGAGCGCGTCGATGAACACGATTAGCGGCTTGTCTGCCGTGGCATGCATCAGGCGGCTGGGGAACTCTATCTCAAGTTCGCTGTAGGCTGTCGGGATCACAGACTCGTCAGCCCCGTATGCGCGTGCGATCTGACGGCACATGCTTGCAAGCAGGAGCCGGCCCTCAGAAGAGGCCGGCGTCGCGCTGATGTACCGAACAATGGCAGCAGCGTTCGGATGAGCCAACCGAGTTTGCTCGAACGCCTTCGCCATCAGGGCCGACTTACCTGATCCCGGTTCGCCTATCAGCGCCAGCGGTCGATTTTCGCCTGCACCAATGTACTTGGCGATCTCATCGAGGGGCTGGTCACGACAAACGAAAACGCGGGAGCGGCTCTCACCGAACGTCTGGTGAGCCGCGACCTCGGCTGCGACCTCCTCAGTCTCGATCTTCGCGAGTTGGCCTAGGATTATCGTCGCCAGACACCGCCAGACGTCGCCGCAAAGCGTCGAGGGTTGATCCGTTTGATTGAGCAGGGCCAGACAATCATCTAATGTATCTGGAAGAACGCCTAAGTGGTCGAGAGTAATGCCGGAGCCTGTCCAGTTGGCTGTGTAGGTCCGGATGTTGACGCCCAATCGTCGAGACACCCTCTCCCGTAGAGCCAAGAGTCTGTCGTGGGCGGACCTGTCGGGCACCCATCGGCCATCGGCCTCCAGATAATCGATGAAGTCCTTCATCGCGTCATCCGTTGGCGTCACGTCTACCAGGGTTGCACCATCTGCCGTCACGATGGCCCGATTGAAGCAGAAGACATGGTTTTCGGCGCCTTCCATCTCCTGCACGCCGCGCAGGATTTCCTGCTCCGTCGCGGAGGCAAAGTAATTCACCCGCATCGGGTCATCCTCCGCCCAGCCCGCCATATCGACGGCGGCGAGAAGCGCAAGCCGTATCTGCGACTCGATTATGCACCAAGTGGCGGATTCCGCGTCCTGCGCCGCTTTACGTTCGGCTGGCTGAGCGGTATCCGAAACGTTGACCTCTCGTGGCTGCAGCACATACTCGGCCGGCACCGCGTTCTCATCCAGCCTGTACCAGCGCTGCAGGAGCGCGCGACTTGAGGCTGTTCCGGCGTCTGGCACATTTGCCAGTAGCGTCTCGAACTCATTCTGCTCGATCTGCGAGGGCAGCGGTCGCCACCCATATCGATCGCCGAGGAACACGATGAAGTTAGGCCGCGGCGACAGGCGCTGACAGCGCGCGATCTCGTCAAGACATATCTGGACCGTTCGCTGGTCCAGCCCCGCTTCTTCGCTGACTCCCCACCGCAGGTCGATGGCCTGGAAGCGTGCGCCTCGTCTAGCGCTTAACTCCGCGAGCCGAGGAAAGACATAGCGCTGTAGCGCGTCTCGTTCTTGAACGAAGTCGCTGAAGGTGGAACTAACGAAGACCCGGAAGGTCTTGGTCGCCTTTGCCTCTCCCCTCATATATCTCCAATATTGTGTATCGCTATTAGTTATATCAAACATGGCCAATGCAACCTATAAACCTAAAAACGGCAGTTGAGAACCTTCGCAAGCGTCATGCGGCAGGTTTGGGAAGACATCGCGTTGCAGTGCGTCACGCTCGGCCTTCAGATATTCAAAGGTAGAACTGACAAATATTCGGAATGTGCGTGTTGCGGATGGCATCGCTATCAAAGCAATTCAAGTCTTGAGCTGAATTTGCAGTTCGGCCGATCAGTGGAAGTACTCATGCACAATGGCTAGCATCGTTGTATGAATATGCTCCCGACTCTGGCCCATCTGCATGAGCAGGCCCTCGTAATTGTCGCAAGCAGATTTCAATTGCGGATGTTCATGTCCTGTGGCCTGAGTTGACTTCAGCAAAATCCGCATGGATCTGCTGTACATCGGCTCTGCCTCGGAAAGGCGGTTTATACCCTTCAACAGATAGGCAAGATTATTCAGATCCCTCGCGACCTTAACAGATTCTGGTCCGAGGCTTTTCTCGTCAATTTCGAGCGCACGCCTGTACAACGGCTCCGCCTCGGACCGGCGGTTCGTCGATTCAAGCAATCCCGCCAGGTTGTTCAGAGCGGCGGCGACAGCAATGTGCTCAAATCCAAAGTTCTTCTCGTCGATGCCGAGCGCACGCCGCATCAACGGTTCGGCCTCGGCCAGTCGCTTCGTATCCCCGAGCAACGACGATAGGTTGTTAAGGGCCACGGCCACATCGGGGTGGTCGGGTCCATAGCACGTCTCGTCAATGGCCAGAGCGCGGCGCATCATGGGTTCTGCTTCCGAAGGTCGCCCTGTCGCTTGAAGCAAAGATGCAAGATTGGTAAGGGCGCTTGCCACCTTCGGATGTTCCGGCCCGAAATTCCTTTCGCCAGCAATCAAAACACGGCGCATCATGGGTTCTGCTTCGCCGATCCGTCCCGTCGCCCGCATGATGTACCCAAGATTATTCAGAGTGATAATCGTCTCAGGGTGATCGGGTCCGAGTGCGCGTTCTGAAATAGCAAGCGCGCGTCTTACTGTTTGTTCGGCATCTGCAACGCGATTTGCATTAAAAAGAACATGTGTAAGGTTGGTCAAGTCTCTGGCAACTGGATACTGGTCAGGTCCAAGTATTTTCTCATCGATAGCCAGTGCCCGGCGATAGAGCGATTCGGCTTCGGCAAGATGATTCGTAAGATGCAGTATGCGCGCCAGCACATTCAGATAGCTCGCTAATTCACGACTCTCAGCGCCGGTCGCCTCTTCTTGTTTTGAGACGGCAAATCGCATACAGCTTTCCGCCGCCTGATAAAGCGAAGCGTCGAGCAAGAATGCCCCCAATTGGCTCGCACTGAGTGCCTTCTGCGTGAGATTCATCTCTAAGTTTCCCGAGAACTGTGCGAATGCGCTCAGGTATAGATCGCCCATGACGCGTTCTTGACCGAGATACACCCAGTACAGTCTCATTTCTTCCTTGTCCCGGATATAGATAAATAGAAAGCGGAAGATGACCAGGAGGCAGGCGCGAAGTCGGTCGTTCTGCGCTGTCTTCCATAGCAGCCACGGTAGTTCATCGCAGTTGCGGGCTGTGACGGTCTGTTGCTCAAATTCGTCGGCCAGTTGCAATCGGAGTTCGTTCCGGTGAATTTCGTCTGGCACGAAAGCGGCCTCGGCGGCCGAGCGCAAAAACTCGTGCGCGAAGTTGAGGATGCCGCCGCGGTCCACCAATTCTTCTTCCAGCGCCGAGCGCAGCGGAGACCATGTGGCCAGCGGCAATTGTTCTTTGTCGGCAGGCTTAAGTAAGTGCAACAGTTCGGTCTCGCTCAGTCCGCGCCGCGCCGCCCAGATGAGTCCCAGCGACTCGCTGACCAGGCCGGGCCGGTCGCGTTCGTAATCGCGTTGGTAGCGCACGAGCACCTTTTTCAAAAGAGCCGGAATGACGGGCGCAGAAAGATAATCGTTCAGGCGCTCGTCGAGCCGATCGTGAGTGCCGGTGACGCGCAGTTCGTCGAGCAGAATCTTCAAAAAGAGCGGATTGGCGGCGGCGGGCGCGGCGGCGAGACGGTCGAGGCGCGGCGCGTCGAGCTTCTTGCCGAAGCGCGCCAGGTAATGCTCGATCAATTGTCTGCGCTCATCCGTCGTGAGCGGATCCACGCGCAGCGTCTCCCAGCCGCGTTGCTGGACAGCCTCCATCGCGTCGCCCGGCAGCGTGGAAACCACAAGCCGCAGCCCGCCGGTCAACGGATGCTCCGGCAGCCAGCCAAGCAGCCGCGCGTGGTCCTTGTCCTCAAGCTGGTTCAGCGCGTCGAGCACTAGGATGCAACGCACGCCGTCGTGTTCTGCCTTGCTGCGCGCCTTGGCCAGCCACAGCGGAAAGTCACGCTGCAAGTTGTCGTGCCCGCGCGGCACATCCTCCTGATCGTTGCTCCAGCGCTTGATCTCATTGATGAGCCTTGTCATCAGCCGCCAGTGGTCGGCGCTGTCGGGCGTGCCGCCGATGTAATGCTGGAAGATGAAATCGTCCGCGTGTGCCTTGCGCCAGTACTCAAGCCAGTTGGCCAAAAGCGCCGACTTGCCGCTGCCAGAGTCGCCAACGAGAACCAGCGGCCCGCCATTGTCTGTTGCGTGCCGATCGAGGCGGGCGAAGTAATCCAGCCTGCCGATATACGTGCGGCGGCGAGTCTCGGCAAAGGCCTCGTGGTCGCGCGCCTCGCGGGTCAACGGGTCAGGGACGCCTTCGATAGGAAACTGCGCTTCGATGGCGGCTTTGAGGTCTTCGAGGACGAGTTTGGCCAGGGTGACCGTATCGGGATAGTCCTCGCGCAGAGGGATGTGCTTTTCTGCGGAAGCGCGCCGGATCGTCTCTTTGAGCGCAGTCTGCTTACCAGCGGCCTCGGCGCTTTCGGAGAGAAAATCGGTGCCGCGGGCCTGGGAGAAGGCCGGGGCGCGAAAGTAGAAAAACGCGCGTCCGGCCATCTCCGGATTGTTGAGCACACCATGCAGGATTTCGAGTTCCGTGACGCTTTTGCCGGCGAGGCCGCTGAGCCACGGCTGCTCTTCCCGGAGGTCGGCGGTAAAGGCGTCGGCGCTGGGCGTCCAGCCATAGCGCTCGCCAAGCAGACCTATAAAGAAGGGGCGGCAGGCGCGAATCTCATCGAGGCAGAGCTTGAGGGTTTCCTTGCGAGTGGCTTGCTCCTCGGCGATGCCCCAGCGCAGGTCTACCTCTACCAATTCGACCTGCCGCTCGCGGCAGAAGCGCCGCAACTCAGGCCAGGTCTGCGTCATCAGTTCGTTGCGCTCGGCGATCATATCGCGGAAGGTGGAGGAGACGAAGACGCGGATCACGCGCCGGTCAGCGCAGGTCAGTGCAGGTTTACTTCCATCTGTGATAGCCATAGAGACTCACTTTCGCGGGTGGCCGCAAGCCGAAGAAGCTGTCTGCAGCCGAATAGAGAGCGCCGCAAACCGGGAGATAAGAATCGCAATCAGTTTAGCAGCCGGTCGAAGCGGCAGGGAATGAACAACCGGTGGTCAGGCTGGAATGGCCTCCAGCGCCATGGTCGCCGTGGTAGACAATGGAACTTATGGGGGAACAGATGGCAGACTTCGAGGCAATTCCGTACTTGTCGAGCTATTCCCCCTGTCTGACTATAGCTCTGATTGGCTACGCGGTCTCTGGCCGGTTCTCTTTTCTCCATCCTCCTCACGGTTCGTTTTGCTTTGGTTTATGCTGTTTGCCCCCCCGGCATCTTCATGCAATGAATCCACTACTCCCCCGGTGTTCCTTTCGCGCGAACTCCTTTGATTACTACCAGTTAGCGCATGGCCATCCAAACACATATACGTATGCTGTAAGATATATTACGACAAGGAGACCACCTGCCCACGGCGAAGAAGGCCACAACCCGACCGAAGCGCAGAGTCGTTTCTCCCGCAGAGACGCGCACTCAACTCCGGCTCACCGTCGATTCCAAATTCACCAAGAGCCATTTCAGCCAGCTTTTCGCTGTGCTCAAAATCCGCAGGAAGAACGCCCTCGCGGAGCACATCATCATGAATTTCAAAACCAAGGCCGCGCAGGCACAGCTAGTTGCGTTCTATAACAACCAGTGGCTGAACATTCCACTTCAAAGTATTGACACAGCTTTCGTATTTCCTTTGACCCACGAGATAGCCGATGAACTGGATAGAGTTGGCGGCGAGATTCTTGGCGGAGTAAATCGGTCCAAGACATTTCGCGTGATGGTGGCCTATTTCGCCTTCGTCCATAAGCTGAAGAACTAGGCACAGACAACTCACGCATAGGCTCTGCAGGGCGTTGGCAGACGGCGACCGCATCGAACGATGGTCGCGGCAGGTCCGCTGCCGACGGGCGCTGGCACATCGCCCATATTCTTCGTCAGTGTTGGCGGGGGGCTAATTCCGCATCATGAGCTACCTGCCGCCTCTTTCCTGCTGGCGTTGGCGCTGATTTGCCAGACGTTGTAGAAGACGCATGGCGTGTTGCATCTCCGCGTCCGTGAATTGGACAGAGATGCCGTGTTGCGCCGCAATCTTTGTGACCATCCGCTTCCACTCTACGCTGCCTGCACACGCAATGCGCGGTCCGTATTTCTGGATGGCCATCTCCAATCCGAAGAGGACGGCGGCTTTATCCTGGTTGAGCACGGTGACGACGCGCCCACGGTCAATGACGGAAACCTGCCCGTTCAACGTGTACGAAACATCGCCAGTCTTGCGGTCAATTTTCCAAATGCGGGTCGCGGCGATCTGATTGGCAAGCACTTGCTCCTTCTGTTGGCTTGCAATCCGCTGCTGCGCGAGGTCGGCCCAGTCGGTGCTGCCATCAGGATCGGGCGG